>OEIU01000466.1_pt1 | contig 37540 bp, 35 predicted proteins | sample 1539221 | NCBI WGS metagenome assembly OEIU01 (sample SAMN03792071, study PRJEB22550) | activated sludge metagenome | feature: wastewater treatment plant; material: activated sludge; isolation source: Wastewater treatment plant of a petroleum refinery complex | place: Argentina: Zarate | collected...
GAGTGCGAGACCAGCATGGTGTTGGCTGGCTTCCCCGAACTGGTGCACATGGAGGCCGGGCACGCCGGGATGCTGCCACCTCCGGGGTCGGCCCGCTAGCCGCCCCCGCCCGTCCCCTCGAGCTCGTCGCGCAGCGTCTCGAGGCCCTGCTCCATGACCTTCCTGAGGCGGGCCTCGGCGTCGTAGCCCTCGGCCTCGGACTCGGCATCCTGGCTCCAGCGGACCCGTGAGCCGCCGGGGGCCTCGTCGACGGTGATGACAGCCTCGTGCCGGACGAGGCCGGGGATCCCCTCCAGAACCGAGTACGCATAGCTGCGGGAGGCGTCGTCGTGGCGGACGATCCGCTCCACCAGCCGGGCGCCGTTGCCCATCGTGACCCGCCGGACGTCGCCGTCCATGCTGCATTCGACCACCGGCGCGAACCAGTCGCCCACGCGGGCGGGGTCGCCGGCCAGCGCCCACACCTCCGCGGGCGGCGCCGCCACGTCGATCGACACCTCGAAGCTGTTCGCCATCAGACCCCCTGGAGCATTCCGCCGTCCACCGGTATCGCGGCCCCCGTCACATAGGAGGCCGGTGCGCTGCAGAGGAACGCGGCGACCGCCGCGAACTCCTCCACCGTCCCCGGCCGTCCGGCCGGGACCTTCTCCCGCGCGTTCGCGTGTGCCGCCTCCACCGAGCCGGCCAGCCCGATCAGCCGGTCGGTGAGGATCTGGCCCGTCAGGAGCGTGTTGAGGGTGACCCCGTCGCCGGCCACCTGCCGGGCGATGGTCTTGAACGCCGCCAGCACCCCCGCCCGCTCGGTGTTGGACAGCATGATGGCCGGGATCGGCTCGCGGACCGACGTCGACGCGACGTTGAGGATGCGGCCCCAGCGGCGCGCGCGCATGCCGGGCATCACGGCGCCGATGAGCGCGAGGGGCGCCAGCACCAGCGAGCGGTGGGCGGCCTCCCACTGGTCGCGGGTGAACCCGAGGGCGTCGGGGCCCGCCGGCGGTCCCCCCGTGTTGCAGACGAGGATCTCGATCGGCCCGCCCAGGGCCTCCTCCGCCCGCGCGACCAGGCCGGCCGCGTCATCGACGTCGCCGCTGTCCCACACCAGTCCGGTCGCGCCGATCTCCGCGGCCGTGGCGGCGATGGCGTCGCGCGAGCGGGACGAGATCGCCACGCGCGCGCCCTCTGCCACCAGGGCGGCCGCGATCCCGCGGCCGATGCCCTTCGACGCGCCGGTGACCAGGGCGGCGCGCCCGTCGAGACCCAGCTCCATGCGCGGAACCCTAGTCGGGGACGCCCTCGCGCGTGGGTGACGCGCCTCCCCGGACCCGCGACCGCGGGGCGCCGCGGGGACGTGGGCCGGGCGCCGGAAACGTGACCGGTGCCGTACGTATGTGATCACCTTCACGCCTTCGGGACGGTTGATGGGGCCGAGCGGGAAGCGGGGCGATGCGTGCGGAGTACGACTACCGAAGGGATTCCCCACCCCCGATCCGGAGGACCGTCGTGCACACCGACAGCGCAGAGGCACAGAGCGCCCTGGCAGACGACCTGGCCGTGCGCCTGGCAGCGGTGGCGTCGCGGGCGCTGATCACCCGTCGCGTCCGGGAGATGGACTGGGGGCCGTACGGGGACCGCGTCGAGGAGTGGTGCTGGACGGCCCTCTCGGACGCGCTGGACGAGCTCGAGCTGGCGCAGCCGGTGATCTACGCGCGGCTCGCGCAGCGCCAGTCGGGACTGCTCGACCAGCTGCGGCGCGAGCTGGCGGTCCCGCCGGCCCCCTGAGCGCGCCACTCGCCACCGCGGTCCTGCGGTCCCTGGCCGAGGGGGACCGCGCGGGGGCCCTCCGAACGGCGGGGGCCCGGCGCGACGACCCGCTGTGCGCGGCCCTCGCCGACCATCTGGTGCGGCCCCGGGCGGCGGGTGTCTACGACGAGGCGGACGCCTTCGCGGCGTTCATCTCCCACGGCGGCAACCCCGATCTCTACCGCCGGACGGTCGCGGTGCTCGGCGCGTTCCACGCGGGGCTCCGGCCGGCGACGGTGCTGGACGTGGGGTGCGGCGACGGGCGCGTGACCGCCGGCGCGCTCGGGCCGTGGACCCGGATCGTCGATCTGGTGGAGCCGTCACGGGAGCTCCTCGGCCGGGCCCGGGCCGCCGTGGCCGGGGCGGGGCGCGACGTCCGGCCCCATGCGGTGGGCGTCACCCACTTCCTGGAGGGGCTCGGCCCGGCGACCGGCTGGGACCTGGCGCAGGCGACGTTCGCCCTGCACGCGGTGCCGCCCGACGAGCGGCGCGCGGCGCTCGGGGGGCTGGCGCGCCGCTCGCGCGCGATCGCGGTGGCCGAGTTCGACGTGCCGGCGCTCGACGAGGGGTCGGACGCCCACCTGGCCCATCTGGCGGCGCGGTATGCCCTGGGCATCGCCGAGTACCCGGATCACCCGGAGGTGGTCGCCGGGTTCCTGATGCCCGTGCTGGTGGGGCAGGTGGAGCCGGGTCGTCCGCGTCTCACCTGGGAGGCGCCCGCCGCCTGGTGGGCCGGGGCGCTCCGCGACGCCGGGTTCTCGGGCGTCGCGGTCGAGCCCCTGCTCGACCACTGGTGGGCGCCCGCCGTCCTCGTGACGGGGTCGGCGTGACGCGCGACGACCGTAGAAGGTTGAGGACGCAACCGCTGCGCTAGTGTGGTCGCGTGAGCGATCGCCGTCACCCGTTGCGCTTCGGCGTCTTCATCACCCCGTCGGCCGGGGATGCGGGGCAGGTGGTCGCGCTCGCCGAGCTGGCGGACCGGTCGGGCCTCGACCTGGTGACCTTCCAGGACCATCCGTACCAGGCGCGGTTCCTCGACACGTGGACGCTGCTGTCGTTCGTCGCCGCCCGCACGGAGCGGGTGGCGCTCGCCGGGAACGTCCTGAACCTGCCGCTGAGGCCGCCGTCCGTGCTGGCGCGGTCGGTCGCGAGCCTCGACCTGCTCTCCGGGGGCCGGGCCGAGCTCGGCATCGGGGCCGGCGCCTTCTGGGACCCGATCGCCGCGATGGGCGGCCCCCGCCGCACGCCGCGTGAGTCGGTGGAGGCGCTGGAGGAGGCGATCGACGTCATCCGCGCGCTCTGGGACGCCGGCGCCGGCCGGGGCGCCCGGGTCGACGGCGCCCACTACCGCCTGGAGGGCGCGACGCCCGGCCCGGCCCCCGCCCACGACGTGGGCATCTGGATCGGCGCGTACAAGCCGCGGATGCTCGACCTGGTGGGCCGTAAGGGCGACGGCTGGCTGCCGAGCCTGCCGTACCTGCAGCCCGGCGACCTCGCCGCCGGCAACGCGCGCATCGACCGCGCTGCCCGCGCCGCCGGTCGCGACCCCGGGGAGATCCGCCGCCTGCTGAACGTAGGCGCCGACCTGACGGCCGAGGATCTGGCGCGGCTCGTCACCGAGGACCGCATCGACACCCTCATCCTGATGGCCGACGACGCCGCGTCGATCGAGCGCCTCGCCGCCGAGACCGCGCCGGCCGTGCGGGAGCTGGTCGCCGCCCGGCCGGCGGCGCCTGCCGCGCCGACCGCCGGCGCCGCCCCCGCCCCGGCGGACGGCGCCGCGCCAACCGCCGCGGAGGGGGCGACCGAGTACGAGCGGCTCGGGGTGACGCCGACCTCCGACGACCGCGCCGGCCGGGACGTCCTGGCCGGCTGGGACGTCGCGTCGCGGCCGCATCGTGAGCCGTCGGGGCCCGACGTCTCCTACACGCGGCGAGGGCGCCTGGTGGGGCAGCACCTGATCGACGTGCACGACATGCTCCGCGCCGAGCTGGAGGAGCTGCACGGCATCCTGGCCCAGGTGAGGGAGGGCGCGATGGGCGCCGGCGACGCCCGCGCCGCGCTCAACGAGATGGCCCTCCGCCAGAACGACTGGGCCCTCGGCGCCTTCTGCGCGCGGTACTGCGCGGTGGTCGACGGCCACCACACCCTGGAGGACGCGCAGATCTTCCCGCACCTGCGGCGCAGCGACCCGGGGCTGGTGCCGGTGATCGACCGCCTGGAGGAGGAGCACCTGGTGATCCACGACGCCATCCAGGGGGTGGACGCGGCGCTGGTGCACCACATGACCCATGCGGGGGACCTGGGGCGCGTCGAGCAGGCGCTCGACCTGCTGACCGACGCGCTGCTGTCACATCTCTCGTACGAGGAGTGGGAGCTCGTGGAGCCGCTCGCCCGGCTCGGGTTCCACGAGGGGCAGATCCGCGCCCGCGGCTGACGCCGCTCAGCCGGCGAGCGGTCCGCCGCGCCAGTTGATCTCGATCTCCAGCTCCATCTCGTCGCCGTCCTGCTCCACCTCGACCGAGAGCTGCACCTCGGCGGGCACGCCGATGGTCAGCCGCTTGCCGTCGCGGGTCAGCTGCAGCCCGTTGTTGGATGCGAGCTCGTCGGCGATCGCGTGGAGCCGCCGCGCCGCCTCCTCCCGGCTCACCGTCGCCTCCTGTGCGTAGAGCTCGTAGTCGTCGGACATCGGTGCCTCCTCCGTCGCGTGATGGCTCAGGCATATCCCATCGGCGGGCGTCCCGGGACGCGGGTAGCGTGTCGGCGTGACCATCTCGTTCCCGATCCTCCTGCTGATCGCGGTGCTCGTCGGGCTGGTGCTCGTCGGGCGCGGCGGGTCGTCCGGCCGATCCGGGGGCTCGGCGTGGTGGCACGACGACCACGTGCCGTGGGGCGGCGCCGACGAGCCGTTCCACCCGCGCGACCGCGACCTGCGCGACCGAGCGTACGAGGAGGCCGAGGCGGAGCACCGGCGCAGCCGGGAGGGCGGGCGCGGGGCCCGCCTCGACGAGCGCTACGGCGGCGACTTCGAGCCCTGGCGCCCGGGCGGCGGCTGAGCCCCGCCCCGCGGGCTTGCGACCGCGGGTGTCATGTGGGCGTATGGCAGACGACCGGATCCGAACTGGAGCGTCTGCCATGAGCATCGTCGTTCGCTTCACACCCGCGGGTCTGACGGCCGAGCAGTACGGCCAGGCCGTCCGCATCCTGGAGGATCAGGGGGCCTTCCCTCCGGAGGGCCTCGACTACCACGTCTGCTTCGGCGCGGACGGCGACCTCCGGGTCAGCGAGATCTGGGACTCGGAGGAGCACTTCGCGGCGTTCGGGACGCTCCTCACGCCCGTGCTCGCCGAGGTCGGCATCACGGCCGCCGAGCCCCCGGTGCACTTCGAGGTGCACAGCGTCTTCAAGCGCTGACCGGCCGATCCGTATCCCGATGGGGACGGTGGGAGTCGAACCCACACGGGGTTTCCCCCAGAGGTGTTTGAGACCTCCGCGTCTGCCGTTCCGCCACGTCCCCCCGGGGCGAGTGTAGTCGGGACGTGGGAATCCGCAGGCCGCGGGCGTGGAATCCCGCGGCCGTGGCGGGGCCCGCCCCGACGGCGCGGGGTGGCCGGGCGGGTCATGATGGGGCTCGGAACGGAGGGCCGAGCCATCGGCTGGAGCATCCCCCTGGGCCGGATCCTCGGGATCCGGGTACGCGCGAACTGGACGCTGGTGCTGCTCGTCCCCGCCGCCGTCGCGCTCCTCGGCGCCGGCGTGTTCCCGGCGTGGTACCCGGATCTCGCCACGTCGGCGCACGTGTCGATGGCGGTCGCCGGGACGGTCCTGTTGATCGCCGCGATCCTCGCCCACGAGCTGGCGCACGCCGTCGCCGCCCGCCGCGCCCGCATCCCCGTGGACGCCGTGACCCTGTGGTTCCTCGGCGGGCTCACCCGGTTCTGCGGCGCCATCGACCGTCCGCGCGACGAGGTCCGCATCGCGGCCGCCGGCCCGGTCGCGACGCTCGTCGTGGCCGCGGCGGCCGCCGGCGTCGCCGCGGCGACCGGCGGGGTGCCCCAGGTGCAGGGCGTCGCCCTCTGGCTCGCCGCCGTCAACGCGGTGCTCGCGGCCTTCAACCTGCTGCCCGCATTCCCGCTCGACGGCGGCCGCCTCCTGCGCGGCCTGCTGTGGGCGCGCTCCGGCGACCATGGGCACGCCACCCGCGTCACCGCGCGGGCGGGCCGCGCGATCGGCGCCGGCATGGTGGCCCTCGCGGTGCTCACGTTCGTGGCGGGGGCGGGCGCCGACGGGCTGTGGCTGGCGCTGGTCGCCTGGTTCCTGCTCGGCGCCTCGCGCGCGGAGGAGGCCCTCGGCGAGGCGGAACGCAAGCTCGGCGACGAACGCGTGGCCGGGGTGATGCGCGCCGACGTGACCGCCGTGCCGGGGCAGGCGCCGCTGTCGCTCCTGCTCGACCGGCCCGGCCCGGCCGTCCCGGTGGCCGACGCCGGCAGGCTCACGGGCCTGGCGCTCCGGCGGACCGTCGACGCCGCCGCGGGCTGCGCCGGCCTCCGGGCCGCCGACGTGGCCCTGCCGCGCGGCACGTTCCCCGAGGTCGCACCCGACGACCGCGTCGCCGTGGTGCTCGAGATCCTGGCCGGCGAGCCGCGGGTCGCCGTGGTCGTCGACGGGGACCGGCCGCTCGGGATCGTGACCCTGGGGGACGTGGACCGTCACCTGCGGCCGCCGCCGGCGCCGCACGGACCCCCGCCCCGCCGGCGGCCCGCGGCCACGATCGGCGCATGACCTCACCCGGCGACGACCGACTGGTCCCCGGCCCGGGCGACGCCCTCGTGATCGTCGACGTGCAGGGCGACTTCGTCACGGGGACGCTGGCCGTCCCCGGCGCGGCGGACGTGATCGCCCCGCTCAACCGCGTGGCCGCGGCGTTCGCCGCCCGCGGGCTCCCCGTGATCGCGACGCGCGACTGGCACCCCGACGACCACGTCTCCTTCCACGACCAGGGCGGGCCGTGGCCGCCGCACTGCGTCGCGGGCACCCCGGGCGCGGAGTCGGCGGCGGGGCTGGAGCTCCCCGCCGGGACGACGATCGTCGAGAAGGCCGGCACCGCCGCCATGGACGCGTACTCGGCGTTCCAGGGCACCGGCCTGGCCGGGGATCTGCGTGCCGGCGGGATCCACCGGCTCGTGGTCGGCGGCCTCGCCACCGACTACTGCGTCCTCGAGACCGTCACCGACGCCGTCGCGGCGGGCTTCGACGTCGTGGTGCTGGCCGACGCGGTCCGCGCCGTCGACGTGGAGCCCGGCGACGGTGACCGGGCCCTGGAGGCGATGCGCCGCGCGGGCGCCCGCATCGCCTCCGCGGGAGACGTCGCGGCCTGACGCGGGGTGTGGCGGGCCGGACCCAAGGTGGCCTTGCATGCCGGCCCCCCGTGCGGGACCCTCGGATGCGCGGGCGCACCGCGAACGGAGGAGGGTGACGATGTCGTATCCGATGAGCGACGACCGCCTGGTCGGCGACGGCGGCGGGGTCACGATCTACCAGCGCCCCGACGGGAGCCGCTACGCGCTCGACCGCGACGGCCGCGGCTACGAGCTGTGCTTCGGCGAGGGGGCGATCGGCCCGGCGCGCTTCGACGCGCGCGAGCGCGCCGACGGGGCGTGGCCGGGGTCCCGGTCGCGGCCCGCCGTCAGGGCGGGGCGCTGAGCCCGACCCGGTGGGGGCCGTGTCGCGGATGGGGGGCCTCGCCGCTCCCCCCGCGCCGTCCGCTACGGCCCTGGGGTCTCCAGCACCACGACCGGGATCTCCCGGGTGGTGCGCGCGCGGTACTCGTCGTAGGCGGGCCACACGCCGGTCATCAGCGCCCACAGGCGCTCGCGCTCCTCGCCCTCGGCCACCCGCGCGTGGGCGGGCATCTCGTCGGCCATCACCTGGATCGTCACGTCCGGCTCGGCCAGCAGGTTGTGGAACCAGCCGGGATTGCTGGGCCGGCCACCGACGGAGGCCACCACGACGTAGTCACCGCCCGCGCGCCCGTAGATGAGCGGCGTGCGGCGCAGGCTGCCGCTCCTGCGCCCGCGCGTGGTGAGCAGCAGCGTCGGCGCGCCGCGCCAATCGTGCCCGTTCTCCCCGTCCGTCGCGACGTAGCGGTGCAGGTGCTCGCGCACCCAGCCGGTGGTGGGGTCGAGGGGGCGGTCCTCGTCGTCGGGGCCCGCCATCACGTCACCGGTCGTACGGGTCCTCGCCCATCGCGGGGACCCGGCGGGCGAGACCCTCGGCCTGGGCGACCTCGATCACCTTCTCCGCCACGGTGGGCGCCACGTTGCGGTTGAAGACGCTCGGGATGATGTAGTCCTCGTTCAGCTCGTCGTCCGAGATGCACGCCGCGATCGCCTCGGCGGCCGCCACCTTCATCCCCTCGCTGATCTGGGTGGCGCGGCACGCGAGGGCGCCCTTGAAGACGCCAGGGAATGCGAGGACGTTGTTGATCTGGTTCGGGTAGTCCGACCGGCCCGTCGCCATCACGCGGACGTAGGGCGCCGCGATCTCCGGCATGATCTCCGGGGTCGGGTTGGCCATCGCGAAGACGATCGGGTCCTTCGCCATCGTCTTCAGCTGATCCACCGAGAAGGTGCCGGGGCCCGAGAGCCCGAGGAACAGGTTGGCGCCCTTGATCGCCTCCGTCAGGCCGCCCTGCACGCCCTCCGGGTTGGTGTTCTCGGCGTACCAGTCCTTCATGAAGTTCATGTTCTCGGTGCGGCCCTTGTAGATCGCGCCGCGCGAGTCGCAGCCGATGATGTTCTCGACGCCGGCGTTCATCAGGATCTTCGAGCACGCCACGCCGGACGCGCCGACGCCGGAGCACACGACCTTCAGGTTCCCAATCTTCTCGCCGGTGATCTTCAGGGCGTTGAGGAGGGCGGCGAGCACCACGATCGCCGTGCCGTGCTGGTCGTCGTGGAAGACCGGGATGTCGAGCATCTCCTTGAGGCGGTCCTCCACCTCGAAGCAGGTCGGGGCCGCGATGTCCTCCAGGTTGATCCCGCCCCACGCCGGCGCGATCGCGGCGATCGTCCGGATGAGCACCTCCGGGTCCTTCGAGTCGATGCAGATGGGGTAGGAGTCGACGTTGCCGAACTCCTTGAACAGCATCGACTTGCCCTCCATGACGGGCATGCCGGCGGCGGCGCCGATGTCGCCGAGGCCCAGGACCGCGGTGCCGTTGGTGATCACCGCGACCATGTTCCGCTTCAGCGTGAAGTCGAACGCCTTCTGGCGGTCCTCCGCGATCGCCGTGCACACGCGCGCGACGCCCGGCATGTAGGCGGTCGACAGGTCGTCGCGGGTCTCGAGCGGAACGCGGACGGTCATCTCGATCTTGCCGCCCTGGTGCATCCGGAAGGTGCGGTCGAACGAGGAGAGGACGCGCACCCCGTCGAGCCCGCCGGCCGCGGCGACGATGGCGTCGGCGTGCTCCTGGTCGGAGGCGTTGACCACCAGCTCGCGGATGAGCGTGTCGGAGCCGGTGCCCACCAGGTCGATCGCTCCGATGTCGCCGCCCACGGCGCCGATCGCCGTGGTGAGCTGGCCGAGCAGGTCGGTCGGCTGGCCGTCCATCTCGACGCGGATCGTGACGCTGTACTGGGCGCTCGGCGTGACGGCCAAGGGAGGCTCCTGGAGGGGTTCGGGACCGGGCCCTCAGCATATCGGGCGCCCCCGATATCCTCGTGCGGTGCCGCCCACCGACACCGTCGCCCCGCCCGTCGCCGCGCCCCTGCTGCTGATCGACGGCAACAGCCTGGCCTACCGCGCGTTCCACGCGCTGCCCGACACCATCGCGACGGCCGACGGCTTCCCCACGAACGCCCTGTACGGCCTCGCGGCGATGATGATGAAGATGCTCGCCGAGGAGCGGCCGGCCCGGGTCGTGGTGGCGTGGGACCCGCGGGGCAAGACGTTCCGGCACGAGCGGGACCCCGAGTACAAGGCCAACCGGTCCGCCACGCCCGACCTGCTGCGCGAGCAGCAGCCGCACTTCCGGCCGCTCATGGAGGCCTTCGGGTTCGTCAACACGGAGCTGACCGGCTACGAGGCCGACGACGTGCTCGGCACCCTCGCGAGGCGCGCCGAGGAGGCCGGGCAGCAGGTGGTGATCCTCACCGGCGACCGCGACGCCTTCCAGCTCGTGTCGGACCGGGTCAGCGTCATGGCGACCGGTCGCGGCGTCACCGACACCACGCTCTACACCCCGGACGCCGTGCGTGAGCGATACGGCATCGGGCCGGAGCTGATGCCCGACTTCCGCGGGATGGTCGGCGACACCAGCGACAACCTGAAGGGCGTGCCCGGGATCGGTGAGAAGGGCGCGTCGCAGCTGCTCCAGAAGTACGGCTCGCTCGACGCGATCCTGGACCACGCGTCCGAGCAGACGCCGAAGCGGCGCGAAGCGCTCGAGACGCACGCCAAGTCCGCCCGCGACACGCGCGACATGGCCGTCATCGTCACCGACGCGCCCGTGGAGCTCGACCTCGGGGACGTCCCGCCGATCGCGTACACCCCCGAGCGGATGGAGCACCTGCGCTCCACCTTCGAGCGCTTCGAGTTCGGCAGCCTGCTGCGCCGGCTGGAGGAGGTCACCGGGGCGGCGGCGCCCGAGGTGGAGGTCGCCCACAGCGCCACCGCCACCGCCGTGGCGGCGACGCCCGAGGACCTCGGCATGCGCCTGGCGGGGGTCGAGTCGGTCGCGCTCGCCGTCTCGCCCGAGGGGTGGGCCGTCGCCACCGACGCGGAGGGGGTGCCCCACGGTCCCGTGGATGACGGCACCGGCGCCGCCCTGGAGCGCGCCCTGGCGGGGAAGGCCGTCGCCTGCCACGACGCCAAGTCGGTGGTCCGCGCCACCGGCGGGGGCCTGCGGCCGGTGCACGATACGATGATCGCCGCGTACCTCCTCGATCCTCGCCGGCGGGGCGAGTATTCCCTGGACGATGTGGCCGAGGCCGCCGGGGTCGGCGTCGAGGGCGAGCAGCCGCACGCCGTCCGGGAGGCCGTGCTCGTCCGCGAGCTGGCGGCCCGCCAGCGGAGCCGGCTGGAGGGGGCGGGCCTGGCGACCCTCTACGACGAGGTGGAGCTGCCCCTCACCCGCGTGCTCGCGTCGATGGAGGACATCGGCGTGCGCCTCGACGTCCACCGCCTCGGCGAGATCGCCGCCCGGGTGCGGGACGCCGCCGACGAGCTGCGCGACCAGATCTACGAGCTGGCCGGCGGGGAGTTCGTGATCGACTCGCCCAAGCAGCTCGGCCAGGTGCTGTTCGAGCGCCTGGGGCTCCCGACCTTCCGCAAGGGCAAGACCGGCTGGAGCACCGACCGCAAGGTGCTGAAGCTGCTGGAGGACAAGCACCCGATCGTGTCGCTGATCGGCCGCTACCGCGACATGACCAAGCTCGACAACACGTACCTGTCGCCGCTCCCCGAGATGGTCGACGAGCACGACCGGCTGCACACCACGTTCAAGCAGGCCAACGCCGAGACCGGCCGGCTCGCCTCCACCAACCCCAACCTCCAGAACATCCCCATCCGCACCCCGCTGGGCCGGGAGATCCGCGGGGCGTTCGTCACCGACCCCGGCTGGAAGCTCGTGTCGTGCGACTACAGCCAGGTGGAGCTGCGGATCCTGGCCCACATCTCCGGCGAGCCGGCGCTGCAGGACGCGTTCCGCCGCGGCGAGGACGTGCACCGCGCCACCGCCGCCGAGGTGTTCGGCATGGCGCTCGCCGACGTCGACCGCGACACCCGCGACCGCGCGAAGGCCGTCAACTTCGGGATCGTCTACGGCATCAGCGACTTCGGGCTGTCCGAGAACCTCGGGATCTCCCGGGCGGACGCCCGCCTCTACATCGACGCCTACCTGGCGCGGTACCCCCGGGTGCGCAGCTTCATCGACACCACCATCGCCGCGGCGGCGCAGGACGGCTATGTGACCACCCTGTTCGGGCGCCGCCGGGCCATCCCCGAGCTGCAGGGGCGCACCGTCCAGCAGCGTCAGCTCGGCGAGCGGCTGGCCGTGAACACGGTGATCCAGGGGACGGCGGCGGACATCATCAAGGCGGCCATGATCCGCGCGCACGCGGCCCTGCGCGACGAGGGACTGCAGGCCCGCCTGATCCTGCAGATCCACGACGAGCTGCTGGTGGAGGCTCCCGAGGAGGAGGCCCTGCGCGCCGGCCAGGTGGTGCGCCAGGCGATGGTGGCGGCCTACGACCTGGACCCGCCGCTGGCCGTGGACGTCGGGATCGGCGACACCTGGCTGGAGGCCAAGTGACCGAGGCCGAGGCGTACCGGGTGCTGGAGGTCCACCCCTCGGCGCGACCCGAGGTGGTCCGGGCGGCGTTCGGGGCCCTCCGCGAGATCTGCCTGCGCGAGGATGGCGACGGCGCGCCGCAGCGCCTCGCCGAGCTCAACCGTGCCTTCCGGACGGTGGGCGAGCGTGCGGAGGCCGCCCCGCAGTAGGCTCGCCCCGGGAGGTGCGCCATGGGGGCCTACGAGGACACGTACCGCCGCTGGCAGCAGGACCCGGAGGGGTTCTGGGCCGAGCAGGCCGCGCTCGTCGAATGGGAGCGTCCGCCCGACCGGATCCTCGACTCGTCGGAGGCGCCGATCCACCGCTGGTACGCGGGCGGCCGCCTCAACACCTGCCACAACGCCCTGGACCGTCACGTCCGCGACGGGCGCGGCGACCAGGCGGCGCTCATCCACGACAGCGCGGTCACCGGGCGCGTCACGACGCGCACCTACGCGGGGCTGCGCGACGAGGTCGCCCTGTTCGCCGGGGCGCTGCGGCGCCTGGGCGTCGAGCGCGGCGACCGGGTCGTCATCTACATGCCGATGGTCCCCGAGGCGGTCGTCGCCATGCTCGCCTGCGCCCGCCTGGGCGCGGTGCACTCGGTGGTGTTCGGCGGGTTCGCGGCCCACGAGCTGTGCTCGCGCATCGACGACTGCCGCCCGCGGGTCCTCGTCGCCGGGTCGTGCGGTGTCGAGCCGAACCGGGTGGTCGAGTACATGCCGATCGTCGAGCGGGCGCTCGGGATGGCCACGCACCGGCCCGAGCGCGTGGTGGTGCTCCAGCGCCCCCAGTGCGAGGCGGCGCTCACGCCGGGACGCGACCTCACGTGGGAGCAGGCGCTGGAGGGCGCCGAGCCCGCCGACCCCGTCACGGTGGAGGCCACCGACCCGCTCTACATCCTCTACACGTCCGGAACCACCGGGCAGCCGAAGGGGATCGTGCGCGACAACGGCGGTCACGCCGTCGCGCTCACGTGGTCGATGGGCAACGTCTTCGACGCCCATCCCGGCGAGGTGTACTGGGCGGCGTCCGACATCGGATGGGTCGTCGGCCACTCCTACATCGTCTACGGACCGCTGCTCCAGGGCTGCACGACGGTGATGTACGAGGGCAAGCCGGTGGGGACCCCCGACGCCGGGGCGTTCTGGCGGGTCTGCGCCGACCACGGCGTCGACGTGATGTTCACGGCGCCCACGGCCATCCGCGCCATCAAGCGCGACGACCCGGGCGCCACGATGGCGGCGGGCCACGACCTGTCGCGCCTGCGCACCCTGTTCCTGGCCGGCGAGCGCTGCGACCCGGACACGCTCGAATGGGCGGGCGGGCTGCTCGGGACCCCCGTGATCGACAACTGGTGGCAGACCGAGACCGGCTGGCCGATCGCGTCGAACCCCATGGGCATCGAGGTGCTGCCGGTGAAGCCCGGATCGCCGTCGCGCGCGGTCCCCGGGTTCGACGTCCACGTGCTCGACGAGGCCGGCGCCGACGTGGCGCCCGGCCGGATCGGCGCGATCTGCATCCGCCTGCCGCTGCCCCCCGGCTGCACCCCCACGCTCTGGAACGCCGCCGACCGCTGGATCGAGACGTACCTGGCCCGGTATCCGGGCTGGTACCTGACCGCCGACGCGGGCTACATCGACGCCGACGGCTACCTGTTCGTGATGAGCCGCACCGACGACGTCATCAACACGGCCGGCCACCGGCTGTCGACCGGGGCGATGGAGGAGGTCCTCGCCGGCCACCCCGACGTGGCGGAGGGCGCGGTGGTGGGCGTCGCCGACCCGGTGAAGGGCCAGGTGCCCGTGGGCTTCGTGGTGCTGAAGTCCGGGGTGGACCGGCCCGAGGACGACGTGGCCGCCGAGCTCGTCGCCCGCATCCGCGACGAGGTCGGACCGGTCGCGTCGTTCAAGCAGGCGCGCGTGGTGCGCGCCCTGCCGAAGACCCGGTCCGGCAAGGTGCTGCGCGGGACCATCCGCGCGATGGCGGACGGGGAGGAGTGGCGGATGCCCCCCACCATCGAGGACCCCACCCTGCTCCTCGACTTCCGGGACGTCCTGACCGGCCCTGGGGTGCAGCCGTCGGCTGCCACCCCCGACTGACCGGGGGTCCCGGCCCTAGGCGGCCGCGGCTGCGGCCGCACGGGCGTCGTGCGCCTGGCTGCGGCGGAGGGTGCCGGCCGCCATCAGCGTGCCCAGCGTGAGCCAGAAGCCGCCCGCCAGCAGGGCGCCGCCGAGGGAGGAGAGCGGCAGCAGGGCGACCCAGCAGAGCGGCAGGCCGGCGGCGAACCCGCGGGCGACGGCGCCGGAGCGCCAGAGGGCGACCGCCAGGCCGATCCAGCCACCCGCCCACAGGAGGTTGGACAGGGGGGCCGCCACGACGAACCAGGCGGGGTCTCCGCCGTTGACGTTCGATGCGGTGCAGGTGGCCGCCAGGGCCGCCTGGCCGATCACGGCGGCCGTCGCGGCCCGGCGTCCCAGCAGCGAGCCGGCGCGGCGGCCCAGGGCGACCGTCGCGGGGATCGTCAGGACCAGGATGCTCGCCAGCAGCACCAGGATCGTGTGCTCCACGGTCGTCTCGACCCGATCCGGCTGGATGTCGGGGCGCGTCGCGTAGAGCGCCCCCGTGCCGGCCATCACGGCGCCGGCCAGGACGGCGATCCGGCCGGCGAGCCGGTCGGGGAACAGGCGGGACAGGACGTCGAACATGGTCGGGGCTCCTCCGGTCCGCGACGGCCCGTGCCGTCGTCGTGGTGAAGGCTCGCCGGGGCACCCCCCGCGCCGCGTCGCCCGGCGGTCGCGACCGGGCGCCCCGGCGCGGCGCGACCGCGTGCGACCACGGGCTGACGTGGATGCGACCACGGGATGACGCGGCCGCGCCCGGCGTCCTCCTACGATGCGCCGCGTGGAGACGGTCGCACGCATCCAGCGCGCCCTTCGCGTGCCGCAGCCGGTCGACCTGGCCATCGCCGGGGCCATCGCCCTGTGGGCGTTGATCGAGGCGGTCGCGGTGGACGGGCCGGGGAGCCTGCCCGTCCGGATCCTGGCGGCGCTGCTCTACTCGGTGCCGCTGCTGTGGCGGCGCCGGTTCCCGATCCCCGTGCTGGCGCTCATCTGCGCGGTGCTGGTGCTGCGGGCCGCCACGGCGGACACCCCCGACTACGGGGTCATGCCGTTCCCCGCGATGCTCATCGCGACGTTCTCGGTGGCGTGCCACGTCCGGCCGCTCGCCCTGGCGCTGCCGCCGGTGGCGCTGCCCGTCGCGGCGATGCTGACCACGCTGCGCTCCGACTACTGGAGCGGCGGCACGACCCCCGGGGACGTCGCGATCCTGACCTTCTTCGTGGCCGCGGCCTGGGTGGCGGGCCGGGTGGTGCGCACGCGCTCCCAGCAGGCCGCCGCCGCCCGCGCCGAGAGCGGCGAGCGCGCCCGCGAGGCCGTCGCGGGGGAGCGCACCCGCATCGCCCGCGAGCTCCACGACGTGGTGGCGCACTCCGTGTCGATCATCGCGGTGCAGGCCGGCGCGGCCGAGGCGTACGTCGACCGCGACCCCGCCCGGGCGCGGGAGCACATCGGGGCGGTCCGCCGCACCGCCGCCGAGACGCTCACCGAGATGCGCCGCCTGCTGGACGTCCTGCGCGAGGACGAGGCGTCCTACACGCCCCAGCCCACCCTCGCCGGGCTGGAGCGGCTGGTCGACGAGGTGCGCGCCACCGGCGTCCCCGTGGAGCTGACCCGCGAGGGCGACGTGGAGGGCCTGCCGGCCGGCATCGACCTGGCGGCGTACCGGATCGTCCAGGAGGCGCTCACCAACGTCCGCCGCCACGCGGGCGGCGCCCCCACCCGGGTGCACGTGCGGCGGGCCGGCGGGTCGCTCGAGGTGGAGGTCGTCAACGCGGCGCCCACCCAGCCGGGCGAGGGCCCGGGCGGCGGCCATGGCCTGGTGGGGATGCGCGAGCGGGTGCGCCTCTACGGGGGCTCGCTCGACGCCGGCAGCGGCGACGACGGCGGCTTCGCGGTGCGCGCGCGGCTGCCGCTCCAGGAGCCCGCGTGATCCGGATCGTCCTGGCCGACGACCACGCGCTCATCCGCGGCGGCCTCGCCGCGATGCTGGGGGCGGAGGACGACATCGCGGTGGTGGGCGAGGCCGCCGACGGCGGCGAGGCCGTCGAGCTCGCCCTCCGCGAGCGTCCCGACGTGGTGGTGATGGACATCCGGATGCCGGTGGTCGACGGCATCGAGGCCACCCGCCGGCTCGCGGAGCACGGGCTTGCGTCGTCGGTGCTGGTGCTCACCACGTTCGACCTCGACGACTACGTGTACGAGGCGCTCCGCGCCGGGGCCGGCGGGTTCCTGCTGAAGGACGCGTCCCCCGCCCGGCTGGCGGAGGCCGTGCGCACCGTCGCCGCCGGCGAGGCGCTGCTGGCGCCCGCCGTCACCCCCCGCCTGGTCGAGCGGTTCGTGCGCCGGCCGCCCCCGGGTGAGCGTCCGGGCGCGCCCTTCGCGGAGCTGACCGAGCGCGAGGCCGAGGTGGCGGTCCTCATCGCGCGCGGGCTGTCGAACGCCGAGATCGCGGCCCGGCTGCACCTGAGCGAGGCGACCGTCAAGACGCACGTCGGCCGCGTCCTGGGCAAGCTGGGCGTCCGCGACCGCGTGGGGGCCGTGGTGCTGGCGTTCGAGCGCGGGTTGGTCGAGCCGGGGAAGCCGGAAACTCCGCTATCCTGACGGGAATGCCGACTTTGCCGGCCGTCCACCCGCTCCAGCCGCGCTTCGCCCAGGCGATCACGGGCGCCCTGGCCCTGGAGGCGGCGATCTTCGACCAGGCGGCCGTGCTCGCCGTGGCCCTCGCGCTGGTGCTGCTGTCGCTGCTGGGGCCGCGCTGGTCGCCGGTCGCGTGGCTGTTCCGCCGCATCGCGCCGCCCGCCCGCGACCTGGAGCCCGCGGCGCCGGTCCGCTTCTCCCAGGCGCTCGCGGCGGTGTTCCTCGCGGTCGCGCTGGCGCTCGTGCTGGGCGGGCAGGACCTGCTCGGCTGGATCGTGGCCGGCCTGGTGGCCGCCGTCGCCCTGATCTCGGCGGTCACGGGCGTCTGCGTCGGCTGCGAGGCCTACCGCCTGCTGCTCGCGCGGCGGGGCGGGGGGGAGGGGGATCTGCGGGCCGACCTCGGGCTGCCCGGCAGCGGCCCATGGCTGGTGGTGCTGACGGCGCCGGGGTGCGCCCGCTGCGAGCCGGTCGCCCGCGAGGTGGAGCGCGCGGCCGCCGGCAGGCAGGTGGTGCGCGTGAACCTGGCCGAGCACCCGAGGGCTGCCGCCCTGCCGGTGCGGAGCGTCCCGGCGGCCCTCGCGATCGGCGCCGACGGGCGGCTGCGGAGCGCCCGCGCGGGGCGGCTCGGGGGACCGGAGATCGCCGAGGTGGTCGCGGCCGTCTGATCGCCGCGAGGGCCGCGCGGCGGTGCTCGCCACGCGGAGTCCGCGGGTCTATACTCGACCACCTTCCGCGACGGACGGATCCACGTTCCGTGCCCGGAATCCTTATCCGCAACGAGGACGACCCCATTCCCATGACCACTGACCAGCCCGAGCTCGTGACCCCCGAGGTGGAGGACACCGCGCTCGACACCCCCGAGACCGAGGCACTCGACCTCGACAGCCCGGTCCGCGCGCTCGACGGCCCCGAATACGTCGAGGTCGACGGCGAGATGGTGCCGAACTACGACCTCACCCTGCCGCTCTTCTCGGAGGGGGACGTCGTCACCGGGAGGGTGGTCAGGGTCGACAAGGACGAGGTGCTGGTCGACATCGGGTACAAGAGCGAGGGCGTCATCCCGCTGCCCGAGCTGTCGATCCGCAAGAGCGTCAAGCCCGAGGAGGAGGTCTCCCTCGGCGAGTGGGTCGACGCCCTGGTCATGCAGAAGGAGGACCAGGACGGCCGCCTGATCCTGTCCAAGAAGCGCGCGCGCTTCGAGAAGGCGTGGAAGCGCATCGAGGCCGCCGCGGCCGCGGGCGAGCACGTCGAGGGCACGGTCATCGAGGTGGTCAAGGGCGGGCTCATCCTCGACCTCGGGGTCCGCGGCTTCCTGCCCGCCTCCCTGGTGGACATCCGTCGCGTCCAGGACCTCGACGAGTTCCTGGGCCGCAAGCTCGAGTGCAAGGTCATCGAGCTCAACCGGAACCGGAACAACGTGGTGCTCTCCCGGCGCGCCGTCCTGGAGGACGAGCGGCGCGAGGTGCGCCAGAAGATCCTGGACGACCTCCAGCCCGGCCAGGTGGTGGAGGGCGTCATCTCCAACATCGTCGAGTTCGGCGCGTTCGTGGACCTGGATGGCATCGACGGCCTGATCCACATCTCCGAGCTGTCGTGGAGCCACGTCAACCACCCGTCGGAGATCCTCGCCATCGGCGAGAAGGTCAACGTGAAGGTGCTCGACATCGACCGCGACCGCCAGCGGATCTCCCTGGGCCTCAAGCAGACCCAGGCCGACCCGTGGCAGAGCGTCATCGAGAGCTACCAGGTGGGCGACGTCGTCGAGGGGCGCGTGACCAAGGTCGTCACGTTCGGCGCCTTCGTCGAGATCCACTCGGGGGTGGAGGGCCTGGTCCACATCTCCGAGCTCGCCGCGCACCACGTCGAGAACCCGCGCGAGGTCGTCAACCAGGGCGACGTCCTGGCCGTCCGGGTGATCGAGATCGACGCCGACCGGCGCCGCCTCTCGCTGAGCCTGAAGCGGGTGGCCGACGGCGACGAGATCCAGCACCACCTCCCGGACGAGATCCGCAACGCGGTGGTCGCCGACGACGAGTCGCCGGTGAGCGTGTCCGCCGACGGCGACCCGGACCCCGTCGCCGAGATCGATCCCGACGCCGACGCGATCGCCGTGGCCGAGCCGGCCACGGTCGAGGACGAGGCGGACGCCGAGGCGCAGGCCGCCGAGGCCGAGGTCGAAGCCGAGCCGGCCGCCGAGGTGGAGGCCGAGCCGGCTGCCGAGGTCGATGCCGAGCCGGCCGCCGAGGTGGAGGCCGAGCCGGTTGCCGAGGCCGAGGCGGAGGCCGAGCCGGCCGTCGAGGCCGAGGTCGAGGCCGAGGCCGACGCGGAGATCGAGGCGGAGGCCGCGCCGGCCGCGGCGGGGGGCGACGAACCCGAGGGCTGAGGGGGCCGGGGGGGGGCCGCCGGCGCCCCCCCTGCTGGGCCTGAACGGCGGGATCGGGTCGGGCAAGTCCGAGGCGCTGCGCGCCTTCGCGGAGCTGGGGGCGGCGACCCTCTCCAGCGACGACGCCGTGCACGCCGCCTATGCGCGGCCCGAGGTGGTCGAGCGCGTGCGCGCCCGCTTCGGCGACGCGGTGGTCGGCGCCGACGGATCGGTCGACCGCGCCCTGCTCGGGCCGCGCGCGTTCGCCGAGGAGGGCGGCCTCGCGGCCCTCGAGGCCATCGTCCATCCCCTCGTCGGCCAGGCGCGCGAGGAGTGGATCGCCGCCCAGGCCGGCGCCGAGCCGCCCCCGCCGCTGCTGGTGTGCGAGGTGCCGCTGCTCTACGAGGTGGGCCTGGCGGACCTGTTCGACGCCGTCCTGGTGGTCACGGCCTCCGACGACGTGCGCCGCGCGCGGGTGGAGGCCCGCGGCCAGGACTTCGCGGCCCGGGCGGCGCATCAGATGCCGGAGGCGGACAAGCTCGCCCGCGCCGACGCCCATTACGTGAACGACGGCGACCGCGACGCCCTGCGCGGGTGGGTTGCCGACCGCTACGCCGAGTACGCTGGGCCATCTCCGCATGGCCCGCCCGTCCGTCACTGAGCGCGCGTCCCGGAGGGCGGCGTCCGCCCGCCCGGCGCCCACGCGCGCCCGCCCGCGCCGCCGCCGCCGCGGGGTCGTCCTGCTGGCCTTCCTCGTGGTCGTCGCCGCGTTCGGGGTGGCCTGGTACGAGGTGCACCAGACGATGCCGGCGTGGTACGCCCGCCTCTGGTATCCCCTGCGCTACGAGGAGCCGATCCGCACCGAGGCGGCACGCAACGCGCTCGACCCGGCGCTCGTGGCGGCGGTGATCGACACCGAGAGCGGCTTCGCCCCCGACTCGCGGTCGCAGCAGGGGGCGGTCGGCCTGATGCAGATGCTCCCCGAGACGGCGCGCTTCGTCACGACCCTCCCGCGGCGGCCGAGCCCGCCCCCGGGGAACCTCGAGGCGCCGGAGGTGAACATCGCCTACGGGACGCGCTATCTGCGCTACCTGCTCGACCGTCACGGCTCGCTCGACGTGGCCCTCGCCGCCTACAACGCGGGCGAGACCAACGTCGCGCGGTGGATCGACCAGGCGGCCGCCGGCGGCCGCACGCTCGACATCCCCGACGACATCCCCTTCCCGGAGACCCGCAGCTTCGTGCGGCGCGTCGAGGCGGCCGTACCGATCTACCGGCGGGCCTACGGCGACCGGCTGGGGCCGCCGCCGGGTCCCTGACCCCGGCGGGGCCGCGCCCCGATCGCGGCGCTACCGCCGCTCGATGAGCTCGATCCGGTAACCGTCCGGGTCGGTGACGAACGTGATCCGCGACCCGCCGGGGTACGCCTCGTAGGGCGGCTTGTCCGGCTGGATGCCGAGCTCGGCCAGGGCGGCGAGCTCGGCGTCGAGGTCCTCGGTGGTCAGCGCGATGTGCCCGTACGCCTCGCCGAGCTCGTACGGCTCGGTGCGCCCGTCGTTGAGGGTCAGCTCCAGCCGGTCGCCGTCCCCGGGGAGGCCCATGAAGATGATCGTGGCCGTGTCGCCGCCCACCCGCTTGCGACCGCGCTCCTCGAAGCCCAGCGCGTTGTAGAAGGCGAGGGACCGGTCCTCGTCCAGGATGCGGACCATCGTGTGGATCAGCTCGACGGGCATTGCGGCCTCCGGCGTCAGGGGACGCCCGCCAGCCTAGTGGCCCCCGGCATCGCACCGCCCCGCAATTGGGGGCAGCCGGTGGCGCCTGAGTCGGCGCCACCGGCTGAGGTGCGAAGCCCCGCGTCCCGGTCGCGGGGCCTGGCTGCCGATGCTTCCGATGTCCTCCCGAGTCACCGTCGCATCGACTGGGGGAACTGTAGGCCGGGACCCCGGGGCCGCTCCTTGGCCCCCGCGCCGAAAAACGTGCCGTCCGGCTCGGCCCTCGGTCCAGGGCGGGGCCGCCCCGCGGCGGTCGTGCCCGTCAGCCGTCCGCGTCGAGGGCGTCGATGGCCTCCTGGCACCAGCGCGCGAAGGCGCGCTGGGCGTGCACGCCCTTGCGGAGGGCCAGGACGAGATAGCGATCGGCGGTCGGCGACAGCCCCGCGATCTCCTCCTCGAACTCGGCGCAGCGCCGCTCGTGGGCCGCCTTCAGCCCGCGCAGCCGCGCGGCGACCTCCGCGTCGGGCAGCCCCTCGGCGAGCGTGAGCTTGACGAGCGACTCGTCGCGGAGCGTCGCCAGCCCCCAGGGCTCCTCGAGCCACGCCCGGAGCGCACGCCGCCCGGCGGGGGTGATGGTGTAGACCCGCTTGTTCGGCCGGGCGTCCTGGCGCACGTGCTCCTCGCCGGCCAGGCCGAGCTCCGCGAGCCGGCGCAGCTCGGAATAGATCTGGGAGTACGACGCGTGCCAGAACTGGGCGGCGCCCGCCTCGAGACGCGCCTTGATCTCGTAGCCGGAGCTGGGGCCGCCCGCGAGTTGGCCGAGCACGGCGTACGTGGTCACGGGCAGGGCGGCGCGCGTTGACGCCGAATTCCTGCCCGTTATATTACTACTCGGCATATTCAGCCTCGAGGGAGCGTGACGGGTGGAGCTCTACCACCGCTGGAAGTGTCCCTGGTGCGCCGCGGCGCGCCAAGGGGTCGAGAACGTCGGGGTCGAGGTCGAGCTGATCGAGGTGCCGTACCCCCGCGACGAGCGCGACGCCGTGGCCGCCGTGAGCGGCCAGCGGCGCGTGCCGGTCCTCGTCGACGGCGACCGGGTGATCGTCGATTCCCGGCGCATCGTCCGCCACCTCTACGAGACCTACGGCGGCCCGGCGTTCGCGCGCTCGGCCGCCGAGCTGGCCGAGGACCTCGACGACCTCGACGGGGCGGGGGAGTACGACGCGTGCGCCATCGGCGAGCCGCGCCCCTGAGCGCCCGGGGCTGAGCCGGGGGGACGCCGCGGCGGTCGTCGCGACCGGTGCGCGCGGTACCCTCCACGAATGGCGACGACGGTCTTCGAGGTCTCCTCCGACTACGCCCCCACGGGCGACCAGCCCAAGGCCATCGCGGAGCTCACGGCCGGCCTGGGACGCGGCGACCGCTTCCAGACGCTGCTCGGCGTCACCGGCTCCGGGAAGACGTTCACCATGGCCCGGGTCATCGCCGGGACGGGGCGGCCGGCCCTGGTCATCGCCCACAACAAGACGCTGGCGGCGCAGCTCTGCAACGAGTTCCGCGAGCTGCTGCCCGACGCGGCCGTCGAGTACTTCGTGAGCTACTACGACTACTACCAGCCCGAGGCCTACATCGCGGCCACGGACACCTACATCGAGAAGGACTCGTCGATCAACGACGAGATCGACCGCCTGCGGCACGCCGCCACCGCCGCGCTGCTGGCCCGGCGCGACGTGGTCATCGTCGCCTCGGTCAGCTGCATCTACGGCCTGGGCTCCGCGGAGATCTACCGCGACCGCGTGCTGGTGCTCGCCGTCGGCGAGGAGCACCCCCGGGAGAGGATCTTCGCCCACCTGGTCCAGAGCCTGTACCAGCGCAACGACACGGTGCTGGAGCGCGGCCGGTTCCGGGTGCGCGGCGACACCCTCGAGATCCAGCCGGCCGACTCGGAGACCGCGTACCGCATCTCCATGTTCGGCGACGAGGTGGAGAGCATCACCGAGTTCGACCCGCTCACCGGCGAGGTCCTGAACGACCTGAAGCACATGGCGATCTATCCGGCGACGCACTACATCACGCCGCCCGAGACCATCAACCGCGCCCTGCTCGAGATCCGGGCCGAGCTGGAGCACCAGGTCGCCGAGTTCGAGACCGCCGGGAAGCTGGTGGAGGCGCATCGCCTGCGCCAGCGCACGGAGTACGACATGGAGATGATGCGCGAGCTGGGCTTCTGCTCGGGCATCGAGAACTACTCGCGCATCCTCGACGGCCGCGCCCCCGGCGAGCCGCCCCACACGCTGCTCGACTTCTTCCCCGACGACTTCATCTGCTTCATCGACGAGTCGCACAACACCATGGGCCAGCTGCGCGGCATGTACGAGGGCGACCGCTCGCGGAAGCTCGCCCTGATCGACGCGGGGTTCCGGCTCCCCTCGGCGCTCGACAACCGGCCGCTCCAGCTCCCCGAGTTCCTGGAGCGGGTGCATCAGACGGTCTTCGTCTCCGCGACGCCGGGGGAGTTCGAGCGGCGGCAGTCCGAGAACGTGGTGGAGCAGATCATCCGGCCCACCGGGCTGGTCGACCCCCAGGTCGACGTCCGCCCGACCCACCACCAGATCGACGACCTCCTGGGCGAGATCCAGGGGCGGGTCGACCGGGACGAGCGCGCCCTGGTCACGACGCTCACCAAGAAGATGGCGGAGGACCTCACCGAGTACCTGGTCGAGGCGGGCGTGCGGGCGCGCTACCTCCACTCCGAGATCGACACCCTGGAGCGCATCCGCATCGTGCGGGCGCTGCGGCTCGGCGAGTTCGACGTGCTCGTGGGCGTCAACCTGCTCCGCGAGGGGCTCGACCTCCCCGAGGTCACCCTCGTCGCGATCCTGGACGCCGACAAGGAGGGGTTCCTCCGCGGCACGACGTCGCTCATCCAGACGATCGGGCGCGCCGCCCGGAACGTGAACGGCCACGTGGTGATGTACGCCGACAACGAGACCGAGGCCATGCGCACCGCGATCGGCGAGACCGACCGCCGCCGCGCGATCCAGGTGGCGTACAACGAGGAGCACGGGATCGTCCCGGCCTCGATCCGCAAGGGCGTGTCCGACATCGTCGAGCTGCTCGGCCTCAACGAGGAGGCCGCGGCGCCGCGCACGAAGCGGCGGGGCGAGGTCGACGCGCTGGCGGACGTCGACGGCGACGAGCTGGAGCGGATGATCATCGAGCGCGAGCAGGAGATGTTCGCGGCGGCCGAGGACCTGCGCTTCGAGCTCGCCGCCCGGCTCCGCGACGAGATCGGGGACCTGCGCCGCGAGCAGGCGGAGCGGTCGCAGGCGGAGGACGGCGACGGCGCCGCCGACGGGGGCGGCGGGCCGCGGCGCGGGACGGCGCCGGTCCCTCGGCGGTCGGCGCGGCGCGCGGCGGGGAAGCGGCGGCGGTGAGCGCCCGCGGCGACGATGAGGCGCCGGTCTTCCGGTCGCTCGCGGCGCCGGGACTGGAGGAGGACGACCTGTTCGTGGCGATGCAGGGGCTGCCGGTCCCCAGCGCGTTCTGGGGCGAGGGGTGGCCGGCGGCGCAGCGCGACGGGGACCGGCCGTGGTGCGAGGACGAGGAGCGCCGGGCACGCCACGAGCGGCTCATGCGCAAGTGGGGGGCCGACGGGGGGCCGCCGCCCCGCTGAACGGCGCGCTCCGGGGCCGCCACCGCCGCCCCGCGCCGGATCACGGCGCTACCAGTGCTCCCAGTGGGTGAACTCCTCCAGCGGCACGCGCGGGCCGGCGCGGAAGTCGGTGCCGATGGCGTGGGCGAGGGGGATGAGCGCGACCTGCGACCACTCGTCGTAGGGGATGCCGAGCACGTCGGCCGCCTCCCGCTCGTGGAACAGGTGGATGGTGGTCCACGTGCTGCCGAGCCCGCGGGCCCGGGCGGCGAGCATGAAGCTCCACACCGCGGGGAGCACCGAGCCCCACGCGGACCCCTGCACGATCTGCGGCTTGCCCTCGGTGCGGCCGGGGTGGCAGGGGACGACGTGGACGGGGACCTCGTGGAGGTGCTCGGCCAGGTACTTCGCCGACGACCCGATCCGCCGCTGACGCTTCCGCACCGCGGGGTCGTCGCTGGGCGCGGGCGGCGCGCCGAGGATGCCCTGGGAGAGGTACTGCTCCCACCCCTTGCGGTAGATGTCCGCGAGCGCGCGCCGCGTGGCCGGGTCGGTCACCACGACGAAGCGGGCGCCCTGCCGGTTCCCCCCGCTGGGCGCCTGCTGGGCGAGGGAGAGGCACTCCTCGATGAGGTGCCGCTCGACGGGGCGGGTCAGGTCCAGCCGCTTGCGGACGCTCCGGGTCGTGCTGAGCAGCTCGTCGGGCGTGAGGTCGATCACGCCGCCGATCGTACCGGCGCCGCGCCCCCGTGGGAGCCCATCCGCCCTCCGGGGCCGTCCGCCGGGGCGCCCGTGCCGGACGCGACCCGGGGACGGCGGCTCGCGCTAGGCGATCCCCGGGCCCTTGCGGCGGCGCCGGCCGAGGCGGGGGAGGGCGACGGCGTAGACCGTGGCCGCGGCCGCCTCGATGCCGGTGCGCACCCGGCGCCCGCGTGGGACGTGGACGGCCGGGAGGCGCCGGCGGCGCTCGCCGGCGTCCGGCGGGGCGGTCCCGGGCTCCTCGGACACGGCGACGGGCTCGGGTGCGGGGAGGACCGGCACCGGCATCTCCACCGCCACCGGCTCGCGGCTCGTCGGGAGGGCGTCCGCCCGGGTGGGCAGGCGGCGGCCGCCACCCTGGACGGAGCTCAGCAGGTCCTCGATCTCACCGCGGTCGACCTGCTCCCGCTCCAGCAGCGCCCCGCCCAGGGCGTCGAGCTCGTCGCGGTGGTCGGAGAGCAGGGCGACGGCGTCCGCGTAGGCGGCGTCGACCATCCGTCCGATCTCCTCGTCGATCGCGCGGCGGGTCTCGCCGGACAGCGGCACCTGGCGCGGACCGGCGGGCGACACGATCTGGCCGACGCGGGGGGAGAAGCCGAGCCGCTCCACCGCCTCGCGGGCCATGGCGTTCACCTGCTCCAGGTCGTTCGCGGCCCCGGAGGAGATGATCCCGAAGCGGATCTGCTCCGCCGCCCGGCCGGCCATCGCCACCACCATGCGCTCGTGCATGTGCTGCTGGGAGGTGAGCGCGCGGTCCTGGTTGCCGTACAGGGCCAGGCCGCCGGCGTCGCCGCGGGCGAGGATCGTGACCCGCTGCGCCTTCGTGTGGGTGGGGCACAGCTCGGCGGCCAGGGCGTGACCGGCCTCGTGCCAGGCGATGACCTCCAGCTCGCCGTCGGCGATGCGGCGGTCGGCGCGCTGCGGGCCGGCGACGGAGCGCAGCAGGCCCTCGTCCAGGTCCGACGCCAGGATCGACCGGCGGCCGCCGCGGGCGGCCATGATCGCCGCCTCGTTCACCATGTTCGACAGGTCGGCGCCCGCGAAGCCGGCGGTCACGCGGGCCAGCGCCGCCAGGGCGTCGCGGTCCTCGATCGGCATGCCCTTCGAGTGCAGCTCCAGGATGGCGAGGCGGCCCGCCTCGGCCGGCAGGCCGACCTGCACCCGGCGGTCGAACCGTCCGGGGCGCAGCAGCGCCTGGTCGAGCATGTCCAGGCGGTTCGTGGCGGCGATCACCACCACCTTGTCACGGGCGCCGAAGCCGTCGAGCTCCACCAGCAGCTGGTTGAGGGTGCCCTCGCGCTCGGAGTCGGCGCCGCTCATCCCGCCGCCGCGCTGGCGGCCGATCGCGTCGATCTCGTCGAAGAAGATGATGGCGCCCTTCTCGCACTTGCGCGCCTGGGCGAAGAGATCGCGGACGCGGGAGGCGCCGACGCCGACGAAGGTGTCCACGAAGTCGGATCCGGACAGGGCGAAGAAGGGGACGCCCGACTCGCCCGCGACCGCCTTGGCCAGCAGCGTCTTCCCGGTCCCGGGGGGACCGTGCAGGATCACGCCGCGCGGCATGCGGGCGCCGACCCGGCGGAACCGCTCGGGCTCGTTCAGGAACACCACGACCTCGCGCAGCTCGTCGACGGCCTCGTCGCAGCCGGCGACGTCGCCGAACCGCACCGACGGCGGCTCCACCTGGGCGTTCTTGCGGATCTTCCCGTGGTTCGCGGCGCCCGCGCGGCCGCCCGACCCCCGTCCGCCCTGCGTGCGGCGGATCAGGGCGATCGAGCCGAGGACCAGCACCGCGAGGACGGCGACCGACAGCGGGATGATGAGGAAGCGCATGAACCCGCCCATCGCCGAGCCCGACGATGCGGCGGGCGCCGCGGGGCTCAGCACCGTGACGCCGTCGGCCCGCAGGCCGGCGGCAAGGTCGAATGCCCCGGGGATGCCCCCGGCGGGCGACTCCGCGGCGGGGCCCACGGGCGACCCGCCGAAGTCGCGTCCGGCCTTGGGGCGCGGGATCTGGGCCGCGATGAGGTGGCCGTTGCGGTCGGTCGCCGCCACCCAGTAGCTGGAGGTGTCGACCACCGCCGCGTTCAGGTTCCGGGCGTCCGCGGCGCCGATCAGCTGCTTGTACGGGACCACCGCAGGCGGGTCGACGGCGCCGAGGGGCTCGACGACGTTGGCCGGCACCGGCGTCGACTCCTCGGCGGCCACCACGCCGCCCGCGAGGGCGAGGCAGGCGAGCAGGACGAGGAGCGCGCACAGGGCGCGTGCGGCGGCTCGTGGGAACGGGGCGCGGGAACGCGTGCGGGGTGCGGGCACCGGGGTCCTTGGGTCGGTCTCCGACGAGGAGGATCGCCGCGGTGATGCCGGGCTGATCACTCGGTCATCGCTATCGGCGGCGCCGCCACCGGTCTGAGCGACGGGGACGTGCGCGGCAGGAACGGGTGATATCACCGCCGTCACGGTAGGGGCCCACCGATCGGGTCCGTATGTCCCTGCGGCCAACGATCGCACCGGGACGTCGTGTGGCGGGCCACCCGGTGCGGGGGCGGCGGCGCGGGCGCCGGACCCCGGACTACACTCAGCCGATGCCGTCCCGCCGACCCGTGCCCGCGAACGCCATCCGCGTGGTGGGCGCCCGCGAGCACAACCTGCGGGACGTGTCGGTCGACATCCCCCGCGACGACCTCATCGTCATCACCGGGCTGTCCGGCAGCGGCAAGTCGAGCCTGGCGTTCGACACGCTCTACGCGGAGGGGCAGCGGCGCTACGTCGAGAGCCTGTCCGCCTACGCGCGGCAGTTCCTCGGGCAGATGGACAAGCCCGACGTCGACCACATCGAGGGGCTGTCGCCCGCGATCTCGATCGACCAGAAGACGACGAGCCGCAACCCGCGCTCCACGGTCGCGACCGTCACCGAGATCTACGACTACCTGCGCCTGCTGTTCGCCCGCGTCGGCGAGCCGCACTGCCCGGTCTGCGGCCGCCCGATCACCGGGCAGAGCGTCGAGCAGATCGCCGACCACATCCTGGCGCTGGAGGAGGGCACCCGCTTCCTGGTGCTGGCCCCCCTCGTCCGCGGCCGCAAGGGCGAGCACCGCGACGTGATCGACCACGTCCGCGCCGAGGGCTTCTCGCGGGTGATGGTCGACGGCGAGCCGTACGCCATCGACGACGTCCCGGCGCTCGACAAGAAGTTCGCCCACACGATCGAGGTGGTGGTCGACCGGCTCGTCATGCGCGACGACCTGCGCCGCCGGCTCACCGACAGCCTGGAGACGGCGACGACGCTGTCCGACGGGCTGGTGCGCATCGAGGAGGCGCCCCGCGACGGCGGCACGCCGCGCACCTGGATCTACTCCGAGAAGTTCGCGTGCCCCGAGCACGGGGCGTCGCTGCCGGAGCTGGCGCCGCGCACGTTCTCGTTCAACTCGCCGCACGGCGCGTGCCCGCAGTGCACCGGCCTCGGATTCACCCTGGAGGTCGACCCGGACCTGGTGGTGGCGCCGGACCGGACGCTGCGCGACGGGGCGATCCTGCCGTGGACCGACCGCACCACCGACTACTACGACCTGCTCCTCGGCGTGATCGCCGACCAGCACGGCATCGACCTGGACCGGCCCTGGCGGAAGCTGCCGGAGCGGCAGCGCACGCTCCTGCTGGAGGGGCCGCGCCGCCGCGAGCGGGTGTACCTGGGCAAGCGCCGCAAGAGCGGCGGCAGCTGGGGCTGGTTCGAGGGCGTCCTGCCCCAGCTGCGCCGCCAGCACGCCACCTCCATGTCCCAGGCGGTGCGCGACTCGGTGGAGCAGTTCATGTCGCTGCGCCCCTGCCCGGCGTGCGGCGGCGCCCGCCTCAAGCCCGAGGCGCTGGCCGTCACCGTCGCCGGCCGCAACATCCACGACGTCTGCCTCCTGTCGGTGGAGGACGCGCTCTCCTTCTTCGCGGGGCTGGAGCTGAGCGATACCCAGGCGTTCATCGGGGCACGCGTCATCCAGGAGATCCAGGAGCGCCTCCGGTTCCTCGACGACGTCGGCGTCGGCTACCTCACCCTGGCGCGGGCCGCCGGCACCCTGTCCGGCGGCGAGGCGCAGCGCATCCGGCTGGCCACCCAGATCGGGTCCGGCCTGGTGGGCGTGCTCTACATCCTGGACGAGCCCTCCATCGGCCTGCACCAGCGCGACAACCGCAAGCTCATCGGGACGCTCGAGCGCCTCCGCGACCAGGGCAACACGGTGCTGGTGGTCGAGCACGACGAGGACATGATGCGGGCGGCCGGCCACGTCATCGACATGGGCCCCGGCGCGGGGCACCACGGAGGGCGGGTCGTCGCCCAGGGGTCGGTCGACGACATCGAGGCGGAGCCGTCCTCGGTCACCGGCGCGTACCTGTCCGGGCGTCGCGGCATCCCGGTGCCGCGGGAGCGCCGCCCCGCCCGCGGCTGGATCACGGTGAAGGGCGCGCGCGAGCACAACCTGACCGGCATCGACGTCGGCTTCCCGGTGGGGGCGCTCACCTGCGTGACGGGGGTGTCGGGGTCGGGGAAGAGCACCCTGGTCAACGAGGTGCTCCTGAAGGCGCTCGGCGGCCGGCTGGGGCGCAAGCCCACGCGGCCCGGCGCCCACGACCGCATCGACGGCCTCGAGCACATCGACAAGGTCATCGACATCGACCAGTCGCCCATCGGCCGGACGCCGCGCAGCAACCCGGCCACCTACACGGGGCTGTTCGACCACATCCGCCAGCTCTTCTCCATGACGCAGGACGCCCGCGCCCGCGGCTACTCGCCGGGCCGGTTCAGCTTCAACGTCCGGGGCGGCCGCTGCGAGGCGTGCAAGGGCGACGGCACCATCACCATCGAGATGCACTTCCTGCCCGACGTCTACGTCCCCTGCGAGGTGTGCGGCGGCAAGCGGTACAACCGCGAGACGCTGGAGGTCCGCTACGGCGGCCGCACCATCCACGAGGTCCTGGAGCTCAGCGTCGAGGAGGCCGTCGACGCCTTCGCGGCGGTGCCGAAGATCCATCGCCGCCTGCAGACGCTGCACAACGTGGGACTCGACTACGTGCGGCTCGGGCAGCCCGCCACCACCCTCTCCGGCGGCGAGGCCCAGCGGGTGAAGCTGGCCACCGAGCTGTCGAAGGTGGCGACGGGACGCACCCTCTACGTCCTGGACGAGCCGACCACCGGGCTGCACTTCGCCGACATCGAGAAGCTGCTCGAGGTGTTACAGCGACTGGTGGATCAGGGAAACACGGTGGTCGTGATCGAGCACAACCTGGACGTCATCAAGAGCGCCGACCACGTCATCGACCTGGGCCCCGAGGGCGGCTCCGGCGGCGGGCGCCTCATCGCGTCGGGCACGCCGGAGGAGATCGCCGCGACGCCCGGGTCCCACACCGGGGAGTACCTGCGGCCCGTGCTGCTCGCCGCGCCCGCGCCCGCCCTGGCCGCGGCGGCCGGGGCGTGACGCGGGCGCCGGACGCGCGCGCACGGGCCCAGTTCGCCGGCGAGACCGGCGACGACGGGCGGTTCGTCCGCCAGGTCAGCCGGTTCCGGGACTGGGTCACCGCCGACGGCTCCTCCGGCTTCCCGGCGGAACCGGGCCGCTACCACCTGTACGTCTCGAAGGCGTGCCCGTGGGCGCACCGGGCCATCATCGTCCGCCGCCTGAAGGCCCTGGAGGACGTGATCACGATGTCGGTGGTCGACCCCATCCGCGACGAGCGCGGCTGGCGCTTCGGCGAGGGCCGCGGCTTCTCGCCCGACCCGGTCAACGGCTTCGCGTTCCTCGCCGAGGCCTACCACGCCACCGACCCCGACTTCGCCGGGCGCGTGACCGTCCCGGTGCTTTGGGACCGGGAGACGGGGCGGATCGTCAACAACGAGTCGGCCGACGTCATCCGCATGCTCAACTCGGCGTGGGACGCGTGGGGCGACGCGTCGCTCGACCTCGATCCGGCAGATCTGCGGGCCGAGGTCGACGCGATCAACGACCGCGTCTACCGCGACGTCAACAACGGCGTGTACCGGGCCGGGTTCGCCACCACCCAGGAGGCCTACGAGGAGGCCTTCGACGCCCTGTTCGACCGGTTGGAGGAGCTCGACCGGCTGCTGCTGGAGCGCCGCTACCTGGCCGGCGACCGCATCACGCTGGCCGACTGGCGCCTGTTCACCACGCTCATCCGCTTCGATTCCGTGTACGTCGGCCACTTCAAGTGCAACCTGCGGCGCATCGCCGACCACGCCGCCCTGTGGCCGTACCTGCGCGAGCTGTACCAGTGGCCGGGCGTCGCGGACACGGTCGACTTCGACCACATCAAGCGCCACTACTACGTGACGCACGACTCCATCAACCCGACGGGGATCGTGCCCAAGGGCCCCGAGCTCGACCTGACGCAGCCGCACGACCGCGGGTAGCGGCCGAGGCACCGGCGATGGGCGCGGTGGTGCTGGGCCTGGCGTCGGGCCTCTCGTGGGGCGTGGCCGACTTCCTGGGCGGCGTCGCGAGCCGCCGGGCGGCCCCGTTCGCGGTCGTGGCCCTGTCGCAGGCCGCGGGGCTGGTCGTGGCGCTCCTCGCCGCCGCGGTGATCCGCCCCGACCTCCCGCCGCCCGACAAGGCCCTGCTGGGCGCGGCGGCCGGCGTGGCCGGGGTGGTCGGGCTCATGGCCTTCTACCGCGCGCTGTCGGTGGGGAGCATGAGCGTGATCGCGCCGATCAGCGCGCTCGGCGCGGTGGTGCCCGTCGCCGTCGACCTGCTCGCCGGCGACGCCCCGGCGGCCGTGGTGCTGTCGGGCATGCTGATCGCCCTCGCCGGCGCGGCCCTCGTCGCCCGCGCCCCGGGACCCGCCTCGCGCGCCGGGACCGGGCTGGCCGTGGTGGCGGCGCTCGGGTTCGGCGGCTTCTTCTCCCTGCTGGCCGAGGCCGCCGACGGCGAGAGCGCGCTGTGGTCGCTCATCACCGCCCGCGGCGCGTCGGTGCCGGTCGCGCTGGCGGTGTGCGCGGTGGTGGGGGCGAGCGTCGCGATCCGGGGCCGGCTGCTGCTGATCGTCGCCCTCGCCGGCGTGCTCGACGCCTCCGCCAACCTCATGTTCGCGGCCGGCAGCCAGCGGGGACTGACGAGCGTGGTCGCGGTGCTCGGCTCGCTCTACCCCGTCACGACCGTCGCCCTTGCCGCCGTCCTGCTGCACGAGCGGCTCGGACGACTCCAGGCGGTGGGCGCCGGCTTCGCCCTGGCCGGCGTCGCGATGATCGCCGCAGGCTAGGAGCGGGCGGCCCGCGGCGGCCGCGCGCTACGGTCGGCCGGTGGCGATCCGGCTCATCTCCGACGTCCGCGACGCGCCCGGCGACGACGAGGCGCTCGACGCCTACTCGCGCATCGTCACGGCCGTCGCCCGCACGCTCGGCCCGTCGGTCGTCAGCATCCGCGTCGGCCGCCGCGGCGCCCAGGGCGCCGGCAGCGGCGTGGTCATCACGAGCGACGGCGTCGTGCTGACCTCGGCGCACGTGGTCGACGGCCACGACGGCGACCTGCGCGCGCGCCTGGTCGACGGCCGCGAGACGGCCCTCGCCGTGGCCGGCGCCGACCCGCTCTCCGACCTCGCCGTCCTGCGGGCCGAGGCGGGCGACCTGCCGCCCGCGGAGCTCGGCGACGCCGACCGCCTGGAGGTGGGCCAGCTGGTCGTCGCGATCGGCAACCCGCTCGGCTTCGCCGGCTCGGTGACCGCCGGCGTGGTGTCGGCGCTCGGGCGCGCCCTGCCGGTCGGGGGCCCACGGGCCCGCAGGGTGGTGGAGGACGTCATCCAGACCGACGCGGCGCTCAACCCCGGCAACTCCGGTGGCGCCCTCGCCGACAGCCGGTCGCGGCTGGTGGGCGTGAACACGGCGGTCGCCGGCGTCGGCCTGGGCCTGGCGGTCCCCATCAACGCCACCACCCGCGGGATCATCGCCGCGCTCATGGGCGAGGGACGCGTGCGGCGCGCCTACGTCGGGATCGCCGGCGGCCCCCGGCCGCTGTCGCCCCGCGTGGTCGCCGAGCTCGGCCGGGACCGGGCGATCGAGGTGGTGGAGGTCGTGCCCGGGAGCCCCGCCGACCGCGCCGGCCTGCGCGCCGAGGACCTGATCGTCTCGGTCGACGGGGTCGACGTGACCGACGTCGGCGACCTCCAGCGCCTCATGACCGCCGCGCGGATCGGCTCGGAGGTGGCCCTCGGGGTGGTCCGCGGCGGGACGCGCACAACGATCCCGATCGTCCCCGGGGAGCTGCGGGGGGCCTAGCCGGCGCCCCAGGCGTCGCCCCGGGCCGGGCGTAGGCTCGGCGCATGGACCTGCTGGAGCGCGACGAGGCCCTCGCGGCCGTCGGCGCGGCGCTGGACGACGCCACGGCCGGCAGCGGCCGCGTCGTGCTCGTGGCGGGTGAGGCCGGCATCGGGAAGTCGTCGCTGGTGGCCGCGGTCCCGGTGGTCCACGGCGCCGACCGCCGGTTCCTGAACGGGGCGTGCGACCCGCTGCTGACGCCGCGGGCCCTCGGGCCGTTCCACGACATCGCCCGCCAGGCCGGTGGGCGGCTGGCCGACGCCCTGCGCGGCGACGGGGGCCGGGAGGACCTCGTCGCCGCCCTGCTCGACGAGATCGCGGAGCGCCCACCCCGGGTCCTGGTGATCGAGGACCTCCACTGGGCGGACGAGGGCACCCTCGACCTGCTCGCCCTGCTGGGGCGGCGTATCGGGGGGACCACCGCGACGCTGGTCCTGACCCTCCGACCCGATGCCGCGGGCGACCGGCTGCGCGGCACGCTCGGCGAGCTGCCGTCGGCGGTGGTCCGGCGCATCGACCTGCGTCCGCTGAACGCCCGCTCGGTCGCCGAGCTGGCCCGTCGCGCCGGGCGCCCCGCCGGGGCCCTGCACCACACGACCGGCGGCAACCCCTTCTACGTGACCGAGGTACTGGCCGCGGCCCCCGGGGAGATCCCGGGCTCGGTGCGCGACGCGGTGCTGGCGCGCGCCCGCAGGCTCTCGCCCGAGGCCCGGGAGGTGCTCGAGATCGTCGGCGTGGTCCCCGGACGCGCCGAGACGTGGCTGGTCGACGCGGTGCTGGAGGGCTCGCCCGCGGGTCCGATGGACGAGTGCGTCGGCGCCGGGATGCTGGAGCTCGACGGCGACAGCCTGCGGTTCCGCCACGAGATCGCCCGCGTGAGCGTCGAGGGCGAGCTCTCGCCGATGCGGCGGCGCGAGCTCGACGCGCGGGTCCTCGCGGTCGTCGCCGGCCGCGAGGGCGTCGACCCGGCCCGCGTCGTGCACCACGCCCGCCGGGCCGGCGACGTGGACGCGGTGCTGGCGGCGGCGCCCACCGCCGCGCGCGCGGCGGCGATGGCCGGCGCCCACGCCCAGGCGGCCGACCACCTGCGCGCGGCGCTCGAGGCGGTGGGCGCCGCGCCGTCGGAGCAGCGGGCGGAGCTGCTCGAGGGGCTGTCGGAGCAGGCGTACCTGTCGGGCGGTCCGGACGAGGCGCTGTCCACGCGGCGCGAGGCCCTGGCGATCCGGACGTCCCTCGGCCAGATCGCCGCCGCCGGCGAGGACGAGCGGTGGCTCTCGCGCCTGCTGTGGTGGGCGGGCCGGCGGGAGGAGTCCGAGGCGGCCGCCAACCGCGCCGTTGCGCTGCTGGAGCCCATGGGCCCGAGCACCGGGCTCGCGATGGCCTACAGCACGCTGTCGCAGCTGAAGATGCTGGCGTGGCGGACGCCGGAGACGGTGCGGTGGGGGAGCCGCGCCATCGAGATGGCCCGCGAGCTCGGCGATCGCGCCACCCTGGCCCACGCGCTCAACAACGTGGGCACGGCGCTCGCCGCCGACGATGCCGACGAGGGCATCGACATGCTGGAGGAGGCCATCGCGATCGCCACCGAGGACGGCGAGCACGACCACGCCGCGCGGGGCCTGGTGAACCTCGGCTGGGGGAGGCTGCTGCGGCGCGAGTACGACCTGGCCTTCCGCACCATCGAGCGGGGGCTCGCGTTCGCCCGGGCCAACGACCTGCGCTTCTACGACCAGTACCTTCTCGGGATGCGCGCGTGGGGCCGGCTCGACACCGGCGACTGGACGGGGGCCGAGGAGGACGGGCGGGCGGTCATGGCGATCGACGCGCTCCACGCCACCATCAGCGCCCACCCGGGGATGGTCGCGCTGGGCCGGATGATGGTGCGGCGGGGCGAGGAGGGCGGCGAGGAGCTGCTCGAGGAGACGTGGCGCCGCGCGACGGTGGCCGACGAGGCGCAGCGGCTGGTGCCGAGCGCCTGCGCGCTGGCCGAGGCGGCGTGGCTGGCGGGCGACGCCGCCGCGGTGCGCCGGCACGCCGGCGCCGCGATCGAGGCCGCCGGCCGGACGTCGCTCCCCGCGCACGAGCGGACCGCCTCCGAAGCCCGCTTCTGGGCGTGGCGGGCGGGTGGCGACCCGGAGGGCGCCGGCGCGTCGGAGGAGCCGTACCGGCTGGCGATGGCCGGGCAGCCCCGCGCCGCGGCCCGGGCGTTCGCGTCGCTGGGCGCCGTGTACGAGGCGGCCGAGGTGCTGAGCGGCTCCGACGACGAGGGCGACCTGCTGGAGGCGCTGGCGACGTTCGACCGGCTGGGCGCCGCACGCCGGGCGGCGATGCTGCGTGCGCGGCTGCGCGAGCGGGGCGTCCCGTCGGTGCCGCGGCCGCCGCGCGGCGACGCGCCCGCCGGACCGCACGGGCTCACCGACCGCCAGCGCGAGGTGCTGGCGCTCGTGGCGGAGGGCCTCACCAACGGGCAGATCGCCCAGCGGCTCGTCATCTCCGAGCGGACGGTCGACCACCACGTCGCCGCCGTGTTGCGCAGGCTCGGCGTCGCGAGCCGCGCGGAGGCCGCCGCCGCCCTCGCCGAATCCGGGTCGCCCGGGTGACCGACGACGAGTTCCGGCGGCTGGAGGCGCTGCTGCGGGTTCCGAGCATCAGCGCGATGCCCGAGCACGCGCCGGACATGGCCACCGCCGCCGCGATGATCGCCGACGAGATCCGCCGCGCCGGGGGCGAGGCGGAGGTGCGCGCGACACCGCGCCACCCCCTCGTGCTCGGCGAGGTCCCCGCCAGCCCGGGGTTCCCGGACGCGCCGCGGGTGCTGCTCTACGGCCACTACGACGTGCAGCCGCCCGGCGACCCCGACCTGTGGACGTCGCCGGCGTTCGCGCCGGAGATCCGGGACGGCAACCTCTACGCCCGGGGCGCGAGCGACGACAAGGGCAACCTGTTCATGCTCGTCGCGGCGGTGCAGCGGCTCGCCGCCGCGGGGGAGCTGCCCGTGCGGGCCGCGTTCGTGGTCGAGGGGGAGGAGGAGAGCGGCGGCACCTCGGCGCTCGAGCACCTCGCCGCCGACCCGGGCCCCGCGATCGGCGCCGTCATCTTCGACAGCCACATGATCGGCCCGGGCCGGCCGACCATCTGCACCGGCGTCCGCGGGATGGTGTTCCGCCGCATCCGGGTGCGCACCGGCACGACCGACGGGCACAGCGGCCTCACCGGCGGCGCGGCGCTCAACGCGGTGCACGCGCTGATGGCGGTCCTGGCGGCGGTCACCCCGCGCGACGGGCGGCTGCCCGACGCCCTGTACGCCGGCGTGGCGCCGGCGGGCGCCGAGGAGGTGACGGCCTGGGAGCTGCTGCCGTCCGGCGCCGAGGCCCTCGCGACGGCGGGCCTGCGCCCCGCCGACCCCGGGGCGGCCGAGGGTTTCTACATGCGCACCCTCGCGTCGCCGTCCCTCGACGTCCACGGCGTGCTGGCCGGCGAGCCGCACGCCGTGAAGACGATCGTGCCCACCGAGGCGTCGGCGATGCTGTCGCTGCGCCTGGCCCCGGGACAGGACGCCGATGCGCTGGCCGCGACGCTCGACGGGCTGCTGCGGGCGGCCTCTCCGCCGGGGGCGGAGCTGACGATCGAGGACCGGGGCGTGGCGTGGCCGGCGTCGCTGGACGCCGCCGACCCGGTGCTGGCCGCCGCCGCCGACGGGATCGCGCGCGCGACGGGGTGGACGCCGGTCCCGGTGCGCATCGGCGGCACGCTGCCGGTCGTGGCGGGGGCGGATGGGGGGGGGGGTCCTCCCATCCCGGCCCACGACCCGCCTACTCGCCCCGTCATGGAGACCCCCACCGACCACC
>OEIU01000467.1_pt1 | contig 37404 bp, 40 predicted proteins | sample 1539221 | NCBI WGS metagenome assembly OEIU01 (sample SAMN03792071, study PRJEB22550) | activated sludge metagenome | feature: wastewater treatment plant; material: activated sludge; isolation source: Wastewater treatment plant of a petroleum refinery complex | place: Argentina: Zarate | collected...
CAGGTGTCGGCCTCCGAACTGACGCTGCTCGCCACCTTCAACGGCACCTCGACGGTGGCTTCGGACTACGTGTTCTCGGCCTGAGCGTCCTGGCCCGACGCGCGGCCACCGCAGGCGATCCCGCCTACCCGCGGTCGCGGCGGGATCCGTGACTTGATTCTCCGGATCCTGCCCGCCGCAGGCGACACAATAGAGGGCGATGAACAGCTTCGTCCGCACCCATGCCGGCTACATCGCCGCGGCGGCGGGCTTCAGCCTGCTCATCAACCTGGCGCTGCTGGCGCCGTCGCTGTTCATGCTGCAGGTCTTCGACCGCGTGCTGTCCACGCGCAGCCCGGAGACGCTGGTGATGCTGAGCCTCGTCACGGCGCTGGCGCTGCTGCTGATGTTCGCGCTGGACGGGCTGCGCGGGCGCCTGCTGGCGCTGCTGGGCGGGCTGTTCGAGCGCAGCGAAGGGCGGCGCGTGCTGCAGCGCGTGCTCGACGACGCCGCGACGCTGGAGCCGGCGCAGCAGGCCTACGCGCTGCGCGACGTCGGCGTCGTGCGTGCCTTCCTGTCGGGCGCGGGCATCGTGTCGCTGTTCGATGCGCCGTGGATGGTCGTCTACGTCGCGCTGATCGCGGCGTTCAGCCCCCTGCTCGGCATGCTGGCGCTGGCCAGCTGCGTGGTGCTGGTGGTGCTGGCCTGGCTCAACGAGGGCGCCACGCGCAAGGCGCTCGAGCAGGCGCAGCAGTCGCAGCGCGACCTCGGCCAGTTCGTCGACGCCGCGCTGCGCAGCCCCGAGGTGGTGCGCGCGCTGGGCATGGCGCCGGCCCTGGGACGGCGCTGGGAGGCGCGCAGCAGCGCGATCCAGACGCAGCAGCTGGCGATCCAGCGCGTGGCCGGCTGGATCGGCTCGGGAACACGCTTCTTCCGCCAGTCAGTGCAGGTGGTGATGATGGGCACCGCCGGCTGGATGGTAATCCAGCAGCAGGCCACCGCCGGGGTGATGATCGCCGTCACCATCATCCTCGGCCGCGCGCTGGCGCCGGTGGAATCATTGATTGCCCACTGGAAGTCGCTGGTCGAGGCGCGTGCCGCCTGGCGGCGGCTGCGTGCGCTCGATGCCACTCCGGGGGAAAGCCGCTTCGCCGCGCTGCCGCAGCTGAGCGGCGCGCTCGCGGTCAGCGGCGTCAGCTATGCACCGCCGCGCGCGCAGCATGCCACGGTACGCAACGTCAGCGTCGAGATCGCCCGCGGCGAGGTGCTCGCGATCATCGGGCCCAGCGGCTCCGGCAAATCAACGCTGGCGCGGCTGATGCTCGGCGTGATCCAGCCCGGCGCCGGCCAGGTGAGCATGGACGGCGCAGCGCTGTCGCAATGGGATCCCGACCGGCTGGGCGCGCAGCTGGGATACCTGCCGCAGGAAGTGGCGCTGTTCTCCGGCAGCATCGCCGAGAACATCGCGCGCTTCGACGATTCGCGGCCCGAGGCCCTCATCACCGAGGCCGCGCAGCTCGCGCAGGCGCACGAATTGATCGTCAACCTGCCCAAGGGCTACGACACCCAGGTCGGCGACGGCGGGCGTTTCCTGTCCGGCGGCCAGCGCCAGCGCGTGGGCCTGGCCAGAGCGCTGTACGGCAACCCGCGCGTCGTGGTGCTGGACGAACCGAACGCGTACCTGGACCACGACGGCGAGCTGGCCCTGGGGCGCGCCATCGGCCTGCTGCGCCAGCGCGGCAGCACGGTGGTGGTCATCACCCAGCGCACGCAGGTGCTGAGCCTGGCCGACCGCATCATGGTGATGCGCGACGGCGCGGTCGAGCGCATCGGCGTGCGGCAGGACAAGCAAGCCGAGGCGCAGCCCGAGCAGCCGCTCTCGCCGGCACCCAGCATCGCCTCGATCCACGGCACGCGCGCGACCGGAGCCTGAACGCATGAACGCCTCGACCTCCGCCATTGCGCCGGCCATGCACGCAGCCGGCGGCGCCGATCCGGCGCGCGAATGGCACGCGATGGCGCGCTCGGCCATCCGCTGCGGGCTGGCCGCCATCGCCATCGCCGCCGGCACGCTGATCGCCTGGCTGGTGCTGGCGCCGCTGTCCGGATCGGTCATTGCCATGGGCGCGGTCAAGGTCGACACCAACCGCAAGACCGTGCAGCACCGGGACGGCGGCATCGTGCGCACGATCTTCGTACGCGAGGGCGAGCACGTGACCGCCGGCCAGCCGCTGGTCGAACTCGACGACAGCCGCATCGACGCGGCGCTCAACCAGACCAGCAGCCAGCTCGACGCGATGCGCGTGCGGCAGTCGCGCCTGGCCGCGGAACGCGAGTTCAAGGCGAGCTGGACCGCGCCCGAAGCGCTGCGCCGCCCGTCGGACCCGCGGCTGGCGGAAACCGTGGCACGCGAAGAAGGCCTGTTCACGGTGCGCCGCAGCGCGCTCGACTCGCAGATCCGCCAGCTCGGGCAGCAGGCGGACGAGGCCGCACGCGAGATCGCGGCCCGCCAGCGCGAGAGCGCGTCGGTGCGCCTGGCGCTGCAGCACATGCAGGAGGAGGTGGCGGCCAACGAAGCGCTGCTGAAGGACAACTTCATCAACAAGACGCGCGTGCTGGCACTGAAGCGGTCGGTGGCCGAATACCAGATCAAGGAAGGCGACAACGCCGCGGAGCTGTCGCAGGCGCGGCGCACGGCGTCCGAGCTGGCGCTGCGCATCAGCGCGCTGCGCGACGGCTACGCCCAGGAAGCGAGCACCGAGCTGCGGGACGTCAACTCGAAGATCATCGACCTGGAGGAGCAGCTCGGCGCCGCGCGCGACGCCTCCGCGCGCAAGCTGATCACGGCGCCGGTCGCCGGCCGCGTGGTGGACCTGCGCGTGACCACGGCCGGCGGCGCGCTGGGGCCGCGCGACCCGGTGCTGGACATCGTGCCCGACGACGCGCCGCTGCTGGTGGAGGCGCACGTGCCGGTCGACGCCATCGCCGACCTGCGCATCGGCCTGCCGGCCGACGTGCGGCTGACGCCCTACAAGCAGCGCGAGACGCCGCTGATCAACGCGCGCGTGGTCTACGTGTCCGCCGACTCGCTGGTCGACCGCCACAGCGGGATCCCGTACTTCGCCGTGCACGTGGAACTCGACCGGGACTCGCTGGCCAAGGCGGGCAATCTGGTGGCCTCGCCGGGCATGGGCGCCGAAGTCTTCGTGCGCACCCGCGACCGCACGACGCTGGACTTCCTGCTCGAGCCGCTGGTCAATGCCATGCGCAGGTCCTTGCGCGAGCATTGAAGCGGACGCGGCCAGTCTGCCGCGTGCCCTGCCCGGCTCAGCCGCCGGCGCGCTCGGGCTTCCAGCCCTGCTGCTGCAGCAGCGACATCAGGCGCTCGACGTGGTCGCCCTGCACTTCGAGCACGCCGTCCTTGACCGTGCCGCCGGCGCCGCAGGCCGCGCGCAGCTGCTTGCCCAGCGCCGCCAGTTCGCCGGCCGGCAGCGGCAGGCCGCGCACCAGCGTCACCGCCTTGCCGCCGCGGCCCTTGGTCTCGCGGCTGACGCGCACGATGCCGCCGCCGGCCGCGGGCGCAGACGCAGACGCAGACGCAGACGCTGCCTTGCAGCTGCAAGAGGCCAGCGGGCGCCGGCAGCGCGGGCACATGCGGCCGCCGTCGGTGGAATAGACCAATGCCATAGGGTTGCCGGGTTGCCGGGTTGCCGTGAGCTTCAATGCGATAGTGTCATCCAGCAGCGGCGCGGCCATGCCGCGCCGCTGCTGCTGCGGACGCGGGTGCGGCGTCAGCGTCAGCCCGAGTCGTCGTCCACGATCTTCAGCACGGACGCAGGCTTGAGGTTGAACTTCAGCACGCTCACGCTTTGCACGCCCAGCGCGCTGGCCGGCAGTTGGGTGATGTGCAGGCCGTCCTGCACGTCGATGCCGCCGCGCACTTCCACCTCCACGTTGTCCACCAGCATGCCGCTGGTCTTCCGGCTGATGACGTCGGCATTGATGCGGTCGACGTTGAGCTTGAACTGGCTGACCAGGTCCTGCACGCCGATCTTGGGCGGGCTGGTTTGCAGCAGCTTCAGCTTCTCGGCCAGGTCCTGCGCACGGCCGGCCTGGGCGGCCAGTTCCTTGCGCACCGCGTCCAGTTCGGTGCTGCGCTCGACCAGCGCAGTTTGCGCCTCGGCGGCGCGCTGCGACAGATCCGTGTTGAGGCTGCCCAGGCGATCAATCTCGCTGTCGCGCACCTTCACCGCCGACACCGCTTCATTGAGCTTGCTGCGCACCAGATCGGGCTTCTTCAGCGTCTCGTCGTCCAGCCTGCCCGGGTCGAACGGCACGAAAGTGGCCATGGGGTCCTCTCCTCGTGGATACGGCTTGGCTTCTTCAGGCGCCAGTGTGCGGCGGAACGGGCACGATGCGCAGCTTGAGGGTGCTGCTGCCTTCGGCAGCGAAGCCGAGCACGTTGCGGTACTTGGTGTTGAAGGGCGCAAGGTACATCTTCGCGGGGCCGGCGGGCTGCTTTTTCTCGAAGTGCAGCGTCATCTTCATTTCCACGCTGGCCTCCGGGATCTGGTACCAGGTGACCTGGTAGCCCAGCGCCTGCAGCTCGGGGTGCTCGGCGGCCAGGCGCGCCTGGTTGTCGATGGCGGCGGCGTCCAGCGCGCGCTGCGCCTCGGCCACGCTGGCGCCGATCTCGCGCACCATGGCGGCCAATGGCGAGATCAGCACTTCGCTCATGTTCACATCGGTGTCCATGGGGGCTCCTGCTTCGGGGTGCGCTCTGACGGACGGGCCGCATCGGGTTGACGCTAACGCTCGGTGCGCGTCACCACCGGTGGATTGACGGTGGCATTCACCGTCACCACGTCGGGCGCCAAGCGCACTGGCGCAGGCACCGGCTTCATGGTCACGCGCAGCAGGCTGGAGCCTTCGGCGGTGTGGGTGTAGGTGCTGGCGTTGCGAAAGTTCACCGGCGCAGCGAAGGCGATGATGCTGCGCTTGCTGAAGCCGGGGCGCGCGCTGGTCTGCACCGTACCGGCCTCCTTGAGCGTGACCGAGAGCTTGACCTCGATCAGCGCCTCGGTGAACTGGTAGAAGGTGGGCAGCAGCCCGGCCTGCAGCAGCGTGGTCTTGACCGGGGTGGCGGGCTGCTGGGTCACGCTGACCCCGGCCACCGCCACGTTCTGCCCGTTGACGCTGACGTTGCTGTTGCTGGGCGCGATCACTTCCACCACCTCGGGGATCAGGTCGATGGCATTGGCCTGGTCGGCCAGGAACTTCAGCGTGTCGATGGACGCGCGGTCCAGCGCCAGCTGGCCCTCGGCCACGGCGCCGGCCAGATCCCGCACCATGTCGGCGATGGGGACGTCCAGCAGTTCTTGTCCGATAGCCATGCATGCTCCTTGGAATGCTGCGGATGGAGGCGGGAATACAGATGCGGCTGGGTCAGGCAACCCGCGGCCCGCTGCCGTGCAGCGGCTGCAGGCTGTGGAACAGGGCGCGCTGCAAGGCCAGCCGCCACCGCTGGGGGAAGGGGCTGGCGCCGCGACGCGCCGCGGCCGTCACGGACCCGGGCAGCGCCGAGGCCGGCCCCAGCTGCGCCAGCCAGCCGATGCTGCCCTGATTGCACAGACGCATCAGGCGGTCGTCGGCCAGAGGGTGCTGCGGGTTGGGTTGCCAGCCGTCCAGCAGCATCGGCGCGCGCAAGCCACCGGCCAGGCCAGGCGCGCGCGGGGCCTGCGGGCGCGCGGCGTCCCACAGCAGGCCGATGCGAGGATCAGGCAGCAGCGTGCAGGCACTGCGGGCGGACTCCAGCGGCAGCCACACGCAGGCGCCTGGGTGCAACTCGCGCAGCGCCAAAGTGGCCTTCAGCAGCTTGTCGGCCAAGCTCTCGCGGCCCAGCAATGCAAACATCACCGCGCTGTGGCCGGCATAGCGGCGCGCCAGCCGGAGATGGTGGCCGTGCAGCCACAAACGCGCGTCCAAACGCAGCAGGGTGTAGGCACCGGCACCGGCCCACGCGGCGATGTGCTCGTCCAAGCTCGCCAGTGCTGCCGGCTTCAGCTGCGCCACCACGCGCAGCGGCAGCGACACGCAACGCTGGCCTGCGGGTACGTCGGCCAGCAACGCCTGCAACTCGCCGAGCTCGCGGCCAGGGTCGCCGCCTTCGCTGCGCAGGCCGATGAGGCGCAGCGGCCGGCCGCTGCTGTCGACCAGCGCACCGGCACGGATCGACAGCCAAGGCAGTGTCGAGGCCGACGCGGACGCCGCGCCGCGGCGGCTCGCTGCACCAGGTGCCGGCGAGGCCGCGGCAGCCATCGGCGCACGCAGCGCCACCGGTCGCGCTGCGTGCGCCAGCCGGACAGCTCGTTTCGCGACGGCCGGTTTCGCAATCGGCCGCGCGGGCGCCAGGCTGGTCTCATGCAGGCGCACGCGCGCGCGCGCCGCGGCCCGCGCCGGCCGCTCCGGGCGGGATGTGCGGGGTGGGCGGGCGCTGCGCAGGCCGCGTTCCGTCACGCCGGACCGAGGCGCTGGCGCGGCGCCGGCCCGAGCGGCGGCGGGCCGCAGACGAGGCTTCTCACCGGGCACACGCATGGGGGCAGGCTTGTCGCGCGGCGGCAGCGAGAGGCGGAGACAGGACGCACGGGGTGCTGGCAGACGGTCGGCGGGGGGCTTCGTCCGGTCAGGGCGATCCCGCGACGCTGACTGCTCAGGCCGCTCAGGCCGCTCGGGCCGCTCGGGCCGCTCGGGCCGCTCGGATCGCAGAGGTCGCAGAGGTTGCACGCGAGGCTTCGACCCTTTGATGCGCTCCGCTCGGTCACCGCGCTCGAGTTGCGCGGGGGCGCCGGGCAAGGCGGGCCGGTGGCTGATCGCGCGGCGGCGCGCCGCCGCCTCGGGCGAACGCTGCACCGCCACTTGGCTTGCGGCCGACGGTCGCTGCAGGGTCTGCCGCGGCGCCGATGCGCGCACCACCGACACCAGCGGCTTGCGTGGCGCACTGTCCAGCGGCGGCCGGGACGGCGCCGGGCGGGCGCGGCCGGGCGCTTCGCGTTCGCGCCCACGCCCGGTCTCGCGCGCCGCTTCGCGCTCACGCGCGAGTTCCCGCTGGCGCTGCATCAGCCGCTCGCGCGCACGTTGCTGCAGCGCCTGCAGCGTCCGCGCTGAACGGGGCTTGGCCATGGCGGCCGCCGGATGCGGCGTCAGGCGCCGAAGCTCACCTTCGGCGGTGTCACCGTCGCGTCCACGGTCACGATGCGCGGGATGATGCGCGGCGGCGGCGGCACGGGCTTCAAGGTGGTGCGCAGCAGGCTGGAGCCTTCGGCCGAGTAGTCGTAAGTCGAGCTGCTCTTGTAGTTGACGTGCGATGCGAAGGTCGTGCTCACCGACGCCGACGCGCCAAAGCCGAACAGGCCACCGTGCGCTTCGGCCTCGGTGCTGATCTCGAAGTCGGCACCCGCCTCGAACTCGCGCGATGACGAACTGCGGTGGCTGATGGAGATGCGCACCTCGATCAGCGACTCGGTGAACTGGTAGAAGGTGGGCAGCAGGCCGGCCTGCATCAGGGTCATGTCGACCGCCTTGGCGGTTTCGGTGCGCACCGCGATGGTTTCCACGTCGCCGGTGTCGGCGCCGGGCAGCGAGACGCCGGCTTCCAGCATGTCGGAAATCTTCTTCTTCTCCACGATCTCGTAGATGTCCGGGATGACCTTCACCTTGGCCTTGGCCAGTGCGCGCGCCGTATCGAGCGAGGCCTTGTCCAGCTTGCGCTGGCCCTGGGCGATGGCGTTCGCCATCTTGTAGATCATGTCCGGGAAGGGGACGTCCAGCAGTTCCTGACCGATGCTCATGATTCACCTCTGCGAAGGGGTTGGGTGCTGATGCTCACGCCGGTGGCGCGGGCGGGGTCGTGAAGCGCTGGCCGGTGCCAGACCAGAGGACGATGGCGCGGGCCCGCCGCCTGCGCCGAAGAAGCTGCAGGCTCGCGCGCGGCCAGTTGCGCGGCGACGTTCGCAGCAAACAGATGGCGCAGCTTGTTGGCCGCCGAGCCCCTGGGGTCCAGGCTCAGGCCGCCGCAAAAGGCCACCGCCTCGTGGCGCCGGAACAGCGGCAGCCATTGCTCGTCGAAGGCCGTGATCAGCGCTTCGCTGCCCGCAGCCATCAGCACGAAGCCGCCCACCGCATGCACCATCTGCGCGATGTCCTCGCGCACCGCGTCGCTGTGGCAGCGGCTGGTCTGCAGGCTGACGAGGAAGATCTGATGGGCCAAGGCTTGCACCTGTAGTGAAGGCCCAATGTCGCGCGCCGCGGACCAAGCAGACATACCTACAACTAGGGAGTTCGCCGCCGCGAAGCGAGGCCGCCGATGCCCGGCCGCTCTGGGTCGGGCCGAGTCGGCGCAGCCCGGCCAAGCTCGCCAAACTCGGTAGTAGCATGATGATGCGCAGCGATCCTCGCGGTGCTGATGGCGCTGCAGCGCTTATCCGGACGGTGCCATGACAAGTTTTCTGGTGACCATCGATGGTCGGGACGAGAGCTTTCGCTGCGGCGAGGACATGAATGTCCTCGCCGCCATGGAGCGCGCCCGTTGCCGCGGCATTCCGGTCGGTTGCCGCAACGGCGGCTGCGGCGCCTGCAAGGTGCGCATCCTCTCCGGCAGCTACCACACGGGCAAGATGAACCGCGCCGTCGTCAGTGCGGAAGAGCAGGCGCAGGGCTGCGCCCTGGCCTGCAAGCTCTTCCCGCGGGAAGACCTGGGCGTGCGCGCGCTGGGCCGAGTGTGGCAGCATGCCAGGCCGCCGCAGAGCACGTCGTTCAGCTTCGCGTTCTCTGCGGCGATCGTGACCCCGCTGACCGACAAGGAGACTTAGAAATGGCAATCACAGGCGTATTGCGCCCCGGCCACGTGCAGATTCGCGTGCTCGAACTCGAGCCTGCGGTGAAGCACTATCGCGACGTGCTCGGCCTGATGGAGATGGCGCGCGACGACAAGAAGAAGCGCGTGTTCTTCAAGGGCTGGGACGAGCACGATCACCACAGCGTGGTGCTGCGCGAGGCCGACGAGGCGGGCATGGACTACATGGGCTGGAAGGTCGACTCCGAGGCCACGCTGAAGAAGCTGGCCAAGGACATCGAGGCCTCGGGCCTGTGCCAGGACCTGGAGTGGATCCCCGCGGGCGAGCATCCGGAAACCGGCGAACGCTTTCGCTTCACCATCCCCACCGGCCACATGTTCGAGTTGTACGCGTACCGCAAGATGGTCGGCAACGACTGCGGCACCGACGGGCCCGACATCAACCCGAACCCCTGGCCCGACGGCAGGACGGGCATTTCGCCGCACCGCTTCGACCACTGCCTGCTCTACGGCGACGACCTCGACGGCACGGTCAAGCTGCTGACGCAAGTGCTGGGCTTCGGCCTGAGCGAGCAGGTGCTGGGCGGCCCCGACGGCAAGTTCATGATCGGCGCCTTCCTGAGCTGCTCCAACAAGGCCCACGACATCGCCTTCATCCGCCAGCCGGTCAAGGGCAAGTTCCACCACGCGTCGTTCCTGCTCGGCAGCTGGGAACAGGTGCTGCGCGGGGGCGACATCCTGTCGCGCAACAAGGTCTCGATCGACATCGGGCCGACGCGGCACGGCATCACGCGCGGCGAGACGATCTACTTCTTCGACCCTTCAGGCAACCGCAACGAGGTCTTCGCCGGCGGCTACGCGTGGTACCCCGACAAGCCGGTGATCACCTGGACCGAGGCCGAGCTGGGGCCGGCGATCTTCTATCACGACCGCAAGCTCAACGAAGCCTTCCTCTCGGTGTTCACCTGATGAGGCTGGCTGCGGCACGGGAGCTGGGGCGGCGCCAGCGGCCGCGGTGCCCCGCGTCGGCGGCGCCGCGCCGCTGACACGCGCATGGCGCGTGGCCGGCGCCACGGAGGTTGAGGACGAAGACTGCGCGAAGGCGCGTGGCGCGCGCCCGGGACGGGACATCTGAAAGCTGAAAGGACAACCATGAGCAAAGACATCCTGAATTTCATCAACGGCGAGTACGTCAAGAACGCCAGCGGCAAGACCTACGAAAAGCGCAACCCGGTCGACAACTCGTTGATCGGCATGGTCCACGAGGCCGGCCGGCCCGAGGTCGACGCGGCCGTCGCGGCGGCCAAGGCGGCGCTGCACGGCCCGTGGGGCAAGCTGTCGGTGGTCGAGCGCTGCAACCTGCTCGACGAACTGGTCGACGAGATCAACCGCCGCTTCGACGACTTCCTGCAGGCCGAGATCGCCGACACCGGCAAGCCGGCCCATCTGGCCTCGCACGTCGACATCCCGCGCGGCGCGGCCAACTTCAAGATCTTCACCGACACGATCAAGAACGCCTCGACCGAATCGTTCGAGATGCGCACCCCCGACGGCAAGACCGCACGCAGCTACGGCGTGCGCGTGCCGCGCGGCGTGATCGCCATCATCTGCCCGTGGAACCTGCCGCTGCTGCTGATGACCTGGAAATGCGGCCCGGCGCTGGCCTGCGGCAACACGGTGGTCGTCAAGCCGTCGGAGGCCACGCCCAGCACGGCGACGATGCTCGGCGAGGTGATGAACAAGGTCGGCATCCCCAAGGGCGTCTACAACGTCGTCAACGGCTTCGGCGTCGACTCCGCCGGCTCCTTCTTGACCGCGCACAAGGACGTCAACGGCATCACCTTCACCGGCGAGACCAAGACCGGCACGGCGATCATGAAGGCCGGCGCCGACGGCATCCGCCCGGTGTCGCTCGAGCTCGGCGGCAAGAACGCCGCGCTGGTGTTCGCCGACTGCGACTTCGACAACGCGCTGGCCACGGTGACGCGTTCGTGCTTCGAGAACGCCGGCCAGGTGTGCCTGGGCACCGAGCGCGTCTACGTGGAGCGGCCGATCTTCGACAAGTTCGTCGCCGCGCTGAAGGCCAAGGCCGAAACCATGAAGCCCGGACGGCCCTTCGACAAGGACACGCTGATCGGACCGCTGGTCAGCAAGGTGCACCAGCAGAAGGTGCTGCGCATGTACAAGGCGGCCAAGGACGAGGGCGCGACCATCGTCACCGGCGGCGGCATCCCCGACATGCCGGACGAGCTGAAGGACGGCTGCTGGATCCAGCCGACGATCTGGACCGGACTGCCCGAGACCGCGACCGTGGTCACCGAGGAGATCTTCGGTCCCTGCTGCCACATCCGCCCCTTCGACACCGAGGACGAGGTGCTCGGTCTGGTCAACGCCAACCGCTACGGGCTGGCGACCTCGATCCACACCCAGGACATCGGCCGCGCGATGCGCCTGGCGGCGGCCATCGAGGTGGGGCTGTGCTGGGTCAACAGCTGGTTCCTGCGCGACCTGCGCACCTCCTTCGGCGGCTCGAAGCAATCGGGCATCGGCCGCGAAGGCGGACTGCATTCGCTGGAGTTCTACACCGAGCTGCGCAACGTGATGGTCAAGTACTGATCGGCGGCTGGCGCTCGAGAGCATGCCCGTGGCAGACCAGGGCTGGAAAATCGCGATCGTCGGCGCAGGCGTCGGCGGGCTGACGCTCGGCCTGGCGCTGCGCGAGCAGGGCATCGAGGCCGACATCTACGAGGCCGCCGAAGAGCTGCGCGAAGTCGGGGCGGCGGTGGCGCTGTCTGCCAATGCCACGCGTTTCTACGAGCGCATCGGCCTCGGGCCCAGGTTCGAGGGCCTCGCTTTCGAGATCCAGAGCCTGATCTATCGCGACGCCCGCTCGGGCCAGATGATCGGCAGGCACAGCGGCAGGCCCAGCTATCGCGCGCAGTTCGGCGCGCCCTACTGGGGCGTGCACCGGGCGGACCTGCAGGCGATCCTGTCGAAGGCGCTGGGCATGCAGCGCATCCATCTCGGCAAGCGCGTCGTCGGCCTGCACGAGCGCGGCGGCGAAGTCACGCTCGGCTTCAAGGACGGCAGCACGGCGGCGGCCAATTTCGTCGTCGGCGGCGACGGCGCGCGCTCGACCGTGCGCCAGTGGATGCTGGGCTACGACGATGCCTTGTACTCGGGATGTTCGGCGTTTCGCGGCATCGTGCCCCCCGACTTGCTGGACCAACTGCCCGACCCGGCGGCGATCCAGTTCTGGATGGGACCGGGCGGGCACCTGCTGCACTACCCGATCGGCAATGGCGACCAGAACTTCTTTCTCGTCGAGCGCCACCCGTCGCCGTGGCCGGCGCGCGAATGGACGATGCGGGCGCACGAGGGCGAGCAGCTCGCACGTTTCGAGAAGTGGCATCCGGCGCTCGTGCAGATGATCAAGGCGGTGCCGATCAGCCCGCGCTGGGGGCTCTTTCACCGCCCGCCGCTGAGCCGCTGGAGCAAGGGGCGCGTCACGCTGATCGGCGATGCCGCGCACGCGCTGGTGCCGCATCACGGGCAGGGGGCGAATCAGTCGATCGAGGACGTCGTCGTGCTCGCGCGCTGCCTTGCGGAAAGCGGGCCGGCCGACTTCGCCCAGGCGCAGGAGCGCTACGAAGGGCTGCGCCGCGGGCGCACGCGCAAGGTCCAGTACGCGTCGATCTCGACGGCCGATCTGCTGCACCTGCCGGATGGACCGGCGGCCGACAAGCGCAACGCGCGCTTCGCGACCTACGAGGGCATCCACCACCATCTGGGGTGGATCCATGAATTCGACCCGGCGACGCAGGTGCCGACCGAGCGCCAGGGGGGCACGTGGCTGTGAGCGCAAGCGCGAAGGTTTCTTTTATGAAGAAGGCGGCATGACGCCGCTGCGTCCTTAACCCTGAATTGCAAAACGAGGCTGGAGCATTGACCACCATGGACAAAGCCAAGATCCAACACTACGGCGACGAGCTGTACACCGCGCTCGTCGAGCGCAAGGCGGTCGAGCCGTTGACCGACCGCGAAGCGTCGATCACCATCGAAGACGCCTACCAGATCCAGCTGCGCATGATCCAGCGCCGGCTCGACACCGGCGAGACCATCGTCGGCAAGAAGATCGGCGTCACCAGCCAGGTGGTGATGGACATGCTGAAGGTCAACCAGCCCGACTTCGGGCAGATGACCTCGGGCATGGTCTTCAACGAAGGCGAGGCCATCCGCTGCGACACGATGATCGCGCCGAAGGCCGAGGCCGAGGTCGCCTTCCTGCTCAAGCGCGACCTGATGGGCCCCGGCGTCACCGCGGCCGACGTCTTGCGCGCCACCGACTGCGTGATGCCGTGCTTCGAGATCGTCGATTCGCGCATCAAGGACTGGAAGATCACGATCCAGGACACGGTGGCCGACAACGCCTCGTGCGGCGTGCTCACCCTCGGCGGGCTGCGCAAGGATCCGCGCCGCATCGACCTGGCGCTGGCCGGCATGGTGCTGGAGAAGAACGGCGAAGTCATCAGCACCTCCACCGGCGCCGCCGTGCAGGGCTCGCCGGTGAATGCGGTGGCCTGGCTGGCCAACACCCTGGGCCGGCTGGGCATCGGGCTGAAGGCCGGGGAGGTGATCCTGTCCGGCTCGCAGTCGCCGCTGGTGCCGGTGAAGCCCGGCGACAGCCTGGTGTGCAGCGTCGGCGGCCTCGGCGCGACCTCGGTGCGCTTCATCTGAAGGACACGAACCATGAAACTCGACCAGAAGACGATCCTCGCTCTTGCCGAACACCTCGAGAACGCGGAACTGCAGGCGCGCGACGTCACCAAGATCACCGACGACCATGCGCAGATGGACTGGGACGACGCCTACGCGATCCAGGACGAGATCCGTCGGCGCAAGGAGGCGCGCGGCAACAAGACGGCAGGCCTCAAGTGCGGGCTGACCTCGTTCGCGAAGATGAAGCAGATGGGCGTGGAGACGCCGGTGTTCGGCTTCGTCAGCGACTACATGGCGCGGCCCGACGGCGGCGAGATCAAGATCGGCGAACTGATCCACCCGAAGGTCGAGGCCGAAATCTGCATCGTCACCAAGGCGCCGCTGAAGGGCCCGGGCTGTCACGTCGCCGCGGTCATGGCGGCGACCGAGCTGGTGCTGCCGGCGGTCGAGGTCATCGACTCGCGCTACCGCGACTTCAAGTTCGACCTGAAGAGCGTGATCGCCGACAACACCTCGTCGTCGCGCTTCGTCATCGGCGGGCGCCCGCGCGACCTGGATGAGCTCGACCTGCGTACCCTCGGCGTGGTGCTCGAGATCAACGGCGAGGTCAAAGCCATGGCCGCCGGCGCGGCGGTGCTCGGCCATCCGCTGGCGGCGGTGGCGATGCTGGCCAACCACCTGGGCGCGCGCGGCCAGCAGATCCCGGCCGGCAGCTTCGTCATGACCGGCGGCGTCACCGAGGCGATCACGGTGAAGGCCGGCGACAACGTGGCGGTGCGCTTCCAGGATCTGGGCACCGTGTCGATGCGCTTCGTCTGAGCACCCCGCCGAACCCAAAGGAAAACCCATGTCATCGAAGCAGGACACGCGCAACGCATTGACCCAGGAAGACGGCGTCGTGCACCTCGGCGGCATCGAAGCGCTGGTGCGGCTGACGCTGGACCAGGTGCGCGCCGATGCGCGGCGCGGGCTGAAGACGGGCCTGTTCGTTTCGGGCTACCGCGGCTCGCCGTTGGGCATGCTCGACGCCACCTTCCTGAAGCACGAGAAGACGCTGCTGCCCAACCACATCCACTTCGTCGACGGCCTGAACGAAGACCTCGCCGCCACCGCGGTGTGGGGCACGCAGATGCTGCACACGGTGGGCAAGCAGAAGTTCGACGGCGTCACCGGCATGTGGTACGGCAAGGCGCCGGGCGTGGACCGCAGCGGCGACGCGCTCAAGCACGCCAACTACACCGGGACGGCCAAGAACGGCGGCGTGCTCGCCATCGCCGGCGACGACCCGAGCTGCAAGTCGTCGTCGCTGTGCAGCCAGTCCGAGCCGATGCTGATGCACGTCGGCATGCCGTCGCTGTTTCCGGGCAACGTGCAGGAGATCCTCGACTTCGGCCTGCACGGCTACCTGATGTCGCGCCTGTCGGGGCTGTGGATCGGCATGAAGATCGTCACCAACGTCGCCGACGGCAGCGGCAGCGCCAATGTCGATCCGGCGCGGCTGAGCTTCGTCACGCCCGACCTGATGTTCGACGGCAAGGCCTTCACGCCGAACATGAACCTGGGCATGAACGTGCGCGCCGAGGCGCTGGAGATGGAGCAGTCGCTGTACACGCGGCGGCTCGAAGTCGCCAAGCGCTACGCCGCGGCCAACGGTCTGAACCGGGTGGTGTTCGACAACCCCGACGCGTGGCTGGGCATCATCACCGCCGGCAAGACCTACAACGACCTGAACCAGGCCTTCCTCGAGTTGGGCCTCGACGCTGCGGCGCTGCGCCGCTACGGCATCCGCATCCTGAAGATGGGCATGCTGTTTCCGATGGAACCCAGCGTCGTGCGCGACTTCGCGCGCGGGCTGGAAGAGATCTTCGTCATCGAGGAGAAGCGCCCCTTCCTCGAGATGTTCGCCAAGAACGTGCTCTACGGCATGAGCAACGCGCCGCGCATCGTCGGCAAGTTCGACGAGCACGAGAAGGAACTGCTGCCGCACTACGGCGAATTCGAGTCCGACATCATCGGCCGCGCGCTGACGCGGCGGCTGTCGCAGAAGGCGCGCGTCGAATCGGCCGAAGCCTGGCTGAAGCGCCTGGACGAAATCCACGTGCGCGACAAGCTGCCCACCTCCGGCCGCACCGCCTGGTTCTGCTCGGGCTGCCCGCACAACAGCTCGACCGTCGCGCCCGATGGCTCGATCGTCTCGGCCGGCATCGGCTGCCACACCATGGCGATGTGGATGAACCGCAACGTCGTGATGGGCACGCACATGGGCGCCGAAGGCACGCAGTGGATCGGCATGGCGCCGTTCACCGACACCAAGCACATCTTCCAGAACATGGGCGACGGCACCTACGCCCACTCGGGCAGTCTGGCGATCCGCTATTGCGCCAGCACCGGCGTCAACATCACCTTCAAGGTGCTGCGCAACTTCCACACCTCGATGACCGGCGGCCAGGCGATCCAGGGCGAGGAGCCGCTGAACCTGATGGTGTCGGACCTGCTGGCCAACGGCGTGAAGAAGGTCATCGTCACCAGCGACCGGCCGGAGCGGATCAGCGGGCTGCCCGGCGGCACCGAAGCCTGGCACCGGGACCGGCTCGACGAGGCGCAGCGCGTGCTCGCCGCGGTGCCCGGCACCACCGTGCTGGTGCACGACCAGGAATGCGCTGCCGAGTTGCGCCGCTCGCGCAACCGCGGCAAGGCCGAAGAGCCGGCCGAGGTCACGGTCATCAACGAGCGCGTGTGCGAAGGCTGTGGCGACTGCGGCGTGAAGAGCAACTGCATCAGCGTCGAGCCGGTGCAAACCGAGTTCGGCCGCAAGACGCGCATCCACCAGTCGTCGTGCAACAAGGACTTCTCCTGCGTCAAGGGCTTCTGCCCGTCGTTCCTGACGATCACGCCGAATGCCGCGCCCGCCGCGGGCGACGGCAAGAAGAAAAAGAAGGGCCGCATCCCGGCGCTCGAGCGCGAACTGCCGGCGCCGGTGAACAAGGTCGATGCGAGCTTGGGCTTCGGCATCCACGTGATGGGCATCGGCGGCACCGGCTCGGTCACGGTGGTGGCCACCATTGCCAGTGCCGCGCGTCTGGAAGGCAAGCATGTGATCGGGCTGGACCAGACCGGGCTGGCGCAAAAGGGCGGCGCGGTGATCTCCGACATCAAGATCACCCACGACCCGTTCAGCGGCGCCAACAAGATCTCCGACGGCCGCACCGACCTGTACCTCGGCTTCGACATCCTCAACGCGACCGACCCGAAGAACCTCGATAAGTGCCTGCCCGAGCGCACCATCGCCGTGGTGTCGACCACAGCCACGCCGACCGGACAGATGATCGCCAACCGCAAGCTGATGTTCCCGATCGTGCCCGATCTGACCGCGGGCATCGACCGCGTCACGCGCAAGGAGCACAACGTCTACCTCGACGGCCAGGCGCTGGCCGAAGGCCTGTTCGGCGACGCCATGGCGACCAACAACTTCATGGTCGGCGTGGCGTTCCAGGCCGGGACAATTCCGCTCAAGGCCGAGTCGATCGAGGCGGCGATCAAGGCCTCGGGGGTCGGCGTCGAGCAGAGCCTGGCGGCCTTCCGCTGGGGCCGCATGGCGGTGGTCGACCGGGCCTACGTGGTGGCGGAGATCGCCAAATACGCGCCGAAGGTCGTTGCCCCGCAGCTGTCGGGCGCGGCACGCGCGATCGTCGATGGCGTCGGCGCGCAGGGCGAAACCAAACGCCTGCTCGAGGTGCGCGTGCCGGAGCTGATCGCCTACCAGGACGAGGCTTACGCGAAGCGTTATGCCGACGTGGTCAACCGTGTCGCCGCGGCCGAAGCCAAGGCGGCGCCGGGCCGGACCGGGCTGGCCGAGGCCGCCGCACGCTGGCTGTACAAGCTGATGGCCTACAAGGACGAGTACGAGGTGGCGCGGCTGCACACCGACCCGGCCTTCCTGGCCCAGCTCGACGCGATGTTCCCGAACGGCTACAGCGTCAAGTACAACCTCGCGCCGCCGACGATCTCGAAGAAGGATCCGGTCACTGGGCATTTGATCAAGCAGCAGTTCGGCCCGTGGATGCGCAGCGCCTTCGGCTGGCTGACGAAGTTCAAGGGCCTGCGCGGCGGGGGTCTGGACATCTTCGGCAAGACCGCCGAGCGCCGGCAAGAGCGGCAGATGATCGACGACTACGTCAAGGAGCTGGATGCCATCTGCGCCAGGCTCTCGGCCGCGAACCACACGGCCGCGGTCGCGCTGGCCAGCGTGCCGGATGAGATCCGCGGCTACGGCCATGTGAAGGACAAGAGCATCGCCGACGCCCAGCCGCTGCGCGAGCAGCGCCTGGCGGCCTTCCAGAACCCGCCTGCGCAGGGTCAGGCGGCGGCCGGCGCGGGGCGCGCTGCGCAGCAGGCGAGTGCGTGAGAGCGCGGGCACCGCATGAGCGACCCTGCGACCAACCCGGTGACGGTGATGATCACGCGCCGGGTGCGGCCCGGTCTGGAGCCGCAGTTCCAGAGCTTGATGAGCCGGATGCAGACGGCCGCGGCGGCATTCCCGGGCCACATGGGCGGATTCCTGATCCCGCCGCAGCGCAGCGAGGACGGCTGCTGGCACATGCTCCACGCCTTCGACACGCAGGCCCACCAACAGGCCTGGTCCGAAAGCCCCGAGCGCCGGCAGCTGTTGCAGCAAGTGGCCGAGGTGACGCACGGCGACGACGCGATGCGCGTGCTGTCCGGGCTGGAAACCTGGTTCGCGCTGCCGGCGGCACGCACGAAGGCGCCGCCGCCGCGCTGGAAGATGGCACTGGTCACCTGGGCCGGCATCTTCCCGCTCGTGTGGCTGATGTCGCACACGCTGACGCCGCTGCTCGGCCGCGCGCTGCCGCCGCTGCCGACGACGCTGCTGGTGACCGGCGCGATCACGCTGGCCATGACCTGGCTGGTCATGCCCGTCCTCGTGCGCTTGCTCGCCTTCTGGCTTTACCCGATCGGCGCTGATTAGCAGCAGCCCGCTGGCCGGCTGGCCGGCAGCAGCCTCAGCGCCCCAGGTCCTTCGCGCTGACGCCGGCGATGCCCCAGTTCTCCTTGGGCATCTCGTGGATCCAGACGCGCACCGTTTCCTTCGGCGCACCGACCGCCTCGACCAGCGCCTGCGTGACCTTCTCGATCACGGCCTTCTTCTGCTCGGGCGAGCGGCCCTCGATCATGTAGATCTGTGCGAACGGCATGGCGGTCTCCTCGAATGATGATGGTGTCGCGTCGCGCTGCGTGTCATGCCGCCGCCTGCGCCGCGCGGGCGCGGGACAGCGTCAGCGCGGCGTCCTCGATCATGTCCTCCTGCCCGCCGACCAGCTTGCGCCGGCCGAGTTCGAGCAGCAGCTCGCGCGCCGGCACGCCGTACTTCTTCTCGGCCCGCTTGGCAAACAGCAGGAAGGAGCCGTAGACCCCCGCGTAGCCCAGCGTCAGCGCGTCGCGGTCGATGCGGATCGCGTGGTCCATGATCGGCACCACGCGGTCTTCGGCCACGTCCTGGATCTTGAACACGTCCACGCCGGTCTCCGCGCCCATGCGGTCGAGCACCGCCACCAGCACTTCCATCGGCGTGTTGCCGGCGCCGGCGCCCAGGCCCGCGCTGGCGGCGTCGATGCGCGTCGCGCCGACCTCGATCGCGGCGATGCTGTTGGCCACGCCCATCGCCAGGTTGTGGTGGCCGTGAAAGCCGAGTTCGGTTTCGGGCTTCAGCGCGTCGCGCACCGCGCTTAAGCGCGCCTTGACGTCGTCGGGCAGCATGTAGCCGGCCGAGTCGGTGACGTAGATGCAGTTGGCGCCGTAGCCCTCCATCAGCTTGGCCTGCGCGACCAGCCCTTCGGGGCTGTTCATGTGCGCCATCATCAGGAAGCCCACCGTGTCCATGTCCAGCTTGCGCGCCAGGCTGATGTGCTGCTCGCTGACATCGGCCTCGGTGCAGTGCGTGGCCACGCGGATGGTGTGCACGCCCAGTTCGCGCGCCATCTTCAGGTGGTCGACGGTGCCGATGCCGGGAATCAGCAGCGCCGAGACCTTGCTGCGCTTCATCAGCGGGATCACCGCGCCCAGATATTCCTCGTCGCTGTGCGCCGGAAAGCCGTAGTTGACCGATGCGCCGCCCAGGCCGTCGCCGTGGGTGACTTCGATCAGCGGCATGCCGGCCTCGTCCAGCCCGGTGGCGATGTGGCGCATCTGCTCCAGCGTCATCAGGTGGCGCTTCGGGTGCATGCCGTCGCGCAGCGTCATGTCGTGCAGCGTGATCTTCTTGCCTTGCAGGTTCATCTCGTCCTCCTTCACGCCGCCGCCGGTTCGAGCACCAGGCTGCCGGCGAGCATCTCTGCGGCGAACATCTCGGCGGTGCGCGCCGCGGCCGCGGTCATGATGTCCAGGTTGCCGGCGTACTTGGGCAGGTAGTCGCCCAGGCCCTCGACTTCCAGATAGACCGACACGCGCTTGCCGTCGAACACCGGGCCGTTGACCAGCCGGTAGCCAGGCACGTACTTCTGCACTTCCTTGATCATCGCCTGCACGCTGGCCTCGATCTCGGCCGCCTTCGGTTCGTCCACGGTCAGGCAGTGGATCGTGTCGCGCATGATCAGCGGCGGGTCGGCCGGGTTGATGATGATGATCGCCTTGCCCTGCTGCGCGCCGCCGACCTTCTCGACCGCGCCGGCCGTGGTGCGGGTGAATTCGTCGATGTTCTTGCGCGTGCCCGGGCCGACCGAGCGGCTGGACACGGTGGCGACGATCTCGCCGTAGCTCACCGGCTGCACGCGGCTGACGGCATACACCATCGGGATCGTCGCCTGGCCGCCGCAGGTGACCATGTTGACGTTCATCTCGCGCCGGCCGACGTGCTCGCGCAAGTTGACCGGCGGCACGCAGTACGGGCCGATCGCCGCCGGCGTCAGGTCGATCATCATCGCGCCCTCGGCGTTGACCTTGCGCGAGTTCTCGGCGTGCACGTAGGCGCTGGTGGCGTCGAAGACGATCTGCACGCCGTCGGCGCGCAGGTGCGGCACCAGGCCGTCGACGCCTTCGGCGGTGGTCTTGATGCCCATCTCGCGCGCGCGCTTCAGGCCGTCGCTGTAGTGGTCGATGCCGACCATCCACACCGGCTCGAGCACCTCGCTGCGCTGCAGCTTGGCGAGCAGATCGGTGCCGATGTTGCCGGGACCGATCAGCGCGCACTTGATCTTCTTCGTCATGGCCTGCCTCCTTTTCCGTTATTCGAGCGTGATCTTGGCGTCGCGGATGACCTTGCCCCAGCGCTCGTTCTCGCTGCGGATGTAGTCGCCGAAGCCCTGCGGCGTGGACGGCGCCGGTTCGGCACCGATCTGCGCGAAGCGGTCGATCACCTCGGGCGACTTCAGCGCCTCGACGGTCGCCTGGTTCAGCTTGGCGACCACTTCCTTCGGCAGGCCGGCCGGGCCGACCAGGCCGAACCAGATCGGCACGTCGAAGCCGGGATAGCCCTGTTCGGCCACCGTCGGCACGTTCGGCAGCAGCGGCGAGCGCGTGGCGGAGATGATGGCGATGGCCTTCAGCTTGCCTTCCTTGACGTTGGGCCCGGCAGCGGTGAGCGAGCTTTCGATCGACAGCGGCAGCTGGCCGCCCAGCAGATCCTGCGTCAGCGGCGCGGTGCCCTTGTAGGGGATGTGCACGATGTCGATGCCGGCCACCGACGCGAGCATCTCGCCGGCCAGGTGGTTGGCCGTGCCGATGCCCGAGCTGCCGTAGGACAGCTTGCCGGGGTTGGCCTTGGCGTAGGCCACCAGCCCCTTCAGGTCGTTGAAGGGCGCGCTCGGGTGCGCGACGATCGCGCCCTTGGTGATGCCCACGCGCGCGATCGGCGTCAAGTCCTTGCTCACGTTGTAAGGCAGCTTCTTGTACAGGCTCGGCGCGATCGCCAGGCTCGACACTGCCGACAGCGCGATGGTGTAGCCGTCGGCCGGCGACTTGGCGACGGCATCGGTGCCGAGGTTGCCGCCGGCGCCGGGCTTGTTCTCGACGACCACCGTCTGGCCGAGCTTCTCGCCGAGGGCCTTGCCGATGACGCGGCCCATCACGTCGGTGGGCCCGCCCGGCGGGAAGGGCACGATCAGCCTGATCGGCTTGTTCGGGTAGTCGTCGGCGGCGGCCAGCGCGGGGCCGGCGGCGAGCACCAGGCCGGCGAATGCCAGGCTGGCCGCCAGGCTGCTCTTCAGGAAAACACGCTTGTTGCTCATGGTCGTCTCTCTCTGTAGCTAGGGTTCTGCGAAATGTTGATAGGCAGGCGGGGCGCTCAGACGATGCGCATCGACACCGTGCCCAGGTCCTGGAAGCGCACCGCCACGTGGTCGCCGGCCTGCACGGCGATGGCTTCGGTGACGCCGCCGGTCATGATGAAGGTGCCGGCCGCGATCTCCTGACCGCGCGCGCCCAGGTGGTTGGCGAGCATGGCCACCGCGGTCAGCGGATGGCCGAGCACGGCGGCGCCGGCGGCCATGGCCACGATGCGTCCGTTCTTCTCCAGCACCACGCCCAGCGTGCGCAGGTCGAGCTCGTCGACCGCGCGCATGCGCGAGCCGGCGACGAAGCGCGCGGCCGAGGTGTTGTCGGCGATCACGCTCTTCAGGTCGAACTTGAAGTCGCGGTAGCGGCTGTCGATGATTTCCACTGCCGGCAGCACGAAGTCGGTGGCCGCCAGCACGTCGCCGGCGTGGCAGCCGGGCCCGCGCAGCGGCGCCTTGGTGACGATGCAGATCTCGGCCTCGACCTTCGGGTGGATCAATTCGCTGCTGCGGATCTCGCCGCCGTCGGGGCGCGCCATGTAGTCGCTGACGAAGCCGAATACCGGCGTGTCCACGCCCATCTGCTTCATCTTCGCGAAGGAGGTGAGCCCGGCCTTCAGGCCCACCGTGCGCTGGCCGCGCGCTTCCTTGCGGCGGCGGATCTCGTCCTGGATGGCGTAGGCGTCGTCCCAGTCCATGTGCGGATGGTCGTCGGTGATCTTCAACACGTCGCGCGCGTTCAGTTCGGCGGCTTCCAGATGCTCGGCCAGGCCGGCGATGGTGGCTTTGTCGAGTTTCATCGCTCGCTTTCCTCAGATGAAGCGCACGCGCGCGCTGCCCAGGCCGCCGACGCTGCAGTGCAGGCTGTCGCCCGCGACCACCGGCACCAGCGGCGACTGCGATCCCGACAGGATCACCTCGCCGGCCTTCAGCGCGATGCCCAGCCGGCCCAGGGTGTTGGCCAGCCAGGCCACGGCGTTGACCGGCGAGCCCTGCACCGCGGCGCCGGTCGAGGTGCTGATCACCTCGCCGTTCTTTTCCAGCACCATGCCGGCCAGCGCCAGGTCGATGTCGCGCGGGTCGCGGCGCGTGCCGCCGAGCACCAGCACGCCGCAGCTGGCGTTGTCGGCGACGGTGTCCTGGATCTTGATTTTCCAGTCGCGGATGCGCGAGTCGACGATCTCGAAGCAGGGCATCACGAAGGCGGTGGCGCGCAGCACGTCGGCGGCGGTGACGCCGGGGCCCTGCAGGTCGCTGTTCAGCACGAAGGCCACTTCGGCCTCGGCCTTGGGCGCGATCATCGAGTCGACGCGGATCGCCTCGCCCTCGTGCACCACCATGCCCGACAGCAGCTGGCCGAAATCGGGCTGGTCCACGCCCAGCATGTCCATCACCACCTGGCTGGTGACGCCGATCTTCTTGCCGACCACACGCTCGCCGGCGTCCAGCCGCCGCTGGATGAAGCGCAGCTGGATGCCGTAGGCGTCGTCGATGCTGATGCCGGGCTCGCGCTCGGTCAGCGGCGCCACCGGCTGGCGCGTCAGCAGCGCCTGGTACAGCTCGTCGCCGTAGTGCTGGATCTTGTCGGGGGACATCGCGGGCTTCTCCATCACAGCTTGACCATCACGTTGCGCAGCTCGGTATAGAACTCCAGCGAGTGCACGCCGCCTTCGCGGCCGATGCCCGAAGCCCCGGCGCCGCCGAAGGCAGTGCGCAGGTCGCGCAGGAACCAGCTGTTGATCCAGCACAGGCCGACCTCGATCTCGCGCGCCATGCGGTGCGCGGTGCCGAGGTCGCGCGTCCACACCGTCGTCGCCAGGCCGTAGTCGGTGGCGTTGGCCAGCGCGATGGCCTCGTCGACGGTGTCGAAGGGCGCGATGTGGCAGCAGGGGCCGAAGATCTCCTCGCGCACCACGCTGGCGGACTCGGGCAGGCCGGTCCAGATGGTCGGCTGCACCCAGTGGCCCTCGGCCAGCGCGCCGGGCATCTGCGGCTCGCCGCCGCCGGTGACCACCGTCGCGCCGTCGGCCTTGGCGCGGGCGTAGTAGCTCATCACCTTGCGTTTGTGCTCGGCCGAAATCAGCGGGCCAAGCGTGACGCCGGCCTGCTCGGACGGCCCGACCTTCAGCGACTCGGCGCTGGCTTTCAGCGCGGCGACGAACTGGTCGAAGATCGGCCGCTGCACGTAGACGCGCTCGGTGCCCAGGCAGACCTGGCCGCAGTTCTCGAAGGCGCTGCGCGTGATGCCGGCGACCGCCTTGTCGAAGTCGGCGTCGGCGAAGACTATTGCCGCGTTCTTGCCGCCGAGCTCGAAGCTCACCGGGCGCACGCCCTTGGCCGCGGCGGCCATGATGGCCTCGCCGGTGCGCGTCTCGCCGGTGAAGGTGATGGCGTCGATGCCCGGATGCTGGGTCAGGAAGGCGCCGGCCGAATCCGGCCCGAAGCCGTGCACGACGTTGTACACGCCGTCGGGCACCCCGACGGTCTTCATCACCTCGCCCAGCAGCGTGGCCGTGGCCGGGGTTTCTTCCGAGGGCTTGACGATCACCGTGTTGCCGCAGGCCAGCGCCGGGCCCACCTTCCAGGTCATCAGCAGCAGCGGCAGGTTCCACGGGCAGACCACCGCCACCACGCCGACCGGAGAGCGCAGCGCGTAGCTCAGCGCGGTGCCGCCGTCGGGCGTGGCCATCTCGAAGCTTTCGGTGGGCACGTTCTTGACGATGTCGGCAAAGACCTTGAAGTTGGCCGCGCCGCGCGGAATGTCCACGTGCGAGGCCAGCGATGCCGGCTTGCCGGTGTCGGCGATCTCGGCGGCGAGAAAGTCGTCGAAGCGGCGGTTGATCTCGTCGGCCACCGCGTACAGCAACTCGACGCGCTTTTGCACGCTCATGCGGCCCCACTCGCCCTTCAGCGCCTTGCGCGCGGCCTGCACGGCCGCGTCGACCTCGGCGCGGCCGGCTTCGTGCACCTGGCCGATGACGCGGTTGTCCACCGGCGCGCGTTTGTCGAAGGTCTTGGCGGTGGCGACGAACTCGCCGTTGATGAAGTTGTGGAACTGTTTCATGGTCTTTGAAGCTGTGCGGGAACGGCGCCGAATGCCGCAACGATAGGCGGGTCGACCGATACCGTCCAATACCGAATAATCCCGGCTCGATACTCGCGTGGTATGGCGAGGGCAAGCACAGGAGGACCAGCGCATGGAGCTGAAGCAGATGCGCCAGTTTCTGGCCGTGGCCGAGGAACGCAACTTCACCCGCGCCGCCGCAAGGCTGCACATCGCGCAGCCGCCGCTGACGCGTCAGATCCGCGCGCTGGAGGACGAACTGGGCACGGCGCTGTTCGTGCGCACGGCCAAGGGCGTGGAGCTGACGGAAGCCGGCGCGGCGCTGCTCGAGGAGGTGCCCCACGTGCTGGCGCTGGCACAGCGCGCGCGCGAGCGCACGCTGCTCGCCGGCCAGGGGCGCGCCGGACGGCTGGACGTGGGCATCTTCGGCTCGGGCGTGCTGGATGCGATCCCGCGCATGCTGGCGCGCTTTCATGCGCAGCGGCCCGGGGTGCGCATCGTGCTGCACAACCAGACCAAGGCCGAACAGATCGACGCGCTGCGCGAGCGGCGCATCGCCATCGGCTTCAACCGCCTGGTGCCGCCGGAAAGCGACCTGGTGGTGCAGACGGTCTTGCGCGAGCGCATGGTCGTCGCGCTGCCGCGCCAGCACCGCCTGAGCGAGCGCAGGCGCCTGACGCTGCCCGACCTGGACGACCAGCCGATGATCCTGTACCCCAACCTGCCGCTGCCCGGCCTGGCGCAGCGCGTGGCCGGCGCCTTCGCGCGCGAGGGCCTGCGCCTGCGCGTCGAGCAGGAGGTCGAGGACGTACTCACGGCCACGGCGCTGGTGGCCAGCGGCTTCGGCCTGTGCATCACCACCGAGTCGGCGACCAGCCTGCACCTGCCGGGCGTCAGCTATCGCCCGCTGGACTGCGACGCGCTGCGCGACATCGAGCTGGCCTGCGTCTACCGCAAGGGCGACGCCTCGCCGGTGTTGGCCGCCTTCCTGGACGTGGTGCAGGAATTCGCGCGCCAGCGGCCGACGCACCGGCCGCAGTGAGAGCCGCCGAGCCGCAGGCCGGCGTCAGCGCCCTTGTTGCGCGTCGGCTTCGGCGAGGAAGTCCTCGACCAGGCGGTTGAAGCGCGCACTGTGTTCGATCTGCGTCCAGTGGCCGCAGTGGCCGAAGACATGCAGCTGGCTGTTCGGAATCCACCGGCTCAGCGTCAGCGAATTCGCCAGCGGAATCACCTGGTCCTCGCGGCCGTGGATCACCAGCGTCTCGTGCGGCAGCGCGCGGATGTCGGCCTCGGCGCTGGCCATTGCGTCCACCCATCGCTGGCGCGGCGCCGGGAACATGGCCGCGAAGGACTCCTGGAAGCCGGGGCGGATGCTGGCCTCGTAGCGCAACTGCGCCAGCTCGTCGTTGGCCAGCGTGCGGTCGTAGGCAAAGATGTCGAGCAGCGCGCGCATGTTCTGCGCTGACGGCTGGTAGCCCCAGACCGCGTCGAGGCCGCGCGTGATCTCGAAGGGCACGCCGACCGAGCCCATCAGCACCAGCCGGCGCACGCGCTGCGGATGGCGGATCGCCAGCGCCAGCGCCAGCGCGCCGCCGAAGGAATTGCCGACCAGGTCGCAGCGTTCGATGCCCAGCGCGTCGAGCAGGTCCAGCGCCTGCTGCACCCAGGTGTCCATGCCGTAGGCGATGCCGGCCGGCCGCTCGCTGAAGCCGAAGCCGACCATGTCCGGCGCGAGCACGCGCCGCGTGCGTGCCAGCGCCGGCAGCACCAGCCGCCAGTTGGCCCAGGCGCTGACGCCCGGGCCGGAGCCGTGGATCAACAGCAGCGGCGCGCCCTGCCCGGCCTGCAGCACGTTGCTGTCGAAGGCGCCGGTGCGAATGCGCGTGCCGATCTCCGGATTGCTCATCCTTCTTTTCCCTCGGGTTGTGTGTGGCGCGGCGCACCGGGTCCGGGTCAGGCCCGATCCAGGCCCAGCGCCTCGATGCCGGCCTGCGCGCAGGCCGCGTCCTGCTCGGCCGAGCCGCCCGACACGCCGATGCCGCCGATCAGCACGCCGTCTTCGCGGATCGGCAGCCCGCCGCCGATGATCACCAGCCGCGGCCGCTCCGAAAGGCCGATGCGCAGGCCCTCGTCCTGCGCCAGGATCGACATCCACTGCGCGGTCGGGAAGCCGAAGCTCGCCGCGGTGTAGGCCTTGTCGATGGCGATGTCCACCGAATGCAGGTAGGCGCCGGGCATGCGCAGAAAACCGGCGAGCACGCCCGAGGCATCGGTCAGCGCCACGTTGATGCGGATACCCAACGTGGCTGCATGCGCCACCGCCGCCTGCAGCGCGGCCGCGGCCGCCTCGGCGGTGATGGCGCGCTGCGCCACGCTGTGCTGCGGGATGCTCATCGCCGGCCGCTCAGGTATAGACCTCGGTGAACGAGGGCACCAGTGCACCGGTGTGATAGAAGATGCCGCTGCCCAGCTGGTCTTCGGTCCAGGTGGTCACCGGGCGGTCGGGCTGCGCCAGGTAGCCCAGGCCGGCGAAGGTTTCGTTGCGGTTGCCGCTCGGGTCGAAGAAGTAGATCGTCTCGCCGCGCGTGACGCCGTGGCGCGTCGGCGCGACGTCGATGCGCACCTTGTTCTTGGCCATCACGTCGGCCGCCTTCAGCACGTCGTGCCACGAGTCGAGGAAGAAGGCGATGTGGTGCAGGCCGTTGGTCGGGCCGCCGACGAAGGCGATGTCGTGCGGCGTGCTGGTGCGCGCCATCCACGCCGCCAGCTGGATCTTCCCGTCGGGGCCGACGACGATCTGCTCGGTGAGGAAGAAGCCCAGCGCGTCCTTCATGAACTGGGTGTTCTCGGCGACCTTGTTGACGCCGGTCTCGGGGTTCAGTTCGCACATCAGCAGCAGGTGGTCGAGCCAGTGCGCGCCGGCGCCCTTGATGTTGTCGGGCCAGGGGTCGGGGTTGGTGGTGCCGACCTCGGTGCCGACGTATTCCTTCATCGCATACAGGCGCATCTCGTGGCCGCTGGGCAGGTTGAACTGCAGCATGCGGCCGGTGGCCGGCAGCGTGCCTTCGGGCAGCATCGTCGTCTTCACGCCGCAGGCTTCGACCTTCTTCTGCAGCGCGTCGAGGTCGGCGTCGTCCTTCACCTTGAAGGCCACGTGGTTGATTCCGGCGCGGTCCGAAGGCGTCAGGATCAGCGAGTACTTGTCCCACTCGTCCCAGCACTTCAGGTAGACGTTGCCGGCCTTGTCCTGCATCATCGTCTTCAGGCCGAGCACGTTTTCGTAGTGCTTGACGGCCGCGGCCATGTCCATCACGCGCAGGCTGGCGTGGCCGATTCTCAGTACACCCATCATCAATCTCCTTGTGTGTGCTGCGCTTGCAGCGTGGAACAACCAGGGTTCGCCGCGTCGGCGCACCCCTTGGAAAGTGGTTTGGCCAGCCGGCCCAGCGCCTGCAGCCGCAGCGCCGTAACAGGCGCGACGCGGCAGGCGAGCGTGACGCCGCAGGCCTCCTCGTCGGCGCTGACGTGGGCGCGGCTCACCGGCCCGAGCGCACGCACCTGGCCCTCGACGATGCGCACCTTGCACACGCCGCAGCCGCCGTTGACGCAGCCCACCGGGATGCCGCGGCGGCCGAGCTTGAGCATGCCCTGCAGCAGGCTCTCGCCGATCGCGCAGGGGTAGGTCTCGCCGGTGTTCTCGACGTGCACGCTGACTTTGGGCCGGGTATCGAAGAGCATCGCCGATTCAGACCCGTTTGAACAGCGGACTGCGCGTCGCCCCGGCATCGGCCGCCGACAGGAACTTCTCGGTGTAGATGTCGCGCTCGAACAGCCGGCCCTGCATCAGCGTGGCGATGCAGGCCTCGACCATCGGCGGCGGCCCGCACAGGTAGGCTTTGTACCCCGCGAAGCTGGCCTTTTCGGGATTGCCGGCGAAGCTCGCGCCGACATGCGCCTTCGCCGCTTCGTGCACGAAGCCGCGCGCGCCGGCCCAGCCCGAATCCGCGGGCTCGTCGGACAGCGCCGGCACGTAGCAGAAGTTCGGGTGCTTCGCCGCCAGCGCGCGGAATTCGTCGTCGTAGTACAGCTCGGCACGCGTGCGCTGGCCGTAGACCAATGTGATCGGCTGCGTGCTGCCGGCGTCGAGCAGGTCGAGGATCATCGAGCGTGGGCTCGACAGCCCCGAGCCGCCGGCCATGAAGAGCATCGGCGCTGCCGCCGACTTGCGCACGAAGAAGCGGCCGTAGGGGCCGGCCAGGCGCAGCCGCTCGCCGACCTGCAGCGTCTGGTGCAGGTAGCCGGTGCCGGCGCCGCCGGCGACGATGCGCACGTTCAGCTCGATCTCGCGGGTGCGCTCGACCTCGGCCGGCGCGTTGGCGATCGAGAAGGCGCGGCTTTGCCCCAGGCCCGGGATCTCCAGCTGCACGTACTGCCCGGCCTGGAAATGAATCGGCCGGTCCAGCTGCAGATGCAGCGCCTTGATCGTCGGCGTCAGTTCGACGATGCGCGTCACGCTGGCGGCGAAATCACGCACCGGGATGACCTCGGCGTCCGGCTCCTCGTCGATGTCGGCCTCGATGGTCGCATCGCTCTGCAGCGTGCAGCAGCAGGCCAGCGCCTTGCCCTCGTCGCGCTCGAAGTCCATCAGCGCGAAGGGATTGGCGGCGCCGTGGTCGACCTCGCCGTCGCTGACCTGCACCTTGCAGGTGCCGCACAGCCCGTGGCAGCAGGCGTGCGGCAGGTAGATGCCCTGACGCAGCGCGGCGTCGAGCACGGTCTGGCCCTCTTCCACCTCGATGGTGGCGCCGAGCGGGTCGATGGTCAGTTGGTAGCTCATCGTGAGGTGCTCGATCCTGAACGTTCAGCTGAAGCTGCCTTTGATGCCGGTCAATTCCGGCGTACGGAAGCGGATCGCGTCCTTGTGCTTCAGCCCGTTGTCGGCCAGCGACTTGGCCGGATCGGGCGTCCATGGCTGGCCGGACTTCAACCACTGCACCTGCGACCAGTCGATCTTCGCGAAGTCGGGGTGGTAACCGTAGATGCCGGGCAACACCGCGCTGGCCAGCGCGCCGAAAGGCGTGTCGGGCGGCAGCGGCAGGCAGAACGGCGCGCAGAACAGCAGGTGGTCCTCCCAGCCGATGTACAGCAGCGGCGCGGGGAAGTTCTCGCGCACGTCCCTGGCCGGGAAGTCATAGGGTTCGAGGGCGACGACGCTCATTTGGACTCTCCTTGCGCGGCGGCTTGGGCTTGCGCGGCCGCGGGCGGCGGATCGCCGCGCCAGGCGGCAAAGTTCTTCTGGTCTTCCGAGCCTTCGAAGTCGAGGTTGTCGCGGCCGACTTCCAGCTCGTAGTAATCGAGCACGGCGAGCAGCGGGTCGAAACCTTCCTTCGTCGGGTCGGTGCCGGGCTTGAAGCAGTGGCCCTGGTAGATCTGGTGCACCGGCAGCCAGCTCTGCACGTACTTCTCGGGCTCGAAGTCGAAGATGCCCTTGCAGTGGTCGCTGCAGAAGTGGTACTTGTCGCCCAGGTAGTCGCTCTCGCGGTAGCAGATCTTGCTGGCGTCGCCCGGCTCGGTGAAGAGCATCGGGATCTGGCAGGTGGTGCACAGCATCGGCAGCGTCTTGTTGTAGAAGCGGTTGCCGGCGCGCTGCTGCTCGCGGAAGTACTCCAGCCGCGGCCGGTGGTACTTGTCGAAGCTCGCCGGGTACTTCCCGCTCAGCCAGGCCATCTCGTCGTCGTTCGGCACCCAGGTGTGGAAGGGCGCGGCGGCGCTGTAGTTGTAGAAGGTGTTCCAGGCCTGGTGGCTGATGTGGTCCTTGCCTTCGCAGGCGTCCTTCCAGCCCAGCGGCTCGCGGATGCCGTAGCGCGCCAGGTCCTTGAACAGCGCGCCGCCGTTTTCCTCGGCGTACATCTCCCAGGCTTCCTTCCAGCTCATCACGCGCTTGGGCAGCATGTAGTCCTGCATCATCGCCACCAGGGTCAGCAGCCGGTAGCCGCGCCACAGCCACTTGTCGATCCAGCGCTGCACGATCGGCACGTTGCCCGGGTCCTGCTCGAGCATGAACTTGATGCACTCGATGCCCAGCGTCATGTGGCGCGACTCGTCGCTCTGCGCACTGAAGCCGAAGGTCACGGTGGACATGTCGCCGTTGTGCGCCGCGCCGCTCATGAAGGGCACGAACAGCAGGTTGGTCAGCACGTACTCGAAGGAGAAGCTGACCGCGGTCAGGAACTCGAAGGGCCCGGCGCTGAGCGCGTCCTCGAAGAAGGACTTGGGCACGCTCAGGTACCACACCCGGTCGAACCAGTGGTTCGAGTGGTGCATGCCGTTGAAGTACTTGTTGTAGTGGCTGATCGCGTGCGTCTCGGTCTGGTAGTGGCGCAGCTCGTCGATGCTCTGCATCTGCGCGGCCACGCGCGCGCCCTCGCCGGTGAACTGCCGGCCGATGTGCGCGAAGCCGCGGTGCGCGCAGTATTCGAGCGGCGTCACGCCCTGGAGGAACAGCTTCAGCGCGTTGACGTAGCGCGCGTCGGTGACGCCGAGCTGGCCGTTGTTCTGCGCGAAGGCCTCGATCACCGCGTAGAGCTTCTTCTCCTTCTCGCCCTGGTATTTCCAGTAGGCGTCCATCGTCAGGCGGAACGGGTCTTCCCACTTGTTCCAGTCGTGGATCTTGATGCCCTCGTACTTGTCGTACGGGAACACCTTGTCCATCGGCTGGTAGCTGGTCTGCCAGCCCAGGCCGCGCGTCATCGCTGCGTAGCGGTCCTTCAGGCCGAGCTTCTTCTTCACGACACGGGTGTCCATGCTTGTCTCCTCGCGGGGGTCAGTGCTGCCAGCTCAGCGTGAGCTGGTCGTCGTCTTCGTCGATGTGGCCCGACAGCGTCACCAGATTCACGTGGATCTGCTGCAGGTCGTAGGGGCGGCCGGTCTGTTCCTCGATGGTCGCGCGGCGGATCGTCAGCGAGTTCGGCGCGTCGATCTTCACCAGGCCGGGCGAATGCACGACCTGGGCGGCGGGGTTGTCGGCAACGATGGCGTCGACCACCGGGCGCGACTCCTCGTTGTGCTGGAAGGCGATGAATACCTTGGACATCGGGTGTCTCCTGTCGTGCGGATGGGTTCAGGCGCCGATGCCGGACTTGCGGCAGCGCGCCTCGAGCTTGGCGCGCGCGTCGGCCAGCGCGATGGCGCCGTGGTCGCCGAGCGCCAGCTCGGCCACCGGCGCCAGCGCGGCGGCGGCACGCTCGGTCCAGGCCTGCACCCACTGCGCCAGCAGCTGACGGTTGGCGGCGGATTCGGCGGCGGCGGCCTTGACTACCGCGTCGACCCAGCGCGCGCTCTCGTCGTGCCATTCGGGCATGAAGGCGGTGAGCATCGCCACCGCGGTGCCGCCCTGCAGCGCGACGTGGTCGTCGACGAAGCTGCCGTAGATCAGCGGGTACAGCAGGCCGTCCAGCGCCAGGTTCTGCGCGACGAACAGCTCGAACGGGTCCTGCAGCACGAAGCTGTCCTCGACATAGCGCCGCAGCGGCTGCCAGCTTGGCTCCTCGAGCCAGTCGCGCTTGCCTTCGTCGAGCACCGACGGGTCGTCCAGCGCCAGGCCCAGCCGCGTCAGGTACTGCGCGACGCCCAGGTGGTCCATCGCATGGAACATCGCCGGCGCGGTGAACGCGGTGCCGTAGCCGTAGGCGCAGATCGACGCGTTGTTCATGTTGCCGCCCCAGGCCGCGTGGCGCAGCGGCAGCAGCACCTTCAGCACCTGGTGGCGGATGGCGTCGGGAATCTTGTCGACCATGCCGCGCTGGTCGACGAACTGGAAGTTGGCTTCCATCGTGTCCTGCTGGCGCGCGCGGGTCATCGTCCAGCTGGCGTAATAGAACTGGCGCGGATCCTTCAGCACGTACCAGTCGGCAAGCACGATTGCACTGCGCGACGCATCGAACAACTCATGCTTCGGGTCCCAGGTGGGCCGATAGTGGAAGTTCACCGCCGGCTGCGCGCCCAGCGTCGCCTCCTGGTAGCGCGAGGCGACCTTGTCGTTGCCGATGTACTTCGCGACATGCGCGAAGGTGTGGCGCAGCGGCTGGATCTCGCGCGCCTGCAGGTCGATGTTCATGCCTTTGTCTCCTCTGTTCAACGGGGATCGGATTCGGTCGGGGTGTCGAGCCGCTGCACGCGGTTGGCGGCGCAGAACTCGGCGAAGGCGGCCGGCGGCAGCAGCAGTTCGACGGCCAAGTCCGGCCAGCCGATCGAGAACTCGAAGGCCACCAGGCCGTTGGGGCGGGTTTCGATGACGCGCACGAAGCGCAGCGAGGTGTCGACGGCGGTGGTTTCGGTCATGGCCTGGCCCTTAACGCAAGCGCCTTGCCAGAATCTCGGAGCGCGACAAAAATCTCGATAAAAGCAGGGTAAACACTTAAATTGGCAACCCGCGATCGGCGCCCGCCTTCAGGCGAAGAGGCGCGAGTGTCCCAAGTCAGCCGTAGGAAATTGACCAAATGCGGCAACCGGCCGATGATGTCTTGATCAATTGATCAAAGCGCGCATCTCGGTGGCGTACTTGAAATATCGAGATTCGCCGTTGCCCAACGGAGACCGATTGAACGCCAAGCTCAAATACCCACCCGACGCCGACCTGCGCCGCCTGCTGCGCTTCACGCCGGACAACGGCGCCATCTGGCTCGGCGAGCGGCGCATGGTGCTGCTGCACACCGCGGCGCTGACAGCGCTGCGCCAGGACCTGATCGGCTCGGTGGGCGAGCAGCATGCGCGGCGCCTGCTGACGCGCATGGGCTACGCCAGCGGCCTGCGCGATGCCGAATTCGCGAAGAAGGCGCGCGGCGAACGCACGCTGGACCAGATGTTCCTGGTCGGCCCGCAGCTGCACATGCTCGAAGGCGCGGCCCGCGTCACGCCGCTGCAGATGGAGTTCGACGTCGATGCCGGGCATTTCGACGGCGAGTTCCGCTGGGACGACTCCTGGGAGGCCCATGCCCACCGGCAGACCTACGGCGTGGTCGAGGAGCCGGCCTGCTGGACGCTGCTCGGCTACGCCAGCGGCTACACCAGCGCCTTCATGGGCCGGCTGATCCTGTTCAAGGAGGTGGCCTGCGCCGCCTGCGGCGCCGACCATTGCCGCATCGTCGGCAAGCCGATCGAGGACTGGCCCGACGGCGAGGCGCACCGCAGCTATTTCGAGGACGACTCGCTGCTCGACACATTGCAGAGCCTGAGCCTGCAGGTCGAGGCACTGAAGTCCACGCTCGAACCGGCCGAAACCGGCGGCGCGCTGATCGGCGCGTCCAAGGCCTTCCGCCACGCGCAGCAGCTGATGCAGCGCGCGGCAAAGACCCAGGTCACGGTGCTGCTCACCGGCGAGACCGGGGTCGGCAAGGAGCGCTTCGCGCGCGCGCTGCACCGGATGTCGGAGCGCGCTCAGGCGCCGTTCGTCGCCGTCAACTGCGCCGCGCTGCCGGCCGAGCTGATCGAGGCCGAGCTCTTCGGCGTCGAGCGCGGCGCCTACACCGGCGCCCACGCCAGCCGCGCCGGCCGCTTCGAGCGCGCCGACGGTGGCACGCTGTTCCTCGACGAAGTTGGCGAGTTGCCGCTGCCGGCGCAGGCCAAGCTGCTGCGCGTGCTGCAGGAAGGCGAGATCGAGCGCCTGGGCGCCGAGCGCACGCGCAAGCTCGACGTGCGCCTGGTCGCGGCGACCAACGTCGAGCTCGACGAAGCGGTGAAGCACGGCCGCTTCCGCCGCGACCTGATGTACCGGCTGAATGTCTACCCGATCTGCATCCCGCCGCTGCGCGAGCGCCAGACCGACATCGAGCCGCTGGCGCAGCACATGCTGGCGCGCTTCACGGCGCTGCACGGCAAGCGCCTGGCCGGCTTCGGCGACCGTGCGCTGCAGGCGCTGCAGCGCCACGACTGGCCCGGCAACGTACGCGAACTGGAGAACCTGGTCGAGCGTGGCGTGATTCTTGCCAGTCAAGGCGGCACCGTGGAACTCGAACACCTGTTCCCCAACCAGCCCGAAGCGCCGCAGGCCGGCGTCGACCATCGCGGCCAACTGGCCGAGCTGGTGCCACCGCAGCAGCAGGAGCTGTGTGCGCGCATCCTCGACAGCGGCATCGCGCTGGAGGCGCTGGAAAAACAGGTGCTCGAGTTGGCGGTCGAGCGCAGCCGCGGCAACCTGTCGGGCGCGGCGCGGCTGCTCGGCATGACGCGGCCGCAGCTGGCCTACCGGCTGAAGCGCCGCCACGCGGGCGGCGCCGGCGACAACGACGAAGGGGCGTGCTGATGCTGCCGTCGGACAAGTTCAGTGCCGCCTACCAGATGCCGCAGGCCGACGCGCCGCGCACGCTGGTCGAGCGTGCCTACCTGCGGCTGCGCCACGACATCGTCGGCGGCCGGCTGGCGCCCGGCGAGCGGCTGCGCGTCGAGCACCTGAAGGACCAGTACCAGGTCGGCGCGGGCACGCTGCGCGAGGCGCTGTCGCTGCTGCTGTCGGACGCGCTGGTCACCGCCGAAGGGCAGCGCGGCTTCCGCGTCGCGCCGATCTCGCTCGCCGACCTCGAGGACGTGACCAACCTGCGCGTGCTGATCGAGACCGAAGCGCTGCGCCAGTCGATCCGCCGCGGCGGCGCGTCATGGGAAGCCGAACTGGTGGCGTCCTTCCACCTGCTGACCCAGGCCGAGACGCAGCCGGCCGGCATCGACCCCGACACCTACGAACGGCGCAACAAGGCTTTCCACGAGGTGCTGATAGGCGCGCACGACTCGGCCTGGAGCAAGTACATGCTCGGCATCCTCTATCGCCACGCCGAGCGCTATCGCAACATCAACCTGCGTCTGACCGCCGCGCATGCCTCCGACCGCAACGTGCACCGCGAACACGAGGAGATCTTCCGCGCCGCGATGGCCCGCCAGGAAGCCCGCGCGGCGCTGGCGCTGGAGGCCCATGTGCGGCTGACGCTGGACATCGTCAGGCAGCAGTCGCAGGCCAGGGCGGCATGAGCACGCCGGGCCGCTCCCAAGTGCTCATCCCGGAGCGCGCAGCGCGCAGGGTAGTCCAGTGAGCCGCGGCGGCTTGCAGCGAAACCGGAATCGCCATCAAGGACGGATCAGCGTCTTCATCGCGCCGTCGCTCTGGCGATGAAACGCGGCGTAGGCCTTGTCGATGTCCTCGAGCCTCTGTTGACGAACCTGCCCGGGCGCGACGACGCCTCGCTCGCTGGCCCGGCTGACCGAAGGGGAACCACGGGTGCCCCTGGGTGCCGAGCTGCGAAGCATGTGAAGGGTCAGGCTTCAACAGGCCCGAACATCAGCGGCGGAAGGCCCTGGCCGAGCAGATGGCCGCCTGCGCTGCACCCTGCGCCGCGGCCAATCCCTGGCTGGCGACGGCCACGCTGACCGGCATGGGCAGCCCCGGCCCGCTGCTGTTCATCGTCCCGCCCGGGCTGGACGGGACGGCCCAGCCGCAGGGCCCGCGCGAGGTGATCGCCGATCGCGAACCATCCGCCTGGACTTGGCGGCCGGCGTCTGAGTACAAGGCAGCAACGCAGACGCAGAAGGTGTTGGCGCCGCTTCAGCGGCGCGGCCCCAGCTCGGCCGGCTTGACCTGCGGGACGGGCTCAGGCGCCTGCCTCCGCGGCTGCGCAGCGGGCGTCGACGGGATCTCAGGCGGCGTACAGCAGGTCGCGGTCCCAGTACGAGTGCCGTTCGCCGTTGGCCCGGTTCAAGCGCAGGACGAGCATGTGCCCGGCATTGGCCGCTTGCCGCCAGGCGCCGGGCAGCTTCAGGCGCTTCCGGATGATGCAGCGGTGCGCGCTCTCGATCTCGCCCCATCCGATGGGCAGACCCTGGGCGATGGCACGCTCGTAGTCGAGCTGATCTTGCGTGTGGCTCGAGCAGCGCCAGCATTTGCGCGCGGGCGCATCGTCCTCGGCCACGGCGGCGGGCTCCTGATGGTCTTGCGGCGCTCGCAGCACCGCATCCTCCTGGTTCATCCGCTGGCGCACTGTCGCACATCACTTTGAATCGCACCCCCGCGTCGAGCGCCCCGAGGCATGGAAGACGTCCACATTAAAGTCAGGGATCTGACATCGCCGTCAGCCACCATTTTTTTAGTTTGCATCGACGAGGAGTGCGCATGACAAGACAGATCGCCGAATGGCTGTGGCGCGCCGCGATGGTCTGCGCGCTGGCCTGGATCGGCTGGGAGCTGCACCAGATGCGCCTGGAGCTGGGCCCGCCCGAGGACGATCAGGCCACCGCCGAAGCGTCCGCGCCGGACGATCTGCAGGCCGGCATCGGCGAGCTGGGCGAACAGGTGGCCGCGCTGCACGAAAAGATCGACGCGATCATGATCGCAATGACCCAGTTGAGGCGTTACCGTGAAAGCTCGCCGCGGCGCGCGCACGGCTGAGCCTCCCGCGGTGCATCGGGACGACAAGACCGCTGGGCCCGACCCCTCGAAATCAGCGGCGAATGCTTCAGGTCGCGGC
>OEIU01000468.1_pt1 | contig 37342 bp, 36 predicted proteins | sample 1539221 | NCBI WGS metagenome assembly OEIU01 (sample SAMN03792071, study PRJEB22550) | activated sludge metagenome | feature: wastewater treatment plant; material: activated sludge; isolation source: Wastewater treatment plant of a petroleum refinery complex | place: Argentina: Zarate | collected...
GAGCCTGCCCCGGCGCTATTTCAGGAAGTCGAATGCGGCCTCGTTTTTGAATTTTTCCATGACTTCCGCTCCGGGGGGGCTCACGTGGTGGCCACCGCCGATCCACAAGCCCTTGAGCTTGCGACCACTGTGGATGAGGTTGGTGATGGCATGCGTGACCGTGACCGACGTGAACATCGAGGTCAGGATGCCGATGGCCAGTGTCACGGCAAAGCCCTTGATCGGGCCGGAACCGAACGCGAACAGGCCGAAGGCCGCGAGCAGGTGGGTGACGTTTGCGTCGAGAATCGTCGACCAGGCCTTGTCGTAACCGGCGCGGATCGAAGCCAATGGCGTTGAGCCGTTGCGCAATTCCTCACGGATGCGTTCGCAGATCAGCACGTTCGCGTCGATCGCCATGCCCAGGGTCAGCACGATACCGGCAATGCCGGGCATGGTCAGCGTCGCCTGCAGCACGTTCAGCACCGCAATCAGCAACACCAGGTTCAAGACCAGGGCGACGTCCGCGATCAGGCCGAACAGGTGATAGTAGAGCGCCGCCGCGATCAGCACCGCGAGCAGCCCGAGGATAACTGCCATGCCGCCCTTGCGGATGTTGTCCTGGCCCAGGCTCGGGCCGATCACGTTCTGCTCGACAATGTCGGCCGGCGCGGCCAGTGAACCCGCACGCAGCAACAGCGACAGCTCGCTCGCGGTCTTCAGGCTGTCCAGGCCCGTGGTCTGGAACTTGTTCGAGAATACGCCCTGGATCGTGGCGTCGTTGATCACTTCCTCGTTGACCTTGGCGCTGCGCACTTCCTTGCCATCGACGATTTTCGTTTCCGGAATGCGCTCGATGTAGACCACGGCCATGCGATGGCCCACGTTTTCGCGCGTGTAGTCGAGCATGCGCTTTCCGCCAAGCGCGTTCAGCGTCACCGACACCGCAGGCAGTCCGGTCTGCGGATCGGGGATCGCGGCCGCGTCGACGAGTTCGTCGCCGCCGACGATGATCTTCTTCTTCAGCACGATCGGCATCGGCTTGCCATCCGGCCCGACGCGCTGGGTGTAGTAGAGGCGCGAATCCGGCGGCACGATACCGGTCTTCGCCGCTTCGATCGGATTCGTGTTTTCGTCGACCGCGTGGTATTCCAAGGTCGCCTGCGCGCCGAGGATCTTCTTGGCCTCGGCCGTATCCTGCACACCGGGCAGTTCCACGACGATGCGGTTCGCGCCCTGTTGCTGGATCAAGGGCTCGGACACGCCGAGCTGATTGACGCGATTGCGCAGCGTGGTCAGGTTGCTGGCGACGATGGAACGCTGCTGTTCCAGCAACGTCGCTTCGCGGATGCGCGCGTTGAGCGCGAACGTGGTCGCGGTGCTGGTGCCATCGGCGATTTCCAGAGGTGGTTGCGAGCCCAGCTTTTCGGGCTGGTTCACGCTCTTCGCGATCTCGTTCGCCGCCGCGGTGCGGTCGGCTTCCGAACGCAACACCACGACGATGCCCTGCGCAGCCGGGTTGACCGACTCGTAGCGGATCTTGGCAGTGCGCAAGGCGTTGCGGATGTCATCCACGTAGCGCTGCTGCATCTTGGTCAGCGCGGCCTTCTGGTCGACTTCCATCAAAAAGTGCACGCCGCCTTGCAGGTCGAGGCCCAGCGGCATGCGGTTCGCGCCGATCGCACGCAACCAGCCCGGCACGGTCGAGGCCAGGTTCAATGCGACGATGTACTTGTCGCCGAGTTCGGTCTTGAGCGTGTCGGACGCAGCCAACTGCACTTCGGTGTTCGGGAAGCGCGCGAGCAGGCGGTCGCCGTTGAGTTCGACATCCTTGAACGCGATCTTCTTCGTCTGCCGGGTACCCAGCACCTTTTCTTTCAACGCCGCGTCGACGGTCGCGCCGCGATTGGCAGAAACCTGCACGGCCGGCTGCTGCGGATACAGGATCGGCAGCGCGTAAATGATGCCGAGCAGGACAATTACGGCTACGAGGATGTATTTCCAGCGGGGAAAGTCATTCATGGGCTTTTCTTGTGTGGAGTGCGGCCACGGATGACCGCCGGGCGGTCTTCGTGGTCATGCGAGTCCGCGCCAGCTACGCGGATTTCAAAGTGCCCTTCGGCAGCACCATCGAGATCGCCGTCTTTTGCAGCTTGATCTTGACGTCCGGCGCGATTTCAAGGGTCAGGAAGCTCTCGCCGATATCGTCGATGCGCCCGGCGATGCCGCCGTTGCTCACGACTTCGTCGCCGCGGGCCAGGGCGGCGATCATGGCCTTGAGTTCCTTCTGCCGCTTGGACTGCGAGCGGAACATGAAGAACATCATGACGACCATGATGATGATGAACACGAACGGCGATCCGAGCAGGCCGATGCCTTCCGGCGAACCGGCTGCCGGCGCCTGTGCGTAAGCGTTGGAAATCAGGAAATCCATGGGGTTCTCGCGTTGTTCGCCCGCCGCGAACCGGCGGGCCTGCCAAAAGACTGGGGATTATGCCATGCGGTGGCGAGCCATGCACCCGCCGCAGCGCCTCAAGCGGTCCTGGCCTGCCCCTGGTAAAACCCGACCACGTAATCCGCCAACCGCCGCGCCACGATCGCTTCGCGCAAGTCGCGCATCAGGTCCTGGTAGTAATGCAGGTTGTGGATCGTCGCCAGCATCGGCCCGAGCATCTCGCCGCACTTGTCCAGATGGCGCAAGTAGGCACGGCTGAAGCCGGACGCGCAGGTGTAGCAGGCGCAAGTCTCGTCGAGCGGCCGCGTGTCGCACTCGTACTGGGCGTTGCGCAGGCGCAGCACGCCCGTGCGTGTGAAGATGTGCGCGTTGCGTGCGTTGCGGGTAGGCATCACGCAGTCGAACATGTCGATGCCACGGCACACGGCTTCGACGATGTCCTGCGGCCGTCCGACACCCATCAGATAGCGCGGACGGTCCTGCGGCAACAACGGCACGGTTTGCTCCAGCGTGCGGTTGCGCTCGGCTTCGGGTTCACCCACCGCCAGTCCGCCGACCGCGTAGCCGTCGAAACCGATCTGCAGCAACCCCTGCGCGGAAACTTCGCGCCACTTCGGAAACGTACCGCCCTGCACAATGCCGAACAGGGAATTGGGGTTCTTAAGATCATCAAACGCACGCCGCGAACGCGCGGCCCAGCGCAAGCTCAACTCCATCGAATCGCGAACCTGTTTTTCCGTCGCTGGATACGGCGTGCACTCGTCGAAGATCATCGCGATATCGGAATCGAGCACGCGCTGGCTACGCATGGATTCCTCCGGTGAGAGGAACACCCTCGAGCCGTCCACCGGCGAGGCGAAGCGCACGCCCTCCTCCGTGATCTTGCGCCGCTCGGCCAGCGAGAACACCTGAAAGCCGCCGGAGTCAGTCAAGATCGGCTGCTTCCAGCCGATGAACTTGTGCAAGCCGCCGAACTCGCCGATGACGTCGAGCCCGGGCCGCAGCCATAGATGAAACGTGTTGCCGAGGATGATCTGCGCGCCGGTCTCGACGATCGAACGCGGCGTCATGCCTTTCACCGATCCATACGTGCCTACCGGCATGAACGCCGGCGTTTCGATGACGCCGCGTGGAAAAGTCACGCGCCCGTGGCGTGCGGGTCCGTCGGTGGCGAGCAGTTCGAATTGCATCGAGCTCATGCGCCAACCCCCTTCGGCAGAATCAGCATCGCATCGCCGTACGAAAAGAAGCGGTAGCGTTGCTCGACGGCATGGCGATACGCAGCCAGCATCAGTTCGCGTCCGGCGAAGGCCGACACGAGCATGAGCAGCGTCGATTCGGGCAGATGGAAATTCGTGACCAGCGCATCGAGGCTGGTGATCTTGTAGCCGGGGAAGATGAAAATCTGCGTCTCGCCGGCGAACGGTGCGACTTCACCATCGCGCAAAGACGATTCCAGCGCACGCACCACGGTGGTGCCCACCGCAACCACGCGCCCTCCCGCCGCGCGCGTGCGACGGATTTTTTCCACGAGTTCGGCGCCGACATTCAGCCATTCGCGGTGCATGCGATGTTCTGCGACATTCTCGCTGCGCATGGGCGCGAATGTGCCGGCGCCGACGTGCAGGGTGACGTAGCCGAAGTTCACGCCCTTGGCATGCAGCGCGGCTAGCAGCGGCGTATCGAAGTGCAGGCCCGCAGTCGGTGCCGCGACGGCACCCGGCGCGCGCGCGTAAATCGTCTGATAGCGTTCGGCATCAGACACGTCGTCGGCGCGCGCGATGTACGGCGGCAGCGGCATGTGCCCTAGGCGCGCGAGCAGCTTGTCCAACGGCTCCGGCCCGGCGAGGCGCAGCGTATAAAACTCACCTTCGCGACCGAGCACTTGCAACGCGCTGTCGTCGTCGAGAAGAATTTTCGCACCGGGTTTGGGTTTCTTGCTCACGCCCAACTGCGCGACAGCCGTGTGCGTGCCCGTGACGCGCTCGATCAGGATTTCCACTGCGCCGCCGGTTTCCTTGTGTCCATACAGCCGCGCCGGCAATACACGCGTGTCGTTGAATATGAGCAGATCGCCGGGATTGAGGTATTCGCCCAGATCGGTGAACTGCCGATCCGCGAATTCGGCTTTCTGTGCGTCGACCACGAGCAAGCGGCTCGCCGAACGTTGCGCCAGCGGCACCTGCGCGATCAGTTCGGTGGGCAAGTCGTAATGGAAATCGGATTTTTTCACCGCACAATTGTACGCGGTCAGAGCAAGCCTTTCTGCCGCGCCAACCGGTATGCCTCAATGCGATTACTCACGCCGAGCTTGCCGATCGCCTCGGACAAATAATTTCGCACCGTACCCTGCGACAGATGCAACTGCCCGGCGATATCGCCGGCGGACATGCCCTCGCCCGCCAGGCGCAACACCTGGCGCTCGCGGTCGTTGAGCGGATCGTCGCCGGACCATGCCTCCAGCGCGAGCTGCGGATCGATGGCGCGACCGCCGCGATGCACCTTGCGGATTGCCTCGGCGAGCTGCTCGGCCGGCGCATCTTTCAACAGATAACCGCTCACGCCCGCATCCAGCGCACGGCGCAGGAATCCAGGTCGCGCGAACGTGGTCAGGATGATGACCTTGCAACCGATTTCGCGTTCGCGGATGCGCTGCGCGAGTTCAAGCCCCGTGAGCTTGGGCATTTCGATATCGGTGACGACGATATCGGGCCCATTACCATCAAGTGCGGCGCGTTGCGTGAGCTGCCAGGCTTCCTCACCATCTGCCGCGCAACCAACCACATCGAGATCGGATTCGAGCTTGAGCAGGGCCGACAGCGCGCCGCGCACCATGGCCTGGTCTTCGGCGAGCAGAACGCGAATCATTGCGCCTGCCGCAATTGGACAAGCGGCGCTGGCTCCAGCGCTTGTTGTGGCAGGACGAACGTCACGGTCAATGTCGTACCCCGGCCGCGCTCGGAATCCACGCGCAATTGCGCGCCGATTGCGGCCAGCCGCTCGCGCATGCCGGCAAGCCCGTTGCCGGGCACGATGGCGCCGCCACGGCCATCGTCGGCGATGCTCAACAGCGCTTGCTTGCCCGCACGCGCCGCCAGCGTCACCTGCGCCCGCGTGGCGCGCGCGTGCCGCTGGATGTTCGTGACCGCCTCGCGCACCGTCATCGCCAGTGCGGTTTCGAGCTCGGCCGGCAGACTGATGTCGGCCAGTTCGTATTCCAGATGCACGCCGTCGGATTCGAGCAGCAGTTTCGCGGACGCCAGTTCGGCGGCCAGACCCGCCGCGCGGATGCCGGTGACCGCGCGCCGCACCTGCGCCAGCGCGTCGCGCGCGACGCGTTCAACGTCGAGCTTTTCGCGTTTGGCGCCCGCCGCATCGCGATCGAACAATTTGTTCGCAAGTTCCGATTTGAGCGTGATCAGCGACAGCGTGTGACCGAGCAGATCGTGCAGGTCGCGACCGATGCGTTCGCGTTCCGCCGTGGCGGCCAGGCGGCGGACTTCATCGTGCGACAGGCGCAACTCGGCATCCTTTTCCTCGCTCGTGCGCTCGACATTGACGATCAGGCCGATGATGAAGGTCATCGTCGCGATCGTGCCCGTCACCTGCCACGGATAGTGCAGCAACCAGCCTTCGAGCAGCAGCAGTGAACCGGCAAGCACCAGCGCAGCCATGTAGCGGCGGACGGATTGACCGCAGATGCGCAACATCACGCAGCCGAACACGAAATAGCTCAAGCCGCTGGGATACCACGGCATCAGCGCCTGGCAAAGCAGGATCATGCCGATTGCGTAGACGCGCGACGTGCGGCGCGAAGCCATCACGCAGCGGGCATACAGTCCCAGGAAAATCGGGTACGACAGCGCGGTGAGGACAGCCCAGCGCAGATTCCACGAATTGTGGTCGAAGGCCGGTGTGACAAAAATCCATGACGTCCAGAGCAGGTGGACGGCATCGACCCACGGCGATTTGCCGCGCTGACGGCTTCGCGCCGCCAGCGAATCCGGTGCCGGGTGCAACAAGCTGTCCAACAAACTCGACATGGCTCAGTGGATGGGGTGCAGGTTGGCGAGCAGTAATACCACCGCGGCAAGGGTCAAGGCAAAGCGGCAATAGATGATGCGCATGGCATTGCTCTGGTTCATGACGTCCGCTCCAACCCGTGCCGCTTTGCCACCACACCGTTTTCCGTCGTCATCACAAGGCTCCCGCCGAAGTTGCGGAAAGTGTGCTTGTCGAGCCGGCCGAGCCGACAGTCGCGCCAGTCAGGACTTGCCCGTGACAACTGTCAGCCGGATAGTCGTTGCCGCGACAAATCGGGATTCGAAAGTGGCTCCCTATCCAGCATGGCAAAGCGGCCCCGCCAGCGGGCCACTTGCGCGTGGTAAAATTCCCGCCGGAACAGGGATTTCGAATTCTTTTGACGTGCCGCTCGCGGTGCGTTTCTACCGTTTGTGGAGGTGCAACATGTCCATCATCGCCAAACTCGAAGAACTTCGCCGCGCCGGCGGCGCAACCCGCACGCAGGGCCTGCCCGATGCCACGATCGAGCGCATGGCTGCGCAATTCCCGGAACTGGCCGAAGCCGTCGACGAGGCGCTCGGCGCGCAACGTGGCATGGCCGCCGAATTCCCGGACCTGGTCAAGCTCGACGAAGCGGCGCAACTGGCGCGCGTGCAAGCCGATTTCGTCAATTTCTATGCCGATGACGCGGTGAACCCGTACATCGCGCTGGCCGCGCGCGGACCGTGGATCGTCACCCTCAAGGGCGCGGTGATCCACGATTCCGGCGGTTACGGCATGCTCGGCTTCGGTCACACGCCGAAGGCGATACACGCGGCGATGTCCAAACCCGTGCCGATGGCCAACATCATGACCCCGAGCGTGAGCCAGATGCGCTTCACGCGCGCGCTCAAGGCGCATGTCGGGCGCAGCCGCGGCGCCTGCCCGTACAGCAAGTTCATGTGCCTGAATTCCGGCTCGGAGTCGGTATCGCTGGCCTGCCGCATCGCCGACGTCAACGCCAAGCTGATGACGGATACCGGCGGCAAATATGCCGGGCGCACGATCAAGCGCCTTGCGGTCAAGGGCGCCTTCCACGGCCGCACCGAACGCCCTGCCGTGTATTCGGATTCCTCGCGGAAGGCCTATGTGCAGAACCTCGCCAGCTTCCGCGACGAGCACAGCCTGCTCACGGTCGAGCCCTACAACGTCGAGGCGTTGCGTCAGGTTTTTGCCGACGCGGACAAGAACGGCTGGTTCATCGAAGCCATGTTCCTCGAACCGGTGATGGGTGAAGGCGACCCGGGCCGCTCGGTCACGCCTGAGTTCTACGCCGCTGCGCGCGAACTTACGCGCAGCCAAGGTTCGCTGTTCCTGGTCGATTCGATCCAGGCCGGTCTGCGCGCGCACGGCGTGCTGTCGATCGTGGATTATCCCGGCTTCGAGAAACTCGATCCGCCGGACATGGAAACCTATTCCAAAGCCCTGAATGGCGGCCAGTACCCGTTGTCGGTGCTGGCGGTGACGGAAAAAACCGCCGCGCTGTACAAGAAGGGCATCTACGGCAACACCATGACCGCCAATCCGCGTGCACTCGAAGTCGCCTGCGCGGCGCTTGGCCTGGTTACGCAGGAGTTGAAGGCGAACATCCGCGCGCGCGGCGCCGAATTCCTGGACAAACTCAACAAGCTCAAGAACGAATTGCCCGGCCTGATCACCAAGGTGCAGGGTACGGGCCTGCTGTTCTCCTGCGAGCTGGCGCCGGAATTCAAATGTTACGGTGCCGGCAGCACGGAAGAATGGCTGCGTGAGCACGGCATCGGCGTGATCCACGGCGGCGTCAATTCGCTGCGCTTCACGCCCACGTTTTACGTGACCTCCGCGGAAATCGACCTCGTCGTCGACACGGTCAAGCAGGCGTTGATGCACGGACCGCGCATGGCCAAGGCGGCCTGAATCGAAAAATGCGGCCACGGATGGCCGCTTTTGATTCTCGCAATCAGGGAGGATTGCAAGAGTCCCGGCACAACGCGCGCTAAACCGACGTGCGCATCGGCGGTTTCCTACAGACTCGATTCAGCGTTCCGGCATCATTGTGCGCCGCAGCTACGCCATGCAATCGTGCCGGCGTAGACTCCGGCGGCAGCACCGCCACCCCTGTCAGGAGATGACCATGAAACTCGCAGTTGCCACCCTCGCCTTCGTTCTTGCTGCCGCCGTTGGCAGCGCCTTCGCAGCCGAAACCGCCAAGCCCATGACGGCCCAGCAGTCCAAGATGAGCACCTGTTCCAAAGACGCCCATGCCAAGGGTCTCAAGGGCGATGAATACAAGTCATTCATGAGCACCTGCCTCAAGGGCGGCGAAGCCGCTGCTCCGGCAGCCGCCAAACCCGCGGTCGCGGCAACTCCGGCCACCGCCAAGGAAACCCAGCAGGAAAAAATGAAGACCTGCAACGCCGAGGCCAAGACCAAGGCCCTGAAAGGCGCGGCGCGCAAGACGTTCATGAGCACCTGCCTGAAGGGCGAACATGAAGCAGCGCCCGCTGCACATTGATTGTTCCGCGTTGCATTAGCGCAAAAGAAACCGGACCTCGCGGTCCGGTTTTTTTTGCGTCGATTAATCAGCGAAACCGATCCGTCGCTTCGATCAATTCGTGCGCATTGCCCGGCTCGAACGCCGAGTGGCCGGCATCGGCAACGATGCGCAGATCCGCTTCGGGCCAGACGCGGTGCAAGTCCCAGGCGCTGCGGATCGGGCAAACCACGTCGTAGCGACCCTGTACGATCACGGCCGGAATGTGTTTCAGCTTGTGCGCGTCGCGTAGCAGCTGATCGTCGCATTCGAAAAATCCGCCATTGACGAAGTAGTGGCATTCGATGCGCGCGAACGCGAGCGCAAATTCGTCCGAACCAGTCGACGCGATGTAATCCGGATTCTGCAGCAGGTAGCTCGTCGCGCCCTCCCAGGTCGACCAGACCTTGGCGGCAGCGAGTCGCACTGCCAGATCGGGACTTGTCAAACGCCGGTAATAGGCACGCATCAGGTCATCGCGTTCGCCCGGCGGAATATGTTCGACATAGGCTTCCCAGGCATCCGGATAGATCGCGTCGCAACCCTTCTGGTAGAACCATTCCAGTTCCCAACGGCGCAACATGAAGATGCCGCGCAATACCAGTTCGCTTACGCGCTGCGGATGCGTTTGCGCATAGGCGAGCGCGAGCGTCGAACCCCACGATCCGCCGAACACCTGCCAGCGTTCTAGCGCCAAATGCTCGCGCAGGCGCTCCATGTCGGCGACCAGATCCCAGGTCGTGTTCCCGGCCAGTTCCGCATGCGGAATGGAGCGCCCGCTGCCGCGCTGGTCGAACAGGACAATGCGGTAATGCGCCGGATCGAAAAATCGCCGCGAGTTCGCGCCGCAGCCGGCGCCCGGTCCGCCATGCACGAACACGACGGGCTTGCCACGCGGGTTGCCGCATTGTTCGTAGTACAACGTGTGCAGATCTGAAACGGCAAGCGTGCCGCTGTCGAAGGGTTCGATTTCCGGATACAGGGTGCGAAGTACCATGGGCGTGGGTGCGATCCGTGCGGGAATGGCTGTCTAGCATAACGAACTGTGCATGCTCGTGCAGTTCGCCCAAGCCAGTTCGGCCAACCGTAGCCATGCCCATGCGTGTCGAAACATCGCGCCGGCCCACGCCCTAGCGTAGGATACGAAACGCACGTTTGAACATTGGGGACGCGCAGTGGCGGCGACGCAAACCGACATCGTGGTGATTGGCGGCGGACTCGCCGGCATCGTCACCGCGCTGGAAGTCCTGCGCGCGGGCAAACGCGTGATCCTCGTCGATCGCGATACGCCCGAGCGCTTCGGCGGATTGGCGCTGTGGGCCTTTGGCGGCATGGCCTTGGTCGGCACGCCGTTGCAGGCGCGCAAGAAAATCCCCGACACGCCCGAGGTCGCGCTGCGCGACTGGATCCGCTTCGGCGAACTCGATATGGGCGACAAATGGCCGATGCAGTGGGCGCGCTACTACGTCGAGCATTCGCGCACGCAGGTGCACGACTGGCTGCTCGGCGAAGGCATCCGCTTCATGCCGGCGGTGAACTGGGTCGAGCGCGGCCGTTTCGGCGAGGGCAATAGCCTGCCGCGCTACCACATTGTCTGGGGCACCTCGCGCGAACTGACGCGACGCATGATCGCGGCGTTGCGCGAAGCCGATGGTGGACGCCTGACCGTGCTGCATCGCCATCGCGTCACGCAGCTCGATCGCAGCGCTGGGCGAGTCACGGGCGCCGTAGCGGTCGACGAGGCAACGGCCAGGGAAATGCGCATCGACGCGCCGGTCGTGGTGCTGGCTATGGGCGGCATCAACGGCAGCCATGAACAGGTGCGCGCGAATTGGCCGCGGAATCGACCGATTCCAGCCGCGATGCTCAACGGCGCGCATCCTTTCGCCGACGGCAAATTGCATCATCTGGCCGCAGGCTTCGGTGCGCAGCTCACGCATGCCGGCGAGATGTGGAACTACGCCGCCGGATTTGCGCATCCGTATCCGCATTTCGATGGCCACGGGCTGTCGACGATTCCGTGCAAGTCGGCGCTGTGGCTCGATCACACGGGCCGGCGCATCGGACCCGAACCGCTGGTCACCGGCTTCGACACGCATTGGCTATGCCGGCGCGTAGCCGAACAGGAAAGGCCCTGGACCTGGCATCTGCTCAACTGGCGCATCGCGATCAAGGAATTCGCGATCTCCGGCGCCGAACACAATGCACGCATCCGCGACAAGCAATTCCCGCAGTTCCTCCTCGAGACCCTGTTCGGCAATCATCGGCTGGTGCACCAGATGCAGAGCGAAAGTGCCGATTTCCTTGTCGACGACACGCTGGCTGGCCTCGCGCAAAAAATGAACGCGTTGACCGAATCGCATGACGTCGAACCGGCCGTGCTGCAGGCCACAGCCGATGCCTTCGACATGAATTTCGCCAAAGGCGAAGCGCTTGAAAACGACGACCAGGTTCGCCGCATCCAGCATGCGCGGCGGTGGGGCCCGGATCGCCTGCGCACGTGCAAGCCCGCGCCGTTGCAGATGCAAGGGGCGGGACCATTCATAGCGATCCGCATGCAACTGATCACGCGCAAGAGCCTGGGCGGACTGCGCACCGATATGCAGAGTCGCGTACTCGACGCGAACGATCAACCGATTGACGGTTTGTATTGTGTCGGCGAAGCGGCCGGATTCGGTGGTGGCGGCGCCAATGGCAAACGCTCGCTGGAAGGCACCTTCCTGCCAGGCTGTATCCTTACCGCACGCGCCGCGGCGCGTTCGATCTACACAGGGCGCTAGGAATTCACATGGGTCTGTCATATCCGGTAACCGCGCTCGATTTTCGGCGTCTTGCCCAAAAGCGCCTGCCCGCATTCCTGTTCGACTACATCGACGGTGGCGCCAGCGACGAGTTGACCCTGCGCGCCAACCTCGCAGACTTGGCACGCGCGAAGCTGCGCCAGCGCGTACTCGTCGACGTATCGAAGATCGATACCTCATCCACGCTGGCGGGCGATGCGTGCAGCATGCCACTGGTGCTCGCACCAATTGGCATGGCCGGCATGATGGCGCGTCGCGGCGAAGCGAATGCGGCGCGCGTGGCCAAGGCCGCCGGAGTCCCGTTCACGTTGTCCACCGTCGGCATCTGTGGATTCGACGAGGTGCGCGACGCCGCTGGTGCTCCGCCGTGGTTTCAGCTCTACATGCTGCGCGATCGCGGTGTCGTCGAGGCGTTGCTCGAACGGATCTGGGCACAGGGCTGCCGCACGCTGGTATTCACCATCGATCTGCCGCTACCCGGTGCGCGCCATCGCGATACGCGCCATGGACTCGGCGCGCACGGCTTTCGCGCAGCGCTGTTGAAAAACGTTCAGGTGCTTGCGCATCTGGAATGGATGTGGAGCGTCGCTGTGCGCGGTCGTCCGCTGCAATTCGGCAATCTCGCAGAACATGTTCCGGATGCGAATGATTTCAATGCGCTGCGCTCGTGGATCGACACGCAATTCGATGCCAGCGTGACCTGGCGCGACATCGAATGGCTGCGCGGGCGCTGGCACGGCAAGCTGCTGCTCAAGGGCATCCTTGATGTCGATGACGCGCGCGCGGCGGTGAACACGGGCGCGGATGGCATCATCGTTTCCAATCACGGCGGACGCCAGCTCGATTCGGTCGCATCGACCATCTCGAAACTTCCGCAGGTCGTGCAGGCGGTCGGGCCGGATACCGAAGTGCTGCTCGATGGCGGCGTGCGTACGGGCGCGGATATCTTCAAGGCGCTTGCGCTCGGCGCGCGTGGCGTGCTCATCGGCCGCGCATGGGCGTGGGCGATGGCAGGCGCTGGCAGCGCAGGCCTGCGCACATTGCTTGCCACGCTGCAGCGCGAACTCTCATTGACCATGACGTTTGCCGGCGTTACCCGCATCGCCGATATCGGCGCCGGGCATCTCGACCGCGACTAAAGAGGATTCGATCATGCCCAACGGCGCACAAGCCCTGCTGAAAACCCTGGCCGATGCCGGCGTCGAAGTCTGCTTCAGCAACCCCGGTACGTCCGAAATGCATTTTGTCGCCGCACTCGACGACGAGCCGCGCCTGCGCGCCGTGCTGTGCCTGTTCGAAGGCGTCGTCACCGGCGCCGCCGATGGCTACGGGCGCATGGCGGGCAAGCCCGCCGCGACCTTGTTGCACCTGGGTTGTGGTCTTGGCAATGGCCTCGCCAACCTGCACAACGCACGCAAGGGCAAGGTGCCGGTCGTCAACATCGTCGGCGACCACGCGACGTATCACGTTCAGTACGACGCACAATTGCAATCGGATATCGAAACCGTGGCACGCAACGTGTCACCCGATTTCGTGCGAACCTCGAAAAGTACCGATGCGCTGTGCAAGGACGCTGTCGATGCCATCGCCGCCGCGCGCGGGTTGCCCGGTCAGGTCGCCACGCTTATCCTGCCCGCGGATGTGTCGTGGAGCGAAGGCGGACTGCCCTGCCCGCCGCCGCCAGCACCGCGCGCGGACGCAGCGGATGACGCCACGGTGCGCGCAATCGCCGATGCGATTCGCGCGGGCGGCAAGACCGCCATCCTGCTCGGCGGCACTGCGTTGCGCGAACCGGCATTGATCGCCGCAGCGCGCATCGCCGCGCACAGCGGCGTGAAGATCCTTGCCGAAACCTTTCCGACCCGCATGCAGCGCGGCGCCGGGTTGCCGGCAGTCGAGCGTATCGCGTATCTGGCCGAGCTGGCCACGCTCCAGCTCAGGGAATTCACCAACCTGATCCTGGTCGATGCCAAGGCGCCGGTTTCCTTTTTCGCCTACCCCGGCAAGAGAAGTTACCTCGTGCCCGACTCCTGCACCGTGCACACGCTGGCGACACCGGCGCAGGACGCCGTCGCGAGCCTGGAAAAACTCGCCGCGGCGCTCGGCGCCACGAGCACGCAGCCGGTGCTTCAGGTCGCGCAACGGCCACAGCGCCCACTCGGCAAGCTCACCGCTGCCAAGGTGTGCAAGGCGGTCGGACATCTGCTGCCCGACAACGCGATCATCGTCGATGAAGCCATCACATCCGGGCTGATGCTTGGGGTGATGACGGCAGGCGCGCCGCGCCACGATTTCATCACGCTCACCGGCGGCGCGATCGGCCAGGGCCTGCCCAGCGCCGTCGGCGCGGCAGTCGCCTGTCCGCAGCGTCCCGTGATCGCGCTGATCGGCGACGGCTCGGCGATGTACACGATTCAGGCGCTGTGGACGCTCGCGCGCGAGCATCTGAACGTCACCGCGATCATTTTCAATAACGCCTCGTATTCCGTATTGAACGTCGAATTGGAGCGCGTCGGCGCGGACACGATCGGACCCAAGGCCAAATCCCAACTCGACCTGCACGGCCCGGTGCTCGACTTCGCACGTCTTGCTCAGGGCATGGGCGTACACGCCGTCCGCGTCGAAACCGCGGAAGAGTTCTGCAAGGCGCTGGAGTACGCGCTGGCGTATCCCGGTCCGCACTTGATCGAAGCGATGGTGCCTGAATCGCTCGACGGCGCCAAACGCAGGATCCTGCCGTGGATGTTGCGCGCCCTGCCCAGCTTGCCGACGCCGCTCGCGCGCGCGCTCAAGCGCAAGATTGCGCCGTGATTCAATGGATTTGAAAGCGGAAACGGGCCACATGGGCCCGTTTTTCGTGGTGCCCGGAAAACCGGATCAACCGAATCTGGCCCTGCGCGTGGCGAATACGCCGAGCAGGCTCGCCAATCCGATCAGCGCCCACAGCGACAAGGCCGGCGTGGGAACCGGAGTCACATCGGCAACGACAACATTGTCCAGCGCCGGACCGGCGGCGTTGTTTTCCAGACTCGTGAAACTCAGCGTGCTGGACGCACCGGTTGCGATGAACGCGTAGGTCTGCGTCGCCCAACCCATGCTCGCGTAGCTGTGGCCGGTGGTGTCGAAAGTATAGGTCGTCAACGCGCCGCCGGTGGCCTGCACCTGCATGGACTTGATCGTGTTGCCGCCACCACCATTCCCGGCCATCGCGAAACTGACCCGGTAACTGTGACCGGCGACGGTATCGAATGCCTGCTGGATTCCCCCGGCGGCGTCACCACTCAGATCCAGCGAACGCGCACCATCGGCGGGCTGCCAATAGTTGTTGATGTAATCGATGCTGTTGCCCGTCACCGTCCAGCCGGTAATGGAAGTATCGCCACCGTTGAGGGTGATGAACGAACCCGGGTTCGCCGGACCGATCTCGAAACTCCCGTTCTGGAACGGCGCCGCGAGGGCAAGACCGCATGCGCTTGCGGCAAGCACGACCGACATAACGGTCTTTTTCACAAACTTCATCGCCCCGCCCCTGTCCCAAGAAAAAAGACATAAAGCCCGAAAAATTGGTCGGGGCGGCGGGATTCGAACCCACGACCCCCTGCCCCCCAGGCAGATGCGCTACCAGGCTGCGCTACGCCCCGACTTGGCGTGGATTATACGCGATCAACGCTTGAGGATTTGCAGGACTTCTTCCAGTTCCATGCGCACCTGGCGCACGATCTGGTTGGAGATGCTGACTTCCATCTTGGCCTGCTGGCCATCCAGGCGCGCGCGCGCGCCGGTAATGGTGAAGCCCTGGTCGTATAGCAGTGAACGGATCTGGCGGATCATCAGCACGTCGTGGCGCTGGTAATAGCGCCGGTTGCCGCGGCGCTTGACCGGCTTGAGGTTGGGGAATTCCTGCTCCCAATAGCGCAACACATGCGGCTTGACGCCACACAGTTCGCTCACCTCACCGATGGTGAAGTAGCGTTTGGCCGGGATGACCGGAAGTTCGCTATTGCTGCCCTGATCCAGCATACGATTCGACTCGGATTTTCAGCTTGTGCCCCGGCCGGAACGTGACCACCCGGCGAGCGGAGATCGGAATCTCCTCGCCGGTCTTGGGGTTCCGCCCCGGGCGCTGATTCTTCAGACGCAGGTCAAAATTGCCAAACCCCGACAATTTCACCTGCTCCCCCTTTTCGAGCGCATCGCGGATGGCATCGAAGAAGGCATCGACGAATTCCTTGGCTTCGCGCTTGTTCAGGCCGACTTCGGTAAACAACCGTTCGGCCATCTCCGCCTTGGTCAACGCCATGCTACCCCCTCAACTTGGCCTGGCACCGGCTTTCCAGTGCCGCCACCGCCTGTTCCACGCTGCGATCTGCTTCTTCGACCGTAAGAGTGCGTGAATCGTCCTGCAAAATCAAGCCTATAGCGAGACTTTTTGCACCTAAACCGAGATTTGGGCCCGAGTAGCGGTCAAAAACAATGACTTCCGTGAGGATCGCCCCGACGGCTTCACGCACGCATGACTCGACCAATGCGTAGGAAACGGCCTCGGGAACGATCACCGCGATATCTCGCCGGATCGACGGAAACGCCGAAACGGGTCGAGCCAGCGGCACTGCACCGGCAGTCAGGATCGCCGAATCGGCCTCGAACACATACACATCGCAATCCAGATCCAGCGCCTTGGTCAGGCGCGGATGCAGCGCCCCAACCAGCGCTGCAGACTTGCCATCGATTGCGACGTGAGCGCTCCGGCCGGGATGCAGCCACGCCAGCGCCGCTGGCTTGAACGTGACCGTGCGGCCGGCGCCGGCGAGCCGGATGAGGGTCTCCAGGTCGGACTTGAGATCGTAAAAATCCACTTCGCGCTTGTCCGTTGCCCAGCCTTCCGGCGCGGCACGGCCGCAGGCCACGGCGGCGAGTCGTTGCACTTGTTGCAAACTGCCGCCGGTGTTGGCGAACACGAGTCCGGTTTCGAACAGTCGCACACGATCCTGCTGGCGATTGAGGTTGTGCTTCAAGGCCTCGACGAGACCGGGAAGCAGGGACGTGCGCATGACCGCCAGGTCCGCACTCAGCGGATTGGCGAGCGCGACCGCACCATCGGCTAGCGACCATTTGTCCAGCAGTTCGCGGGCAACAAAGCTCATGCAGATAGCTTCGCGATATCCGTGTCCGACCATCTGCGCGCACAGCCGCGCACGCGAAGCGACCGCTTCCGGTGAAAGATGCAATCGCAATTCACCGCTCGGCGCGTGCGTCGGAACCCGGTCGTAACCGTGAATACGCGCGATTTCTTCGATCAGGTCTTCCTCGATCGCGATGTCGAAACGCCGCGACGGCGCGCTGACGCGCCAACCGACAGCGGTTTTTTCCACGCGCATGTCGAGTTTGCCGAGGATACGTTCGACTTCGGCGTCGGCGACGTCGATGCCGAGCACGCGCGCCAGTCGCGCGCTACGCAAGCTGACGACAGCCGGTTTTGGCAATGCCTCGGCACGCATGGTTTCGACGACCGGACCGGGCTTGCCGCCGCAGATGTCCAGGATCAGGCGCGTGGCGCGTTCCATCGCCAGCCGCGGCAATTGCGGATCGACGCCGCGCTCGAAGCGGTGCGAGGCGTCGGTGCGCAGGCCCAGTTTGCGCGCGCGGCCCATGATCGCCGCTGGCGCGAAATGCGCGGCCTCAAGGAACACATCGTGTGTCGCTTCGGTCACACGAGAATCGAATCCGCCCATGATGCCGGCGAGTCCAAGCGTATTCTTCTCGTCGGCAATGACGACAAAGTCCAGCGCCAGAGTGTGTTCGTTGCCGTCGAGCAGCTTGACCTTTTCGCCCGTGCGCGCATTGCGCACGTGAATGGCGCCGTGCAACTGCGCAACGTCGTATGCGTGCATGGGCTGGCCGAGTTCCAGCATCACATATTGGGTGACATCGACAATCGCGCTGATCGGCCGAATGCCGCTGCGACGCAGGCGTTCGGCCAGCCAGAGCGGCGACTTCACCGCCGCATTCACGCCTTCGACAACGCGGCCGACATAACGCGGACAATCCGCGCCGGCATCGAGCTTCACTTCGCGCTGTGCCGTCGAAGCAGCGGCAACCGGCGACGTCGGCACTTCCGTCACGGTCGCGTCGAACAGCGCGGCGACGTCGTGCGCGAGGCCACGCAAGCCAAGGCAATCGGGACGATTCGGCGTGAGTTTGAGTTCGATGCGTGCGTCCGGCAGGGAAAGATATTCGGCAAGCGGCTTGCCAACCGGAGCATCCGCCGGCAACTCCATCAGACCTGACGCGTCGGCATCCAGCCCAAGCTCTTTGGCCGAGCACAACATGCCCGACGATTCCACGCCGCGCAGTGCCGCCTTCTTTATCTGGATACCGTTCGGCAGCATCGCACCGATGGTTGCCAGCGGCGCCTTCAATCCGGCGCGCGCATTCGGTGCGCCGCAGACGATCTGCACGGGTTCGTCCTTGCCCACGGCGACCTTGCAAACGCGCAACTTGTCCGCGTTCGGATGGGACATGCACTCGACGATCTCGCCGACGACAACGCCATCCATGCCCGCGCCAAGCGCATCGACAGCTTCCACTTCAAGTCCGGCCATGGTCAGGCGCCGGCACAATTCGTCACGGTCGACGGGTGGATTGACGAAGGTTCTCAGCCAATTCTCGGAAAATTTCATCGCCGACCCTCAGCCGAACTGCCGCAGGAAGCGCACGTCGTTCTCGAAGAACGCGCGCAGGTCGGTCACGCCATAACGCAGCATGGCGAAGCGTTCCACGCCCAGGCCGAACGCGAAGCCGGTATACTTTTCCGCATCGATGCCGCATTCGCGCAGCACATTCGGATGCACCATGCCGCAGCCGAGTACTTCCAGCCAGCGTTCGCTGCCGTCCTCCTTGTCCCAGCGAATGTCGACTTCAGCCGACGGCTCGGTGAACGGGAAATAGCTCGGCCGGAAACGCATCTCGAAATCGCGCTCGAAGAACGCGCGCACGAATTCGGCGAGCGTGCCCTTGAGGTCCGCGAAACTAGACGTCTCATCGACCAGCAGGCCTTCGACCTGATGGAACATCGGGCTGTGGGTCTGGTCCGAATCGCTGCGATAGACCTTGCCCGGCGCGATGATGCGCAGCGGCGGCTTCGCGTCGCGCATGGCGCGAATCTGCACCGGCGAAGTGTGCGTGCGCAGCAGCTTTCCGTCGGGGAAATAAAACGTGTCGTGCATCGCACGCGCCGGATGGTGCGCGGGAAAATTCAGCGCCTCGAAATTGTGGTAGTCGTCCTCGATTTCCGGACCATCGGCTTGCGCGTAACCCAGGCGCGAGAAGATGTCGACGATGCGTTCCAGCGCGCGTGTGACCGGATGGATGCTGCCCAGATCCGTGTTGCGGCCCGGCAAGGTGATGTCAATGCGTTCAGAGCTCAGGCGCGAATCGAATACCGCGTTTTCCAACGCAAGTTTGCGTTGCGCAATGGCGTCTTGCAGAAGTTCCTTGGCGCGATTGACCAGCGCGCCCTGCGCCTTGCGTTCCTCGGGCGGGAGTTTGCCCAGCGCCTTGAGTTGCTCGGTGACGAGGCCGCTCTTGCCGAGCAACGCCACGCGCAGCGCGTCGAGGGCGTCCAGCGACGACGCGCTGGCGATGTCCGCCGATGCCTTGCCGACTTGTTGATCCAGCGATTGCGTCATTTTCCGGTTCCGCAAAACGACAATGGGGAGCCAGGCGAAGCCCGCTCCCCATCCGATGGGTAAACCTGATTCAAAATCGTCGCGAGCGAAGGCAGATTACGCGACGCCGGAGCGCAGGAAGCGGAGTGTACACGCTAGTACATGAGCATTCCGAGCACCGCCGGCGCGCAAACTGCCGAGCGCAGCAGATTTTGAACAGGTTTACGCGGCGAGCGCGCTCTTGGCTTTCTCCGCCAGCGCGTTGAACGCCTTGATGTCGTGCACGGCGATGTCGGCGAGCACCTTGCGGTCGACCGTGATGCCGGCCTTCTTCAAGCCATTCATCAGGCGGCTGTAGGACAGGCCGAACTGGCGCGCGCCCGCGTTGATGCGCACGATCCACAGGGCGCGGAACTGGCGCTTCTTCTGCTTGCGGCCGATGTAGGCGTATTGACCCGCCTTGATGACCGCCTGCTTGGCGACGCGAAAGACCTTGCGGCGGGCGTTGTAATAGCCCTTCGCGCGGGAAATGATTTTCTTGTGCCGGCGACGTGCGACGACGCCACGTTTTACTCGTGCCATGGTCGTGTCTCCTTAGGCGTAGGGCAGCATGCGCGCAATGCGACCGGAGTCTTCCTTGCGCACGATGTTGGTACCGCGAAGGTTGCGCTTGCGCTTGGTGGCCTTCTTGGTGAGGATGTGGCTCTTGAACGCGTGGCCGGCCTTGAACTTGCCGGACGCCGTCTTGCGGAACCGCTTGGCAGCGGCCCGATTGGTCTTGATCTTGGGCATGACCCAACTCCTTATGTCGTGTTTTAGTACTGAACCAAGCGACGGGTCGCCCCGTTCTTGCCATCCTGCTCGATTCGGCTAGTAAGTCCGCGAACGGACTGGTTCCTGTGTTGCAACGACCCCGAGGGATCGGCGAAAAATCTATTTCTTTTTCGGCGCTACCATCATCACCATCTGGCGGCCTTCGAACCGCGGAAAACTCTCGATCACCGATTCGTTGACGATATCGGCCTGGATGCGCTTGACCATCTGTTCGCCTAGTTCCGTGTGCGCCATCTCGCGGCCCTTGAAGCGGACGACGACCTTGACCTTGTCGCCTTCTTCAAGGAAGCGCTTCATGTTGCGCATCTTCACGTTGTAGTCACCGTCTTCGGTCGAGGGCCGGAACTTGAGTTCCTTGATCTCGACCTGCTTGGTCTTGCGCTTGGCTGCGTGCGCCTTTTTCTGCATCTCGAACTTGAACTTGCCGAAGTCCATGATGCGGCAGACCGGCGGATCGGCGGTTGGCTGGGTCTTGTACCAAACCCACCCCGGCGCTTTTCCCTTTCTCTTGGGTTTCTGGCGCGCCAACCCCCCCCCCCCCTTCCCGTCTGCGCCAATTACGCGCACCCGCGGAACACGAATCTCCATGTTCTTGCGGTTAGCTTTTTCGGTGGCGATAACCAACCCTCCAACAAACCTTTTTTATTCAATAACTTGCGAACGACTTCAAGGCGGCATCGAACGCAAACAAACAAGGGGCGCGAATTTTATCGGCAAATCCGCGCCCGCGCAACAGAATCCTTGATTTACAAGGGTTTGCACCGCTTACGTGCCGGCGCGCAAACGCGCGGCGAAATCCGGCACCGTCATCGCGCCCAGATCCTCGCCCGCGCGCGTACGTACAGAGACCTGACCCTGTTCCTTTTCGCGATCACCGATGACGAGCAGATACGGCACCTTTTGCAGGGTGTGTTCGCGGATCTTGTAGCCGATCTTTTCGTTGCGCGCATCCGCCTCGACGCGCAATCCCAGCCTTTGCAGTTCTGCGACGACATCGGCGACATAGTCCGCCTGCGCATCGGTAATGTTCATGACCACCGCCTGCACAGGTGCCAGCCACGCCGGGAAGGCTCCGGTGTGGTGCTCGATCAGGATGCCGATAAAGCGTTCCATCGAGCCGACGATGGCCCGGTGCAGCATCACCGGATGACGGCGCTGCGAATGCTCGTCGACGTACTCGGCGCCGAGGCGCTCGGGCATCATGAAATCAACCTGCATGGTGCCGAGCTGCCAGGTGCGGCCGATCGCGTCCTTGAGGTGATACTCGATCTTCGGCCCGTAGAACGCACCTTCGCCCGGCAGTTCCTGCCAGGCCACTCCGGCCGCGCGCAACGCCGAGCGCAAGGCGTTCTCGGCCTTGTCCCAGGTCGCGTCGTCGCCAAGGCGCGGCTCGGGACGCAGCGCGATCTTGAGCTGCACGTCGGTAAATCCGAAATCCGCATACACCTTCATCGCCTGCGCATGGAAAGCGGTGACTTCGGATTCGATCTGATCCTCGGTGCAGAAGATGTGGCCGTCGTCCTGGGTAAATCCGCGTACACGCAGGATGCCATGCAGCGCGCCGGACGGCTCGTTGCGATGGCAGCCGCCGAATTCGCCGTAGCGGATCGGCAGGTCGCGATAGCTGTGCAGGCCGTGATTGAAAATCTGCACATGGCCGGGACAGTTCATCGGCTTTAGCGCATAGGTACGCTTCTCCGATTCGGTGAAGAACATGTTGTCCTTGTAGTTGTCCCAGTGCCCGGATTTCTTCCATAACGTTACGTCGAGAACCTGTGGCGCCTTCACTTCGCCGTAGCCGGTTTCGCGGTAGACACGACGCATGTACTGCTCCACCACCTGCCAGATCGACCAGCCTTTCGGATGCCAGAACACCAGTCCCGGCGCTTCTTCCTGCAGGTGGAACAGGTCGAGCTGCTTGGCGATCTTGCGATGGTCGCGCTTCTCGGCTTCTTCAAGCTGAGTGAGGTACGACTTCAGATCCTTGTCGTTTAGCCAGGCCGTGCCGTAAACGCGCTGCAACATCTCGTTCTTGGCATCGCCGCGCCAATACGCACCTGCGACCTTCATCAGCTTGAACGCGCGCAGCTTGTTCGTGTTCGGCACGTGCGGGCCGCGGCACAAGTCCACCCATTCGCCCTGCCCGTATAGCGAGATCTCTTCGCCCGGCGGGATGATGTCGTCGATGATCTGCGCCTTGTAGGTCTCGCCCTTGTCCTTGAAGAAACGGATCGCATCGTCCTTGGCCATCACGCTGCGCTGTACCGGCAGCGCTTCGGCGACGATCTTCTTCATCTCGGCCTCGATCTTGTCGAGGTCTTCCGGCGTGAACGGCGTCTTGCGCGCGAAGTCGTAATAAAAACCGTTGTCGATGACCGGGCCGATCGTCACCTGCGTATCCGGAAACAGGCGCTGCGTCGCCTGTGCGAGCAGGTGCGCGGTGGAGTGGCGCAGGATATCCAGCGCATCCGGGCTTTTCTCGGTGACGATTTCGAGCTTCGCATCGTGATCGATGCGAAAACTCGTGTCGACGAGTTTGTCGTCGACCTTGCCGGCCAGCGCGGCCTTGGCCAGGCCCGCGCCGATGGACGCGGCGACATCGGCCACGGTCACCGGGTTGTCGAATTGGCGCTGGCTGCCGTCGGGAAGAGTGATGTTCAACATGTTCTTGATTCCGGATAACAAAAAAGGGCGCGCCGCGCCCTTTTCCAAATATCGATGCGTGTGCGCTGGAGTTTACGCGTTGACGGCCCTAGTCGACATGTCGCACCCTCGACGGCGGTTGCCCGCGCGCCACCTTGGTCTTTGCTTGGCGCGATTTTCCCACGCCATGCCGCCGCTTTCAATCGTCCATGACCTTCGGCCATGACACGCATCCGGCTGGCCGCTATGCTCGCGGACCATTCTGTCCGAGATCGGGGGTTGTACATGCGTCTGTCCATTCACGGTTTGTTGCTCGCCGCTTGCCTGGCGTCATCGCCTTGTGGCGCCATGGCCGACGATCATTTCTCCCGCGACCCGCAGCAGCCGGTCGATCAGGCCTATACGGCGAAGATCGCCAAGTACACGAACGAGCCGGACTTCAATTCGCCGCTGACGGATTACCTGCCCGCTTCGGCGACGGTGCCCACGCCGGAAAAAGTACTCGGAGACGTTTCCGGCGCGCCGAACATGCTGCCGTACTCGGCGGATATCTACCGCTATTTCCGCCTGCTGGAGAAATCCACTCCGCGCGTGAAGGTGTTCACGATCGGGCATACCGAGGAGGGCCGCGAGATGATCGCAGTAGCCGTCGCCGACGAGTCCCTGATCAAGGATCTCGACGCGAACAAGGCTCGCCTCGCGCAGCTCGCCGATCCGCGCACGCTCGACATAGACGATGCCAGAGCCACCGCGATCGTCAAGCAGACGACGCCGGTCTACTACATCACCGCGACCATCCATTCCACCGAAACCGGTTCGCCGACCTCGGTGATGGAACTGGCCTACCGCCTCGCCGTGGACGACGCGCCGTATATCCAGTACATCCGCAGCCATGTGATCACCCTGATCACGCCGGTAGTGGAAGTCGACGGCCGCGACCGCATGGTCGACCTGTACCGCTGGCATCGCGCGCACCCCGACCAGCAATACCCGCGCCTGATGTACTGGGGTCACTACGTCGCGCACGACAACAACCGCGACGCGATGGGCGTCACCCTGGACCTGACGAAAAACGTACTCGACACCTATGTCGGCTGGCACGCGCAGGTATTGCACGACCTGCACGAGTCGGTGCCGTTCCTCTACGACAACACCGTCGGCGACGGTCCCTACAACGCGTGGATCGATCCGATCCTGACCGGCGAATGGCAACAGCTCGGCTGGAACAATGTCGAGCAGATGACAAAGTTCGGCATGCCGGGCGTTTTCACGCACGGCGATTTCGATACCTGGAGCCCGGGCTACCTGATGTTCATCGCCGCCATGCACAATGGCATCAGCCGCTTGTACGAAACCTTCGGCAATGGCGGGGCCGACACGGTCGAGCGCATCCTCGAACCCGACGACTACGCGCGCACCTGGTACAAGCCCAATCCGCCGCTGCCGAAAGTCTTGTGGTCGCAGCGCGACAACAACAACTACACGCAAACCGGCCTGCTTACGGCACTCGATTACTTCGCGCACAACGGCCAGAAATTCCTGACCAATTTCTGGTTGAAGTCGAAGCATTCGGTCGAGAAGCCGCAACTGGCCGGCCCTGCCGCCTACGTGCTGCCGGCGGACGATGCCCATTCCGGCGCGCAAGCACAATTGCTGCGTGTGCTGGCCAGGCAACATGTTGAAATCAGCCGCGCCGACGCCGCGTTTGCTGTGCAGGCGCCTGCCGATGCCAAACCCGCGAAGGACGCGCAGCCGGCGGAACCACCGCCGGTCAAGACCGCCACGCGCAACTTCCCAGCCGGCAGCTGGATCGTGCGCATGGACCAGCCCTATTCGCGCATCGCCGATACCTTGCTCGATCGCCAGTACTGGGCACCGGACGATCCGCAAAAACATCCCTACGACGACACCGGCTGGTCGATGGGCGACCTGTTCGGCACCACGGTGGTACGCATTGCCGATGCATCCATCCTGAAAGTTCCGATGCGGCGTGTCGATGCGCCAACGCAACCCGCGTTCGATGCCGCCGGCCTCGGCGTGCGCGGCAAACTGCCGCGCATCGCGATCATGCACACCTGGCTGAGCACGCAGACGGAAGGCTGGTGGCGCATGGCGCTGGACAAGCTCGGCATCAAATACGACTACATCAGCACGCAGACTGTGGCGCGCGAGAAAAACCTGCGCGGCAAGTACGACGCGATCCTGTTCGGACCCATCGGCGAGCAGGTCAGCACCCAGGCCATCGTCGAGGGCATGCCAATGTACGGCAATCCGCTACCGTGGCAGAAAACCGCGCTGACACCAAATCTCGGCCGCATCGATTCCACTCCCGACATCCGCCCTGGCCTCGGTCAGGAAGGATTGGCCAACCTCAAGCGCTTCGTCGCCGACGGCGGCATGCTCATCACCAGCGAAGATACGGCGAAATTCGCGATCGACACGGGACTGGCGCCGGGCGTGTCGGTGACGCCACACGGCGACGTGCGCGTGGTTGGCAGCGTGTTGCGTGCCGAACTGGTCGCCAAGGACAGCGCCATCGCTCGCGGTTATGACGCATCCTTTGCAATGTACAGCGAAAGCGGGTTGTCGTTCTCTGTCAGCAACCTCGTCGGCGGCGATCGCGGCCTGCCACGCGCCGACAAGTATCAGCGTCCGACCGGGCGCGGCGGACCGCACGATGCGGATATTCCCGAAGGCCGCACCTACGCCGCTCCGCCGGAGTTGCCCGAGGCCAAACCCTGGCAGGCGCTGGCGCTGAATGCCGAGCAGGAGCGCAACAATCCGTTCGTCATTCCCGCGGCGGCCCGACCCGAGGTGATCGTGCGCTGGGCCGATGCCAAGGACTTGCTGATCTCGGGTTTGCTCGATCACGGCGCGGCGATGGCCGGCCGCGCAGCGGTCGTGCAGGCGCACTATGGCAAAGGCACGGTACTGCTGTTCGCGAGCAATCCGTTGTGGCGCGGCGAGACGATCGGCAGCTATGCGCTGGTATTGAATGCGCTGACCTCGACCGCGAAATAGGCTGTCGCACATTGTTTGTGCATGCGTCGATGCGTATCCTCGACGCATGCCAGACACCGTACCGAAATACGCTGAACGCTTCCGCGGCTTCCTGCCGGTCGCGGTCGACGTGGAAACCGGCGGCTTCGATTGCGAGAAGGACGCCCTGCTCGAAATCGCCGCCGTGGTCATCGATATGGATGCGCACGGCGTCGTTCGCCCCGCGCCGACCGTATCGACCCACGTCGAACCGTTTCCTGGCGCCAACATCGATCCGCGCGCACTGGAAATCACCGGCATCGATCCCACGCATCCGTTCCGCGGTGCGCTGCCCGAGCGCGAGGCGCTGGATCTGATTTTCCGCCCGATCCGCAAGGCGCTGCGCGAATACGGTTGCCAGCGCGCGATTCTGGTCGGCCACAACGCGGCGTTCGATTTGTCCTTTCTCAACGCCGCAATCCGCCGGACTGCGCATAAACGCAGTCCGTTCCACCTGTTCAGCTGCTTCGATACCGCCACCCTCGGCGGCCTCGCCTACGGCCAGACCGTGCTCAGCCGCGCGGTGCAGGCAGCCGGTTTCGACTGGAACGCCAGCGAGGCGCACTCGGCCGTCTACGACGCCGAACGCACGGCGCTGCTGTTCTGCGACATCGTCAACCGCTGGAAGCGCATGAGCGAAGCGACGGCCGGCGCCTGATATGTGCTTGAAATCGGCGCTTGGTGGTTCCACCATGCCCGCATGCCCATTTATGAATACGCTGCCGTGGCGCGCGGGTGCCCCCATTGTGAGGCGCATTTCGACGTGCTGCAAAAACTCGCCGACGCACCGCTGACGCGGTGTCCGCAGTGTGGCTCGTCCGTGGCCCGCGTGATCTGCGCACCGAATGTCGCGGCCGGCAATTCCCACCTGCTCAGCGAAAGTCACGCGGCCAAGCATGGCTTCACCCAGTATCGCCGCTCCGAAAAGGGCGTCTATGAAAAAGCCTACGGCAAGGGGCCTCAGACCATCAGTGACAAATGAAGATGCGGAAATATCATCATATTTGGAAGTATAGACGTCCAGTGTATTTCCGGTGAAAATCGTGTAGGCTCGACTGCAATCCTCCGGGAGGAAACGCATGATCTACCAGAACATCCTCGAAACCATCGGCCGCACGCCCATCGTGCGCATAAACCGACTTGCGCCGAAGGGCGTGGAAATCTACGTCAAGGTCGAAGCGTTCAATCCGATGTCGTCGGTGAAGGACCGACTCGCCCTCGGCATCATTATCGACGCCGAAGCGCGCGGCACGCTCAAGCCCGGCCAGACCGTGGTCGAAGCTACTTCCGGCAATACCGGCGTCGCGCTGGCGATGGTCTGCGCCGTGCGTGGCTATCCGTTCATCGCGTTCATGACCGAAACCTTTTCGATCGAACGGCGCAAGTTGATGCGCGCCTTGGGCGCCAAGGTGGTGATCACCCCGGCAGCGTGGAAGGGCACCGGGCTGGTCGAAGCCGCCGAAAAATATGCGAAGAAGCACAACTATTTTCTTGCACGCCAATTCGAGAATCCCGCAAATCCGGCTTACCACCGCAATACCACTGGACCGGAAATATTGCAGGATTTCGCCGGTCGCCGCCTTGACTGGTTTGTCACCGGCTGGGGCACGGGCGGCACGCTAACCGGAACGGGCGAGATGCTCCGCCTGGCACGACCGGAAGTGCAGATTGTCGCCGCAGAGCCCGCCAACGCCGCCATGCTCTCGGGCAAGGAATGGACGCCCCACAAGATCCAGGGCTGGACGCCAAATCTCGTTCCGGAGGTACTCAATCGCGAGGTTGCGCATAAGCTCGTGACCGTAGACGAAGTCGTCGCGCGCGACACCGCGCGAGCGCTGGCACAAAAGGAAGGCATCTTCTGTGGCATTTCCTCCGGCGGCACGTTTGCCGCCGCGCTGGAAGTGGCGAAAACCGCCAAGCCAGGCGACGTGATCCTGGCCATGCTGCCCGACACTGGCGAGCGCTATCTGTCGACGTTCCTGTTCGAAGGCGTCAACGAAGGCACGGATGTGGAACTGGCCGATTTGTAGTTCTTGCCTGCGCGGACGCAGCCGTCAGACGCTGCGCCTGCGGCTGCGCACAATCCCGTAAATGCTCAAGAGCAGCCACGCCAGTTCCATCAGGAATGCCGACAGGTTGAACTCGTACAGCAGCGACACCAGGATCAGGATCGCGCCAATCGCATTGAGCAATTGATGTGGCAGCGCGTTGCCGCGCATGCGCCCGGACTGCAACAGGTAATACGCGAGCAGGATCAAGACGACTCCCAGCAGGCCAACGGCATCGGACCAATGCAGATTCATCATTTTCCGGCCCTGCGCTGTCGCAACGCCTCAAACAGGGCCACACCCGTCGCCACGGAGACGTTGAGGCTTTCCACATCGCCGCGCATGGGAATGTGCGCAAGGTAATCGCAGGATTCGCGCGTGAGCCGGCGCATGCCCTCGCCTTCGCTGCCCATGACGATGGCGAGCGGGCCTTTCAGGTCGAGCGTGTAAAAGTCCTGATCCGCGGTTCCATCCAGCCCTGCCAGCCACACGCCCGCATCCTTGAGGTTCTTCAGCGTACGCGCAAGGTTGGTCACCGCGAAAAACGCGATCCGATCGGCGGCGCCCGCCGACGCCTTGCGCACGGTCGGCGTGATGCCGGCGGCCTTGTCCTTGGGCACGATCACGGCGGTGACGCCGGCCGCGTCGGCGGAACGCAGACACGCACCGAGATTGTGCGGGTCGGTTACGCCATCGAGCACGAGCACGAGTGCTTGGGCGCCGGCTTTCTCGATCAGGCCGACAAGATCGCTTTCGCTGCGCGGCGGCGGCGTACGATAGCGTGCCACCGCGCCTTGATGGCGCGCACCGCCCGTCATCTTGTCGAGTGCGGCCTTGTCGCGCGCATGCGGCTTGACGCCGGCGTCGCGCGCACGATCGGAAAGTTCCTTCAGGCGCGTGTTGTGGCTGTCGCCCTCGATATAGAGTTCGAGCACATTTGCCGGATCGTGCGTGAGTGCCGCCTCGACGGCATGGATTCCAAAAATCAGTTCACCACTCATGCGCGCTTCCCGTTGGTCTCCGGCGCCAGGCGAAAATCGATCTTGCGATCCTCAAGGCTTGCGCGCAGCACCTGCACGCGTACGGCGTCGCCAAGGCGGAACTTCAAACCGCGGCGCTCGCCGGTCAACAAGTGCCGCACCGGATCGAAGTGATAGTAGTCGTTAGGCAACTGCGTGATGTGCACGAGTCCGCTCACCTGCGATTGCGTCAATTCCACGAACAGGCCAAACGAGGTCACGCCGGAAACCACGCCTTCGAACTCGCTGCCCACATGCTTTTCCATCCACGCGCACTTGTAGCGCTCGTCCACGTCGCGCTCGGCCTCGTCGGCGCGGCGTTCGTTCTGCGAGCAGTGGGTCGCGAGAGTGACCATTTCGCCCGACGAATACGTGTATTCCGCCGGCTTTCCCTTCGCCAGCGCGTAACGGATCGCACGGTGCACAAGCAGATCGGGATAACGCCGGATCGGCGAAGTGAAGTGCGCGTAGGCATCGAGCGCAAGGCCGAAGTGTCCGGAATTCTGCGCGCTGTACACGGCCAGCGACTGGGAACGCAACAGCACCGATTCGATCAGGCCCGCATCCGCGCGATTCTTGATTTTCTTGATCAGTGCGGAAAAATCCCTGGGCTGAACCTGCGCATGCGGCGGCATCTTCAACTGGAATTCGCGCAGGAATTCGATCAGGTCCTCGTACTTGGATTCCGGCGGCGGCGCGTGCACGCGGTATAGTGCCGGAATCTTGCGCTGATCGAGGAATTTCGCCGCTTCGACATTCGCCGCGATCATGCATTCCTCGATCAGCTTGTGTGCATCGTTGCGCGGCTCGGCGGCGAGTTGCACGACGGCGCCGGCCTTGTCGAGGCGGAACTTCACCTCGCGACTGTCGAAATCGATCGCCCCGCGGCGTTGCCGCGCCTTGGCCAGGATCCGGTACAACTGGTGCAGGTGTTCCAGATGCGGCAGCACGTCGGCGAGTTCCGCACGCGCCTCGGCGTCATTTTCGCCCAGCGCCTGCCATACGCGCGTGTAGGTCAGGCGCGCGTGCGAGCGCATCACGGCGGCGTGGAACTTCGAACGCGTCACTTCGCCTTCACGATTCACTTGCATCTCGCAAACCATGCACAGGCGTTCGACCTTTGGATTGAGCGAGCAGATGCCGTTGGACAACGTCTCCGGCAGCATCGGTACGACGAACCCGGGGAAATACACGGACGTCGCACGTTTGACCGCTTCATCATCCAGCGCGGTGCCTGGACGCACATAATGCGACACGTCGGCGATGGCAACGACGAGGCGGAAACCGTCTTTGCTGGGTTCCGCATACACCGCATCATCGAAATCGCGCGCATCCTCGCCATCGATGGTGACTAGCGGCATGGAACGCAAATCCAGGCGGCCGGCGATTTTTTCGCGCGCGACTTGCGGCTCGACCCGCTCGGCTTCGCGCAGCGCATCCTGCGGCCACTCGTGCGGCAGGCCGTGGCTGGCGATGGCCATCTCCACGATCAGCGACGGCACGAGGCGCTCGCCGAGCACGCTGACGATTTCGCCGATCGGCCCGCGCTGCGCAGTCGGCGGCTGGGTAATCTCGGCGACGACAATTTGTCCCGATCGCGCGCCCCGGTCCTTGCCCGGCGGGATCAGTACGTCCTGGTGCAGGCGACGGTCGTCCGGCGCGACCACGATGATGCCGTTCTCCGTGACCACGCGCCCGACCAGGCGCGACGCGCGCCGTTCCAGCACTTCGGCGATCGCGCCCTGCTTGCGACCGCGATGATCCTGGCCGATGACACTGGCAAGCACGCGATCGCCATGCAGCACCTTGCGCATTTCGGTCGGCGACAGATACAAATCGTCACCGCCCGCATCTGGACGCAAAAATCCGAATCCTTCCGCGTTGGCGAGAATCGTTCCGGGAATCAGGTCGAGCTTTTGCGCAACGCCATAGCCGCCACGGCGGTTCTGCAAGAGCTGCCCGTCGCGAAGCATCGCGGTCAGGCGCTTCGACAACGCCTCGCGATCACGTTCATCATGCAGGCCAAGTGCCTGCGCAAGATTTTCGATCTCGAGCAACTCACCCTGCTTGCCGAGGAATTCGAGGATTGCCTCGCGACTGGGAATCGGATGTTCGTAGCGCCGCGCCTCGCGTTGCGCCTGCGGATCCTTGAATCGTGTCGCCCTGCCGCCCTGTTTCGTGGCGTCGCGAACCGGCTTTGTGGGCGGCAATTCCGGCATCCAGCCCGGACGCTTGTTTTGCGGCGGATTGCTTCCGCGGCGCGTCGTGTTTTGCTTTTTCGTCATGGTGCGATGATAACAGTGCCAGCGTAGACAGCGCGACGCGCGCCCGGTATCATTCGCGGCCCTGCGCAAGCAGGCTCCTCGCGCACCTGCCCAGGTGGCGGAATTGGTAGACGCACTAGTTTCAGGTACTAGCGGGTAAAACCGTGGAGGTTCGAGTCCTCTCCTGGGCACCAAGTAAACGTCCGACGGCGTCCGGTTAAATCCGGGAAGTCCTAAAAAACCGCGCTGTGACGCGGTTTTTTTGTGCGCGTTCGTCCTATGGTGTCCGCTGGCATCCGGGCAAAATGTGAGTAAGTTTGTGAGTACGCGTGAGTAGCGCTACTATCGCCGAAAGGCCCGACTTACTCACTGGCGCACAAGCATGCTGACCGACGCAAAGTTGAGAGCGCTCAAGCCGCGCGAGAACGTCTACAGGATCGCCGACGCCCTGGGGCTGGCAATAGAGGTCCGGCCGAGCGGAGCGCGCCTTTGGCGCTTCCGGTATCGATTCGATGGCGTCGCCAATATGCTCGGGCTTGGCGAATATCCCGGCGTTTCGCTGACCGAGGCCCGCGAACGGCGCGACGCGTCTCGGCGCCTGCTGGGCGACGGGATAGACCCGAGCGCGCAACGCAAGGTCGACGAAGCGGCCGAAAAGGCTAAGGCCGACCACGCCAAGCGTGGAACTTTCGAGGCCGTCGCCGCCGACTGGCTGGAATTCAAGGCGAAGGGCTGGGCCGCAGAGACAAGGCGCAAGGCCGAACTTGTCCTGAACCGCTATTTGATTCCCGCGCTCGGCCGCCGTGACATTGCCACGCTCGCCTCGAAAGACGCGGCAAAGCCGCTGGCTAAATTGGCCGACACTGCCCCGAACCTTGCCCGCAAAGCGCGCCAGTACGTCGGCGGCATCGTCCGCTTCGCCCAGCGCGAAGGTTTGCGCGACGAGGCCCGTGCGCTGCCGCTGGATGAAATCCTGCCGAGCTTCAACAAAGGCAACATTCCGGCGGCCACGTCGCCGGATGAAATTGCGAAGCTGATGCAGTCGATATCCAAATATCCGACGCCGGTGGTCCGCGCCGCCCTGCTCGCCTGCGCCTATACAGCCCAGCGCCCTGGCGTCGTCGTCGCGATGCGCTGGGACGAGATCAATGGCGACGAGTGGCACATCCCCGGCGACAAGATGAAGATGCGCCACGCGCACATTGTTTCCCTTCCCCGGCAGATCATCGAATCACTCGAAGAAATGCGCGCCTACACCGCCGGCCGCGAATACGTGTTCCCGCCATTGGCCCGGCAATCGACCCAGCACCTGCAACGCGACGCACTGAGCAACGCACTTCGCCGCATGGGCTTTTTCGGGAAGCATGCGGCGCATGGCTTCCGCGGCACGCTCCGGACCGTCGCGCGCGAGCGGCTCGGCATCGCTGCCGACGTGCTAGAGGCGCAGCTGGCGCACGCGAAAAAAGGCGAGGTGCAAAAGGCCTATGACCGCACGACGTTCACTGACGAACGGCGGAAGGCGATGCAGGCCTGGGCGGATTACCTGGATTCATTGCGCAAGGGCGCTAACGTGATCCCGATCAAGCGCAAGGCGAGTTAACAGAATCCGGCGCGAGCCGGTAAGCGGCTCCCCGGCGTGGCCTAAACACGTCGGGGAGCCTAACCACAACGAAACTGAGGGTTTCATCATGGCTGGCAAAAGTATACAACTCGAAGAATATCAGGTGACACAAATCATCGATGCCCTGCTGATCGGGCTGGCGTGTTATGGCGAGGTAGAAAAGAATCAGAACGCCGTCGAAATCTTGAAGTCGCGCGGCGTTGTGGTCGACCAAAGCTTGTGCACCTTGCATCCGACGGGATGCGTTGACGTTCCAAGTGACTTCGCCACCGCGCTGCAGTTCTTGCACGCCATCCATCTGAAAAGCGCATAACCGAACACGCCACGGCTAGGCCGGCCAGCCGAACGCGGGAAACCTTCACCCGCTGCCGTGGTGTTCCTTTGAAGGGCGCAGAGAAGGTGCGCCCGTGACCGTACAAAAAACCCGAAAACAGAGAGAAAAGCTGGAGCCAAAGGTCATCCATGACGACGGCGAGATGGTCATGCTGTCGTTTGAATTTGATGAAAAAGCGAAGGCAGCGATCCTTGAAATAGTCGGGAACAGTCCTGGCGGGCGCGGTTTCGTGGAACGATGCGCCGGAATCGTGAAACTACAAGCATTGATCTTGGAAGCAAAAACAGCCGGCCATCCTGGCTGGGAGCACTACAGCAGATTGACGGGGAAGCGATTGATTGCGTTCCCTCGATCTCCAAAAGTCTCTTTGGAAAAACTAAGACGTTCGCTCTGTGACCTCGAAAAACACTGGCGCGCAGTTGAGGGCCTGGCGATGCTTCAAGATCCTTTTGCTGGCTATTTCCCGAGTGCCCCGGACGAGCAATTAATCGAACGCGTGCTCACTACGTTGAAGCGCTGGGCTAACGAATTGGCGCCGCTTGTAGATACAGGTCCCGGGAGACGGCCGGGATCCGCGCGCGCAGAAAGCAGCCTTGCGGATGCTATCCGTAAGGCATGGGCTGAACTCTTTTCCGGCACCGCCCTCGCTGACGACGGCGAACGGCGCAACAAGGTCATTGCTATTGTCCTAAAGCAATCGGGCTTCGCTGGGATTCTCCCGGCGAACATTTCGGACCTCGGTCGAAGATTGAAAAAGCGTGCGCGAAAAATCTAATTCGCCGAAAGTCGCAAAATAAATGCCGCGCTGAATCGAACAAAGCGTGAAAAAGTGTCCGCGCCTTTACAACCAAATAGGTGCGGCTATGTCCATAGAAAACCCCGAAGCCGGAACCCGGCTCTTGCGGCTACCGCAAGTCATGCATCTGACCGGCTTGGGCCGGTCACAAATCTACGCCCTCGCGCAGGCCGGCAAGTTCCCGAAACCGATCAAAATTTCCGAGCGTTGCTCCGCATGGCCGGAATCGCGTTTGCTGACTTGGATCGCTGACCGCATCGCGGAAGCCGAACACAGCAAGAAACCCGGCGCCGCGCCATGAGTCGCGAGTCAGATCATAGGCTCACAAAACAGCCCGCCTACAAACTTGTGGCGAGCGTTCGGCGGCGCGTACGTGAGCGCCTGGACAAGTACGGGGCCAACTGGCATGCGGACAGTCTGGCCTTCTCAGAGTTACCGCTGACAGATGCCGCACGCCGGCTGAAGATCGATCTATCGCACCCGGAAAGGTTCGCATGTTCGGGAGTGATGTTTTTACTGCCGCCAGTGAGGCTCCCGCAGTGACACGATCTTTGCCTCAGTCACGCCGCAAATTGAAAGCACGCGATGCGCATGCCCTAAGGGATATGCGCGCCGACTTGCTTGCTCGAATCGACGCAGCCAGGCGTAGTGTGTGCGAATTGCGGATTGCACGTAACGCAGGGCTGTCGCGCGAAGGGGCTTTATATACGGCGAAGCTCGATCTGCGCGCCGCGCTTCGCCTGACTGGCGAACTAGCTACGCGCTGCAATGAGGCGACAACTTTCGACAAATGGCCGAACGATGCCGCCTGATTCCCGCGTCGTCGGCACTGCATCGGCTCCGGTCGAAATGCTGCTGTCCCGGCTGGACAAGGTCCGCCGCTGCGGGCGCGGCTGGATTGCGCGCTGCCCAGCGCACGAAGACAGCAGCGCATCGCTTTCGGTCGCCGAAGGCAGCGATGGACGTGCGTTGGTGAAGGACTTCGGCGGATGCGAACTGCATGCCATTGTCCGCGCGCTCGGCATCGAGATCGCTGACCTGTTCCCGGAACGCATCCGCGATACTTCGCCCGAAGGCCGCGCCGCCATGCGCGAAGCGCACCGGCAAAGCGGCTGGGCTGCGGCCTTGAATGTGCTCGCGCGCGAGGCGTCGATTGTGGCGATTGCCGGGCGCACGATCGCGCAGGGGCACGTCTTGAACGCCGATGATGCCGCGCGCCTGCAAGTCGCGCTGGATCGCATCGAAGGTGCGCGCGAGGTGCTGGCATGACTTCGCTCGAAGAGCAGGCTGAACGCGAGGCCCGCGACCTGGCGCGCATGCAATCGGCTCGCGAGGCCAAGTCCAAAACGGACGGCAAGCGAGACAAGGCGGCAAAGCCCGGCGATGCCGTGCGCGCGCGGTTCGTGAACACCCCAAGCGAGGCGCTGGGACGCCCGGGAGTCTATTGGATCGGCACCGCGCAAGATCGCGCCACGGGCGAAACCGTGGAAATGGAACCGCAGTGGATTTGCTCGCCGTTGAACGTTGAGGCGTTGACGCGCGACGCCACCGGCAACGAATGGGGCCGGCTGCTGGTGTTTCATGATCGCGACGGGCAGGAACACCGCTGGTCCATGCCCATGTCCATGCTGGCCGGCAGCGGCGAGGAACTGCGCGCGGAGCTGCTGCGGCAAGGTTTGGAAGTGACCACCATCGCCACGCGTCGCGGCAAGCTGACCGAATACATCGGGTGGGCAAGACCGGAAGCGAAAGCGCGATGCGTGCTGCGCACGGGCTGGCACGACGGCGCGTTTGTGCTGCCGATGCAGACCTTTGGCGAGCATCCCGGCGAGCCGGTCATTTTTCAGGGCGCGACAGTCGACGGCGTAGCGCTTGGAACCGCGGGGACGCTGGACGGCTGGCGCTCGCAGGTTGCCGCGCCGTGCATCGGCAATAGCCGCCTGGTGCTGGCGGTGTCCGCCGCATTTGCCGGACCATGCCTGGGGCTGCTGGACAGCGAAGGCGGCGGCCTGCATCTGCGTGGATCCAGTTCTTCAGGGAAATCGACGGCGCTCGCGCTTGCGGCTAGCGTTTTCGGGCCGCCGGCCTACGTGCGCACGTGGCGCGCGACCGACAATGCCCTAGAAGCCGTGGCGTCGCTGTATTCGGATTTGCTGTTGCCGCTGGATGAAATCGGCCAGCTCGATCCACGCAACGCAGGAGCCGCCGCCTATCTGCTCGCGAATGGCCAAGGCAAAAGCCGAAGCCACCGCGACGGAAGCGCGCGCGCGGCGGCACGCTTCAGGCTCCTATTTTTGAGCGCTGGCGAGGTCGGGTTGGGTGATCTTGTTACCGCCTCAGGCGCCAAGTCGCGCGCCGGGCACGAAGTGCGCGTGATCGATGTTCCCGCCGATGTTGAAGGTGGAAGCGGCATTTTCGAGCGGTTGCCGGACGATTGCGCGCCTGGCGATTTCGCCGATCGTCTCAAGCGCGCCGCCGCAGAGCAATACGGGCATGCCTTGCGCGAATGGCTCGCCGCGTTGACTGCGGACACCGTTTCCGCGCGCGACGTGCTGCGCGTGCACCGCGACCGCATGACGGAAAGCTTGTGCGGCCAGATTGCCGCAGGGCAGGTTCGACGCGTTGCGCAGCGATTTGCGCTGGTCGCGGCGGCCGGCGAACTGGCGACGGCGAAAGGACTGACCGGATGGCCGAAGGGCGAGGCCGACAAGGCGGCCAACGCCTGTTTTGCGGCCTGGTTGCGCGCGCGCGGCACCGATGGCGCGGCAGAGCCGGCGGCGATGCTGGCGCAAGTGCGCCTGTTCCTCGCGCAGCATGGCGAGTCTCGCTTCAGTCCGTGGCGCGATGCCGATGAGTCGCACAAGCCGCGCACGATCAATCGCGCCGGCTTCCGCAAAGGCAAAGACGACGATGGCGACGGCTTGGCATTCTACGTCGAAGCGGAAGTGTTTCGCAGCGAAGTCTGCAGCGGATTCGATGCGCGCCAAGTTGCGCGCACGCTCGCGAATCATGGCGCGCTCCGGCTGGACAGCAACGGCGGTTTTACCCCGCGCGGAAGTCTGCCCTACGGACGCAAGGCGCGCGTCTATGTGATCTTGCCGGCGCTTTGGGACGACGAAGGCTACGAAAGCGAGGCAGGCGAATGAACGCCGTCAGTGTGATCGAAGAGGCGCAGCGTCTTCGGCTGATACGCATCGCCCAGGCCGCCAGTCTGCCGGTCCGTAAGGTATTGCACCTGGCGCACGGCGATTGCCATCTGCTCGCCGAC
>OEIU01000469.1_pt1 | contig 37314 bp, 32 predicted proteins | sample 1539221 | NCBI WGS metagenome assembly OEIU01 (sample SAMN03792071, study PRJEB22550) | activated sludge metagenome | feature: wastewater treatment plant; material: activated sludge; isolation source: Wastewater treatment plant of a petroleum refinery complex | place: Argentina: Zarate | collected...
CGAGCAGTGGAAGGACGTGCACGAGAAGCTGCAGTACCTGGAGCGCTGAGCGGGCTCCGGGCCCGCGGCGCGGAGCCGCGCGTCAGACGCCGAGGAACCGGTGCGCGACCTCGGCCTGCTCCGCGAGGGCTGCCGGCGAGCCCTGCCAGACGACGCGGCCCTTCTCGACGATATGATGCCGGTCGACGAGCGCGGCCATCTCCTGCAGGTTCTTGTCGATCACCAGGATCGTCTGCCCCTCGTTCTTCAACGTCCGCAGGCAGGCCCAGATCTCGTGGCGAATCAGCGGCGCCAGCCCCTCGGTCGCTTCGTCCAGGATGAGCAGGCGCGGATTCGTCATCAGCGCGCGACCGATTGCCAGCATCTGCTGCTCGCCGCCCGACAGGGTGCGCGCCGACTGCGCCCGTCGCTCGCGCAGCCTGGGAAAGAGCGTGTGCACGCGATCGATCGACCAGCCGGCGGCACCGGCCGGCGCAGGGCGCGCCGTCGCAAGCAGGTTCTCCTCGACGCTGAGCGAACCGAACACCCGGCGGCCCTCGGGCACCAGCCCGATGCCCATCCGCGCGATGCGGCTCGGCGCGTGGCCCGCAAGGTCGCGGCCGTCGAAGACGACGCGCCCGCGGCGCGCCGGCAGCAAGCCCATGATCGCGCGCACCGTGGTGCTCTTGCCCATGCCGTTGCGGCCGATCAGCGAGGCCACTTCGTGCGCCGCCACCGACAATGTCATGCCGAACAGCACCTGGCTCGAGTCGTAGCCGGCGTCGACCGAGTCGAGGGACAGCATCAGCGCCCTCCCAGGTAGGCGTTGCGCACCTCGGGGCTGGCGCGAACCGCCTCCGGCGTGCCGGTGAAGATCACCCGGCCGTACACAAGCACCGTGATCCGGTCGGCCAGCGCGAACACGACGTCCATGTCGTGTTCGACCAGCAGGATCGCGTAGTCGCGCTTCAGGTCGGCGAGCAACCCGGCCATGCGCCGCGACTCCTCGGCGCTCATGCCGGCCATCGGCTCGTCGAGCAGCAGGATCGAAGTGTCGAGCGCGAGTGCCATCGCCAGCTCGAGCTGGCGCTTCTCACCGTGCGCGAGTTCGCTCACGCGCACGCCCGCGCGCTCGCCCAGTCCGACCCGCGCTACCGCGTCGCGCGCGGGACCGCGCAGGCGCGCGTCGCGTCGGGCGTTGCGCCACATGTCGAATCCACCCGGACTGCGCGCCTGCACCGCCATCGCGACGTTGTCCTCGACGTCGAACTCGGGGAACACCTGGCTGATCTGGAACGATCGGGCCAACCCGGCCGACGCGCGCCGGTGCGCCGGCATCGACGTGACCGGCTGGCCGTCGACCAGGATCTCCCCGTGGTCGGGAATGAGCTCGCCGCTGACCTGGGCGATCAGCGTGGACTTCCCCGCACCGTTAGGGCCGATCAGCGCGTGCACCTCGCCGGCGTGCACGGTGAGGCTCACGTCGTCGGTCACGCGCAGCGCGCCGAACGACTTGCGCAGCCCACGCAATTCGAGGCGGGCGGTCTCAGCCATGGTCGCGCTCCGGCACGAGCAGCCCGTACAGGCCGCGCCGCCCGAACAGGACGATCAGCACCAGCACCGGGCCCATGACCAGCATCCAGTGCTCGGTCAGGCCGGTGAGCACCTGCTCGAGGCCGATGAAGACAGAGGCGCCGATCACCGGCCCGAAGATCGACCCCATGCCGCCGAGGATCACCATCGCCATCAGCTCGCCTGACTTCTGCCATGAGGTCATGTCCGGACTGACGAACAGTGCGTAGTTCGCCCAGAGCACGCCGGCGAGCCCGGTCCCCGCGGCCGAGACGGTGAACGCCGCCAGCTGGTAGCGCAACGGGGCGATTCCCAACGCGACGCTGCGCCGGCGGTTCTGCTTGAGGCTGCGCAACGCCATTCCGAAGCGCGACCCGACGATGCGCCGGCACAGCAGGACCCACCCGGCCAACAGCGCGACGCACAGGTAGTAGTACGCGACCCCGTTTCGAAGGTCGATCCCGGGCAGCGTGTTGCGCGCGTCGATCGCCAGCCCGTCGTCGCCGCCGTAGTACATCAGCCCGACCAGGATGAAATAGAGCATCTGGCCGAACGCGAGCGTGATCATGATGAACTGCACACCCGAGGTTCTCAACGACAGGAATCCGATCAGCAGGCCCGCGGCCGCGCAGATGGCGATCGCGATCGGCCACAGGACCAGTGCCTGCCCGGTGCCCTGCCAGCCGAAGATGCCGGAGCCGTCGGCGGTGTGGAAGGCCACCACGCCGATCACGTAGCCGCCGAGTCCGAAAAACGCGGCGTGGCCGAAGCTGACCAGCGCGCCGTAGCCGAGGATCAGGTCGAGGCTCACCGCGGCGATCGCATAGATGGCGAACCGCGTGAACAGGTTGACCAGGAACGGCTCGTCGGCCGCGCGCGCGATCACGGGGATCAGCACGAACACCGCCAGGCCGGCGAGGTTCAGCCAGAACTTGCGGTTCACGCGGGCCTCAGGCGCGGGCGGCCAAGCCGAGTGGCCTGAACAAAAGCACGAGGGCCATCAGGATGTAGGCGCTCGCCGAGATCAGGCTCGAAGCGAGCGGGTCGCTGAGCTGGGGCGGCATCAGCTGCGACAGCAGCGACGGGATGTACGCGCGTCCGAACGCGTCGGTCATGCCGATGACCAGCGACCCGATCAGCGCGCCACGCACCGACCCGACTCCGCCGATGACGATGACCACGAATGCGGTGATCAGGATGCGCTCTCCCATGCCGATCTGGACCGCCAGCAGCGGCGCCGACATCACGCCTGCGAAGCCGCACAGCACCGCGCCGAGCGCGAAGACCAGCATGTAGAGGCGGCGCACGTCCACCCCTAGCGCGTCGACCATCTCCCGGTCGTCGGCGCCGGCGCGCACCAGCATGCCGACCCGGGTGCGGGCGATCAACAGCCAGAGCCCGATCGCCACGGCCACGCCGGCCGCGATGAACGCGAGCCGCATCACCGGATACGACAGGCCCGGCAGTACCTGCACCGACCCGGTCAGCGCCGGAGGGATGTCCATGAACGGCGGGCTGCGCCCGAACACCAGCGTGACCAGCTCGTTGGTGAACAGCACCAGGCCGAGCGTCGCGAGCACCTGGTCGAGGTGATCGCGGCGGTACAGGTGCCGGATCACGAGGCGCTCCACCGCCATGCCATAGGCGCCCGCCCCCACGACCGCCGCCAGGATCGCGGCCACGAACGAGCCGCTCGCGGCAGCGGCGGCCGCCGCGCAGAACGCGCCCACCATGTAAAACGAGCCGTGGGTCAGGTTGATCACGTTCATGATCCCGAACACCAGCGTGAGGCCCGCGGCAAGCAGGAACAGCAACGCGCTGTACTGCAGCCCGTTGAGCGCCTGCTCGACGAACATCAGCATGGCAAGCCTGCCGGTCGGCCGGCCCCGGGTTCAGAGCGGGCAGTCCTTCGCGTGCGGATCGCCGTGGTCGGGCGCGATCGGCTTGATCGTCCGGTACGCGAGCTTGCCCGACGCATCGGGCTCGATGCGAAGCAGGTACCAGGTTTGCACCGGATGCTGGTTGTTGGCGAACCGGAACTTGCCGCGCACCGACTTGAAGTCGGCCTTGCGCAGCGCCGCGCGGAACTGGTCGGTCTTGCCCGCGATGTCGCCGCCCACCGCCTTCAGCGCCGAGGCGATCAGCCGCGCCGTGTCGTAGGAGGTAGCGGCGTAGTCGGTCGGAATGCGGCCGTAGGCCTTGACGAAGTTCTCGACGAAACGCTTGTTCTCCGGGTTGTCGAGGTCGGCGCTCCACGACGCGGTGACGTAGTAACCGTTGCCGGCGTTGCCGGCGGCCGCCAGCATCCGGCGGTCCATCGAGTAGATCGGGGTGAGCATCGGAACCGAAGCGCCGAGGCCGGAGTTCGCGTACTGCTTGGCGAGATTGATGCCGGCGCCGCCCGGATGAAACTGGAAGACCGCGTCGGGCTTGAGCTCGCGCACCCGCGCCAGTTCGACCGAGAAGTCGGACTGGTCGAGCTTGGTGTAGATCTCGGCGAGCACCTGGCCCTTGTAGGCGCTCTTGAAGCCGTTCAGCGCGTCGCGCCCCGCCTGGTAGTTGGGCGCCATGATCACCATCCGCTTGTACCCCAGCTCGTTGGCGGCGATTCCCGCAGTGTCGCTGTACGAGTCGTTCTGGAAGGCGACCGAGAAATACGCAGGATTGCAGTTCTTGCCCGCGTACGTCGACGGCCCGGCGTTCAGGCTGACGTAGGTTCCGCCGCTCTCGAGCACGGTCGGAGCGACCGCGACGAGCACGTTGGAGAAGTTGATGCCGGTGAACAGGCGCACGCCGTCCTGCACCATCTTGTCGGCGATCTGCTTGGCGTTGGCGGGCTTGAGCGCGTCGTCCTCGACCAGCATGCGCACCGGCACGCCGCCCAGCTTGTCTCCCTCCTCGCGTACCGCGAGCAGGAATCCGTCGCGCTCGTCCTCGCCGATGTAGCCGGCCGGGGTCGACAGCGTGGTGATGAACCCGACCCGCAGCGGTGTCTGGGCGTGAGCCACGAGCGCCGCCGAAGCGGCCAGCAGCGCCAGGGCGCCATGAGCGATCGATTTCATCCGTAGTCTCCTCTTCATGGTGGTCTCGATCCGATGGCGCCGCTCAGCCGCCGCGTCCCGCACCCGCGCCAACGACGCCGGACCGTTCCGCTTCGAGCTTTGCCGCGATGATGGCACGGAGTTCGCGCCGGAGGATCTTGCCGGCGGGGCTGAGCGGAAACGATTCGACGACTTCGAGCCGCTCGGGTAACTTGAACTTGGCGATTCCCCGGCCGATCAGGAACGTCTTCATCGACTCGAAGTCGAGCGAGGCGCCCTCGCGCGCGATCACGAACGCGCAGGCGCGCTCGCCGTAGACCGGATCCGGCATCGCGACGACACAGACGTTCTGCACCGCCGGATGTGCGATCAGGTGGTTCTCGACCTCCTCGCTGCTGACCTTCTCGCCGCCCCGATTGATCAGGTCCTTGATGCGGCCTTCCACGTAGACGTAGCCGCCGACCTTGCGCACCGCGTCGCCCATCCGGTAGAAGCCGTCGGACGTGAACGCCGCGGCCGTCGCCTCCGGCGCCTTGTAGTAGCCGCGGAACGTGTACGGGCCTCGCACGACCAGTTCGCCGACGCAGCCATCGGGCACCTCGTGGCCGGCCTCGTCGATCACCCTGATCTCGTCGGCCTCCGACACCGGCCTGCCCGAACTCGTGAAGCGGATGTCCTCGGGGTCGTCGAGTCGCGTCTGGTTCAGCAAGCCCTCGCCGGTGCCGTAGCTCTCGACGTAGGTGCATCCGAACCGTGCCTCGATCTGGCGACGCAGTTCGGGCAGCAGCCTCGCACCGCCGTTCATGTAGACGCGCAGCGACGACAGGTCGCAGCGTCCCGGCCAGTCGGACGCGAGCCAGTTCACCGCCAGCGGCACGCCGCCGCAGACCACGGTGACGCGTTCCTTCTCGATCAGCGGGAACACCGTCTCGGGACGCAGGTCGGGCGCCACCACCACGCGGCCGCCGTGCGCCAGCGTCGCGAGTATGCCCGGGGAAGCCAGGGTGTACCCGTGTGCCATCGGCAGCAGCGCGAGGTAGACGGTGTCGGGGCCGAAGCCCGCGACGGCGCCACTCTGCTTGCAGTTGTAGACGTAGTCGTCATGCGTCCTCGGAATGAACTTCGGCAGGCCGGTCGTGCCGCCCGAGAGCATCATCAGCGCGACGTCGGACGGATCACAGGCCGGCGAACTTCGCAGGCGCGCGAGCGTGGCCTCCGAAGCGGGCGCGGACAGCAACCCGCCCAGACCGACGGCATCCTCCCGGCTCTCGCCCGCCCCGATGACCCAACGCAGCGTCGACGCCTCGGCCCGCACGGCCTGCGCCAGCGCCCGGTAGTCGAAGCCACTTGCGCTCGCGGGGATCAGGTATGCCACGGCCTGCGCGTGCAGCGCGAATCGACGCACCTCGGCGAGACGATGGGCCGGCAAGGCCATCACCGGGATGACGCCGATTCGCATCAGCGCGAAGAAGGCGTAGACGAACTCGATCGAGTTGCCGAGCTGGAAGACCGCGCGGTCCCGCGATCGCAATCCGAGGTCGAACAGATTCGCCGCCAGGCGATCGACGCGCTCGACCAACTGGGCGTAGGTAGCCGAGCGTGCGCCGTCCACGACCGCGATCGCGTCGGGACGCCGCTGCGCGGAGCGGCGCAGCATTTCGTCGAGCGTGATGCCTTCCCAGTACCCCTGCGCCCTGTAGCGGCGGGCATATTCCTCCGGCCACGGCGTGCAACCCTCGAGCATCGGTGCGACCTCGATCGTCGATCAGGGAGTGGACAGGGTCATCTTATCGAGATTCTGCCCGGGCGCGAGCGGATCGTGGAACACCGATTCCGAGGGCTGCCCTGCGTTGCCGTTGGCATCGCAGGCGCGAACGAAGTAACGATAGCGCACGCCGCCCAGGGCCGCAGGATCTTCGAATACCGGCAGCTTCACGCCGTCGACGAGGTGCGCCTCGCCGCCGTCGTCGGCGCGGTATACGTCGTAATAGACGGCTCCGGGGGCCTTCTTCCACTTCAGCGATACCGACCCGTCTTTGGCCCGGATGACGAGCCCGGCGCCTCCCTCGGGCCAGGCCGGCGGCGGCGCGCCGGCGCCGGTATCGTCCGGGGCCTGCATCGCGCCCTTGGGCCACAGGAAGCAGGTCACCGGCATGTGCGCGCCGTCGAGCTGCTTGCAGACGTTGCAGTAGTCGCACTTGACGATCCGGTCGCGCTGACCGAGACGCACCTTCTTCACCCAGTCGGGGTCGGCGAGCAGGCCACGCGCAATCGCGACCATGTCGACCTTGCCCGCCGCGAGCACCGCTTCGGCGGTGTCCGGATCGGCGAGCTTGCCGGCGGCGATCACCGGCACGTCGAAGCCCTTCGAGGCGACGAACGCCTTGATCTCCGCCGCGTAAGGCACGTGCAGCGCCTCCGGAAAAGAAGCGCCCGGCATGCAGCGCTCTCCCGAGTAGCCGGAGTATCCGTGCAGCACGTGTCCCGGCGTGTGCACCGCGTCCTCGAACTTGCCGCCCACTGACAGCGACAGGTAGTCGGCGCCGAGTTGCGCCATGCGCAGCCCGATCAGCTTGGCATCCTCGACCGTGTAGCCGCCGCGGATGAACTCGTCGGACAGGAAGCGGATGCCGACCGGGAAGTCGCGCCCCACGTAGCGGCGCACGCTCTCCATCACGCGTCCGACCAGCCGCAGCCGGCTCTCGAGCGTGGTGCCGCCGTACTCGTCGGTGCGCGCGTTCACCCGCGACACGAACGAGGCCAGCGTATACGCGTGCGCGTTGTGCAGTTCGATACCGTCGAACCCCGCCTCGCGCGCGCGCGCCGCGGCCTCGCCGAACTGCTGCACGATCCGGTCGATGTCCTCGATCGACAGCATGTCCACGGTCTGCCGCCAGCCGGAGCGGGCGATCTTCAGGAAGTGGATGAGCTGCGGCACGACCTTCGAATCGGAGGTGTCGTGGATCTTGCGCACCATCGCGGCGAGCCCCGGGACGAACTTGTCGTCGCTGATGCGAAGCAGCGGCCCCGCGCTGCTGCCGTGGATCGCCATCGCCTCGACCACGATCAACCCCACCTCGCCCTTCGCATAGCGGACGTAGCGGTCGGAGATCGCATCGCTGACGAAGCCGTCCTCGCCGGACAGCCGGGTGACCATCGCCGGAACCATCACCCGGTTCGGCACCTTCATTCCGTTGATCGTGATCGGTTCCAGAAGCTTCATCGCCCGCGTCCCCATTCGCCCTGATTCGTTCAAGCTTAAATCAAATAGGCGACGCCGAAAGCAACGCGCAGCGGCGCGCGCGCACGAGCTTGATGCGAATCAAGCGGGCGGACCGGCGAACGAACGGGGCAGCCGGGCTCAGCCGGACGGCGGCAGCCCCGACTCCTTCCAGCGGGCTTCGAGCATCGCGCCGGTCGCGTCGCCGAGTGCCGCTTCGCGCAGTCGCGCCAGCAGCGCTGCAGCATCCGGGCGCCCGACGAGCAGCCGGGCGGCCGCCATCATCCGGTCGAAGCGCCCGCTGCCGCGCGCGTGGGTGTCGCTGTAGCCCTTGATCAGGCGCCTGCAACGCACCACTTCGAGCGCCAGCGCAGGATCGCTAGCCGCCGCGCGTTGCACGGCGCCGAGCCAGTCGGCGAGATGGGCCTGCTCGCGCTGGTGGCGAAGCGTGCCGCGCCGCCATCGGCGCATGGCTGCAACCGCGCGCAATTGCAGGTGCCCCAGGACGGTACCGGGTCGCAGCCGACGCCCGCGGTCGAGCCTGGGCTCCAGCCAGGCCCGCAGGCGCGGCGACGATTCGATCCACCGAGCCAGGCTCGCCGGCAGCGTGCCGCAGGCCTCCTCGAAGCGGGGATGGAAGTACTCCTCGGTCTGGACCACCTCGCCGGCGCCGGCACCGACCTCCGCACGAACGCGAGCGAAGCGCTCGGCCCGCGTCTTCAGGTCGGCCACCCGGATCACGTCGTCGTAGGCCATCGCGACCGCCACCTGGCGCGCCGCCTCCACCGTCAGTTCGTGCCCGCGCGCCGCTCCCCCGCAGCCCGTGTCCCACGCGAGCACCTGCTCCATGCGGTCGAGGTATTCGGTGCCGTACGCGACGTCCTGGTACTCCACGACGCGCGCCAGCCCGGCACCGAGCATCGGCCACGCCGACTCCGGAAAGACGCGCCGCAGGCGATCGACCAGCGGCTGCAACGCGGCGCTCGCGGCGCGCCGCGGCAACGGCTGCGGCGCCGTGTACATCGGGTCGACCGGCACCCCGACCGGCGCCGGCTGGCGGGCCAGGTCGGCCGCGGCGCGAAGGGCGCGCAGGCTCGCCTCGACCCCGACACCCGAACGCCGAACGGTCTCCTCGAATGCCTGTTGCCCGAACGGCAACACCGCGCTGCCGCACAGCGCACCGAACAGGGTGGCCGAGATCACGCTGCCGTGCGACACGGCGAGGGCCTGCATGTCCCCGTGCACGAAGCGGCGCGCCTGCGCGCGCACCGCCTCGATCACGGCCGCCGAGTCGGCGACGCCGCTGCCGGGCGCGGACTTCTCGTCCGGCGAATAGGTGCGGTGCGAGGAAGCGATCACGACCGTCCGCTGCGGCGTCACGAACCCGCGCTGCACCGCCCGGCCCGCCTCCATCAACTCGGAGGCGATCACGATGTCGACCTCGCCCGGCACCGGCATCTGCGCAAGGACCGGCATGCGCCCGTCCGCAGGAAGGGCGCTGCGCGGCACCAGCTCGACGTAATAGATCGTCGCCCCGGTGCGCTGCGCCACGCCCGCGACCGAGGTGGACTGCGCGACGTAACCCTCGTGCTCGGCCAGTTCGACGATCCAGTCGACCAGCACGCCGCCGCCCTGCCCACCCAACGCCTGAACGGCGATCGTGACGGGCCCCTGACGCGCGCCTTCACTCATATGCCTGCCCCGGATAGAGCGCGCGGCGCGCCAGCGCCCGCGCCTGCCCAGCCTGCATCCAGCCCACGACGCGCTCTCGTACCGCCTGCACGACGCGCTCGAAGCGGGTCGGGTTGCGCACCCACTGCGTCTTGTAGAACGACGGGCACAGGACCGCCGCGTCGGCGACTTCGCCGCAATGCCCGCACGCCACACAGTGCTCGTCGACGTGCGCCACCGGGTCCTGTTTGAGCGGATCGCCGCTAGGCGCCAGCGTGAGGCTCGGGCAACCCGACAGGCGCATGCAGGCATGGTCGCCGCTGCACACCGCGGCGTCGACCCCGAACCGCTCCTTGAGCACGCGCTGGCCGGCCTTGAGCGCAGCGGCCGCCCTCGGCTTTTCGCGGCGCTGGCGGTTGAGCATGCACTCGCTTTGCGCAATGACCACCTTCGGGCCCTGGTAGTCGGTGGTCAGCGCCTCTTCGAGCGCATCGCGCATCCGCGTGACGTCGTAGGTGCGATCGACCGTGCGCACCCACTCGACGCCCACGCCGCGCACCGCGCGCTCGATCGGGTGCATGGTGCTGCGCTTCGCATTGACTGCGCGCGACGACAGGACGTCCTGTCCGCCGGTGGCCGCCGAGTAGTTGTTGTCGACGATGACGGTGACGCCGTCGTTGCGATTGAACACGGCGTTGCCGATGCCGCTGGACAGCCCGTTGTGCCAGAAGCCGCCGTCGCCGATGAAGGCCACTGCGCGTCTGCCGCCCTTTACGTTGAAGGCCGACGCGCTGGCCACGCCCAGCCCGTAGCCCATCGTGGTGGCCCCGAGGTTGAACGGCGGCATGATCGAGAACAGGTGGCAACCGATGTCGGAGGACACGTGGCGCGGCCCGTGCTCGCGCTCGACCAGCTTGAGCGAGGAGAAGATCGGCCGCTCCGGACAGCCCACGCACAGACCTGGCGGGCGCGGTGGCAGCAGCCGATCGAGCTCGGTCGCGCGCCCCGGAGCCGTCGCGGCCGGCGCCAGCACGTCGGGCCGATAACGATCGACAAAGCGACGAAGCCCCCGGCGCAGCACGTCCACCGTGTAGTCGCCGCCCATCGGCAGCATGTCCTTGCCATGCAGCGCGGTGTCGACCCCTGCGCGCCGCAGGATCGCGTGCAGGCTCTGCTCGAGATAGTCCGGCTGACCCTCTTCGACCAGCAGCACCGCCTTCTTGCCGCGGAAGAAGCGCAGCACCTCGTCCTCGACCAGCGGATAGGCCACGTTGAGCACGTACATCGGAATGCGCGAGTCGCCGAGCAGATCCGCCAGCCCGTGCAGCATCAGCGCACGCTGCACGTTGTTGTACATGCCGCCGAGCGTCACGATGCCGATCTCGCCGACGTCGCCGTCGAAGAACTCGTTCAGGCCGCGCTCGGCAATGAACTTCACCGCGGCCGGCCAGCGCTCGTCGATCTTCTCGCGCTCGTGCAGGAACGAGGCCGGCGGCAACACGATCCGGCTGGTGTCGCGCCGCGGCGAATCGAGCGCCTCGCGCAGCGTGAACGCCGGCCGGCGATTCTCGCGCGTGACGAAGCTGCCGTGCAGATGGCACGACCTGATGCGCAACTGCAGCATCACCGGCGTGTGACTCGCCTCCGACAGCTCGAAGCCGTCGTGCACGGCCTGAACGATCGACGGCAGGTTGGGCCGCGGATCGAGCAGCCACATCTGCGACTTCATCGCGAACGCGTGCGTGCGCTCCTGCATGATCGAGGAGCCTTCGCCGTAGTCCTCGCCGACGATCACCAGCGCGCCCCCGGTCACGCCCCCCGATGACAGGTTGGCCAGCGCGTCGGACGCGACGTTCGTGCCCACGGTGGACTTCCACGTCACCGCCCCGCGGATCGGGTACATCACCGACGCCGACAGCGTGGCCGCCGCACACGCCTCGTTGGCCGCGGGCTCGAAATACACGCCCAGCTCTTCGAGGATCGGCTGCGCATCGGCCAGCACGTCCATCAGGTGCGAGATCGGTGACCCCTGGTAGCCGCTCACGTAGCCCACTCCGGCCTCGAGCAGCGCCTTGGTCACCGCCAGAATGCCCTCGCCGCGAAACTCGGTGCCTGCCGGCACGCGCAGCGCCTGGACCTCGCGCGCGAACGAACGCTCCGCCATCGGATCTCCTCAGTTCGCCACCAGCGCCAGCACCCGCAGCGGACTGCCCGAGCCGCCCTGGATCTTCAGCGGCGCAGCCACGACGAAGGCCCCTTGCGGCGGCAACTGGTCCAGGTTGTTCAGGCACTGCAGGCCGAATCGGTTCGCCCCGTGCATCAGTGTGTGGCACGGGCTCGGGAACGCCCACCGCATCGACTGGCCCGCATCGGTGTTGATCGTCTCCACGCCGAAGCCCTTGACGTCGCGCTCCTCGATCATCCACTCCACGGCTTCCCGAGTCGGGCCCGGCGTGTGCGCGCCGTCCTCGCGCACGTTGGCGAACGCCGCCGGATCGGCAAGACGCTTCGACCAGTCGGTGCGAAACAGCAGCCAGGCCCCGCGCGGAATGCGTCCGTGCCGGCTCTCCCATTGCTGCAGGTATTCGGGTGTGAGCACCCAGTCGGGATCGTCCGCAACCATGGCACTGGCGTCGACCACGGCAGCCGGCCCGAAGAAGCGGGCCGGGTCGATCGTGTCGACGGTGTTGCGAGGGTGATCCTTCCCTGTCACCCAGTGCGCCGGCGCGTCGAAATGCGTGCCGGTGTGTTCGCCGCACGAGAAGTTGTTCCAGTACCAGTACGGACCCGCATCGTCGTATCGGGAGATGCGCTCCATGCTGAATGCCCATACCTGGCCGAATTGCGGTGGCAGCTTCAGCGCCGGAAAATCCGGCGACAGCGTGTGAGTGAGATCCACCACTCGAAGCGTGCCTGCCGCGATCTCTGCAGCGAGCTGGGCAAGTGCGACACTCATGAGGAATCCCCCGGTTCAATGAAAGTGGCCGGACATCGTGGTCGATCGTCGCACGGCGCAGTCCTGGACTCTATCCGCTTTCTGCGGTGCAATAGCCGATAAGCACCCTGTCGTGTCGCCGTACGCAGCACGACTGCGCGCGAAGGTTCAGCCCCGTGGTGGGCTCAGTGCCGCAGCGTGTCCGAGGGCGACTCGCCGAACCAGCGCCTGTAGTCGGCCGCGAAACGGCCCAGATGGGTGAACCCCCAGCGCATGGCTACGTCGGTCACCGTCACCCGACCGGAAGAGGCGGCCTTCAACTCGTCACGAGCGCGCCTCATGCGCACGCCCTTCAGGTAGGCGATCGGGCTGGTGTTGCGGTACTCGCGAAACCCCGCGAACAGTGTGCTGGTGCTGACACCGGCGTGCGCGGCGAGATCCGTGATCGTCAACGGTCGGTCGGGATGCGCGTCGATGAACTCCTCGACGCGCTTCACGAAGGCCGGGGCGATCGGGCGCGCCGGACGCATCAGGTCGTCCCGGTAGACGTTTGGCTGGGCCAACAGCAACGTCGAGACGACCAGATGCTCCACGTGGACCCGCGTGAGCGCGGAAGTGAACACGTTCGTCGGACGATCGAGTTCGGAGACGAGATAGCGGATGAGCCCGCACCAGCTTTCCCCGTCGCTCGCCGTCAGGTCCATGCCGAGCTGGAATTCCACTGGTCTGCGCAGCCCGTGGCCGAGATACTGCATGCAATAGCGCTCGATCAGCCCGCGATCGATGCGGACCATGATCTGGTCGGCATCGTAGCGACTGCGCATCCTCAGCGGCAACGTCGGCGATATGACCGATGCAAGCTGCGGCGTGGACCGGATCGACTGCTCGCCGCAGCGGATGTCGGACACCCCGGCCATCGGCATCATCACCAGCAGGAAGTCGTTCGTGCAGCCGACGTCGATGTCGACCGTGGCGCCGTACCGCAGGCGATTGATCGACACCGCGCCCATCGGCGCGTGACTCAGGCACGTGTCGAGCCGGCGCTCGGCGCTCACCACGGTCAGTTCGTGGGGCGAGAACACCTGTGACACGCCATCGCGTGCCTCGTCCAGGTCGCTGGTGTGCAGGATCGAATACGCGTGCAGCGCGTTCCTGCTCGCGACCGTGCTCGTCGAAAGACCGGCCACGTGCCTCACCTCCCGAACCTTGCGCCCGCGTGCGCCCCACGGCCGCCGCCAGGCAGATAGTTGAAGTCTAAAGTAATTGTCCGGCGTTCGCGCGTTCCATGCAAGCAGGGATGCCGCGCGCTTGATTCGCGTCAATCGGATCTGCAGGCGCCGCGGGCACGGTATGTCGCGTGCGATCACATCAGCGAGGGCAGCCAGAGTGCGATCTGCGGCAGCCAGAGCACCAGGGCGAGGCAGACCAGCGCAGCAGCGACGAAAACGCCGATGTCACGAAAGATCTCCCACGTGCCCACGCCCGGAATCAGCGCCTTCACGATGAACACGTTCATTCCCAACGGCGGCGTCAGCAAGCCCAATTCGACGACGATGACGACGACGATCCCGAACCACACCGGATCCAGCCCGAGCGCCGAGACGATCGGAAAGAACACTGGAATCGTCAGGAAGATCATCGCCAGACTGTCGAAGAAGCATCCGAGGACGATGTAGACGGCGCACATCGCCACCACGATCCCCAACGGCGGGGCGTCGAGCGACTGGACCCATACCCCGGCCACTGCGGTCAGCCCGGAGATGGTCAGGAAGTTGGTGAAGATTCCGGCCCCGATCGTGATCGTCAGCAAGCCCGCGGTCAGCAGCGTCGATTCCGACAGCGCCTCGCCAACCGCGCGGCGCGTGGCCCGCTTGCGGAGCACCATGAACCCGAGCGCGCCGGCCGCGCCGATTCCGGCGCTCTCGGTCGGCGTGAAGACCCCGACGTACAACCCGCCCAGCACCACCAGGAACAGGCCGAGCACCGGCGCGGTGCCGCGCAATGCGGCCAGCCGCTCGCGCCAGTTCGCCTGGACGCGCCGGCCCGCCTTCGCCGGGCTCGCCAGCGCGACGAGCCAGACCGCCGCCATGTACAGCAAAGTCAGCAGCAGGCCGGGGACGACGCCCGCCGCGAACAGCTTGGCGATGTCGGTTTCGGTGAGGATCCCGTAGATCACCATCGGAACGCTCGGCGGAATCAGGATGCCCAACGTGCCGCCCGCGGCGATCGTCGCACCCGAGAACGCAGGGTCGTAACCGTGCTTGCGCATCTCGGGTTCGGCCACGCGCGCCATCGTCGCGGCAGTGGCGAGCGAACTCCCGCAGACCGCACCGAAACCCGCGCAGGCGCCGAGCGCCGCATGGGCCAGGCCGCCGCGCAGGTGCCCCAGCCAGCGCTGCGCCGCACCGAAAAGGTCGTCGGCCATCCCCGACTTGAAGATGAACGCCCCCATCAGCACGAACAACGGAATTACCGACATCCCGTAGCTCATCGACACGTCGACCGTCTGCTGCGCGGCCATCGCGAGCGCCGGCTCGACGCCCCGGTACCAGGCGAAGCCGACCGTGCCGACCGCGATCATCGCGATGCCCAGCGGCACGCCGACGAACGCGAGCGCAAACAGCGCCACGAAGCCGAAGATCGAGACCAGCATCGCGCCTGGCGCCCCGTCAGTGCGCGACGGCGTCGCGACCGCGCCCGGTCAGGGCGTACACGGCCTGCGCCGCGCAGACGCCAGCCGTCGCCATCGACAGCGCCGACATCAGATAGGCAGCGAAGAACGTGGGAAGCCGCAGGAATCCGATCACGTCGCCCTGTTCGCGCATCGATCCGGCAGCCTCGAACAGCGTCCACGAAAGCACCGCCAGCACGACCGCGCAGGTCACGGCGATCAATCCTTTCCGGATCCTGCGCCCGGCGCCATGCAGCCTGCCGTCGAGAAGCCCGACCGAGATGTGCTGTTCCCTCGAGGTAACCACCGGAAGCGCGGCGAACACGACGATCACCATCGCGTACTGGATCAACTCGATCACCCCGGCCAGCGGCCGCGCGAACACGTAGCGCCCGAGCACGTCGGCAGTCGTGAGCGCAAGCATCGCGATCAGCGCAGCACCTGCAAGTCGCTCGAGCCAGCCCAACCAGGAAAGGCGCACAGGATCCTCCCGCGTCCGCCGCACTAGCGCGGCGCCGATCCGCCGCCCGTCACCTGCTCGCGATAGAACCGCAACGCGGCCGCGCCATCGATGCCGCGCTTGCCCGCCTCCCGAATCCAGTCTTCGTCGAGGAACGACCACGCTTTCCTGAGTTCCGTCGTGAGTTCCGGACTCGCGTCGATGAACTTGACGCCGCCTTCGGCCAGCTTCTGCGTCGACGCGGCATTGGCCCGGTCCATCGCGCTCATCCGCGCGGCGAACGCCGCGCCCGACACCGAGTCGATCGCGGCACGGTCGCCCTCGGAAATCTCCTTCCACTTGCGCTCGCTTGTCACCAGCGCGAAGGATCCGGCGGTGCGAAGGTCGGGAAAGCGAATCGCGCACCGCGTGCTCGGAGCGAGATTGAAGCTGATGACGTCGATCGGCGTCACCCCTGCATAGGCATCGACGATCCCCTTCGAGACCGTCTCGAAGAATCGCACCGCGGGTCCTGCAACGACGCCGCTGGTGATTGCCCCGTACTGGCGCGCAGCGGTTCCCGGAGTCGTCGCGATCTTCGCGGCGCGCAGCTGGTCGACGCTCGTGTAGGGCTCCTTCACGCAGAACAGCTCCTGCGGCGGAAACGCGACCAGCGCCAGCAGGTGCAGCCCCTTGTAGTGGTCGGCACTTCGGAAATACCGCTCGTGGGTGCTCCAGAGCGCCTGCGACATCCTCGCCGAATCCGACACCGGACCGGGGAGCTCAGTGAGAAGTTCGAGCTGCAGCCGGTTCGGCACCACGCCAGCGAATTGCAGCGTCACGTCGGCGATCCCCTTCTGGACCATGTCGAGCTGCCCGGGCGGGGGTGCGAGGCTGCTCGCGGAGAATTCGATCCTCACCCGGCCCTGCGTCGCGGCTTCGACGTTCTTCGCCCATGGGACCATCACGTCCGCATAGATCGGGTGCGTCGACGGAAAGAACGTGCTCAGAAGCAACTTCGTCTGAGCCAGCGCGACGCCCTGGCCAACCAGCAGGCCGAGGACGGCCATCGAGAGCCTGATTCCGAATCGTGCCATCTCGGTCACCTCCTGTCGTTTCGAGTCCCTGTCGCCATTGCCTGAATCGAACGTTCCGCCACGCCTCGGCGTCGCAGCCCGTAGCGTCACCACACCCCGATGAAAAGCCCGTTGCGCCGCCAGTCTTCGGTGCGCCGTTCGACCAGGGCGGCATCGACCGTCGCGCGCGTCTTGCGGCTCAGCGACCATTGCATCAGCCGCTCCCGCATCTCGGCCCGAACCGCGTCGTAGCCTGGCGCATCGCCCAGGTCGAGCAATTCGTCGGGGTCGTGGAGCATGTCGAACAACTGGGGGCGCATGCCCTTCCAGTGGACGTACTTCCAGCGCCGCGTCCGGGCCATCCAGCCGTAGCACCCGTCCGCCGGCAGTCCCAGCGCGTGGCGCGCCGAGCGGAACGAGTAGTCGAGCTCGCTGAAGACCGCTTCGCGCCAACCGGCCTCGCCATGTCCCTCGACAAGCCCCAGCAGCGATCGGCCCTCGACGATGTGTTGTGCCGGATCGAGGCCGATGGCGTCGAGCACGGTAGGCACGATGTCGACCGACTCGACGAATGCGTCGATGGCGGTGCCACGCGTGGCGTCCGCGCCGGGACGCGGATCGACGACGATCATCGGCACGCGAACCGCCTGCTCGTAGAACAGCTCCTTTTCGCCGAGCCCGTGGTCGCCCAGATGGTCGCCGTGATCCGAGGTGAACACGATCAGTGTGTCGTCCATGCGGCGGTTTCGTTCCAGGCAATCGAGCACGCGCCGCAGATGGTCATCGACCTGCCGGACCAGCCCCATGTAGGTCGGTCGGACGTGGCGGACGACCTCCTCACGCCCGTAGCTCATGCAGTCCTCGTGCGCCTTGCGATACGCCTGCAGGACCGGGTGCGGGTTCTCTGATCCGGGGTCGGCGCGAATGATCCGACCGGTGTTCGAGGACCTGAACATGTCGTGGTAGGGCGCCGGCGCCATCAGCGGCCAGTGCGGCTTGATGTAGGACAGGTGCAGGACCCAGGGTTCGTCGCCCTGCGTCTCGATGAACTCGATCGCGCGATCGGTCATGTACGCGGTCTCGGAGTGCTCCTCGCTGACGATCGCGGGCAGGTGCGCGTTGCGCAGCAGCCAACCGCTCGCCCTGCCGCCGTGCTCGTCCGTGGCCGTGACGACGTAGTCGGTCCACGGATCGGGTCCGCCGTAGCCGTGCGCCCTCAGGTAGTCGGCATACCCCGACTCGGTTCCCGGGGGCGCATGCCCGTCGTAGCGATCGATCTCGACGAATCCGCCGTCGAGTCGCAGGCGGCCCTCGGGCGACTCCGGCGCAATGCCGAGCCGGCGCAGGCCCTCGCGGTCCGGCACGACATGGGTCTTGCCCGCCAGCGCCGCTCGACGGCCCGCCCGCGCGAGGTGATCGCCCAGGGTCTGCTCGCCGACCGAGAAAGGAACATGGTTCCAGGTCGTGCCGTGACTGCCGACGTAGCGGCCTGTGTAGAACGACATCCGCGAAGGCACGCATACCGGGGACTGGACGTACGCGCTGTCGAAGCGCACGCCGCGGGCGGCAAGCGAGTCGATCGCCGGGGTGTGAAGCGACGGATGCCCGTAGCAGGACAGGTAGTCCCAGCGCAACTGGTCGCACATCACGAACAGCACGTTGCGCAGCGGTTTTCGACGGGGATCCGACATGCGTCGCGAGAGGCTCGAGAACGGGGGCGATTCGGGACTATCGCAGCAGCGGCGCCGCGGGGCCAATGAATGTTGCTGCGCCGTCGATAACCTTCCGGTAATCTCGGGTCGGTTCGACGAGGGCGGCCGGCGATGGCGAGACTGGACGGGTACATGAGAGCGAACCTGAAGCCGCGGCACATGCAACTGCTGGTCGCGCTCGACGACTTCCGGCACGTCGGCAAGGCCGCGGCTTTCCTCAACATCACCCAGCCCGCGGTGTCGAAGGCCCTGGCCGAGCTCGAACGAGGGCTCGAGGTCGCCTTGTTCGAACGCGGCTCGAGAGGCCTCGTGCCGACTGCCTACGGACAGTGCCTGATCCGGGTGTCGCGCTCGGTGCTGCGCGACATCGAAGCTGCCCGCGACGAGTTGCGTCAGATGCGCTCGGGATCCACCGGCCGCGTGCGGATCGGCACGCTGCCGGTCGCGGCGCCGGCGCTGGCGCCGCGGGCGGCGATCCGTCTTCAGGCTCGTCGGCCCAACACGGCCGTGAGCTTCCAGGAGGCCACCGCGGACCGTTTGCTGCCGCTGCTTCGCGAGGGGCTTCTGGACGTGGTCGTCGGAACCCTGCCGCCTGCCTCGATGTCGCTCGGCCTCGAGGCGGCCGAGCTCCACCCGGGAGACGGTGTCGCGGTCGTCAGCGGCATGGGCCACCCGCTCGCAGCACGGCGACGGATCGCAGCCGCAGACCTGCTGCCCTATCCGATCGTGATGCCGCCGCTCCGGTCGATCTTCCGCGAGACCGTCGAAGGGGCGCTGGCGACGCTCGGGCTGACGAAGGCATCCGCGCTGGTGGAATCGGGATCGATGACCGCCACCAATACCTACCTGCGGGAAACGGACGCGATCGGCTTCTACTCGCGGCACCTCGCATTGCACTACTCGCGCGTGGGCATGCTGCGCGTGCTGCCGATCACGGTTCCGGGAGCCGCGCTCCCGATCGGTGCCGTGTGGGCCCGCCACACCGATGCAAGCCCGGCTGTGCTCGAGCTGATCGATTGCCTGCGCGAGATTGCACATGAGGTGCTCGACGCGGAACCCGCGCCTGGCTGAGCGACGCGTCGACAGGCATTGGCTGCGCATCGGCGGCGCTCAGCGGACGATCCGGCGCGCGACCAGATAGCCCGACACGCCGCCGAGGCCGGGACCGGGATGCGTCGACGCGCCGACGTGGAACAGGTTGCGATACGGCGTGCGGTGCCCGAGCGCACCGCCCGCCCCGGCCAGCGGGCGCAGCCAGAGGAACTGATCCGGCGAGCAGGCCCCGGCGTACGGATCGCCACCGACGAGGTTGCCGTTCATCGCCTCGAGGTCCGCCGGCGAAAAGGCGCGGCGCGCGAGGATCAGGCGACGCAGTCCGGGCATCACCGATTCGAGCCGCGCCTGGATCCGGTCGGCGACCGCTTCGCGGACCTCCTCGGTCCATCGGCCGTCGGCGTCGACCTCGATCTCGCCGGCCGCGTCGCCACACGGGCGGGCCGGCATCTCGAGTGCCTGCACCCAGAGGATCCAGCCTCCGGGTGGCGCCCGCGTCGGGTCGATCGTCACCGGTTGTCCGACGGCGAGCGTGGGGGCGCGCGGCAGCAGTCCGTTGTTGGCCTCGGCAACCGACAGGCAGACGCCCCCGATGCTGTCGGCGACGTGAACCAGCGGCACTTGCCCCAATTCGGCCACGTTCCAACGCGGCGCTGCCGACAGCGAGAAATGCACCTGCATGTCCGCGCGGCCGAATCGGTATGCCATCGCCCGTTGGCGGACCGGCTTCGGCGCGTCCGGCAAGAGCCGTCCGTAGAGCTGCTGCGGCGTGACGTTGCAGACCACCGCCTGCCTGGCCTCGTACGATCGGCCCGATGCGACGACCCCCGTAGCGCGACGACCGTGCGTGACGACGCGATCGACCTCGACGCCGGTCAGGACGCGACCGCCACGACACGCGATCGCCGACTCGAATGCGGTCACCACCGCGCCGGCACCGCCTGCCGCGGCCGCGATGCCGTGGGCGACCGTCGTCGCGAACGCGACCCGACCGGTCATTCCAGAGCAAGCATCGTCCGGGCCGAGGCCCGTGTGAAGTACCCAGGGCGCCATCAGCGCGCGGGCAAGGTCGGAACGAAGCGACCGCTCTGCCCAGCGGCGGAACGTTTCCAGCGAGTCGGCGCAGAATCCCAGCAACCCCTCGGTGCCGCGCAGGCGCCACTCGCGCGCCAGCAGGCCGAGCGCCGACCATCGATGCGGATCCTCACCGAGCAGACCGAAGGTGAGCGCTGCGTCCGCGCCGAACAACTGGCGCGCCATGGCGCCGAACGCGACTCCGTCGCCCGGTGCCACTGCGTCGATCCGGTCGATGGCGTCGTCGATGCCGCAGCGCAAGGCCAGCCCGCGTCCATCCGGCATCGCCAGCCCGGTTGCGTACTCGCCTTGCAGGAACCGGAGTCCAGCCCGATCGAGTTCGGTCTTCAGCTCCGCATAGGCCGGCCCCTGAACGAATAGCGGATACCACGACGCCATGACGTCGTGGATGTACCCCGGGTGCAGCTCTTCGGAACGAATGCAGCCACCCGCCACCCGATTGCGTTCCAGAACCGTGACCGAGCGTCCAGCAGCGGACAACATCGCCGCGCACACCAGCGCGTTGATCCCGCTGCCGACGACGATGACATCGGAAACGTCGGCAGGCACGCGCGGATCACTCCGACGGGGTCAGCCCCGCCGACCGGGCCTGCTGTCCCCGACGACTGGCATCGGCACGTACGCTTTCCGCGAACGAGGCGCCGGTTTCGCTCGAAACCTCTTGCCCCTGCGATGTCTGCAGCAACTGCATCGTCTTCTCCTGTTCAGGCCCAATCGAATCGCATCGCGTCAGGCCAGATGCGTCGGCAGGGGACTTCGATCGGTCATCGCAATCATTTGCTGCGCAAGCTGGCCGACCAGGTCGGCTCGTATCGTCGCCGCGGACGGGACGTCCCAGAGGTTGCGCATTTCGTGAGGATCGTCGTCGAGATCGTAGAGCTCGCCCCAGGCCGCTCTCTCGTAGACGCTGAGCCGATGGCGATCGGTGACGAGGGTACGCATGCGCACCGGACCATCGAACCCGAGGTAGGTTCGCTGGCCCTCCTCCTCGATCAGCACCGCATCGTGATGCCGCGACCGCGAACCGGCCAGCACCGGCCCGAGCGAGGCGCCCTGCATGCCGTTGAATGGCGCCACGCCGGCCGCGTCGAGGATGGTCCGCGCCAGATCCAGCGTGCCGCAAAGCGCGCTGCTGCGCCGGCCGTGCTGTCCCGGACAGCGGGGGTCCGCCCATATCAAAGGGGTGCGGATCAGCGACTGGTAGTGGACCGGGCCCTTGAGCATCAGCTGGTGATCTCCCAGGAATTCGCCATGATCCGTCGTGAACACGACGACGGTCGTATCGGCCAACCCCAGTCGCTGCAGCGAGTCGAGCACGGCTCCGACGCCGTCGTCGATCATCGTGATCATTCCGAAACTGAGCGCGAGCGCCTCCCGCGCCTCGCGTTCTGTGCAGGCATACACGGCCGGCGTGTGCCTGACCGCGAGACCGCCGTCGCGCTGGGCGCGAAGCCAGCGTACGTGCGGCGGCGCGGCCTCGTAGCCCTGCCGCCATGACTCAGGCAGCGGCATATCCTGCGGACGGTACATCTCGCGGTAGCGTCCCGGCGGCGTGAAGGGATGATGCGGATCGGGAAAGGAGCAGTACAGGAGGAACGGCTGCTCGCCGCGCAAGGCGAACTGCCGCAGCCGCGCGATCGTGCGTTCGGCAACCCAGCTCGTCGGGTAGAGATCCTCGGGCAGCCGGGTGCGCCACGATTGCTCCAGGGCCAGGCCCTCGCCGCGACGGTGTGGATCGCCGAACCGGTCGCGGTCGAGATCAGGAGCGCGCGAACGAAGCCACCGACCGTAGTGGCCGTCGACCTCGTCACCGTGGCCGACGGCGAGATCCAGATGCTGGAATCCGTAGAAAGGCAGCTCGGGCTCGAAACTGTCGTCGCCGCGCCAGCGCTCGAGGTCTTCCTGCAGATAGTCCCCGGGCTGCTGGCGCCGCGCCTCTTGCAGCGCCGCCGGCGGCGGCAGGCCGGCCATCGCGTCACCCCGCAACACTGCAGGCATGCCGGTGAAGTTCTGTAGGTGTGACTTCCCGACCATCGCGGTCGCGTAGCCGGCAGCTGCGAGCAGGTCGGGGAACGTGACCGACTGCAGCGACAGTGCGATGCCATTGTGCCGCGCACCGTGCACCGAGGGCATGCGTCCGGTCATGAGTGTCGACCGGTTGGGCATGCAGACGGGCGATGCGACGTAGGCGCGGTCCATCGCGACACCGCACCGCGCGATCGAGTCGATGTTCGGCGTGTGCAGCCAACGGCTTCCGTAGCAACCGAGGTGATCGGCGCGCTGCTGATCGGTGACGAAGACCAGAAAGTTCGGCCGACGCACCATCGTCTCCGCCGCAGCCGCCTCGCTCATTGTCCCCTCGCTGCGGGTTGCCTGCGCCCCTTTGCCCCGGCCGACGCCTCGCCGAGCATCGCTTGCGCCTCGTCGATCAGCGCATGCATCGAGGTTTCGAGCGAATCACGCGCCCCGGGCGCAAGCCGCGATAGCAGCCGCTCGTTGCGCTGCACGGAAAGTCCGAAGATACGTCGCGCCAGTCGATTGCCGCGCCCGGTCGGGCGCACGTCGACGAACCGCGCATCCCGCGCCTGCGAGACCCGGGTGAGCAACCCCTTCTGGACCAGCGACGCAACCAGCCTCGAGGCCAGGCCCGCGTCGAAGCCGGCCTCGTCCGCCAACTGCGTCAGCGTGACCCCGGGGCTACCGACCAGCCACGCCGCCGACAGCGTCCGCCATTCGTTCAGAGTGAGCCCGTAGTCGCGGCGGAAGATGATCGTACTGGCCCTCGTGTAGAGGACGTTGAAGCGGCGCACCTGCAACGTAAACAACCTTGCGAGACGCTCCCGATCCGGTACGGCCTGGTTCATTTCCGTCGACACTGGCTGGATGCTTGACATGATCAATTGGTAACTTGATAGTGTCAAGCATTCTGTCCGGAGCGATCGTTTTGCGGGCGAACCTCCCGTTCCACCTGATGGCCAAGCCAGTCGGCCCGCTGTGCAACCTGCGGTGCCGCTACTGCTTCTATCTGGAGAAGGAGGCGCTCTTCCCCCCGCGCACGACGCGGTGCATGGACGACTCCACCCTCGAGGAATTCGTTCGCCAATACATCGAGTCGCAGCCCGGCACGCAGGTCGACTTCGCCTGGCAGGGCGGCGAGCCGACGTTGCTCGGCGTGGAGTATTTCCGCAAGGCCGTCGACCTGCAGCGCAGGTACGCGAACGGCAGGACGATCAGAAACGCGCTGCAGACCAATGGAACCTTGCTCGACGACGAATGGGGTGCGTTCCTCTCGGACAACGACTTCCTGGTCGGTGTCAGCCTCGATGGCCCAAGAGCGCTCCACGACCGCAGCCGCATCGATCCGCACGGACGCGGTAGCTGGACGGCCACGATGCGCGGGGTGGCGGTGTTGCGCCGCCACAAGGTCGAGTTCAATACATTGACTTGCGTGAGTCGCGCGAACGCCGGCGAGCCGCTGGAGGTGTACCGGTTCCTGCTCGACGCCGGAGCGCGGCACCTGCAGTTCATTCCCGTCGTCGAGCGCTCACCCGCCACCGCAGAGCGCGAGCGCGGCCTGTCGCTCGGCGCGCCGTCGCTGGCCGCGTCCTGCACGGCGCGGGCCACCAACTGGTCCATCGACGGCGCCGGATGGGGCGACTTCCTGATCGCGATCTTCGACCGCTGGGTCCGGCGCGACGCCGGAAACGTGCAGGTGCAGCAATTCGATGACGCGCTCGGCCGATGGCTGGGCCTGCCCGGCGGCGTCTGTGTGCACAGCGAGACCTGCGGCCGTGCACTGGCGATCGAGCACGACGGATCGGTCTATGCGTGCGACCACTACGTCTACCCGGAGTACCGCCTCGGCAACGTGCGCGAGACGGGGCTCCCTCGGCTCGTCGACGACCCGCGTCAGATAGCGTTCGGGCTGGCCAAGCGCGATCGATTGCCCGATCGCTGTCGAAGCTGTCCGGTGCGATTCGCCTGCCACGGGGGCTGCCCGAAGCATCGTTTCGGCACCGGGCCCGGGGGCGAGCCCGGATCGAATCACCTGTGCGAGGGCTATCGCGCGTTCTTCACGCATGTCGATCCGTATATGCGACTGATGGCGACCCTGTACCGGCGCGGCCAGCATCCGGGGCTGATCCGTTCGATCCTCGCGACCTCGCGCCGGCGTTGAGCGCCGCCCGGCGGCGTCGACCTCGGCACGCCCTGGGGGTCCTGACTTTGCCGCTCTGTCGGGATCAACCGCGAAGTTATCGGATAGCCGCGCGGCGCCCGCCGGAATAGCGTGTCGCGTACGCGGCATGGACGCCGTGCAGGATAGCGCGACGATGACGCAACCGATCGCTGGCACGCGCAAGACAGTGCCCACCTACTGTTACCAGTGCGTGAACGGCCCCGACCTCTTGAAGGTCGAGGTCGTCGACGGCGTGGCAACCAAGGTCGAGCCCAACTTCGACGCGCGGGGCGTGCACCCCGCCGACGGCAAGATCTGCGTCAAGCCTTACGGGCTGATCCAGAAGATCTACAACCCGAACCGGCTGCTGCGGCCGATGAAGCGCACGAATCCGCGCAAGGGCCGCAACGAGGATCCAGGCTGGGTGCCGATCAGCTGGGACGAGGCACTGGACGCGATCGCGCAGAAGCTCGGCGCGATCCGCCGCGCCGGCCTGCTCGACGAGAACGGCGACCCGAAGTTCGCGTTCAGCACCGGGGGCGCCGGTACCCCGCTGATGTTCATGGGCGCGTTCCCGGCGTTCTTCGCGGCCTGGGGCCCGATCGACATGAGCCTGGGCGCAGGTGGCACGGTCAAGTGCAAGCACACCGAGCACCTGTACGGCGAACTCTGGCACCGCGGCTTCACCGTCTGTCCGGATACGCCTCTGGTCGAGTACGTCGTCTCTTTCGGCCTGAACATCGACACGTCGGGCGGCGTCACCAGCGTGCGCCGCGGCGCCGACGCGCGCGTGCGGGGCATGAAGCGCGTGCAGATCGAACCACACCTGTCGGTCACCGGGGCGCAGGCCAAGGAGTGGATCCCGATCCGGCCGAAGACCGACTCGGCCTTCCTCTACGCGATGGTCAACGTGCTGCTGCACGAGCATCCGCTCGGGGATCTCGACGTCCCGTTTCTGAAGCACCGGACAGCGTCGCCGTACCTGATCGGCCCGCACGGCTATTATCTGCGCGACCCGGAGAGCGACAAGCCGCTCGTCTGGGACCTGCTCACCGCGCGCGCCGTTGCATACGACACCGCCGGCATCGACCCGGCGCTGACCGGCACCTTCAGCATCGACGCGATCGAGCGCGGCGCCGACGACGAGGTCTGGCGCCACGCAGGCGTCGATGCGGTGCCCGCGCACGCGAGGCTGATGGCGCACGTCGCGCGCCACACGCCCGAATGGGCCGCGCCGATCTGCGATGTTCCGGCGAACACGATCCGCCGCATCGCCAACGAATTTCTCTCGCATGCGCGCATCGGCGAGACGATCGAGGTCGCAGGCCGCACGTTGCCATTGCGGCCGGTGGCCGTCTCGATCGGCAAGTCGGTCAACAACGGTTGGGGCTCCTACGAGTGCGTCTGGGCGCGCACGGTCCTGATGGTGCTGGTCGGCGGCCTCGAGGTACCCGGGGGCCTTCTCGGCACGACCGTGCTGCTGTCCAAACCGTGGCTCGACCACGACCGATGGGCGACCGTGACGCCCGGCCCCGACGGCTTTCTCGACTACCCGTTCCACCCGACCGACCGGGAGCACTGGATCTCCAAGCCGACGGTGCGGCACGCCTACAGCACGCTGATTCCCGGCACCGGGGACGGCCCCTATGCGCAGGCGGTCGGCTCGACTTCGCTGACCTGGCTTCGGCTGCAGGGACGGGGCGCGCCGAGTTGGCCGGTGCCGAATCCGCCCGAAGTGTGGTTCGTCTATCGCTGCAACCCATTGATCTCGTTCTCCGAGACGACGCGCCTGGGCGAGACGATCGCGCGATTCCCGTTCATGGTCGCGTTCGCCTACACGCACGACGAAACCAATCATTTCGCCGACATCCTCCTCCCCGATCGCACCGACCTCGAAGGCACGCAGCTGGTCCGGATCGGAGGCACGCGCTACGAGGAGCAATTCTGGGAGTCGCGTGGCTGGGTGCTTCGCCAGCCCGTCGTGGAACCGCAGGGCGAGACGCGCGAGTTCACCTGGATCGCGACCGAACTCGCGCGTCGCACCGGCCTGCTGCGCGAGTTCAACACGATGATCAACCAGGGCGTCTGCGGGCTGCCGCTCAAGACCGACACCTACGATTTCTCGCTCGACACCGACGAGCCGCACGGCGTCGAAGAGATCTGGAACGCGGTCTGCCGCGCAGCGAGCATCGACGTCACCGATGGCGCTGCCTCCGACGGGCTGGAATGGTTCAAGGAGCACGGCTACCGCCTGAAGCCGTTCCCCAGGCTGAACTGGTACCTGTACCCGCGCATGGTCGAGCTGGAGCGCCGCTTCGAGCTGCCGTACCAGGAGCGCGTGATGCGCATCGGTCGTCAGCTCGCAAACCGCCTGCACGAGAACGGCATCGACTGGTGGGACCTGCAGGTCCACGATTACGAAGCCCTTCCGGAGTGGAAGGACCTCAACGCGCTGTGGGGCGAGGTCTACCGGCGCAACTTCCACGTCGACATCGCCGACTTCCCGTTCTGGCTGCTCACCGCGCGCAGCATGCAGTACGCATGGGGCGGCAACGTCGGGATCCAGCTGATGCGCGAAGTGGCCGAGAACGTCGCGGGCCACAGCGGGATCATGATCAACGCACGCAAGGCCGAAGGGATGGGCATCGGCGAGGGCGACACGATCGAAGTCACGTCGCCGGTCGGCCAGACACGCGGGCGGGCGCTCCTGCGCCAAGGCGTGCGTCCCGACGTGATCGTCATGATCGGCCAGTTCGGCCACTGGAAGACGCCGTTCGCCAAGGACATCCCGATGCCGAGCCTGAACGACCTGGTTCCGATGTCGATGGACCTGATCGACGGCACCGGGTCGTCGATCGACGCGGTCCGCGTCCGCATCCGGCTCGTGGAGCGCGCCCGATGACCCGCTACGTGATGGTCGCGGACCTGCGGCGCTGCGTCGGTTGCCAGACCTGCACCGCCGCCTGCAAGCTCACGAACGCGACGCCCCCGGGCGTGCAATGGCGCAAGGTGCTCGACGTCGAAATGGGCGAGTACCCCGACACCGAGCGCGCGTTCATGCCGGTGGGGTGCCAGCACTGCTCGGACCCGCCGTGCCTCGACGTGTGCCCGAGCACCGCCACGCGCAAGCGCGACGACGGCATCGTCACGATCGACTACGACATCTGCATCGGGTGCGCGTACTGCGCGGTGGCCTGTCCGTACCAGGCGCGATACAAGGTCGAGAAGCCGGCGTTTGCCTATGGCGCGCCCACCCGCACGGAGGAAAAGCGCTTCGACGACCGCCTGCTCGGGGTCGCTCAGAAGTGCAACTTCTGCGTCGACCGCATCGACGCCGGCAAGGCGCAGGGCCTGACCCCAGGCGTCGACCCGGAGGCGTCGCCCGCCTGCGCCAACGCCTGCATCGCCGATGCGCTCACGTTCGGTGACATCGAGGATCCGGACAGCAACGTCTCGAGACTGCTTTCGAACAGCCCATGGTTCCAGATGCACGAGGAACTGGGCACGGATCCGGGCTTCTACTACCTGTGGGACAAGGAGAGAACGTGATCAGGTTCGCCCGGATCCTGCAGCGGCACTGGGACTGGCGCGCCGCCTGCAATTTCGTGTTCGGCGGAACCGGCGGCGCACTGCTTGCGCTGGCGGTGCTCATCGACGGCGGTCACGCTGTCCGCTCGGCGCTGCCGCTGCTCGCGCTGGCACTGGTCGGCGCGGGACTGGGCTGCGTGTGGCTCGAGATCGGCCGGCCGTGGCGCGCGCTCAACGTGTTCCGACATCCGCAGAGATCGTGGATGACGCGCGAAGCGTTCGTCGCCTCGGCCACCTTCGCACTCGCGGTTGCCGGCCTGGCGCTGGGTGTTCCCGCGCTGCTCGCGGCGTCCGGGGTCGGCGGGCTCGCCTTCCTCTACTGCCAGGCCCGGATCCTGCGGGCGGCGCGCGGCGTACCCGCCTGGCGACAGCAGGCGATCGTCCCGTTCGTCGTCGCCACCGGCCTGGCCGAAGGTGCCGGACTCGCGGTTGCGCTTCTGGCGCTGGCCGGACCGACACCGGCCTGGCTCGGGTGGCTGCTGCTGGGGTGCCTCATGGCGCGCGCGCTGGCCTGGTACCAATACCGGGCGGCCCTGAAAAGCGACGGCGCGCCCGAACCGACGCTGGCGCTGGTCGCGCGCCTTCACGCGCCACTGCTCGTGTCCGGCACGGCGGTGCCCGTGATCCTGCTGGCTCTTGCGCTGACCACCGGCGGATCCGTCACGACCGTGTCGAACGCCGCAGCAGGCGTCTTCGCACTGCTGGCGGGATGGGCGATCAAGTTCGTGCTGGTGACGCGCGCGGCCCACCTTCAGGGCTACGCGTTCGGCAAGTTGCGTACCGGCCATCCGCTAGCGCGCGCGCGTTCCTGATCCCGCGTATCGACGGCTCCCATCCCCTTCCACCCTGCTCGACGAGAACCCGACATGACAAGCCCCCGCCTCCTGGCATCCCTGGCCCTGGCCACCGTCCTGGCCGCACCGGCCGCCACGCTCGCCGCCGACTGGTATCCGCTTCCGGTGAACTCGACCTCGGCCGACGGAAAGGTCTCGCAGGTCGACTACGTCGCGCTGCCCAAGGCCGCCGAGCCCTGGAACGTCTGCGTATCGTTTCCCCACCTGAAGGACTCGTTCTGGCTGGCCGCCAACTACGGGATCGTCGAGGAAGCGAAGCGCCTCGGCGTGCGCGTTGTCGTCCTCGACGCCGGCGGCTTCACCCAGCTGAACAACCAGATCTCGCAGATCGAAAACTGCGTGGCCGGCGGCGCCAAGGCGGTAATCGTCGGCGCGATCTCGCAGGACGGCCTCGGCAACCTGGTCGCGGAACTCAAGCGGAAGAACATTCCGGTGGTCGACGCCTATAACGGCATGACGTCGAAGGACGTCGGCGCCCGGTCGCTGACGCTGCCGCGCGACGAAGGCTACCGTGCAGGTCGCTACCTCGCCGAGAAGCATCCGAAGGGCAGCAAGACGGTCAGGGTCGCCTGGCTCCCCGGGCCGGCCGGCGCCGGCTGGGTCGAGTTGTTCAACAGCGGATTTCGCGACGCGATCAAGGACAGCGCCGTCGAGATCGCCGAAACGAAGTACGGCGACACCGGCAAGGAGGTCCAGACGCGCCTGCTCGAGGACATCCTGCAGACGCACAAGGACGTCGACTACGTCGCCGGCACGGCGGTCACGGCCGAAGCCGCCGTGCCGGTCCTGCGCGCACGGGGGCTGACCTCGAAAGTCAAGGTGGTGTCGGTCTACCTCACGCCGGGCGTGTACCAGGGCCTGAAGAACAAGTCGATCGAAGCCTCCAACATGGCCCCGGTCGTGCTCGTCGGCCGCATCGCCGTCGACCAGGCGGTACGGCTGATCGAGGGCAAGGAGGTGCTGCGTGACGTCGGACCGATCGGACGGATGTACACGAAGGACGACATCGGCACGCTGAAGACCGACACGGTGCTCGCGCCGGCAGGGTTCAAGCCGGTGTTCAAGGTCGGGAAGTGATTCCGTCCGCCCGTGCAGTCCCGGGGACTGCGACCGCCCGGGCCCGATCCGGGCCCCTTCACGTTCCTGCTCGGGGGTCGACGATGTCGAAGACGTTTCTCACCTGGATTTCTGCACCTCTTCTGGCCCTGGTCGTCGCCGCCGGCCCTGCCAAGGCCGGATACCCGGAACGCCCCGTCTCTCTTGTCGTCACTTCAACCCCGGGCAGCCCGCTGGACGTCCTGGGACGCACACTCGCGGCGGAGGCGGCGAAGGACCTGGGTCAGACAGTGATCGTGGAAAACCGGGCTGGCGCATCGGGCAACATAGCGGGCAGCTATGTCGCGCATAGCGCGCCGGATGGCTACACGTTGATTCTCACGCTTGCCAATCTGGTCACCGTCAACCCGCTGCTCATGACCGATACGCAGTTCAATGCCAGCACCGCTCTGGAACCGGTGGCACATATAGGCTCCTTCAGTCAGGTGCTGGTCGTGCCCAAGCGACTCGGGGTGAACAGTCTCGACGCGTTGGTCGAACTTGCCCGAAAACGTGATCTGACCTACGCCACCGCAGGAGCGGGGTCACCCGGCCACCTCACGATGGCGGCTTTTGCCCTCGCGACCGGTATTGCCACACTCACCCACGTGCCGTACAAAGGCAATCCCCCGGCCGTGAACGACCTCCTGGGTGGCATCGTCGATACGGGGTTCCTGGTAGCGTCGGGGGTGCTGCCTCACATCAAGACCGGGGCGTTCGTGCCATTGGCGGTATCCGGCAAGACTCGCAGCGATTTGTTGCCCGGTGTGCCGACCGTGGCGGAATCACGCATTCCGGGCACTGGCGATTTCGACCTGACCTTCGGGTATCTGGTGGCGATGCCCAAAGGCACCCCACCCCAACTGATCGAGCGCTGGAACACCCTGCTGCACGACATTCTGCGTCGCCCCAGCGTTCAAGATCGCCTCAAGGCCATGGACACCAGGCCGGTCTTTTCGACGCCCGAAGAAACCCGAAGGTCGCTGGCGAACGAGTCCAGGCGCATGAAGGAGATCGTGGAGAGAGCCAATATCCGGATCAATTGATCCGGCACCGCACCGCGCCAGGAGAGAGCTTTTGCCAACCTGCTGCCGCACAAGAGGGATTCCGATGTGACGCCCGTCGCAACAGATCCTTGTGGCACCGTCGAGCACCCGTCGCGCACGAGCACACCTGCTCTGCGCATTCGCGCGCTGAGCAAGCGCTACGGATCCAATCTCGCGCTGTCGCCGACCAGCCTCGACTTCATGGCCGGGCGGGTGCACGTGCTGTTCGGAGAGAACGGCGCCGGCAAGTCGACGCTGATCTCGATGATCGCGGGGGCCAACGAGCCCAGCGCCGGAACGATCGAGACCGGCTCGCATCGGGGCGCGTTTCACTCGGTCAGCGAAGCGCGCGCGCAGGGTGTGCGCGCCGTGTTCCAGGAGTTCTCGCTGATTCCGCACCTGACCGTCGCCGAGAACATCACTCTGGGCGAAGAGCCGGTCGGCCCCACCGGCCTGTTGTCGAAATCGTCGGCGCGCGCGCAGGCGCATCGCGTGATCGCCGAGCTCGGATTCGACCTGAGTCCGGACACTCCGGTCGAGCGGCTCGCGCGCGGCAAGCAGCAGATGGTGGAGATCTGCAAGGCCGTGCGGCAGGATCCGCGCGTGCTGATCCTCGACGAGCCGACGGCCTCGCTGTCCGAGCACGACACCAAGGCACTGTTCGCGCTGATGGGGAAGCTGCGCGCGAGCGGCACCGCGATCGTCTACATCACGCATCGGATGCACGAGATCCCGCTGATCGGCGACGACGTGACGGTCCTGCGCGACGGCAAGCTGGTCGCCACGGTTCCGGCCGACACGCCGGAGTCGAGACTGGTGGAGCTCATGACGGGTCGCGCGCTGTCCGATATCTACCCGGCCTCGGTGCCGGTCGCGACGCAGGCACCCGTCCGTCTCGCCCTCCGAGGACTGTCGACCGCGCACGAGTCGGTCATCGATGCGAGCCTGGAAGTCCGCGCCGGCGAAATCGTCGGCGTGGCCGGGCTCGTCGGCTGTGGAAAGAGCGAACTCGCGCAGGCATGCTTCGGCCTGCAGCGAATCGCCGCGGGTGAATTGCTCGTCGACGGACGGAGCCGAAGGTTTCGCCACCCGGCCGACGCCATCGCTGCGGGCGTCTGGTATTCGCCTCCGGATCGCAAACGCGACGGCCTTGTGATGATGCGCCCGGCACGCGAGAACATCTCGCTGTCCTCGCTGTCTTTTGGTCACCTTGCGGGCCGCCTGCTGCGCCGCCGACGCGAGTCCGAAATGGTCGGCCGGCTCTCGAAGCGGGTCGATTTCCCGACCGGACGGGTCGGCGAGGCCATCGGCAATTTCTCGGGCGGCAACCAGCAGAAGGCCCTGCTCGCCAAGGGCCTCGGCCAGGACGTCGGTGTCTACCTGTTCGACGAGCCGACGGTCGGCGTGGACATGGGCGCGCGTCATTCGATCTACGAATACCTCGCAGGCCTGAGCGCCAACGGCGCAGCCATCCTGCTCGTGTCGTCCGATCTGCCGGAGCTGATGGGCCTGTCGCACCGCCTACTCGTCATGCGCGGCGGACGCCTTGCCGCGGAATTCGGGCGCGGCGATTACAACGAACAGCGCATCCTCGAACAGTTCTTCGAATGACGATTGAAATGGCCGCATCGATGTCCCCGCACGCCCCCGTCCGCTCCACGACCCCTGCTCGAGTCAGCGCGCGCGCCTGGCTCGCGAGGAACCGCGAGGCCATCGTGCTTCCGGTCCTGTTTGCACTCGCGGTCACCGTGTTCTCGCTGGAAGCGCCCGGCTTCCTGAGCACCGACAACCTGATCAACGTATCGCGCCAGTCGGTCTACCTGATGATCGTCTCGCTGGCACAACTCGTCGTGCTGATCGGGGGAGGCCTCGACCTATCGGTCGGGACGGTCGTCGCGCTGGCCTCGGTGGTCGGCGCGACCGTCATGGCCGCCGCGCACGCCGCCTGGCCCGAATCGCCGGGGCTGGCGATCGCCGCCGGCAGTGCGGCAGGCCTCGCAGTAGGCGTGGGGATCGGCTTGCTCAACGGTTTCGGTACCGCGGTGCTACGCATCCCGGCATTCATGATGACGCTGGGCATGTCGTCGGTGGCTTTCGGCCTGACCCTGCTGGTCAGCGGCGGCGTCCCGGTCTACGGGTTGCCTCCGGGGTTCGGCGAAATCTTCGGCTTCGGCCGAATCGCGGGGCTTCCCGTGCCGTCGCTGATCGCGGCCGCAGTCGTGCTCGCGATCTACGCGCTGCTCGAGTGGACCCGCTACGGGCGTCACCTCTACGCGACCGGCGGTAACCTTCGCGCCGCCGATCTCTCGGGCGTGCGCACCACTCAGGTGACCATCGGTGCGTTCGCGATCGCCGGATTGCTCTCCGCGCTCTCGGGACTGCTCCTGACTGCCCGCCTCGACACGGGCGAATCGAACATCGGCGCGAGCCTGCCGCTCGAGTCGATCGCCGCATGCGTCATCGCCGGGGTGAGCTTGTCCGGCGGCCTCGGCCGCACGCTGAAGGTCGTGATCGGCACCCTGCTGATCGTCCTGGTCCAGAACGGCATGAACCTGATGCAGATCGGCGCCTATGCGCAAACCATCGCAATCGGCGCGATCCTGATCCTCGCGATGGCGCTGTCGCGCCGCTGACGCGCGGAAACGGCCGCCCCATCTACGGCATCAGCTCGCCGCCCGCGATCACGATGCTCTGCCCGGTGACCGACGCAGCCGCTTCGCTGCACAGCCAGCCGATCGTTTCGCCGACCTCCTCGGGCTGGATCAGGCGCCCCTGAGGGTTGTGCGCCACCAGATTCGAGAGCGCCTCGTCGCGCGAGCGGCCGGTCTTCGCGACGATGTTCGCGAGCGCGTCCCCGACGATGTCGGTATCGGAGTATCCGGGGCAGACCGCGTTGACGGTGATCCCCTTGCGCGCGGTTTCCATCGCGAGCGCGCGCGTGAAGCCGACCAGCGCGTGCTTGGCCGCGCAATAGGCAGTGACGTAGGGCATGCCGGTCAGGCCTGCGGTGGACGCGACGTTGACCAAGCGCCCCCACCCGCCCGCGAGCATCCCCGGCAACGCCGCGCGCGTCGCGTACACCGCGCCCATCAGGTCGACGTCGAGCACTTCGCGCCAGAGCTTCGCATCGCTCTTCAGGAACGGCGCGGACGGCGCGATGCCGGCGTTGTTCACGAGGATGTCCACCGGCCCGCGCGCGGCGGCGCATGCGGCGACCGCGCTCGTGATCGACGCCTCGTCGGCGATGTCGGCGACCGCCGATCCCACGGCGACCCCGTGATCGCCCGCAAGCCGTTGCGCGGTCGCATCGAGCGTCTTCGCGGTGCGCCCGAGCAGGGAAACCGTCGCCCCGCGCGAGGCAAGCGCGGCGGCGATGGCGGCGCCGATGCCGCGCCCGCCGCCGGTGACGGCGGCATGCCTGCCAGCAAGCGGCCGGCCCTTGTGCGTTGCTGCGGACATTCCGCCTCCCGATGCGATACTTGGTTCAAGCTTGAATCAATTATCGCCGATCGCTCGGCTGCCTGGCAAGCCAACCACCGCTCACGCCGGGTGTTGCGCCCGCAACGTCGTTCGCAATCGTCCGAGCAGCGCATCGAGCTGGCGCAACTCGTCGCGATCGAACTCGCGCAGCAGTTCCCCTAGCCAGGCATTGTGCGCCGGGACCATCGCACCGACCAGTCGGCGCCCCCTGGCGGTCAGGTGCACGCGCATCACCCGTGCGTCGGCGGCATCCCGGCGCCGCACGACGAGCTGCTCGGCCTCGAGGCGACCGATGACGTCGGTGATATTGCCCTTGGTCACCATCAGACGCTGCGACAGTTCGCTCATCGTCGGCTCCGCAGGCGGCCGCGCGATCTGGGCAAGCACGTCGAAGCGCGCGAGCGTGGTACCGAAGTCCTCGCGCAGCCGATTGCGCAGCTCGCTTTCGATCAGGTTGCTGCAGGCGAGCATGCGAAGCCAGACGCGCGTCTCGATGCCGCCCTGGGAGCCGCCAGCCTGCCGCTCGGTGTGTTCGTCCATTGCACCCGTTCTCGAAGCGTGCCGCAGCGGAACTCCGCCACACTCAGGGCGGGCAGTCTACCGCACGGCTGTTGGTTCGGTGAGGCCCCGAGGTTCCGACGGAACATTCTCTCCGGAGGGCTTGATCATTCAGGGTTAAATAGTTTAAGCTTGAACTATATCGCAACCTCGAACGCCGACCGCCGTCGGCGACAAGGAGCCCCGCATGTGGCGCCCCCCGCAAAAGATCAAGTGGAAGACGAAGCCCGGCCAGTGGCCGTCCCGCGACGACGCGAGCCGCTCGCGCCTGTTCAGCCGGCTCGAGGCCGGGCCGTTCAAGCTCGCCACGCGCACCTGGGTTCCCGCGATGGTGCCGTGGCGGGCCACCGAAGACGGCTTCGTCACCGACGACAACGTCGACTGGTACGCGCGCTTCGCTGCCGGGCGCCCGGGCGCGATCGTGCTCGAGGCCACCGGAATCCGCGACGTGCCGAGCGGTCCGCTGCTGCGGATCGGACATGACCGCTTCGTGCCCGGCCTGCGGCGTATCGTCGATGCGGTCAGGCAGGCGAGCGGCGGCGAGACGAAGCTGTTCATCCAGCTGATCGACTTCCTGTCGATTCGCCGTCGCCCCGACCCGACGAAATTCCTCGGCCAGCACCTTCGGATCACCGACCAGCACCGCTCGGCGCTCGGGCTCGACGGCGCCCCGGAGGAGACGGTCCGACATGCGCTGCTCGGGCTTCCGCAAGAGCGCCTCGCCGAGGTGCTCGACGCACGCGAACTGGAAGCGCTGCGGATGGGCGCGCGCGAACGCGTGACCGACACGCACCTGCCGCACATCCGCGAGCTGCCGCAGGTGCTGCCGGGCCTGTTCGCCGCCGCCGGGCGCCGCGCGCGCGAGGCCGGTTTCGACGGCGTCGAGCTGCACTATGCGCATGCATACACCATGGCGTCTTTCCTGTCGGCGCTGAATACCCGCAGCGACGGGTACGGCGGCTCGCGCGAGGGGCGGGTGAGGCTGCCGCTCGAGGTATTCGAGCGGGTACGCGCGGAAGTCGGGGCCGACTACGCGGTGGGCTGTCGGTTTCTGTCCGAGGACTGCATTCCGGGCGGCTCGACGGTCGACGACGCCGCCCATTTCGGCGTCGCCTTCGCCCGCGCGGGCATGGACTTCCTGTCGCTGTCCCGGGGCGGGAAATTCGAGGATGCCAAGCAGCCGGCGATCGGCTGGTCCGCCTACCCCTATACCGGCCCGAGCGGCTACGAATGCATGCCCCACCACGTGTCGGACGAGCGCGGCCCGTTCGGACGCAACGTCGAGGCGTCGGCGCAGATCCGCGCGGCAATACGTGCGGCCGGGCTGACGACACCGGTCGTCGTGACGGGCGGAGTCCACGGCTTCGGCCAGGCCGAAGAGTTGCTCGCGACCGATCGCGCCGACGTGGTCGGGTTCGCGCGCGCGAGCCTCGCGGATCCGGACTGGTTCCTGAAGGTGCGATCCGGTCACGGCGATGCGGTCAACATGTGCATCTACGCGAACTACTGCGAGGCACTCGACGAGAAGCACGAGGAAGTCACGTGCCAGCTCTGGGATCGCACCGGCCTCGACGAACCCGGCCTGCGCAAGACGAAGGACGGCAAGCGCCGGCTGACGCCCGCGCCATGGACCCCGCCGACGGCCTGAGCCGCGCACCTCATCCGGAAACCGACGCCATGACTCACGTTGTCCTCGAATCCTGCATCCGCTGCCGCTACACCGATTGTGTCGACGTCTGCCCGGTCGATTGCTTCCGCCAGGGACCGAACATGCTGGTCATCGATCCCGACGAGTGCATCGACTGCGCGGTCTGCATTCCCGAGTGCCCGGTGGAGGCGATCAAGGCCGAAGAAGACGTTCCGGCCGAACAGCAGGCCTTTGTCGCCCTGAACGCGGAACTGGCCAAGGGCTGGCCTGCGATAACCAAGACGCAGGAACCGCTCGCCGAAGCCGAGCAATGGAAGGACGCGCACGATAAGCTGCAGTACCTCGAACGCTGAATCGCCACCGACGACGAAGGAACCGCCTTGGACCAACCGCTCGCCCTCGCC
>OEIU01000470.1_pt1 | contig 37307 bp, 36 predicted proteins | sample 1539221 | NCBI WGS metagenome assembly OEIU01 (sample SAMN03792071, study PRJEB22550) | activated sludge metagenome | feature: wastewater treatment plant; material: activated sludge; isolation source: Wastewater treatment plant of a petroleum refinery complex | place: Argentina: Zarate | collected...
ACGCCCGACCTCGATAACCAGTTGAATTTGTTCGACTTTTAACCGGACAGCAGTGATAGCCCATGTAGAACGAAAGATGAAAGTCCAGCGCGTTCTTCCCCGTCCTGCTGATGGGGACTGCGGTCACGTCGTCGCCGAAGGACGAAAAACGTTGCTCGATCTGCCGCTGGTTCGGTCCATGAAACACCCACAGCTCGCTTGCGGCCGGCACCATGGTGCGCAATTCGCCCTCGGTGGGCTGGACGTTCTCGTAGTCGAGCAGCACGAGCGTGCGCGGCGTCGAGGCGCGTGCAGGCGAGTCTCGCGCGATCGTCCGCTTGGCCGGGTACTTCAACGCGTTGCGCGCCAGCTTGTCCTTGACTGCCCGCGTGACGTCGATCTCGCTGCGGTCGGCCAACTGCAACAGGTAGAGCAGCACGTCCGCGAGCTCTTCGCCAATGCGCTGCTTCGAGGCGGGATCCTGATGGGCGACCCGGGACTCTTCGGGCGTCATCCACTGGAACAGCTCTGCCAACTCGGCTGCTTCCACCATCAAGGCCGTGGACAGATTCTTCGGTGTGTGAAACGGCTGCCAGTCGCGTTCAGCGGCAAAGTGCCGCAAGTCGGCCTGCAGTTCGTGAAAGTTCATCCCGGTTCTCGCCAGCGCCTGTCCATCGTGGATCTTGCCAGCGGCTGGATCCCGCCGGTGTCTGCGCTGCTGCCCGGCTTGTGCTGATGATCACGCTCAGCCGCCGAGCAGCTTGTTCACCAGCTCGGCAGTGCCCGACGCGCCCACCTTGCGCATCAGCCGCGTGCGGTAGACATCCACCGTGCGCGGGCTGATGCCCAGGCGCTTGCCGATCAGCTTGCTCGTCAGCCCTTCGATCAGCAGCGCGGCGATCTCGCGTTCGCGCGCCGTGAAGTCGACCTTCAGCGCACGCCGCGACGACAGATCCTCGAAGGCCCAGATGCCCGCAGCGTGTGGCTGCGCGGGGTCGAGCGCGCGGCCGCTGACGCGGCACCAGAACAGCTCGCCGCGGCGCGGGCCGCCCAGGCGCTTCATCACGCGGTCGTCGGCATAACGGCCCTGGGCGTCGAGGCTGGCGACGATGCGCTCGCCGGTGCGCTCGTATTCGTCCTGCGTCGGATACAGGCACTCGAAGGACTGGCCGACCATCTGCTCGTGCGTGGCGCCGAAGATCGCCAGCGCCTGGCGGTTGCAGTCGATCATCAGCCGCTGGCGCGACAGCACCAGGCCGATCGGCGCCAGCTCGAAGGCGGTGCGGTAGTCCATGGCTTCGGCGCTGGCGTCAGAGCAGCGCGCAGGTGGTGGCATGTGCGGCCAGCGCGTCGGCGGCAGCGCTGAGGTGCCGCTCGCCGAAGGAGCCGAGAATGCCGCGCAGGGCGCCGAGTTCGATGGCAGGCTGGGTCATGGCGGTGGACGGGGCATCGATTAGTCAATTCTACGTAGTGGCTACCTAAGGCGTTAGGTAGTACCCTGCGCGCCTGTGGTGCGGCCGTTGCTGCACGGGGAACACGGCATGAGAAAGATCTATCCCAGTGCGGCCGCGGCGCTGCAAGACGTCGTGCGCGACGGCCAGCTGATGGCGGTCGGCGGCTTCGGCCTGTGCGGCATTCCGGAGGCGCTGATCGCCGCGCTGCGCGACAGCGGCGTCAAGGGCCTGACGGTGATTTCCAACAACGCCGGCGTCGACGGCTTCGGCCTCGGCCAGCTGCTGGAGACGCGCCAGATCAAGCGCATGATCTCCAGCTACGTCGGCGAGAACAAGGAATTCGAGCGCCAGTACCTGGCCGGCGAGCTGGAGCTGGAATTCACGCCGCAGGGCACGCTGGCCGAGAAGCTGCGCGCCGGCGGCGCCGGCATCCCGGCCTTCTTCACGCGCACCGGCGTCGGCACGCTGGTCGCCGAAGGCAAGGAAACGCGCGACTTCGACGGCCACACCTACGTGATGGAACGCAGCCTGGTGCCGGACGTGTCGCTGGGCAAGGCCTGGAAGGCGGATGAGTCCGGCAACCTGATCTTCCGCCGCACCGCGCGCAACTTCAATCCGGCGGTGATCATGGCCGGCAAGGTGAGCGTGGTCGAGGTCGAGCAGATCGTGCCCACCGGCAGCCTGGACCCGGATGCGATCCACCTGCCCGGCATCTACGTGCATCGGCTGGTGCTGAACGCGACGCCCGAGAAGCGCATCGAGAAGCGCACCACCAAGCAAAACCCGAAGGGATGAATATGATGCCCCCACGCTCACTTCGTTCACTGCCCCCCAAGGGGGCGCAAGCCGCCTTTGAGGCGGCTCGGCAGGAGGCTTGACATGCCCTGGACCCACGATCAGATGGCCGCGCGCGCGGCCAAGGAACTGCAGGACGGCTTCTACGTCAACCTGGGCATCGGGTTGCCGACGCTGGTGGCCAACTTCGTGGCGCCCGACATCGAGGTCTGGCTGCAGAGCGAGAACGGCATGCTCGGCATCGGCCCCTTCCCCGACGACAGCGAGGTCGATGCCGACCTGATCAACGCCGGCAAGCAGACCGTGACCACGCTGCCGGGCAGCAGCATCTTCGGCAGCCACGACAGCTTCGCGATGATCCGCGGCGGCAAGATCAACCTGTCGATCCTGGGCGCGATGCAGGTCAGCGAACACGGCGACCTGGCCAACTGGATGATCCCCGGCAAGATGGTCAAGGGCATGGGCGGCGCGATGGACCTGGTCGGCGGCGTGAAGAACGTGGTCGTGCTGATGGAGCACGTGGCCAGGAAGAAGGACGGCGGCTTCGACCTGAAGATCCTGCCCAAGTGCACGCTGCCGCTGACCGGTGTCGGCGTGGTCGACCGCATCATCACCGACCTGGCCGTGCTCGACGTCACGCCTCACGGTCTGAGGGTCGTGGAGATGGCGCCCGGCGTGACGCGCGAGGAACTGCAGACCAAGACCGGCGTGCCGTTGCACTAGCCCGAAGTTCCACCAGTCGCTGCCCGCATTTATCCATAAGCGACAGCCAGTTGGGGTGACGGCGGGGTTCGCGCTGCTGCCTACAACTGGATTTTCTGGAGCAACTCGAAGGCGCGCTGCTGCTTCGCGCTGGGAGTGGTGAGGACGTGGAAGGTTCGCGCCTCGGGCCCGGCATGGGGTGTGCGGCAGGTATTGCGCACGATGCCGGCGAGGTCTGCAAGCAAGGTCGAGAAGCTGTGCGCAGGCGTGCCGTCGGGCAGCGTGCGGCTGGCTGCCTTGGCCTGCGCGGCGCGGGAGCGTTCGGCCGGTGCCACTGGATCGCGCACGGCCTTGGCCGCCTGGTCGGTGTCGGCGAACATCAGTTCACGCCAGGCCTCGCGCATATGCCACTCGACATAGAACGCCAGCATGCACAACAGGATGTGCGCACGCACGCGATCGGCATTGCGGTGGTGGATCGGGCGCACCTTCAGGTCCACCGTCTTGAGCGAGCGGAACGCACGCTCGACCTGGGCCAGCGACTTGTAGTTGCGCACGCAGGACGGCGCGTCCATCTGGGCCGCGGGTACCGAGGTGCGGATGATGTAGATGCCGTCCAACGCGCCTTCAGCGGCGATGGCGTCGAGCTTGCGCGCGTAGCTGAACGCGTGGTCGGCGATGCTCAGCTCGAAGTGCTTGGCCACCTTGTAGCGGTTGATGAGCTTGCCCACCCGCACGCCGATCTCGTCGCTGCCCACGAGCCGGCCCGCGTCCACGCGGGCCTTGATCTTGTCCAGGCCGGCTTCAGTGGCCGCGAGCAACTCGGCGCGCTTGTGCGCACGCAGCTTGGCAAGCTCGGGATTGCGGCACGCCACCAGCCGCTCGCCGGGGTACTGCGGTGAACTCAGCTCGACGAGATTGCGTTCGTCGAACAGACCCAGCTGCAACTGGCCTTGCTCGACCAGCGCGCGGATCGACACGCTTTTCAGCGCGGTGATCCAGCCGATGCCGTCGTTGTCGCGCAGCTCGGCGATGGCCTTGCTGCCGATCATGCCGCGGTCGCCCACCAGCACGAAGCGCTCGATGCCGAAGTTTTCGCGCAGCCGCTTGACCTCGGGCATCAAGGTCTTGCTGTCGCTGACATTGCCCTCGTACACCGACACGGCCACCGGGCAGCCGCGCGCATCGGTGAGCAAGCCGTAGTTGACCTGCAGCAGCCCGGACTTGCCGTCGCGGTTGTGGCCCAGCTTGGCCAGTGGGCAGGTGGTGCCTTCGAAGTAGCTGGAGGACAGGTCGTACAGCACCAGGCCGCCCTCGCTGAGGTGGCGCGCGGCGAGCTTGCCCTGGATGGCGTCCTGGCGCGCGAGCAGCCAGTCCATCGCCGCGTACAGGTCATCCTCGTCGGCATCGGCCACACCGAACTCCTCGGCCAGCGTGGTCGTGTGCCACCAGCGCGTGGTGGCCAGCTTGGTATGGGGCGCCAGGATGCGCGCGCCCAGCATCGCCAGCACCAGCTCGCGCTCGCGGCAAGGCTTGGATGCCAACAAGCCGGCCATGCCCAGGCGTTGCAGCGCCAGGGCGACGGCCTGCACATGGCCATGCGCAGGCGAGGCGATGACCTCGAAGGGCTGCGCGAGGGGCTGCGCGCGTGCCTGCGCCGCCGGCTGCAAGGGCTGGCCCAGAAGGGTGGAGCGGATGGCATCGATCTGCGCACTGGACAAGCTCGACAGGTTGGCCAGCGTGCGCTTGCGCACCTTCGAGCCCTCGCGGTAGGACTCGCGCAGCAGCACCGTAGGCGGCGAGCCGCGGTTCGGAACGACATGGATATGCATGCCTACAAATGTATGTCAATTGCAAATTAAAAACAAATCAATTACATGCCTACATTATGAACAACGCAACATCACTCAACACGTTGATTCCACAGGTGTTCAGCCGATCAAAACGCCACTGCAGTGGCGGAACTTCGGACTAGCGCGTCACACCCGGCAGCGGCGCCGCGGCGGCGTCGCCGTTCCGTCACAGCGCCGATGCACAATGGCTGCCGGCCCGTGCGCTAGCTCACGGCGCAAGCTCCGGCCGCCGGGCTCGGGGTTGCGCGCCCGACGCAGGCGTGCGAGCCTGGGAGTCGAGCGGAACACCAAGCGCAGGGCGGGCACGACATGGGCGAACTCGGTGACAGTCTGGAGCGCATGGGTTTCATGCAGCTGCTGGCGCTGTTCGGCTTCGTCACCTGTTACATGCTGGCCCTCGGCGGGCTGTTCGGCAGCGCCGTGCGGCTGCGCGCCGCGCTGGCCGCGCTGGCCCAGGCCGTGGCCTTCGTCGCGCTGACGGAACCTTGGGTGCACGGCGCGCTGCTGATCGCCTTCGTCGTCGCCGGGCTAGGGTTGTTCGTCGTGCTCAGCTGGCTGCTCGCGCGTACGCTCGGGCCGCGCCAGCCTCTTGCGTTGGCAGCCGAATCCGCGTCCGACAACGTCGACACGTCTGCGCCGCAGACCAGCGGTTTCGGCGATGGACGTGCGCCGGCGCCGAAGCTGGTGCGCCGCGCGCGCGCCGCGCGTTAGTCGCGCGGCCCATCGACTTCGGCGCCGGCTTCGTTGCGGCCGCCGCGGTCGCGCCGGCGCGCCGGCGCAGCAGCCACGCAGCCAAGAAGCTGCGAGGGCCCGCGAAGGTGCTCGCGCGCCGTCGCAGCGGCTCGCGTCAACCCCTGACGAACAGCGTCACCAGCGGTGCGTCGCCGACCTGCCTGCTGCAGTGGCCGTGCAGCTGGCCGTCGAAAACCGCGCCCGCGGGCAGCGTGTCGGCCGAATAGAAGTGCTGGCCGGGATCGAAGAGGCGCGAGCTGCCGTCCTGCAGGCCGATTTCCATGCGCCCCGACAGGATGAACACCCACTGCGGCGACGGCGTGCAATGGAAGCTGCTGCGAAAACCGACCGGGCTCTCGCGCAGCTGATAGCCGCCGCTGGCGAACAGCGCCGAGAGCCGCGTCTGCGGCGTGCCCTGATCCAGCGTGACCGCCTCCTCGCGGAAGCGCGCGCGGCCGTCGCCGCCGGTGTAGAGAACGATCTTGTGGAATTCGGCCATTGCCGCCTCCTTGATTCGCGCCGTCAACGTCCGCGCCAGACCGGTGCGCGCTTGTCCAGGAAGGCGGCGATGCCTTCGCGGCTGTCGTCGGAGGTGCGCACGCGCGCCGCCGCTTCGCCGCTGAGCTGCCAGGCCAGCTGGTCGGCCGCCTCGATGGCCTGGTTGAGCACGCCCAGGCTCTCGCGTACCGCCACCGGGCTGTTGGCGCAGATCGCGGCTGCGAGCTCGAGCGCCGTGTCCACGGCCTGGCCGTCGGCGCACAGCCGGTTGACGAGGCCGAGCGCATGCGCGCGTTCGGCGGCGATCGGCTCGCCGGTCATCACCAGTTCGCGCGCCAGGTTGGGCGGCAGCGCGCGTGCGGCGCGGAACACGCCGCCGTAGAGCGCGAGCAGCCCGCGCTTGACCTCCGGCAGCGCGAAGCGGGCACGCGTCGAGGCCACGACCAGGTCGCAGGCCAGCACCATCTCGAAACCGCCGCCGTAGGCGATGCCGTCGACCGCGGCAATCAGCGGCTTGCGCCGCGCGCGGCGGATCAGGCCGTAGGGGCCACCGCGTTCGGTGCTGTTGCGGTCGGGATCGGCGAGGTCGCTGCCGGCGCTGAAGGCGCGGCCGTGGCCGCTGAGCACGCCGACCCAGAGCGCGTCGTCGTCCTCGAGCCGGTTCATCGCCGCGTCCAGGCCCAGCGTCATCGCATGGTCCATGGCGTTGAGCTTGGCATCGCGGTCCAGGCAGATCAGCAGCACGCGGCCGCGGACTTCGGTGGTCACGCCCATGTCAGTACCGCCCGGCCGTTCCGAAGGTATAGAGCGCCCCCCTTGGGGGCAGCGAACGAAGTGAGCGTGGCAGCCTCATTTCAGTACCCCGGCGGCGGCTGGTAGCCACCGATCAACCGGGCCAGCGCGCCGGCCAGCCAGATCGTGCTCAGGTCGGCAAACTCCGGTCCGACGATCTGCAGGCCCGCCGGCAGGCCTTCGCCGGTCAGGCCCACCGGCGCCACGGTCGATGGCAGGAAGGGCGCGGTCGCCAGACCGGCCCAGAACAGCTGCGCGAAGTACGGATGCTCGGCGCCGTTGATGCGCATGGTGCGCGCCGGCATCGGCTCGCTCTGGTCGTGCGGGAACGCGGCGGTGGCGGTGATCGGCATCAGCATCGCGTCGAAGCGCTCGAAGAAGTCGTGCCAGGCCCAGCGTAGCTGCTCGCGCTGCTGGTTGGCGTCGAACACCTCCTTGAAGCTGGCGGTGGAGGCGCGCAGCACGATGGCGTGGTCGCTGGCGTCGTCGTCGCGCAGCCGCGCGCGTGCCGCGATCAGCTCGGCGAAGTCGCTGCGCCGCGCCGCCATGTTGGCATGCAGCAGCATCAGGTAGACGCGGTGCGCGTGCAGCGGGTCGAAGGCCGGCCGCGCCTTGTAGTCCAGCTTCGCGCCGGCCTTGGCCAGCGCGCGCGCCGCCGCCTCGATGCGCTGCTTGACGCCGTCGTCCACCGGCGCGATGGCGGGCTCGTCCAGCCACACGGCGACGCGCAGGCCTTTGACGCTCTTCGGCGGCGCCGGCAGGCGGTAGAGCATGCCGCGCGCGTTCAGCTCATCGGCGCCGACGGTCAGCTTCAGCGCCAGCGCGAGGTCGGCGGCGCTGCGCGCCAGCGGGCCGATCACCGACAGGTCGGCCTCGGCGCCGGGTTTGTCGGCCAGGCTGTGGCCGCGCTTGGGCACGATGCCCCAGGTGGATTTGTGGCCGTAGACGCCGCAGTAGGCCGCGGGGTTGCGGATGCTGCCGCCGATGTCGCTGCCGTATTCGAGCGCGCTCAAGCCCGCGGCGACCATCGCCGCGCTGCCGCCCGACGAGCCGCCCGGCGCGCGGCTCAGGTCCCAGGGGTTGTTGCTGGTGCCGTAGACCGCGTTGTAGCTCTGGAAGTCGGCCAGATTCAGCGGCACGTTGCTCTTGCCGAAGACCACCGCGCCTGCCGCCTTCAGCCGCTGCACCGCCAGCGCGTCCTGTCCGGCCACGTGGCCTTTTCGCGGCACGTTGCCCCAGGTGGTCGGCTGGCCGGTGAGGTCGAAGGATTCCTTGACCGTGATCGGCAATCCGTGCAGCGGCCCCCAGACTTCGCCTTTGGCCAAGGCGCGATCGGCGGCGCGCGCACGCTGCAGTGCCGCCTTGCGGTCGTCGACGACCAACGCGTTCAGGGCAGGGTTGAAGCGGTCGACGCGTTCGAGGTAGGCCTTCAGCAGCTCGACGCTGCTGACCTGGCCGCGGCGCAGCGCAGCGGCCTGCGCGGTGGCCGAGCCGAAGGGGAAGGCTTTTATCGTCATGGTCATCGCGTCACCTGTGGGTCCAAGGGATAGATCGGGCGGCGTAGTCGTTCGAACTCGTGCTGGCTGTAGTCGGAAGTGCACACGCCGACGCCGGCGCATTCGACCACGGCTTTGGCCAAGTGCGCCATGCCGGCGCGCCAGTGGATGCGGCTCTTCAGCATCACATAGCGCTTTTGCAGCGGGTCGATGCCGACGGCGAGCAGCGTGTTGATGTCGAAGGGTTCCACGTGGCGCGAGAACAGCACGATCTCGACGCGGCCGGTGTCCAGCACCACCGCATGGCCCATGTCCTGCTGCGTGCCGGCGGACATCGGACCCTTGGCGCGGTACTTGCCGTCGAAGAGGGTCTTGACGCGGCCCGTGACCTGCAGCGGCTCGCTGGGCTCGGGGCACATCGGCATCTTCAGCTTGCCGCCGATGCTCGAGGTAAGCGTCGCACCGATGCCGGCGGCGATGCACTGCTGCACCGCGGCGGGATCGAAGATGCCGAAGGCGGCCACGTCGTCCAGTTGCTGGCGCATGATTTCGGCCAGCACGCGCGTCGTGTCCATCGGCCCGCCCGAGGCGGCGTTGTCGTAGTGGTCGAGCAGGAACACGGGCCCGCCGGTCATGGCCTTGGCGCGCGCCACCGACTGTTCCAGCGGCTCCAGCTTGTAGACAAAGGCTTCGCGCTGTGTCCAGGCCGCGTTCAGCAGCTCGTCGCGGTAGGCTTCAGCCCGCTTCATGTCGTTGTCGGTGGTGATGACCACACTCAGGCCGGCGTTCGAGATGTCCGCATGCGGGAAGCCGACGAACAGGCTGGCGCACAACGCGCCTTCGGCTTCCATCGCCTGGCAGCGTGCCTGCAGCGAGCGGTTCGGTTCGTCGGCCGTGCCCTGGCGCATCACGTGCGGCAGCATCGGCAGTCGGCCCCAGGCGGTGGTCGGCTTGACCTGGCCCTTGATCATGCGCATCAACGCATTGCCGGCGCGCAAGCCGGTGCCGTGCATGTCGACATGCGGATAGGTCTGGTAGCCGGCGACCACGTCCGCATGTTCGACCATCTCGGCGTAGACGTTGGCATGCATGTCGTAGCCGACGGCGATGGGCGTCTTCGGATCGATGGCGCGGATGCGCGCGAGCAGCGTGCCTTCGCCGTCCTCGTGGCTGCGCGTGACCATCGCGCCGTGCAGGTCGAGCAGGATGCCGTCCCAGCCGCCGCGCCGCACGGCGGCCAGGATCGCCGCGCAGATCGCCTCGTAGGCCTCGTCCTCCACCGGCCCGCTGGGCCAGGCCTCGGCGGCGATGACCAGCTCGTACTCGGCGCCTTCGCGTTCGGCGATTTCGATGTACGCGCCGGTGACCGTGCCGGTGCCGCGATAGGCGGCCACGGCCGCGGCGCCGCGCTCGGGTTCGCTGCCGCCGGCGCCCGCGAAGCGGGCCAGGTCGGTGAGCACCGGCGAGAAGGTGTTGGTCTCGTGCTTCATCATCGCGAGCAGCAGCCGCATGGTGTTTCCTCTGGTGGTGCCGCTCAGGCGGCGGCCTTGGCGAAATCGAAATGCCGCCCGGGCGCGGCCTCGAACAGCGCCTTGGTGTAGCTGTGCTGCGGCGCGCCGAAGACCTGCTTCACCGGGCCGTATTCGACGATCCGGCCCTTGGACATCACCGCCACGTCGTCGCAGACCTGCGCCGCGACGCGCAGGTCGTGGGTGATGAACAGCATCGCCAGGTTCAGCTTGTCGCGGATGTCGGCCAGCAGCATCAGCACCTGCGCCTGCACCGACACGTCCAGCGCCGACACCGCCTCGTCGGCGATCAGCAGTTCGGGCTCCATGGCCAGCGCGCGCGCGATGCAGATGCGCTGGCGCTGGCCGCCGCTGAACTGGTGCGGGAAGCGGTCCAGCGCCTGCGGGTCGAGCCGCACCAGCTCCATCAGCTTGCGTGCGCGCGCCAGCGCCTCGGCTTCCGAGGCGCCGTAGTTCATCGGCCCTTCGACGATCGACTGGCCGACGCTGCGGCGCGGGTTGAGCGAGCGGTACGGGTCCTGGAAGATGATCTGGATCTTGCGGCGCAGCTCGCGCAGCCGGCTGTTGGGCATGGTGGCGATGTCGGTGCCGGCGAGCAGGATGCGGCCTTCGCTGGGGTCGATCAGCCGCGCGATGCAGCGCGCGACGGTGGACTTGCCCGAGCCCGATTCGCCGACGATGCCCAGCGTCTCTCCGCGGCGGATTTCGAAGCCCACGTCCTGCACGGCAGCCACCTGGTGGCCGCCGAACAGCCCGCGCTGGCCGTAGGTCTTGGCCAGCTGGTCGGCGCGCAGCACCACCGGCTGGCCGGTGGCGGCAGGGCGCGTGCGCTCCGGCGGCTCGTGGCTCGGCACCGCATCGATCAGCATGCGCGTGTACTCGTGCTGCGGATGCTTCAGCACCTGCTCGGTGGGGCCCATCTCCACCAGCACGCCGTGCTTCAACACCGCCACGCGGTCGGCGATCTCGGCGACGACGCCGAAGTCGTGGGTGATGAAGAGCACGCCGGTGCCGCGTTGCGTCTGCAGCTCCTTGATCAGCTTCAGCGTCTGCGCCTGCGTGGTCACGTCGAGCGCGGTGGTCGGCTCGTCGGCGATCAGCAGCGCCGGCTCGAGGATCAGCGCCATCGCGATCATGATGCGCTGGCGCTGCCCGCCCGACAGCTGGTGCGGGTAGGAGTCGAACATGCGCTCGGGATCGGGCAGGTGCACCTGCCCGATCATCTCCAGGATGCGCTTGCGCCGTTCGGCGGGCGCGAGCTTCGTGTGCTCGGCCAGCACCTCGTCGATCTGGGCGCCGCAGCGCATCACCGGGTTCAGCGCGGTCATCGGCTCCTGGAAGATCATGCCCATGCGCGTGCAGCGCAACTCGCGCAGCCGGTCTTCGGAAATGCCGACCAGGTTCTCGCCCTGCAGCGCGATGCGGCTGCCCGCGCGCACCGGCAGACTCTTCGGCAGCAGGCCCATGGTCGAGAAGGCGATCACCGACTTGCCCGAGCCCGATTCGCCGACCAGGCAGACGATTTCGCCCGGCGCCACCGACAGCGACACGTCGTTGACGGCGTTGTCGCGGTCGCCGCCCTTGGGCAGGCCGATGCTCAGGTGCTTCAGCTCGAGGACGGGCGCGCTGCTCATCTCGAGCTCAAGATCTTTTGGCCATGCGCGGATCGAGGGTGTCGCGCAGCCCGTCGCCCAGCATGTTGACCGCCAGCACCGTCAGCGTCAGGAAGACCGCCGGGTAGAGGATGTTGTGCGGCAGGAACTGGAACACGCTGCGGCCCTCGGCCATGATGTTGCCCCAGGTGGGGATCTCGGGCGGGATGCCCACGCCCAGGAAGGACAGCGCCGCTTCGAGCAGGATGGCAGAGCCGGCGATGAAGGTGGCCTGCACGATCAGCGGCGCGATGGTGTTGGGCAGCACGTGGCGCCACAGCACCTTCAGCGTCGGCGTGCCCACCGAAATGGCGGCCTCGACATAGGGCTCCTCGCGGATCGACAGCACGATCGCGCGCACCAGCCGCACCACGCGCGGTATTTCGGGGATGGTCACGGCGATGATCACCGTCAACAGGCTGGCGCCGGACAGCGCCACCAGCGCGATGGCCACCAGGATCGCCGGCACCGCCATCAGGCCGTCCATGACGCGCATGACCACGCCGTCGAGCGCGCGGAAGTAGCCGGCCACCAAGCCGATGGCCAGGCCGATGGCCACCGACAGCACGGCCACCGCGACGCCCACCGTCAGCGACACGCGCGCGCCCCAGACCACGCGCGTGTAGATGTCGCGGCCCAGGCTGTCGGTGCCCATGCGCGCCACCTGCGTGACCTTCTTGCCGTCGTCGTCGCGCATCGTCGTTTCGAAGCCGGGCAGTTTGTTGCGGTTGCTCGGGTTGATGGCCGCCGGGTCGATGCTCGACAGCCACGGCGCGGCCAGGCCCATCAGCGCGATCAGGATCAGCAGCGCGCCGCCGATGAGCACGCTGGGGTTGCGCAGCAGCCGCTTCCAGACGCCGGGCTTGGCCGCCTTGACGTCGGGCGCTTCGATGGCCGGGGCGGTCGCGGCGGACATGGCTTCAGTAGCGGATGCGCGGATCGAGCAGCGTGTACAGCACGTCGATCACCAGGTTGATGAACACGTAGGCCAGCGAGAACAGCAGGATCACCGCCTGCACCGTCGGGTAGTCGCGCGCCAGCACCGCATCCACGGTCAGCCGGCCGAGGCCGGGGATGTTGAACACGCTTTCGGTGACGACCACGCCGCCGAGCAGCGTGGCGATGCTGATGCCGATGACGGTGACGATCGGCACCGCGGCATTGCGCAGCGCGTGGAACATCAGCACCTTCAGGTTCGGCAGGCCCTTGGCGCGCGCGGTGCGCACGTAGTCCTCGTTCAGCACCTCGAGCACGCTGGTGCGCGTCATGCGCGCCAGCAGCGCGATGAACACCACCGCCAGCGTCAGCGCCGGCAGCAGCAGCCGGTGCAGGAAGCCCCAGAAGCCGTCGGCCAGGCGCTGGTAGCCCTGCACCGGAAACCAGCCGAGCTTCAGCGAGAAGACGTAGATCAGCACGTAGCCGATGACGAACACCGGCACCGAGAAGCCGGCCACCGACAGGCCCATCACGCCGCGGTCCAGCCACGAGCCCTGCTTGTACGCGGCGATCGTTCCCAGCGGCACGGCGATCAGCGTGGCCAGGACGATGGTCAGCAGCGACAGCGCCAGCGTCGGCTCCAGCCGGTCGGCGATCAGCGCCGACACCGTCTTCTTGTAGAAGAAGGATTCGCCGAAGTCGCCCTGCAGCGCATGCCCGGCCCAGATGAAGAACTGCGTGACGATCGAGCCCGACAGCCCGAGCTTTTCGCGGATCTCGGCGATCTGCGCGCTGGTGGCGGCTTCGCCGGCGATCACCGCTGCCGGATCGCCCGGCGTCAGCCGCAGCATCAGGAAGATGAGCACGGCGACGATCAGCACCACCGGCACGGTGGCCAGCAGGCGGCGGCCCAGGTAGACCCACATCGGCGGTGCGCGGTGCGCCGGTCGTTCAGCTTCAGCTTCAGCGTACAGCGCGGCGGCGCCGGGCCGCCGCGCCGCCGGGCCTCACTTCTTCTCGATGTTCCAGAAGATGACCACCGGCGCGATGACCATGCCGTCGATGTTCTTGCGCATCGAGATCGGCTTGTACCACTGGCCGATGTGCACGTGCGTCGGCACTTCGAAGTAGCGCAACTGCACCTGTTCGGCGAGAGCCTTCTGCTTGGCCGGATCGGTCTCGCGCGCGAAGGCGTCGCGCAGCTGTTCCATCTTCTCGTCGCAGGGCCAGCCGAAGGACGCCTTGTCGCAGCTGGAGTTGAGGAACGCGGTGCCCACCGGATTCATCACGTCGGCGGCGACCCATGAGGTGATCATCGCGTTCCAGCCGCCGGCGCTGGGCGGCTCCTTCTTGACGCGGCGCGCGACCACGCTCTGCCAGTCCATCGACTGCATGTCGACCTTGAAGCCGCCGCGCTCGAGCAGCGACTTGGCCACCGGCGCCAGGTTGGTCAGCACCTCCAGGTCGGTGGAATGCAGCAGCACCACCGGCGTGCCGTCGTACTTGGCTTCGGCCAGCAGCTCGCGCGACTTCTTGAAGTTCGATTCCAGCAGCCCGGCAGTGCCCTTGTCGCTGGCCAGCGGCGTGCCGCAGATGAACAGCGCCTTGCACACCTTGTAGTACTTCGCATCGCCGTGCACCGCCTTCAGGAAGTCTTCCTGGTTCAGCGCGTAGAACACCGCCTGGCGGATCTTCGGGTTGTCGAAGGGCTTGTGCAGCGCGTTGAAGCGCAGCACGTACTGGTTGCCCAGCGGGTTCTGGTCGAGCATCTTGATGTTCGGATCCTTGGCCAGCACCGGCAGCAGGTCGCTCTTCGCGTCCTCGACCATGTCGACCTCGCCGGCGATCAGCGCGTTGGCGGCGGTCTGCGGGTCGGGGATGGTGCGCCATTCGACGCGCTCGACCTTGGCCACCTTGCCGCCGGCCATGCCCGACGGCGGCTCGGCGCGCGGCTTGTACTTGGCGAACCGGGTGTAGACCACCTTCTCGCCGGGCTTCCATTCGTCGGTCTTCATGACGAAGGGGCCGGAGCCGATGTATTCCTTGATCTGCTCGGTCGGCGGCGTCTCGGCGATGCGCTTGGGTATGATGAAGGGCACGTTCGACGACGGCTTGCCCAGCGACAGCAGCATCAGCCCGGTGGGCGAGTTCAGCGTCGCGGTGAAGGTCTTGGCGTCGACGGCCTTCCACTCCTTGACGAAGGAGTTCAGCGTCTGGCCCATCGCGTCGCGCGCCGCCCAGCGCTTGATCGAGGCCGCCGCGTCCTCGGCGGTGACCGGCTTGTCGTCGTGGAACAGCAGCCCGTCGCGCAGCGTGAAGGTCCAGGTCAGGTGGTCGGCGCTGACGCTGTACTTGTCGATCATCTGCGGCTTGATCTCGCCCTTGGCGTCGGTCGAGAACAGCGTGTCGTAGATCAGGTAGCCGTGGTTGCGCGTGATGTACGCGGTGGTCCAGATCGGGTCGACGATCTTCAGGTCGGAGTGCGGCACGACCCTGAGCGTGTTCTGCTGCGCCTGCACCGGCGCGGCGGCCAGCGCGGCCGCCAGCAGCGGCGCGGCGAGCAGGCTGCCTTTCGCGAACCTGGCGAACGGGGCAAATGACTTCAAGCTCATATGCGATTCCTTGGAAACGGGATCGAACATCGGGACGGCATGCAGCGCCGCCGGCCCGCCGGCAGGCGCCGAGCATGCACCAGATCGAGCGCGCCTCGCCCCGGCGCTGCATGGGGCTTTCCCCAATCCGCGCCTCGCGCCGCGCCGCGCACGGTGGGTATAGTGAAGCGCACAGCGGGCGGAGGGCGGCGTCAGCGCCCGCGCTTTCAACAAGACGTACAGGAGGCTGGTCGATGGATGCGGGCCCGGTGGTGCTGGTGGGCGGCGGCCATGCAGCCGCGGCCTTCGTCAACAGCGTGCGCCGCGCCGGCTTCGCCGGCCCGCTGGTGTTGATCAGCGACGAGCCGCTGCCGCCGTACCACCGCCCGCCGTTGTCGAAGAAGTACCTGGCCGAGGGCCTGGCACCGGCGCAGATCCTGATCCGCGCCGCCGCCTGGTACGACGAGCAGCAGGTCACGCTGCGCCTGGGCACGCGCGTTGCACGCATCGACCGCGCCGCGCGCCGCGTCGAGCTCGGCGACGGCAGCCGCGTGGCCTACGGCCGGCTGGTGCTGCTGACCGGCGCGCGCCCGCTCCGGCTGCCGGCAGAGATCGGCGGCGAGCTGCCCGGCGTGCTGCAGATGCGCAGCCTGGCCGATGCCGATGCGCTGGCGCCGCATCTGGCTGCCGGCAAGCGGCTGCTGGTCGTCGGCGGCGGCTACATCGGCCTGGAGGCCGCCGCCGTCGCCGCGGGCAAGGGGCTGCAGGTGACGCTGCTCGAAGCCGCGCCGCGCATCCTGCAGCGCGTCGCGGCGCCGGCCACGGCCGAGTATTTCCGCACGCTGCACCGTGCGCACGGCGTCGAGTTGTGCGAAGCCGCGGCGCTGCGCCGGCTGCTCGCCGACGGCGCGCGGGTGTGCGGTGCCGAGCTGCAGGACGGCCGCACGCTGGCCGCCGACGCGGTGCTGGTGGGCATCGGCATTCAACCCAACGTCGAGCTGGCGCAGCAGGCCGGGCTGGCCATCGACAACGGCATCGCCGTCGACGAGTTCTGCCGTACCTCGGACCCGGCGATCTACGCGGCCGGCGACTGCTGCAGCTTCCCCTACCGCGGACAGCGCATCCGGCTCGAATCGGTGCAGAACGCCAACGACCAGGCGGCAGCGGCGGCGCACCACGTCGCCGGCCAGCCGAAGGCCTATGCGGCGCTGCCCTGGTTCTGGTCGGACCAGTACGACTGCAAGCTGCAGATCGCCGGGCTGAACCTGGGCTGGGACGAAGCCATCGCGCGGCCGGGCAAGAGCGGGCGCAGCCTGTCGGTGTGGTACTTCCAGGGCGAGACGCTGATCGCCGCCGACGCGATCAACGACGCCGCTGCCTACGTCACCGCGAAGAAGCTGCTCGAGCGCGGTGCCGGCGTGTCGAAGGCGGCGGTGCGCGACCCGGCGTCGGAGTTCAAAGCCTGGCTCGAAGGCGCATGAGCACGCCGGGCCGCTCCCAAGTGCTCATCCCGGAGCACGAAGTGCGCAGGGTAGTCCAGTGAGCGCGACGACCGAAGCGGGCGGCGGGGCATCGCCGATGAACACGCACATGAACGCGCACCTGCCCGGCATCGGCGACATCCACGCCGCCGCGGCGCGCATCGCCGGCCAGGTGGTCGAGACGCCGTGCCTGCATTCGCGCACGCTGTCGCAGCTGTGCGGCTGCGAGCTCTACCTGAAGTTCGAGAACCTGCAGTTCACCGCCTCGTTCAAGGAACGCGGCGCATTGAACCGCATGGTGCAGCTGAGCAGCGGCGAACGCGCGCGCGGCGTGCTCGCGGTGTCGGCCGGCAACCACGCGCAGGGCGTGGCCTACCACGCGCAGCGCATGGGCGTGCCGGCGACCATCGTCATGCCGCGCTTCGCGCCGGCGGTGAAGGTCGACAACACGCGCCGCTTCGGCGTCGAGGTGGTGCTGCACGGCGACACCTTCGACGAGGCGCGCGTGTTTGGCCTGGCGCTGGCCGAAGCGCGCGGCCTGACGCTGGTGCACCCCTATGACGATGCGGCGGTGATCGCCGGCCAGGGCACGATCGCGCTGGAGATGCTGGCGCAGGCGCCGCAGCTCGACACCTTGGTCGCGCCCATCGGCGGCGGCGGCCTGCTCGCCGGCATCGCGCTGGCGGCGCACGCGCTGCGGCCCGAGCTGCGGCTCTACGGCGTGCAGGCCGAACGCTTCCCGCCGGTGTGGAACGCGCTGCATGGCGGCGCTCTGGAATGCGCGCAAGCCACGGTCGCCGACGGCATCGCGGTCAAGTCGCCGGGCGGCTTGACCTTGCCTGTGCTGCGCAGCCGCCTGAGCGACGTGCTGCTGGTGGGCGAAGACGCGATCGAGCAGTCGATCCTGATGCTGCTGGAGATCGAGAAGACGGTGGTCGAAGGCGCCGGCGCAGTGGGCCTGGCGGCCCTGCGGCGCAGCCCGGAACTCTTTGCCGGGCGCCATGTGGGGCTGGTGCTCAGCGGCGGCAACATCGAGCCGCTGGTGCTGTCCGAGATCATCCACCGCGGCATGGTCAAGTCGGGCCGGCTGGTGCGGCTGCGCTTCGACGTGCGCGACGTGCCCGGCACGCTGGCCGAGGTGGCGACGGCGTTGGCGCAGGCCGGGGCGAACATCGACGAAGTGCAGCACCAGCGCATCTTCAGCTCGCTGTCGGTGGAGCGCGCGCAGATCGAGGTGGTGGTGCAGACGCGCGGCGATGAGCACGTGGCGCAGCTGCTGCAGCAGCTGCGCGCCGGCGGCTATGGCGTCGAGCGTGTGGCCTGAAAGAGCAGCGGACATGGGCCATCGGATCACGCGGCGCGATGTCGCTGCCAACGGCATCCGGCTGCACATCGCCGAGGCGGGGCAGGGGCCGCTGGTGCTGCTGTGCCACGGCTGGCCGGAACTGGGTTACTCATGGCGCCACCAGATGGCGCCGCTGGCGGCGGCCGGCTACCGCGTCGTTGCACCCGACATGCGCGGCTACGGCGGCAGTTCGGCGCCGCCGGAGGTCGACGCCTACGCGATCACCGATCTGGTCGGCGACATGGTGGCGCTGGTGGCGGCCTTGGGCGAGACGCGCGCCGCGATCGTCGGCCACGACTGGGGTGCGATGGTGGCGTGGAGCGCGGCGCTGATGCGGCCCGACCTGTTCAGCGCCGTGGCCGGCATGAGCGTGCCCTTCCGCCAGCGCCACCCGGACGCGCCGCCGCTGGCGCTGCTGCGCGCCGGCGGCCGCGATGACTTCTACTGGTTCTACTTCAACCGCGAAGGCGTGCCCGAGGCCGAGTTCGAGCGCGACATCCCGGCCGCCATGCGCCGCGTGCTGGTCTGCGGCTCGGGCGACGCCCCCGCCGGCCGCGCGCTCGGCCTGATGGTCGCGCCCGGCGGCGGCTTCCTCGACGGCTGCGGCGACCCGCAGCAACTGCCGCCGTGGCTGAGCGCGGCCGACATCGAAAGCTACGCCGCGGCCTTCCGCAAGAGCGGCTTCCGCGGCGGCTTCAACTGGTATCGCAACCTCGACCGCAACTGGGCGCTGACCGCGCCGCTGCAGGGCGCGAAGGTGCAGCCGCCGGCGCTGTTCATCGCCGGCACGCGCGACGGCGTGATCGCGTCGAAGATGGGCCGAAGGCACCTGGAGCAGATGGATGCCGAGGTGCCGCAGCTGCGCGCCAAGGTGTTGATTGATGGCGCCGGCCACTGGGTCCAGCAGGAGCGCCCGGCCGAGGTGAATGCGGCGCTGCTGCGCTTCCTGGCGGCGGAGTATCCGGCGTAGGCGTGCGGATCAAGTTCCTTCGCAGTAGACTGCCATCTGGTCAACCAATTTGGGTAACAGGATGACCATCAGGGAAGTACCGGTGTTCGAAGCCAAGACGCGGCTGTCGGAGTTGCTCGATGCTGTGGCGCAGGGCGAGCAGGTCACCATCACCCGCCGTGGCGTGGCCGTGGCGCGGCTCGTGCCCCCAGCGGCACCTCGTCGCGCCGCAGCGAGCCAGCGCCAACGCGTGGCCGAAACGTTCGCGCAACTGCGCGCTCAGCGCGCCGGCGTCAAGCTGGAGGGCCCGTTGCGCGATTTGATCAGCGAAGGCCGCGACTGACTCATGCCCTTCGTCCTCGACAATTCGGTGTGCTGCGGCTGGTTTCTTGATAACCAGGCTTCGCCCTACACCGAGGCGATCGCACGACGACTGGAAGAGGACCAGGCCGTCGTGCCCCCGCTGTGGGAGCTGGAGTTGACCAACGTGCTGCGCACAGGCTGCCTGAAGGGCCTCTTCGATGCGCAGGCGGCGCAGCAGGTGCTGGCGCGCATCCTGTCGCTGCCGATCCAGCCGGACCGCCGACCCGCACGCGCCGGTGAGGTCCTGGCGCTGGCGTTGCGCTTCGGGCTGAGCAGCTGTGACGCGGTCTATCTGGAGCTTGCGCTGCGCCTGCAGCTCCCGATTGCCACCACAGATGGGCCGCTGCGCGAGGCGGCGCTCGCCAGCGGCGTGGGGCTGGTTCCGGCCGATTGAGTTCACGCGATGTCCACCTTGCCGATCGCGCGCGGCGTGCTGGTCAACGCGGTGCTGCACAACCCCGGGCCGATCGGGCTGCACGACAAGCGCATGGAACCCGAGCCGGGCCGGGTGTTCCTCGACACGCTGCGACTGGGCTGATCAACCCGGAATGCGCACCCTCAGTTCGCTGATGCCGCGCACGAAGTTCGACAGCAGCCGCTTCGGCGGGCCGACGACCTCGATCGCCGGGAAACGCTTCAGGATCTCTTCCCACAGGATCTTCAGCTGCAGCTCGGCCAGGCGGTTGCCGACGCAGCGGTGGATGCCGAAGCCGAAGCTCAGGTGCTGTCGCGGCCGCGGCCGGTCGATGATGAAGGCCTCGGCGTCAGCGATGGCGTCCTCGTCGCGGTTGCCCGACAGGTACCACATCACGACCTTGTCGCCCTCGAGGATCTTCTTGCCGCCGAGTTCGGCGTCCTGCAGCGCGGTGCGGCGCATCATCGGCAGCGGCGTCTGCCAGCGGATGATCTCCGGCACCATGCTGTCCACCAGCGCCGGATTCGCGCGCAGCTTGGCCCATTCGCCGGGATGGCGGCTCATCGCCAGCACACCGCCGGTCATGCTGTTGCGCGTGGTGTCGTTGCCGCCGACGATCAGCAGCACCAGGTTGCCCATGTACTCCAGCGGCGGCATGTGGCGCGTGGCAGGGTTGTGCGCGAGCATCGACACCAGATCGTTCTTCGGGGACGCGTTGACGCGCTCGTTCCACAACCGCGTGAAGTACTGGAACATCTTGCCCAGCTCGGCCAGCCGCGCTTCCTGCGATTCGACGATGTGGTCGACCTCGGGCACCGAGGTCGAGACGTCGGACCACCAGGTCAGCAGCCTGCGGTCCTCGAAGGGGAAGTCGAACAGCGTGGCCAGCATCTGCGTGGTCAGCTCGATCGACACGCGCTGCACCCAGTTGAAGTCCTCGTTGCGCGGCAGCTCGTCCAGCACCTTGGCGGTGCGCGCGCGGATCGTGCCTTCCATCGACGCCAGGTTGTGCGGCGCGACAATCGGGCTCACCGCCTTGCGCTGCTCGTCGTGCTTGGGCGGGTCCATGGCGATGAACATGTGCAGCCGCTGCTCGAGCGACGGCGCGTTCCACAGCGCGATGCCGCCCTGCGTGTAGTCGGACGAATAGACGCCGTGGTGGGTGTCCACGGTCATGATGTCCTTGTACTTGGTCACCGACCAGAAGCGGCCGTAGAAGGGGCTGTCGTTGAAGTGCACCGGGTCGTCGCGGCGCAGCCGCGCGAAGTAGTGGCCGACGGTGTCTTCCTGGAACAGCCGCGGCTTGCTGACATCGATCTGCTCGATCGGCATCGAGAAGGCCTCTTCGCGGGCCAGCGCCTGCAGCTCGGCATCGTGGCGGATCGGTGCGTTCATCGTCGCTCCTGTTCGGTGCTGGGCTCAGTGCTGACCATCCGGCAGCCGCAGCACGATGCCGTCCAGCGCCTCGTGCATGTCGATCTGGCACGCCAGGCGCGAGTTCTGCTGCGTCGTCGCGGCGAAGCCGAGCATGCTCTCTTCCATCTCGGTGCGCGTGCCGGTGCGCGCCAGCCAGTTCGGGTCGACGTAGACGTGGCAGGTGGCGCAGGCGCAGGCGCCGCCGCAGTCGGCGTCGATGCCGGGCACGTTGTGGTCGACGGCGGCGCGCATCAGCGACACCCCGTTGGTGGCGTCCACCTCGTGGCGTGTGCCGTCGTGTTCGAAGAAGATGACGGTGGGCATGGAAACTGCTGAGGCGGTGGCGACGCCGCATTATCGAACTCAGTTCGAGTTTCGCGCCCAGCCGTCATGCCGCGCCGCTGCAAGGCCGGGGGCCCGATGGATCTCGGGCGCTGCCGGCGCTGCCGGCAGCACTGCGGGCGCTTTCGCCCGCGGGCTTGTCGGTGCGGGGGGTCAACCGGATTCTGTGGACCCGTTCAAGGGCGCCGTCCCTCAGCGCGCATTGGCGCGCCGCTTCGCCACGGACGGGCCGGCCGCTTCTGATTCCGGACGGACGATGCGATCGCCCTGGGCGTCGCGGATGCGGCTCACCAGGCCCATCTTGTTCATCAGCGCGATGAAGGGGTTCGGGTCGAGCTCCTCCACGTTGACCATCCTGCCCACGTCCCAGGTGCCGGCGGCAATCAGCATCGCCGACGCGACCGCCGGCACCCCGGCCGTGTAGGAGATCGCCTGGCTGCCCACCTCGTCAAAACACGCCTCGTGGTCGCTGACGTTGTAGATCAGCACTTCTTGTGGCTGCCCGTCCCGGGTGCCCTTGACGAGGTCGCCGATACAGGTCTTGCCGCTGTAGCCGGGCGCCAGCGAGGCCGGATCGGGCAGCACCGCCTTGACCACTTCCAGCGGCACCACCTCCACACCCCGGGCCGTGCGCACGGGCTTTTCGGACAGCAGCCCCAGCTTGTTCAGGACGGTGAAGACGTTGATGTAGTGGTCGCTGAACCCCATCCAGAAGCGGATGTCGGGCACGCCCAGGTGCTGCGACAGCGAGTGCAGTTCATCGTGCCCGGTCAGGTAGGTGCTGCTCTTGCCGGTCACCGGCATGTCCCAGTCCTTGCGGTGCTCGAACATGGCGTTGGCTTTCCAGGCGCTGTTCTCCCAGGACCAGGCGGTCGCGGTGAATTCCCGGAAGTTGATCTCCGGATCGAAGTTGGTCGCAAAGTAGCGCCCGTGGCTGCCGGCATTGACGTCGATGATGTCGATCGAGTCCACCGTGTCGAAACAGGTGTCCACCGCATACCGGGCGTAGGCGTTGACCACGCCCGGGTCGAAGCCCGCCCCCAGCACCGCCGTCACCCCCGCGTCCCGGCAGGCCTGGCGGCGCTTCCACTCGTGGTTGGCGTACCAGGGCGGGGGTTCGCACACCTTGTCCGGGTCCTCGTGGATGGCGGTGTCCAGATAGGCGGCGCCCGTTTCGATGCACGCAGCCAGCACCGACATGTTCAGGAACGGCGAACCGGCGTTGATCACGATGCGGCTGCGCGTGGCGCGGATCAGGAACTTGGTGGCCTCGACGTTCATGGCGTCCAGCGCGTGGGCTTGCAGCACGCCCGGTTGCTGCAGGCTGCCCTTGTCGCGGATCGAGTCGATGATGGCCCGGCATTTGGACAGCGTGCGCGAAGCGATATGGATATCGCCGAGCAGGGCGTTGTTCTGGGCGCATTTGTGCGCCGCCACATGGGCCACTCCGCCCGCACCCACGATCAGTACATTGCGCTTCATTGCATCAGCTCCTTCAGTCGGGACATCCTTCTCAGGACAGGCTGTTGACGTAGTCGTCAAAGGAAAACTCGCGCACCAGGCGCACCGTGCCGTCGGGCGCCTTGACGGCAATGGACGGCATGTGAATGCCGTTGAACCAGTTCTTCTTGACCATCGTGTAGCCGCCGGCATCGCCGATGGAAATGCGGTCGCCCACCTGCAGCGGCTGTTCGAAACGGGCCTCGCCGAAGATGTCGCCGGCCAGGCAGGTCTTGCCGCAGATCTGGTAGCGGTGCTCACCTGCGCCCGGGCCGATGGGGGCGGTTTCGCGGTAGATCAGCAGGTCGAGCATGTGGGCCTCGGTCGAACTGTCCACCACGGCCAGGTTCTTGCCGTTGAAGCCGACGTCCAGCACGCTGACTTCCAGCGTGGTGGTGTGGCGCACGGCGGCCTCGCCCGGCTCCAGATAGACCTGGACGCCATGCGTGTGTGTGAAGCGGCGCAGGCGTTCGCAGAACGCATCGAGCGCATAACCAGGCTCGGTGAAGCTGATGCCGCCACCCAGGCTCACCCACTGCAGGCGGCCCAGGATGCCGCCATAGCGCTGCTCGACCGCGGCGAGCAGCGCATCGAAACGCTCGAAGTCCTCGTTCTCGCAGTTGTTGTGGATCATCACGCCGTCGAGGCGGTCGACGATGGACAGGATGCGCGCCGGGTCGGACTCGCCCAGCCGGCTGAAGGGCCGGGCCGGGTCGGCGAGATCGAAGCCCGCGCAGCTGACACCGGGGTTCAGGCGCAGGCCCTTGGGTTTGGCACCCGCAAACGACTCGAAACGCTCGAACTGGGAGATCGAGTTGAAGATGATCTTGTCGCAGTGGGCCACCACCTCTTCGATTTCATGGTCGGCGAAGGCGACGCTGTAGGCGTGGGTTTCGCCGCCGAACTTCTGCCGGCCCAGCTTGACCTCGTACAGCGACGAGGAGGTGGTGCCGTCCATGTACGGCCGCATCAGGCCGAACACCGACCAGGCGGCAAAACACTTCAGGGCCAGCAGCAGCTTGGCGCCGGACTTCTCGCGCACCTGCTCGATGATCTTCAGGTTGCGCAGCAGGGCCGACTGGTCGATCAGGTAATGGGGCGTCGGGATCATGCGGGGGACTCCGAGATCTGGGGTGGGTGGTGGACGGCGGCGCTGCGGCTGCGGCGGCCCTTCGGAGCGTCGTGCTTCTTCTTCGCCTTCTTCGCGCCCGGGAGGTCGATGATCACGGGCCCGCGGTCGGGAAACGCCGCCACCAGCGCCAGCTGGCCGCCCACGCTTTCGACGTAGTGCCGCAAGGTCGACATCAACATGTCGCTGCGCTTTTCCAGCCGCGAGATGGCGTCCTGGCCCACGTCGAGGGCAGCGGCCAGGTCTTCCTGGGTCAGGTTGGCGGCCTTCCTCAAGCCCTTCAAGCTGACCCGCGGCAGGGTGTCGGCGGCATCTCGTGCCATGGCCTTGTCCTCGTTCTTCTTCGCCATGCTGCGCATCCCCGGGGTTTCGGCGGGACCTGCATTATGCATGTAAAAACATATGTAGTCAATGCCATACTCAATGAAGACGGCTGGCGACTGCGTGCCGCAGTCGCAGGTGTCGCGGACTTCGAGTGCGCTCGAGTCCCGGCGCGCGCCTTCAAGCTTGCTCGGCGGCCCCGGCAGCCCGGCCTCGAACGTGTGAATCGCTTCCAGGCCCAGGCCGGCGAAGCCCGCCGCCTTGGCCTGCTTGACGGCCTTGGCGCCGCCCGGCAGGCCGCACCAGACCTACACTGTGCCGACAACACACGGCAGGCCCGAGACGATGCATCCTTCGATCCACGCGCGCACCACGCCCGACCAGCCGGCCTACGTGATGGCCGGCAGCGGTCAGAGCGTCAGCTGCCGGCAGCTCGACGAAGCCTCGAACCGCCTGGCGCACCTGTTGCGCCGTCTTGGCGTCGGCTGTGGCGACCGCATCGCGCTGATGCTGGAGAACCACCCGCGCTACTTCGAGATCTGCTGGGCGGCGCAGCGCGCCGGCATCATCTACACGGCGATGAGCAGCCGGCTCACCGCCGGCGAGGCGGCCTACATCGTCGGCGACTGCGGCGCCAAGGTCTTCATCACCTCGATGGCGCTGGCCGGCCAGGCCGCGGAACTGCAGCAGCGCATGCCCGGTGTGCAGACGCGGCTGATGCTCGATGGCGCCATCGACGGCTATGCACCTTACGAATCGGCCGTCGCCGACTGCCCGGCCACGCCGATCGCCGACGAGTCGGCCGGCGGCGACATGCTGTATTCGTCGGGCACGACCGGCCGGCCCAAGGGCGTGTACGTGCCGCCGGAGTCCACCGACATCGCCTTCGCCAACTCGCTGGTCAAGGTCTGCATGGGCCCGTTCGGCATGGGGGCGGACACCGTCTACCTGTCGCCGGGGCCGCTGTACCACGCGGCGCCGCTGCGCTTCGCGATGACGGTGATGCGCCTGGGCGGCACGGTGGTGGTGATGGAGCACTTCGACGCCGCCGAATTCCTGGCGCTGGTGCAGCGGCACCGCGTCACGCATACGCAGCTGGTGCCGACGATGTTCGTGCGCATGCTCAAGCTGCCGGATGCCCAGCGCCTGGCGCACGACCTGTCGTCCTTGCGCATCGCGATCCACGCCGCGGCGCCGTGCCCGGTGCCGGTGAAGCGGCAGATGATCGGCTGGTGGGGCCCGATCATCTGGGAGTACTACGCCGGCACCGAAGGCATGGGCATGACGCTGGTCGGCTCGCCCGACTGGCTGGCGCACGAGGGCACGGTCGGCCGCGCGGTGGTCGGCGTGCTGCACATCTGCGGCGACGACGGCCGGGAGCTGCCGGTAGGCCAGACCGGCACGGTGTATTTCTCGGACGGCAAGGTCTTCGAGTACCACAACGATCCGCAGAAGACCGGGCAGAGCCGCAATGCCCAGGGCTGGACCACGCTCGGCGACGTCGGCCACATGGACGCCGACGGCTACCTGTACCTGAGCGACCGCAAGGCCAACATGATCATCTCCGGCGGCGTGAACATCTACCCGCAGGAGGCCGAGAACCTGCTGGTCACCCACCCCAAGGTGTTCGACGTCGCGGTCTTCGGCGTGCCGAACGAGGAATTCGGCGAAGAGGTCAAGGCGGTAGTGCAGCCGCGCGACATGGCCGAGGCCGGCCCCGCGCTGGAGCAGGAGGTGATCGCCTTCTGCCGCCGGCATCTGTCGGCCATCAAGTGCCCGCGCTCGGTGGACTTCGCGGCCGAACTGCCGCGCCACCCCACAGGCAAGCTCTACAAGCGGCTGCTGCGCGACCCGTACTGGGCCGGCCATGGCAGCAAGCTCGTCTGAGCACCCCCCCCAGGAAATGACTTCGTCATTCCCGCCCCCAGGGGTCAAGCAAAGTGGCAAAGCCACATTTGCTTGAGAGACCATGGTGCACAAACGCCGCATCGGCGTCATGGGCGCCGGCGCGGTCGGCAGCTTCTACGGCGCGATGCTGGCGCGCGCCGGGCATCAGGTGACGCTGGTCGGCCGGCCGGCGCACGTGCAGGCGATCCGGCGCGACGGCCTGAAGCTGCAGATGGGCGGTGCGGCGCACACCGTGCCGCTGCAGGCCGACAGCGACGCGGCTGCACTGCGCGGCAGCGAGCTGGTGCTGTGCTGCGTCAAGTCCGGCGACAGCGAAGCCGCGGCGCGGCAGATGGCGCCGCATCTGGATGCATCGGCCTGGGTCATGAGCCTGCAGAACGGCGTCGACAACGCCGAGATCCTGGCGAAGCATCTGCCGTGCCGGGTCATCGCGGCGGTGGTCTACGTGGCGGTGGCACTCGGCGGTCCGGGTGTGGTGCGGCACTTCGGCCGTGGCGACCTGGCGGTGGGTGCGCTGCCCGGCGGCACGGCGTCGTCAGTGCCCGAATGGCCAAGGCTGCAGGCGCTGGTCGATCTGTTCGCCGATGCGCAGCTGCCGGTGCGCATCGTGCCCGATGTCGCGGTCGAGCTGTGGGCCAAGCTGCTGGTCAACTGCGCCTACAACGCGATCTCGGCGCTGGCACAGATGCCCTATGCGGCGCTGGCGGCGCTGCCGCAGATCCGCGAGGTGCAGGAGCTGGTCGTGCAGGAGGTGATCGCGGTGGCCGCGGCCTGCGGCGTGACGCTGCCGCTCCAGGCTTCGCGCGAGGCGGTGGCGAAGATCGCAGCGGGCATGCCGCAGCAGCTGTCGTCGACCGCGCAGGACGTGGCGCGGCGCAAGCCGAGCGAGATCGACCATCTGAACGGCTTCGTCGCGCGCCGCGGCCGCGAGCTGGGCGTGCCCGCGCCGGTGAACCAGACGCTGCACGCGCTGGTCAAGCTGGTCGAGTCGGGCTATGGCGCGCCCTCGTGAGCAGGACCATGCCGGCCGTTCCCGAAGCCTTTGCGCAGGGGCTGCGCGAGCTCGGCCGAGGAAGCCCTGCAGCCCTTCGCGCGCTTCACCGTGGCTTGCCGCGGCGCAACAACCGGTCCAGCAGCTTGCCCTCGGACTGCGCGGCCGGGTGGCTGCGCATGACCATCAGCGCCGAACACAGGTACAGCGCGTTCAGCAGCCGGCTGGCGCGCTCGGTGCTCATGCCGGGCCAGCCGGCGATGTCGCGCAGCGTGGCCGCGTCGGCGCGCAGCCGGTCGGCCGCCGGGCCCAGCGCGCCCGGTGCCAGCAGGCGGTCTTCGCGCGACAGCGTCACGCGGTAGGCGACGTTGCCGGCGATTTCGTTCAGACGCACGCCGCGCGGTCCGTGCAGCGCCATCTGCCACAGCAGCGGCTTCAGCGGGTGATAGTGCTCGAGGCGGCCGACGCGTTCATGCATCCAGTGGCCGGGCGGGCGCATGCCGGGCGCGTCGCAGGACAGCACCTTCAGCGCGGCCAGGCCGTCGCGCAGCGCCAGCGACATGTCGCGCGGCGAGTGATAGGCCAACTCGGACGGAAACACCGTGATCGGCCAGACCAGGCCTTCGTATTCCAAGCACAGCAGGGCCGACTGGCGATGGCGCATGCACGCGGCCAGAATCTCGAGCACGTCGCTGTCTTCGTTGCGCGCTTCCAGGTGGCGCAGGTCGGCGAGCAGCGTCGTCGGCAGCATCGTGTTCTCGCCGAGCTGCGCGAAGGCGCTCGAGCCGCGCTGCAGGCGAAGGCGCTCATAGGCGCTGATGCGCCATAGCGTCGAATCCTGGAAGTCACGCATCGCCTGCCTCCAGCCCTGCGGGCCGCGCTCCGATTCTGCCGCCGCCTCCGGAAGAAGGCGTATCCGAAGGTATCACTTCGCCGCCTGCGCGCCAATCGCTGGGTGTCACGCCGGTCCACTGCCGGAAGCCGCGCGCGAAGCTTTTTTCGCTGCGAAAGCCCAGCAGGCGGGCGATCTGCTTGACCGGCTGCCGCGTGCGGCGCAGCAGTTCCTGCGCGCGGCTGCAGCGCACCTCGTCCTTCAGCGACTGCACCGATGCACCCTGCTGGCGCAGGTGACGGTGCAGCGTACGCAGCGACACGTTCAGCGCGCGTGCCAGGCCCTCGGCATGCAAGGTGTCGGCCGACGGATGCTGCAGCAGCTCGCGCACACGCTGCACCAGCAGCCGGTCGCGCCGGTACTGCAGCACGGTCAGCGGCAGCGCATGCTGCAGCATGCTGCGCAGCGCGCGCTCGTCGCGGCGCAGCGGCAGCCCCAGATAGTGCGCGTCGAAGCTGAAACCGGCCTGCGGCGCGCCGAAGCGCACCGGTCCCGGGAACAGCAGCGGGTAGACCGCGGCATGCGCCGGCGCGTCGATCGGGAACGCGGCTTCGTGCAGCGCGATGCGCGAATCCACCGCCCAGCAGGCGTAGCCGTGCACGTAGCGCAGGCTGGTCAGCAGGCAGAACTCGCGCAGCGCGCCGAGATCGCGGCGTTCTTCGATCGCCAGCGTCGCGACACCGCCGTCTTCGTCGAGCCGCAGCACGATGTCGTCGACCAGCAGCCGGTGGTGGCGGCACCAGCGCTTCAGCGCCACGCCCAGGTTCGGTGCACCCAGCGAGGCGCGGCACAGCATGCCGTAGCTGCCCCAGGGCAGGCGCCGCGAGAACCAGCCCAGCGCCTCGTCGTCCAGTTGCTGCATCGCCGCGCCGCACAGCTGCTCGAACTGCGCGGCGGTGACGCGCGCCTGCGGCTGGCGCAGCAGCGCAGGCGCGATTTGCGCCCTGCGCAGCGCCTGCGCCGGGTCGGCGCCCCAGCGCTCGAAGCCCATCAACACCGCCTGCACGAACGCAATGGGCGTGGCCGCCTGCCGCGGGCCACTGCGCAGGACGCTGGAGGGGGTAGCCTGCATCAACGGCAGTGTCGCGTGCGTTGGCACGAAATGCAACCCATCTGGCGCCACAGGCGAAGCCGCTGGGCTTAAGCTTCGCGCTCGGGGCGGGGGCACCCAGCCGCGGCGACCAAGGAGACAAACGATGGCAGCAGCAGACGCAGGCCGCAGCATGATCGCGCCGGTGAACGGCTTGTCGCAGGTGCGCGGCGACAGCGGCGCCGCGCTGTCCGAGCAGACCATCCCGGCGCTGCTGGGCGACACGGTGGCCCGCTTCGGCGAGCGGCCGGCGGTGTTGTTCCGCGAGCAGGGCGTGCGCTGGACCTGGCGCGAGTTCGCCGCAGTGGTCGACGAGCTGGCGGCCGGCCTGCTGGATCTGGGCTTGCAGCGCGGCGACCGCCTGGGCATCTGGTCGCCGAACCGCGCCGAATGGCTGGTGACGCAGTTCGCCACCGCGCGCATCGGCGTGATCCTGGTGAACATCAATCCGGCCTACCGCTTGGCGGAGCTGGAATATGCGCTCGAGGTCGCCGGTTGCCGCGCCATCGTCAGCGCCGAGCGGCTGAAGACTTCGATGTACCTGCAGATGCTGCAGACGCTGGCGCCGGAGTTGGCGCATGGCGAGCCGGGCACGCTGAAGGCCGCGAAGCTGCCGTCGTTGCAGTGGGTGATCCGCATGGGCGGCGAGCGCACGCCCGGCATGCTGAACTACGACGACGTCCTGCAGCGCGGCCGTGCCGCCGGGCAGCGGCAGCAGCTGGATGCGCTGAGCGCGCAGCTGGACTGCCGCGACGCCATCAACATCCAGTTCACCAGCGGCACCACCGGCAACCCGAAGGGCGCGACGCTGACGCACCACAACGTGGTCAACAACGCGCGCTTCATCGCCCAGTGCATGCGTTTTTCCGAGGCCGATTCGCTGTGCATCCCGGTGCCGCTGTACCACTGCTTCGGCATGGTGCTGGCGGTGCTGGCCTGCGTCTCCACCGGCGCGCGCATGGTCTTCCCCGGCGAGGCCTTCGAGCCGCTGGCCACGCTGCAGGCGGTGGCCGAGGAGCGCTGCACCGCGCTGCACGGCGTGCCGACGATGTTCATCGCCGAACTGGACCATCCGCAGTTCGCGCAGTTCGATCTGAGCTGCCTGCGCACCGGCATCATGGCCGGCTCGCCGTGCCCGATCGAGACCATGAAGCGCGTGGTTGCGCAGATGCACATGAGCGAAGTCACCATCGCCTACGGCATGACCGAGACCTCGCCGGTGTCGTTCCAGAGCGCGACCACCGACCCGCTGGAGCGCCGCGTGTCCACCGTCGGCCGCGTGCAACCGCACCTGGAGGTGAAGATCGTCGACGCCGAAGGCCGCGTGGTGCCGGTGGGCGAGAAGGGCGAGCTGTGCACCAAGGGCTATTCGGTGATGCAGGGCTACTGGGGCGACCCGGCGCGCACGGCCGAGGCGGTGCGTGACGGCTGGATGCACACCGGCGACCTGGCGACGCTGGACGCCGACGGTTACTGCAACATCGTCGGCCGCGTCAAGGACATGCTGATCCGCGGCGGCGAGAACGTCTACCCGCGCGAGATCGAGGAGTTCCTGTTCCGCCACCCGAAGGTGCAGTCGGTGCAGGTCTTCGGCGTGCCCGACCCGAAGTACGTCGAGGAGGTCTGCGCCTGGATCACGCTGAAACCCGGCGAACAGTGCAGCGAGCAGGAGATCCGCGACTTCTGCCGCGACCAGATCGCGCACTACAAGGTGCCGCGGCACATCCGCTTCGTGAACGAGATGCCGATGACCATCACCGGCAAGGTGCAGAAGTTCGTGATGCGCGAGAAGATGATCGAAGAACTCGGTCTGTCCGTTGCGAAGACCGCCTGAAACCCGGAGCCCCAGATGACTTCATTGACCACCGGCCTGAGCTTCGCGCTCGGCGAAACCATCGACATGCTGCGCGACAGCGTGCAGGCCTTCGCCGCCGAGCAGATTGCGCCGCGCGCCGCAGCCATCGACCGCGACAACCAGTTCCCGCCCGACCTGTGGAAGAAGCTCGGCGACCTGGGCCTGCACGGCATGACGGTGAGCGAAGAGTACGGCGGAACCCGGATGGGCTATCTGGCGCACATCGTCGCGCTGGAGGAGGTCTCGCGCGCTTCGGCCGCGGTGGGCCTGAGCTACGGCGCGCATTCCAACCTGTGCGTCAACCAGATCCACCGCAACGGCAGCGCGGCGCAGAAGGCGAAGTACCTGCCCAAGCTGGTCAGCGGCGAGCACGTCGGCGCGCTGGCAATGAGCGAGCCCAACGCCGGCTCCGACGTGGTCAGCATGAAGCTGCGTGCGCAGCTGAAGGGCGACCGCTACGTGCTCAACGGCAGCAAGATGTGGATCACCAACGGCGGCGATGCCGACACGCTGGTGATCTACGCCAAGACCGACCCCAACGCCGGCGCAGGCGGCATGACCGCCTTCATCGTCGAGAAGGGCTTCAAGGGGCTGAGCTGCGGCACGAAGCTGGACAAGCTCGGCATGCGCGGCAGCAACACCTGGCCGCTGTTCTTCGACGACTGCGAGGTGCCGGCGGAGAACGTGCTCGGCGGCGAAGGCAAGGGCGTCAAGGTGCTGATGAGCGGCCTGGACTACGAGCGTGCGGTGCTTTCCGGCGGGCCGCTGGGCATCATGGCGGCCTGCATGGACGTGGTGCTGCCCTACGTGCACGAGCGCAAGCAGTTCGGCCAGAGCATCGGCGAGTTCCAGCTGATGCAGGGCAAGATCGCCGACATGTACAGCACCTGGTCGGCCTGCCGCGCCTATGTGTACGCGGTGGGCCAGGCCTGCGACCGCGGCGACCATGCGCGCACGCTGCGCAAGGACGCGGCGGGCGCGATCCTGTATTCGGCCGAAAAGGCCACCTGGATGGCCGGCGAGGTGATCCAGGCGCTGGGCGGCAACGGCTACATCAACGAATTCCCGGCGGGGAGGCTGTGGCGCGACGCCAAGCTGTACGAGATCGGCGCCGGGACTTCGGAGATCCGCCGCATGCTGATCGGCCGCGAGCTTTATTCGGAGTCCATGTAATGGACTCCGTTCGGACAACAAGCCCACCGGGCGCAGTTGCGGTGAAGGCTCGTGTCCGTGCAGCGGACCTGAAGCCGCGCAGCGGCGGCCGTGACCAAGCGATGTAGCCATGTGCAGCCTCGACGGGCTCTTTTCCAACAACCGCGCCTGGGCCAACCAGCGCGTGTCGCAGGACCCGCAGTTCTTCACCCGGCTGGCCACGCAGCAGGCGCCGAAGTACCTGTGGATCGGCTGCTCCGACAGCCGCGTGCCGGCCAACGAGATCATCGGTCTCGACCCGGGCGAGGTCTTCGTGCACCGCAACGTCGCCAACCTGGTGGTGCACTCGGACCTCAACTGCCTGTCGGTGCTGCAGTACGCGGTCGACGTGCTGCAGGTCGAGCACGTGATGGTCGTCGGCCACTACGGCTGCGGTGGCGTGCAGGCGGTGATCGAGCGGCGCTCGGTCGGCCTGGCCGACAACTGGCTGCGCCATGTCGCCGACGTCGCCTTCAAGCACCTGCACCGCTTCGACCCGAGAGAGCACCCGGTCGCGCTCGGCCGCAAGCTGGTCGAACTGAACGTGCTCGAGCAGGTCGGTAACGTCTGCCGCACGACGATCTTGCGCGACGCGTGGAAGCGCGGCCAGAAGGTCGAGGTGCACGGGCTGGTCTACGGGCTGAACGATGGCCTGCTCAGGCCGCTGGGCGTCACCATCGACGGGCGCGGCCAGTGGGAAGAGAGCCATGAAGAATCGATCCAGGCGCTGGCGTCGATGAACGAGATCGAGGGCGGTTGAAATGCAGGCACTGAAGAGTCAGATCGATACGCGCTCGGAGGAATTCCGGGCCAATGCCGCGCGCATGCGCGAGACCGTCGCCGACCTGCGCGTGCAGGCCGAGCGCGTGGCGCAGGGCGGCGGCGAGCAGGCGCGCGCGCGGCATGAGGCGCGCGGCAAGCTGCTGCCGCGCGACCGCGTCGCGCATCTGCTCGACCCGGGCACGCCTTTCCTGGAGGTGGGCCAGCTGGCCGCGCTCGGCATGTACGGCGGCGACGCGCCTTCGGCCGGCGTCATCACCGGCATCGGCAGCGTGATGGGCCGCGAATGCATGATCGTCGCCAACGACGCCACGGTGAAGGGCGGCACCTACTATCCGATGACGGTGAAGAAGCACCTGCGCGCGCAGGAGATCGCGCTGCAGAACCACCTGCCGTGCATCTACCTGGTCGATTCGGGCGGTGCCTTCCTGCCCAAGCAGGACGAGGTTTTTCCCGACCGCGAGCACTTCGGCCGCATCTTCTACAACCAGGCCAACATGTCGGCGCTGGGCATTCCGCAGGTGGCGGTGGTAATGGGCTCGTGCACCGCGGGCGGCGCCTACGTGCCGGCGATGAGCGACGAGACGGTGATCGTGCGCAACCAGGGCACGATCTTCCTCGGCGGGCCGCCGCTGGTGAAGGCCGCCACCGGCGAAGTGGTCAGCGCCGAGGACTTAGGGGGCGGCGACGTGCACACGCGGCTGTCGGGCGTGGCCGACCACCTGGCCGAAAACGACAGCCACGCCCTCTTCATCGCGCGGCGCATCGTCTCCAGCTTCAACCGCGCCAAGCCGCAGACGGTGATGCTGCAGCCCAGCGAGGAGCCGCTGTACGACCCGCAGGAGATCTACGGCGTCATTCCCGCCGACACGCGCAAGCCCTACGACGTGCGCGAGATCATCGCGCGCGTGGTCGACGGCTCGCGCTTTGACGAATTCAAGGCGCGCTACGGCGCGACGCTGGTCACCGGTTTCGCGCGGCTGCACGGCATGCCGATCGGCATCGTCGCCAACAACGGCATTCTGTTCGGCGAGTCGGCGCAGAAGGGCGCGCACTTCATCGAGTTGTGCGCGCAGCGCGGCGTGCCGCTGCTGTTCCTGCAGAACATCACTGGCTTCATGGTCGGACGCAAGTACGAAAACGCCGGCATCGCCAAGGACGGCGCGAAGATGGTCACTGCCGTGTCCACCGTGCAGGTGCCGAAGCTGACGGTACTGATCGGCGGCAGCTTCGGCGCCGGCAACTACGGCATGTGCGGCCGCGCCTATTCGCCGCGCTTCCTGTGGATGTGGCCCAACGCGCGCATCAGCGTGATGGGCGGCGAGCAGGCGGCCAGCGTGCTGGCCACCGTGCGCCGCGACGGCGTCGAAGCCAAGGGCGGCCAGTGGTCGGCCGAGGAAGAGGCGGCGTTCAAGAAGCCGCTGCTCGAGCAGTACGAGCACCAGGGCCATCCGTACTACGCCAGCGCGCGGCTGTGGGACGACGGCGTGGTCGACCCGGCGCAGACGCGCCGCGTGCTCGGCTTGTCGCTGGCCGCGGCGTTGAACGCGCCGATCGTGCCGACGAAGTTCGGCTTGTTCCGCATGTAGTGTATGATGTGTTGTTAGTAGGAAAATTGTACACATCATGCGCACCAACATCGACATCGACGACGCCTTGATGGCCGAGGCCATGAAGGCCGGCCCGTTCAAGACGAAGAAGGACGCGGTCGAGGCCGGCTTGAAGCTGCTCGCGCGGCAGGCCGCGTACCGCGAGATCCTCAAATGGCGCGGCAAGCTTCAGTGGGAAGGCGACGAGTCCATCGACTGGACTCAAGCCGCCGGGCTGGCGGTGAACGAGCCGCGCCCGCGCGCGCCGGTGGGGAAGGGCACTCGCCGTGCTGGTCGTTGATTCGTCGGTGTGGATCGACTTCTTCAACGGCGCGGACGCGCCGGCTGCGGAGCTGCTGTCGCACCTGCTCGACCACGGCGAGGTACGCCTCGTCGTGCCCGACCTGGTGCTGTTCGAGGTGTTGCGCGGCTTCAGGCTCGAGCGCGAACTGCGCACCGCGCGGCAGTTGATGCAAGGCTTGGAGGTCGAAAGTTCGCTCGACCCCGAGCTGGCCGTTGCCGCGGCCGAGCACTATCGCCACCTGCGCGGACGCGGCCACACGGTGCGCAGCGCGGTCGACGTTCTGGTGGCGGCGTTCTGCATCGAGCGGGACTACGCGCTGCTGCACGACGACCGCGATTTCGATGCCTTCGAGCTGCATCGCGGGCTGCGCGTGTGGCGGCATTGACGGAGATTTTTCGCATGTTCAGCAAGATCCTTGTTGCCAATCGGGGCGAGATCGCCTGCCGGGTGATCAAGACGGCGCGCCGCATGGGCATCGCCACCGTGGCCGTGTACTCCGAGGCCGACGCCAACGCGCGCCACGTGCGCCTGGCCGACGAGGCGGTGCTGATCGGGCCGCCTGCGGTGCGCCAGTCCTACCTGCTGGCGGACAAGATCCTCGATGCCGCCAGGGCCACCGGCGCGCAGGCCGTGCATCCGGGTTACGGCTTCCTGTCCGAGAACGACAGCTTCGCCGAGGCCTGCGCCGCGGCCGGCATCGTCTTCATCGGCCCGCCGGCAGCGGCCATTCGCGCGATGGGCAGCAAGTCCGCCGCCAAGGCGCTGATGAGCAAGGCTGGCGTGCCGTTGACCCCCGGCTACCACGGCGACGAGCAGGACGCGGCCTTCCTCGAAGCGCAGGCGCGCGACATCGGTTTCCCGGTGCTGATCAAGGCCAGTGCCGGCGGCGGCGGCAAGGGCATGCGCCGCGTCGACCAGGCCGAGGACTTCGCCGCCGCGCTGGCCTCGTGCCAGCGCGAGGCGAAGAACGCCTTCGGCGACCAGCATGTGCTGGTGGAGAAATACGTGCAACGCCCGCGGCACATCGAGATCCAGGTCTTCGGCGACACGCACGGCGACTGCGTCTACCTGTTCGAGCGCGACTGCTCGGTGCAGCGCCGCCACCAGAAGGTGCTGGAAGAAGCCCCTGCGCCGGGCATGACGCGCGAGCGCCGCGCGGCCATGGGCCAGGCGGCGGTCGATGCCGCCAAGGCGGTGGGCTACGTCGGTGCCGGCACCGTGGAGTTCATCGCCAACCAGGACGGCTCGTTCTACTTCATGGAGATGAACACGCGGCTGCAGGTCGAGCATCCGGTGACCGAGATGATCACCGGGCTCGACCTGGTGGAATGGCAGCTGCGCGTCGCGGCCGGCGAGCCGCTGCCGCTGCGCCAGGACCAGCTGGCCATCGACGGCCACGCGATCGAGGCGCGCATCTACGCCGAGGACCCCGACAAGGGCTTCCTGCCGTCCACCGGCAAGCTCGTGCATCTGGCGCCGCCGCCGGAAAGCGAACACGTGCGCGTCGACACCGGCGTCGAACAGGGCGACGCCATCACGCCGCACTACGACCCGATGATCGCCAAGCTGATCGTCTGGGACCGCACGCGCGAGGCCGCGCTGGCGCGCATGCGCCAGGCGCTGGCCCAGTACCGCGTGGTCGGCGTGGCCAACAACGTCGAGTTCCTGTCGCGGCTGGTCAGCGTGCCGTCCTTCGCCCACGCCGACCTGGACACCGCGCTGATCGAACGCGAGCAGGCCAACCTGTTCCCCGACAAGACCGCGGTGCCCGACGCGGTGTGGATGCTGGCGGCGCTGGCCGAACTACAGCGCGAGGCGTCGCTGGCGGCGCGCGCCAGCGACCACGATTCGCCGTGGCGCATGCTCGACGGCTGGCGGCTCAACGGCCAGGCGTCGCGGGCCATCACGCTGCGCCACGGCGACACCGTGCAGCCGGTGTCGGCGTGCGTCGTGGCCGGCGGCCACGAACTCGGCGTGGGCCCGCGCACCGTGTTCGCGCGCGGCAAGGCCGGAGCCAACGGCCAGATGGATGCGCAACTCGGCGAGCGCCGCGTGCACGCCACGGTGGTGCTGACTGGCGAGCGCCGCCATGTGTTCTTCGAGGGGCGCTCGTGGCCGCTGGCGATGGTCGACACGCTCAATACCGGCGGCGGCGGCGAGGATCTGGAAGGCGGGCTGAAGGCGCCGATGCCGGGCAAGGTGATCGCGCTCATCGCCGAGGTGGGGGCCACCGTGGACAAGGGCGCGCCGCTGCTGGTGCTGGAGGCGATGAAGATGGAGCACACCATCAGTGCGCCCAAGCGCGGCACCGTCAAGGCTTTCCGCTATGCGGTCGGCGACCAGGTGGTCGACGGCGTCGACCTGGTCGAATTCGAGGCGGCGGCATGAGCACGCCGGGCCGCTCCCAAGTGCTCATCCCGGAGCACGAAGTGCGCAG
>OEIU01000471.1_pt1 | contig 37271 bp, 35 predicted proteins | sample 1539221 | NCBI WGS metagenome assembly OEIU01 (sample SAMN03792071, study PRJEB22550) | activated sludge metagenome | feature: wastewater treatment plant; material: activated sludge; isolation source: Wastewater treatment plant of a petroleum refinery complex | place: Argentina: Zarate | collected...
GGGGAGGGTTCCGCTGCGAGCCGCCGACGCCCTATGCGACAACCCCCGTCATTCCGGGTCGCCGAAAGGCGAGTTTGAAACATCCGAGCACCCTCGCTCTCCTCCCACGTTCGACGTAGACTTCCACCGACCGACAGGAGGCTCCGATGTCCATCGCGTTCCCGACGCCCGACCCGGGCATTCTCGCCCGGCGCGAGGAGATCATCGCGGGCCTCGGGCGGCTCGTCCCGCCCGGCGCTCTGATCGTCAGCGAGGACGAGCGGCGCCCCTTCGAGACCGATGGCCTCACCGCCTATCGCAGGATGCCGCTCGCGGTGGTGCTGCCGACATCCACGGCCGAGGTCTCGGCCGTCCTGGCCTTCTGCAACGCGAACGGCGTCAAGGTCGTGGCGCGCGGCGCCGGAACCTCCCTCGCGGGCGGCGCCATCCCGCAGGAGGACGCCATCATCCTCGGCGTCTCCAAGATGTCGCGGGTGCTGAGCCTCGATTTCGAGAACCGGACCGCGCGCGTCGAGGCCGGGATCACGAATCTCGCCATCTCGGCCGCCGTCTCCCACGAAGGCTTCTTCTACGCCCCCGACCCGTCGAGCCAGCTCGCCTGCACCATCGCCGGCAATATCGGCATGAATTCGGGCGGCGCCCATTGCCTGAAATACGGCGTCACCACCAACAACGTGCTCGGCGTCACCCTGGTCCTGCTCGACGGCACCGTGGTCGAGATCGGGGGCGATCATCTCGATTCGGGCGGGCTCGACCTCCTCGGCCTGATCGTCGGCTCGGAGGGGCAACTCGGCATCGTCACCGAGGCGACCGTGCGCATCCTGCGGGCGGCCGAGGGCGCGCGCCCGGCGCTCCTCGGCTTCCCCTCGCCCGAGGATGCCGGCGCCTGCGTCGCGGCCATCATCGCCTCGGGCATGGTGCCCGTGGCGCTCGAATACATGGACCGGCAGGCCATCCGCATCACCGAGGATTTCGCGAAAGCCGGCTATCCCGACGTGTCCGCCATGCTGATCGTCGAGGTGGAGGGCTCGGAGAGCGAGATCGACGAGCAGCTTCGCCGCATCGCCGCGATCGCGGAGCGCCACAAGGTGATCGAGGTGCGGGCCGCGAAATCCGAGGCGGAGGCCGCCGCCATCTGGAAGGGGCGCAAGGCCGCCTTCGGCGCGACCGGCCGCGTCTCCGACTATATCTGCATGGACGGCACCATCCCGACCGGCCAGCTCTCCTTCGTCCTGACGCGGATCGGCGAGATCGTCGAGCGCGAGGGGCTGCGCGTCGCGAACGTCTTCCATGCCGGCGATGGCAACCTGCATCCGCTCGTCATGTTCGACATCAACAAGCCCGGCGAGATGGAGAAGGCCGAGCGCGCGGGCGAGGACATCCTCAAGCTCTGCGTCGAGGTCGGCGGCTGCCTGACCGGCGAGCATGGCGTCGGCATCGAGAAGCGCGACCTCATGCCGGTACAGTTCGGAGAGGCCGACCTCGCCCAGCAGATGCGCGTGCGCGCGGTCTTCGATCCCGCCTGGCTGCTCAACCCGGCCAAGGTCTTCCCGCTCGAAGGGCGCGTGGCGGCGTGACCGGGATCGTCTCTCCCGCAACCGAAGCGGAGGCCTGCGCCGCCGTCGCGGAGGCCGCCGCCTCCGGCATTCCTCTCCTGATCGAGGGCGGCGGCACCAAGGCCGCCATCGGTCGGCCGATCCAGACCGGTCGGACGCTCTCCTCGCGGGCGCTCTCCGGCATCACGCTCTACGAGCCGGCCGAAATGGTGATCTCGGCCAGGGCCGGCACGCCGCTCGCCGAGATCCGCAAGACGCTCGGCCTGCGCAACCAGGCGCTCACCTTCGAGCCCATGGACCATCGTCCGCTGCTCGGCTCCTCGGGCGAACCCACGATCGGGGCCGTCGCGGCTGGCAACGTTTCCGGCCCGCGCCGCATCCAGGCCGGGGCCGCCCGCGACAGCCTGATCGGCATCCGCATGGTCAACGGCCGCGGCGAGGCCGTGAAATCGGGCGGGCGCGTGATGAAGAACGTCACCGGGCTCGACCTCGTGAAATTCGTCTGCGGCTCCTGGGGCACGCTCGGCTTCCTGACCGAGGTGACCTTCAAGGTGCTGCCGAGCCCCGAGCGGACGGCGACGCTGCTGCTGCGCGGCCTCGACGACGGGCGAGGGATCAAGGTCCTCTCGGCGGCGCTCGGCTCGCCCTTCGACGTCACGGGCGCGGCGCACCTGCCGGCCGTGCTCGGCCGCGGCGGCTCTCAGACGCTGATCCGGCTCGAGGGCCTGGGCTTCTCCGTCCATCACCGCATCGGCGAGCTTCGCCGTCTCCTGCGGCGGGAGGGGCCGGCCGACCTCATCGAGGGCGAGGCGGCGGCGGCGCTCTGGCGAAGCATCCGCGACGTCGAGCCTCTCGCCGAGCCCCGCGAGGCGGCCATCTGGCGCATCTCGACCGCCCCGTCGCGCGCGAGCGATCTCGCGGGCGTGATCGGGCGGCTCATGCCCGGCTCGCGCTGGTATTTCGACTGGGGCGGGGGGCTCGTCTGGCTCGCCTGCCCGGCCGGCAGCGACGGAGGGGCAGCGGCAGTCCGCGCTGCCGTCCACCAATATGGCGGACATGCGACGCTGATCCGGGCCCCGGAGGAAATCCGCGCCGCGATCGACGTCTTCGAGCCCGAATCCGAGCCGCTGCGCAAGCTGACGCGCGGCCTGAAGGCCGCCTTCGACCCGAAGGGAATCTTCAATCCCGGCCGGATGTGGGCGGGGATATAGCCTCACCCGATCGCGCTCTGGGGAATAGAGGGCGAGCCCTGCGCCCTGCGCCTCCCGCGGATGCGCCGCATCGCTTGCACGGGGGCATGGGCCAGGGCACGAATGCGGGCACCCGCCCGCGCGGGCGGGTCGGGAGACAAGCCATGTTCAGCCACGTCATGGTCGGCAGCAACGATATCGACCGCTCCAAGATCTTCTACGACGCGCTGTTCGAAGCCGTCGGCGCCAAGCCGGGGCGGCGGGACCCCAAAGGCCGCCTCGTCTACGCCCATAACGGCGCCGCCTTCATGGTGTCGAAGCCGATCGACGGCAAGGCGGCCACCCACGCCAATGGCGGGACGATCGGCTTCGCCCTCGACGGGCCCGAGCAGGTCGAGGCGTGGCACAAGGCCGGGGCCGCGAACGGGGGCACCGCCGTCGAGGATCCCCCGGGCATCCGCCAGGGCAGTTCCGGCCCCATCTACCTCGCCTATCTGCGCGATCCCGACGGCAACAAGCTCTGCGCCGTGCACCGGATGGCGGGCTGAGGCCAGCCCTCCCCTTTCGCGAGGAGACGAATCTTAAAGGCCCGGACCTCAGAATGCGCTTTCCGCAAGACAGCGCGAGGTCCGGTTTGCCCGCTTCAGGTTCGAGCCGCTACCCTGCGCTGGACAGCTACCGCTTCCTCGCGGCGAGCGGCGTGGTCCTGTATCACTACGACGCGGATTTCCTGTTGGGGTTCTCGGCCCGGCTGCGGACGGTCGGGAACCTCTCCTGCATGGTCGATTTCTTCTTCGTCCTGAGCGGCTTCGTCATCATGCAGGGCTATCGGGACCGCCTCGGCTCCCCGGGCGCCTATGGAAGCTTCCTGAGGGCGCGGCTGGCGCGCATCTATCCGCTGCATCTCGTCATATTGGCCGCCTATGTCCTGCTTGCCGTCGCGGCGCACCTGCTGAACGTGAGGCCGAACCATCCCGAAATATTGGCCCCGTCCGGACTGCCGGCCAACCTGCTCCTCGTCCAGGCATGGGGCTTCCTCGACCATCCGAGCTTCAACGTCCCGGCATGGTCGATCAGCGCCGAATGGTTCGTCTATCTGCTGGCGCCTCTCGTCTTCATGATCGTCCGCCATGCCGGCTTCCTGTCCAGCATGGTTCTCGCTTCCGTCCTGGTGGCCGTCATGATCGCGGTCCGACATGCGCTCGGCGCACAGGACTGGCTGGATTCGACCTATCATTTCGGCATGTTGCGCGCCCTGCCCAGCTTCCTTGCCGGAGCCGCGATCGCCGAGGCGATGCGCCGGGGCCATCTGCGCGGCCGGCCGTCCTGGTGGATGGCCCATGCCCTCGCGGTCGGCGCGCTGGCCGTGCTCGGCCTCGACGTCCCGCGCGAGCTGGTCCTGCCGGTTTTCGCCGCGCTCATCATCTGCACGGCCCTCGCCGATGCGGGAGGCGCTCCGACGATGATGAAGCATCCGATCCTGCTGGCCCTCGGGGAAGCTTCCTACGCCCTCTATATGCTGCATGTCCTCGTCAGCATCCCGCTGCTGGCCGTCATGCGCTCCCTGCACCTGATCGACACGCCATGGAGATTCGCGTTTGCAGCCGCGGCCTATGCGATTTCCATCGCACTCTCGCTTCTCTCGTATCGGTATTTCGAGCGGCCCGTCCGAAACTGGCTGACGGGCCGGCCCGCGCCTTTCGGCCCCGCAAGGCAATCGCATCCCGCATTGCGAGGTTCGTGAGCGGTGCGAACGCGATAGCCTTCCCCTGAGACGAAGGCGTCAATCCCCCGCCCCTCCCCAGGCGGCCCGGCAGGCGCTATGGTTCGCGCAAGCCCCATCCACCGCCAGCTTCGCGGCAGCCGCGCCGTCGAAGTCCGCGAGGCCGCGCCATGACCAAAGCCTATATCTACGATCACGTCCGCACCCCGCGCGGCCGGGGCAAGAGCGACGGCTCGCTGCACGAGGTCACGGCGCTCCGGCTCGCCGAGACGGCGCTCCGGGCGATCCGGGACCGCAACGGCCTCGACACGAAGCTCGTCGACGACGTCGTGCTGGGCTGCGTCGATCCGGTCGGCGAGGCGGGGGGCGACATCGCCCGCGCCGCGGCCCTCGTCTCCGATTACGGTGACCATGTGCCGGGCGTGCAGATCAACCGCTTCTGCGCCTCCGGCCTCGACGCCGTGAACTTCGCCGCCGCCCAGGTGATGAGCGGCCAGCAGGACATGGCGGTCGGCGGCGGCGTCGAGTCGATGAGCCGCATCGGGCTCGGCGCCTCGGGCGGCGCCTGGCCGGTCGATCCCTCGATCGCGGTGAAATCCTATTTCATGCCGCAAGGCATCTCGGCCGACCTGATCGCCACCAAATACGGCTTCTCGCGCGACGATGTCGACGCCTATGCGGTCGAGAGCCAGAAGCGGGCCGAGCGCGCCTGGAAGGAAGGGCGCTTCGCGAAGTCCGTCGTGCCCGTGCGGGACGTCAACGGCCTCGCTCTCCTCGACCACGACGAGCATATGCGCCCGCAGACGGACATGCAGTCGCTGGCGAGCCTCAAGCCCTCCTTCGTGCAGATGGGCGAGATGGGCGGCTTCGACGCGGTCGCGATCGATTCCCATCCCGAGATCGAGGCCGTGAACCACGTCCACCATGCCGGGAATTCGTCGGGGATCGTGGACGGAGCCGCCGCCGTTCTGATCGGCTCGAAGGATGCGGGCAAGGCGGCCGGGCTCAAGCCCCGCGCCCGCATCCGGGCCTTCGCCAATATCGGCTCCGATCCCGCCCTCATGCTGACCGGACCGGTCGATGTGACGCGCAAGCTCTTCAAGCGCGCCGGCATGAACAAAAAGGATATCGACCTCTTCGAGGTGAACGAAGCCTTCGCCTCGGTAGTCCTGCGCTACCAGCAGGCTTTCGACCTCGATCCCGAGAAGATCAATGTCTGCGGCGGTGCGATCGCGATGGGCCATCCGCTCGGCGCGACGGGCGCGATGATCCTCGGCACCGTGCTCGACGAACTGGAGCGCCGGGACAAGTCCACCGCCCTCGTCACGCTCTGCATCGGCGCGGGCATGGGCACGGCGACGGTGATCGAGCGGGTGTGAAACGAGGAGACCCGGACCGCCATTGACGAAGGTAGTGACGTCACTACATTCTTGCGGCATGAGGATCGTCTCCGCGGCCGACGCCAATCGCTATTTCTCCCGGATCCTCCGCGACGTGCGGGCCGGGGAGACTGTCGTCGTGACGTCGCGGGGCGAAGCCGTCGCGCGGATCGTGCCCGCGGGCGATGCCGAGCGGGCCGAGGCGGAGAAGATCGAGGCCGAGCGCCAGAGAGCCTGGAAGCACCATATCGCCCGCCTGCGCTCGCAGCCCGTCCTGAACATCCCCGTCACCTGGTCGCGGAGCGACATCTACGACGACCACTTCTGATGCTCGCCCTCGACACCAATGTCCTGGTTTATGCCGAGGGGGTCGGCGATCCGGCGCGGATCGCCGCTGCCCGGGACCTGCTGGAGGCGATTTCCCGCAAGGACGTCGTGATCCCGGTCCAGGCGCTCGCCGAACTTGCCCATGTGCTGGCGCGGAAAACGCCTCTCGCCCTGCCCGACATTCGGATGCGGGCGGAGGGCTGGGCAGGCCTGGGGCGGCTCGCCCCGACCCTGGAGAGCACCTTCTCCTCCGCCCTGTCCCTGGCCGCCGGGCGGCAATTGCAGATCTTCGACGCCATCGTTCTCGTCGCCTCCGCGGAGGCGGGCTGCCGCCTGCTCCTGTCGGAAGACATGCAGGACGGCTTCGTCTGGGCCGGCGTGACGGTCGCGAACCCGTTCGCGGCGAAGCGCCATCCCATGCTCCTCGACCTTCTGGCGACCTGACCCGGCTTTCACGCGGCTCCCTCTCCGGCTAGATTCGCGCCAGGAGAACGCCCCATGAACCTGACGCAGTTCCGCTTCGAGACAGATGCCGACGGCATCGCGACCGCGACCTGGGACATGCCCGGCCGCTCCATGAACGTCATCACCCCCGAGGTGATGGCGGAGCTGGCGCAGATCGTCGAGACGGTCGCCTCGGACCCCGCCGTCAAGGGCTGCGTGATCGCCTCCGGCAAGGAGGCTTTCTCGGGGGGCGCCGATCTCGCCATGCTCCAGCGCCTCGGCGACGAATACAGGACACTCGCCGGGGAGAAGGGCGAGGACGAGGCCATGCGCTTCTTCTTCGAGGAATCGCGCCGGCTTTCGCTCATCTACCGGCGGCTCGAAACCTGCGGAAAACCCTTCGCGGCGGCCGTGCACGGGCTCTGTCTGGGCGGCGCCTTCGAGCTGGCGCTGGCCTGCCATTACCGGGTCCTCTCCTCGGACGAGACGACCCGCGTGGGCCTGCCGGAAATACTGGTCGGGCTCTTCCCCGGCGCCGGGGGCACGCAGCGCATGCCCCGCCTCATGCAGACGGGCGACGCTCTTCAGCTCCTCTTCAAGGGCAGCCAGACCAAGGCGCAGATGGCGAAGGCCATGGGCCTCGCCCACGAGGCGGCCCCGCGCGAGGAGATCGTCGAGAAGGCGAAAGCCTGGATCAAGGCGGGCGGCTCGCCCGTCGCGCCCTGGGACCAGCCGAAATTCAAGGCGCCCTCGGGCAAGGTCTATTCGCCGGCCGGGATGATGATCTGGCCGCCGGCCAACGCCATCTACCGCCGCGAGACGCACGACAACTATCCTGCCGCCAAGGCGATCCTGCAATCGGTCTACGAGGGGCTCCAGCTTCCGATGGACGCGGCCTTGCGCGTCGAGAGCCGCTATTTCGCGAAGATCCTGCGCTCGCGGGAAGCGGCGATGATGATCCGCTCGCTGTTCCTGTCGAAGGGCGAACTGGAGAAGGGCGCGCGCCGGCCGAAATCCGTGCCGCCGACGAAGCTCGGGACCGTGGGCATCGTCGGCGCAGGCTTCATGGGCGCGGGCATCGCCTATGTCACCGCCAATGCCGGCATGGAAGTCGTCCTCCTCGACCGCGACATGGAGGCGGCCGAGAAAGGCAAGGCCCATTCGCAGAAGCTCCTCACCGACCAGGTCAACAAGGGCCGCACGACGAGCGCCCGGCGCGCGGAGGTGCTCGGCCGCATCACACCGAGCGCCGATTATGCCGACCTCGCCCCCTGCGACCTCGTCATCGAGGCGGTGTTCGAGGATCCGAAGGTCAAGGACGAGGTGATCCGCAAGATCGAGGGGGCGATCCGGCCCGACTGCATCCTCGCCTCGAACACCTCGACGCTGCCGATCTCGGGCCTCGCCAAGTCGTCCGGGCGGCCGGACGAGTTCATCGGCATCCATTTCTTCTCGCCCGTGGACAAGATGCTCCTCGTCGAGATCATCCTGGGCAAGCGGACGGGCGATGCGGCCCTCGCCGCCGCGCTCGACTATGTACGGGCGATCAGGAAGACGCCGATCGTGGTCAACGACAGCCGCGGCTTTTTCGCCAATCGCTGCGTGACGGCCTACATCCTCGAAGGCCACCTCATGCTCGGCGAGGGCGTGCCGCCGGCCATGATCGAGAACCTCGCCAAGATGGCCGGGATGCCGGTCGGCCCGCTCTCGCTGAACGACGAGGTCGGCATCGATCTCGCGCTCAGGGTGCTGCGCGCCACCGAGGCCCAGATCGGCCCCGAGGCGATCAATCCGATCCAGCGCGAAATCCTTCTCGCCATGGTCGAGAAGGAAGACCGGCTCGGGCGCAAGAACGCGAAGGGCTTCTACGACTATCCCGAAAAGGGCCGCGGGCCGAAGCGCCTCTGGCCCGGCCTCTCGGCGCTCCAGCCGAAGACGCTCGACCCGGATTCGATCGACCAGCGGGAGATTGAGGACCGCTTCCTCGTCGCCCAGGCGCTGGAGGCGGCCCGCACGGTCGAGGAGGGCGTCGTGACCGATCCGCGCGAGGCCGATGTGGGCTCGATCCTCGGCTTCGGCTTCGCGCCTTTCACGGGGGGCGCCCTCTCCTATATCGACGGCATGGGCGCGAAGGCTTTCGTCAAGAAGGCGAAAGCGCTGGAGGCGAAGCACGGCCCCCGCTTCAAGCCGGGCAAGCTGCTGCTGGACATGGCCGAGAAGGGCGAGACCTTCTACGGGCGCGCCGCGGAGAAACGCGCCGCCTGAACCTCTCCCCGCCGGCGGGGAGAAGCGGGAGGCGGTGGCAGGCCCTTGGACTTTCGGCTAAGCCGCCGACGCGGCCGAGCCGCACCTTGAGGGAAGAAACCCCGATGTCCTATGTGATCGACCCGTCCCCCGTCGCCTCGCTGCCGATCGAGGGGGAGAGCAGCCGCTTTCCCGTCCGCCGCATCTATTGCATCGGGCGCAACTATGCCGATCACGCCCGCGAGATGGGCCACGATCCGAACCGCGAGCCGCCCTTCTTCTTCCTCAAGCCGGCCGACACCATTCTCGAAGCCGGACGCGACTTCCCCTATCCGCCCGGCACGACGGACGTCCACCATGAGATCGAGATGGTCGTCGCCCTGAAATCGGGCGGCCGGGACATTGCCGAGGCCGATGCGCTCAGCCATGTCTACGGCTACGGGATCGGCCTCGACATGACGCGCCGCGACCTTCAGGGCGAAGCCAAGAAGCTCGGCCGGCCCTGGGACGTGGCGAAGGGCTTCGACCATTCCGCGCCCTGCACCGCGCTCGTTCCCGCCGTCCGGATCGGCCATCCGACGAAGGGCCGCGTCTGGCTGAACGTCAACGGCGAGACGCGCCAGCAGGGCGACCTCTCGGACCTGATCTGGTCGATCCCGGAGATGATCGCCTATGTCTCGCGCCTCTTCGAGCTGAAGGGCGGCGACATCATCATGACCGGCACTCCGGCCGGCGTCGGGGCGGTCCGGCGCGGCGACGTCATGGAAGGCGGCGTCGAGGGCGTCGGGACGATCAAGGTCAAGGTCGTCTGATCCAGCCGCCATTGCGGTGCGGGCTCCGGCCCCCTGCTCCCTCGCTCAGATCGGCCCGTTCTCTCGCGCACGTCATGGCCGGCACAAGGCCGGCCATGACGTGCGGGAGAGAGCAGGCTAGGCCGATCTGCCGGATTTCGTCTCAGTCCTGAAGCATGCGCTTGAGAAGCTCGACCTCCTCGGAAAGGGTCGCGTCGCCCGAAAGCGCCTTCTCGATCTTGCGCACCGCGTGCAGCACCGTCGTATGGTCGCGCCCGCCGAAGCGCCGGCCGATCTCGGGGAGCGAGCGCGGCGTCAGGACCTTCGACAGATACATGGCGATCTGCCGCGGCTTGACCACCGCCGCCGTGCGCCGCTCGGACAGGATGTCCGAGCGCGAGACGTTGTAGCGGGAAGCCACGAGCTTCTGGATGTCCTCGATCCGCACCCGTTTCGGCTCGCGATTGCGCACGAGGTCGCGGATCGCGACCTCGGCCGTCTCCAGCGTCACCGCCGAGCCCGTGAGGGTCGCGTGGGCGAGGAGCCGGTTCACGGCCCCTTCGAGATCGCGCCCGTTGGTCGTGATCGCCCGCGCCACATAGGAGACGACCGCCGCGCTCGCCTCGAAGCCGGGATGGGCCGCCCGCACCGCCGCGAGGCGCTGCGTCAGGATCCCCACCCGCAGATCCTCGTCGAGGGCCGAGATCTCGACGACCAAGCCCCCCGCGAGGCGCGAGCGGACGCGCTCCTCGAGGCTTTCGAGTTCGTTCGGCGGCCGATCCGCCGCGACGATGACCTGCCGCCCGGCATCGATCAGCGCATTCAGCGTATGGCCGAATTCCTGCTGCATCGTCTTGCCCTGGATGAACTGGACGTCGTCGAGAATCAGGAGGTCGATGCCCCGAAGCCGCTCCTTGAAGGTATGCGAGGTCTGCGCCTTCAGCGCCGCCACGAAATTGTACATGAAGCGGTCGGCGGTCAGGTAGATGACCCGCCGCCCGCCGAGGCGCGCGGCGCTGCCCGCCGCATGCAGCAGATGCGTCTTGCCGAGGCCGACGCCGGCCTGGAGATAGAGCGGGTTGTAGAGCGCGCAGCCGCTGTCGTTGCGGGCGATGCGCTCGGCGGCGGCCTGGGCCAGGGCGTTCGAGCGCCCGACGACGAAGCTCTCGAAGGTCAGCCGGGCATCGAGCGGGGCTCCCGTGATCTCGCCGCGCTCCTCGCCGGAGGGCTGCGGGACCGGGGAGGATGGGCGCGACGGCTCGCCCGCGGCGGGCGAGGCCTCGGGCGCCCGCGCCGGCGCCGGACGGCGGAGAACCGCGGAGGGGTCGCGCAAGGCGTTGCGCACGAGGATGGACACGGCCGCGACGGCCGGAAGCTCGCTCTGGAAGGTCGAGAGGATGCGGTCGAGATAATGCGCCTCGATCCAGCTCTTCAGGAAGCGCGTCGGGACGCTGAGCGAGGCATGGCCCTCGTCGAGGCCCGCGAGTTCGAGCCGCGCGAGCCAGCTCGTGAAGACATCCTCCCCCACCTCCGCGCGCAGCCGTCTCTTGACCCGCGCCCAGGCACGGGCCGCCTCCTCCATGTCGGACACGTCGCTCTGGCTCCAATAGGCTCGCGCCGCCGCCGCCTCGTCTCGCATTCCCACCGCCAAACCCCCGCCAGGCTCAAGCGCAGCGCGGCCTGCCCGCCCCCCTGTCGGACAACCCGCGCAACCACACATTATAGGCAAATCGTCTCGGCCCGCCCGGGCCGCTGCAATACCCGTCCCTATGCGGAAGGATTGCCGAAGGACTGGCTGGAGCGCCTATCGTTCGCCCGATAACAATTCTTTATCAGACAAACGAAACTCATCGCTCAAACTCCATACAAGTGAGCATCAACAGCATTTATTACTTGAAGAGGGTCCAGAGCTTCCCTCCAGACGAAAAGAACTTACACGGGGGCGGGCTGGGCTGGCAACCCGATTCGCGGCGCCGGGCCGTGATTCGGAAGCCGGCGAAATCGCCTCCCACGTCCTCGATCCGCATAAAGCCCTGTGCACGCTTCGATTCAGGAGGCGGTGCGTACCCGACTTACGGATGAAATTTTTTTAACGCGCCCATGACGGCCGAATCCCTTCGCAGGACGGACGGGACGGCGCGGCTGGCGCTTAGCCGCCAAGCCGTTGGGATTCAATTGAGTTTCATGAGCGGCCGAAGACGGCCCGGCATCCGCGCGCAGCATCGGCCCGTCAAGCGGGAACGTTCGGAGAACGGCAATTGCGGGCCGTCCTGTGGCTTCGGGCACGCAGCCGGCAAAAGCCGGCCGGGACTCGAAAGGCCAGCCTGGAATCAAAAACGCCCGGCCGGCGGCCGGGCGTTTCAGCGACGATGTCGCCGGGCTCAGGCGCTGCGGAGCGCGTTCACCCGTGCGGCGAGCCGGGAGACCTTGCGGGAGGCGTTGTTGCGGTGAACGATCCCGTGCTGGGCCGCCCGCATCATCTCCGGCTCGGCCGAGCGGAGCGCGGCGAGGGCGACGGCGTGATCGCCCCCCGAAATCGCCTCCTCCACCTTGCGGATGAAGGTGCGGACCCGGGAGCGGCGCGCCCGGTTGACCTCGGTCCGGCGGGCGATCTTGCGGGCCATCTTCTTGGCCGACGTGGTGTTGGCCACGGCTGTCCTCATCATGGGCGACCGCCGGGCATTGACGCCGTCGACCGGTCGGGAACGTTCGGAAGGAAGCGAGCCCGCGGCTGTTGCTCGCGGGCTTGCAATCGCGCGCTTATAGCGCCTGGGGAGCCGAGTTCAAGCAGGTTTTGCGACTGGTCGCGAAACCCCTCACCCGGGCACGGGCATGTTGTCGAGCAGCCGGACGGGTCCGAGGCGGATGGCGGCGACCAGCCGCGCCGGGCGGCCGGAGGGCTCGTCGCGGGGCTCCATGGTCTCGCCGTCGACCACGGCCAGATAGTCGACCGGCCCGAGCCCGGCCGCCGCGACGGCCTGCCGCGCCGCGGCGAGCTTCGCGGGCCAGTCCCCGGCGCCGAGCCCCGCCACGGTCTCCCGCAGGATGCCGTTGAGGCGGCGGGCGACCGCGAGCTGCTCCTCCGAGAAATAGGCATTGCGCGACGAGAGGGCGAGGCCCTGCTCGTCGCGCACGATCGGATGGCCGATCACGGCGAGGGGAAGGTCGAGGTCGCGGACCATCCGGCGCACGACCTGGAGCTGCTGCCAGTCCTTCTCACCGAAGATCGCGACATCGGGCGCGACCTGGATGAAGAGCTTCGAGACGACGGTCGCGACACCGTCGAAATGGCCGGGGCGCAGGGCGCCCTCGAAGCCGGCGCTCGGCCCGGCGATGCTCACGGTGGCGCAGAAGCCCGCCGGATACATGACCTCGGGCGCCGGCGAGAAGACGAGATCGGCAAGCCCTTCGAGGAGCGCGCGGTCGCGCTCGGCCGCGCGCGGATATTTGGCGAAGTCCTCGCTCGGTGCGAATTGCTTCGGATTGACGAAGATCGAGACGACGACGCGATCGGCCTCCCGGCGCCCGCGCCGCACGAGCGCGAGATGACCCTCGTGGAGGGCGCCCATGGTGGGAACGAGCGCGATCCTCTCCCCCCTCCCCCGCCAGGACGCGACACGCTCGCGCAAGGCCGGCACCGTCGCCACGACATCTGGAAGCGTCATGTGAACCTCTGGGAAAGCTCCGGGGCGCCCGGCGCCGGACATTCGGCGGCCGGGAGCCGCCGAGGGATCGGCGCGCCGTCCGGGGAGGCGGCCCTGCCGATAGGCCCGGCCGCGGATTTTCAGGTCCGGCGCCTTTCCGTCAAGCCCGCAGGGCCCTCCGATTCCGCGCGGGCCTCTCCGGCGCGTGGCGACGCATTCGGCTTGAAACTTCCGCGCGATAGGCATTCTTCTGGACATTCGGCGGATCGATCCACCCGACAGGACGCCCGGACATGCCGGGCTCCGCGGAACGGACGGTCGTGGCCGCAAGCCCCGAAGACGAGTGCAGCAATCCGGCGTGCGGAGGTTCCAGATGAAGATCACCCAGGCGGCAGCCCTCTTTCTCCTGGCCGGCGGCGTCGTCGCCGCCCAGCAGGCGACCCTTCGAGACCCGCAGGACGCCGCCCTCCAGATCCGGCTCGACCGGCCGGCGGGCGGTGGCAGCGGAGGAGGGGGCGGCGCGGCAGCGCCCTCCTCCGGGCTCGTCGCGGACGTCACCGCCGAGGATGTGGCGCGGATCATAAAGGGCTTGAACTACACATCCGTCAGCGCCCAGAAACAAGACAAGTTTACTTTCGTCAGAGCCGATATCGGCGATCAGCCGACCTATATCATGCTCAACAATTGCGGCGACAATGGCCGTTGCAGCGCTTTATATTTCATTGCCTATCTAGGAAAGCAAGATTCCGTCGATGCCGAGTTCATGAACGATTACAACAGGAACACGATGTTCACGAAAATGGCCAAGAACAAGGATGACGAGCTACAGGTCACCATGGGCGTGAATCTCGCCCGCGGCGTCTCGGAAGAGTATATCCGCGGCATGGCCGAGAACTGGATCACCTGGTTCAAGCAGGCGATCGAATACAAGCCGGAAGGCCATTGAGCCCCGACCGGCCCTCCGGCACGAGGCGTGACAGGCCCGGCGGCTCCGTTCCGCCGGGCTCACCTTCGAAAACCTTGACAGATCGCCCCGTCCGTGATGGACAGCCGCGTCAGGCAGACATGGTATGAGCGCGATCCCCGCCATCACGACGCAGATTCGCCCGACGCGGCGGCTGAAACGCATCGGCTGAGCCGCCGCGCCGCCTGCGCGCATGCGTCCGTCCCGGGCGCCTTTGAAGATCCGCCCGCCATGGGGCGCAGATGAAGTCTCGACAATCAGGAGAGTGAGATGGGCTACAAGGTTGCCGTGGTCGGCGCGACCGGCAATGTCGGGCGCGAGATGCTGAACATCCTCGCCGACCGGGCTTTTCCGGCCGACGAGGTGATCGCCCTCGCCTCGCGCCGCAGCGTCGGCACGGAGATTTCCTTCGGCGACAAGGTGCTGAAGTGCCGCGCGCTCGAGGATCACGACTTCTCCGACACCGATATCTGCCTGATGTCGGCGGGCGGCGACGTGTCGAAGGTGTGGTCGCCGAAGATCGGCGCGCAGGGCTGCGTCGTCATCGACAATTCCTCGGCCTGGCGCACCGATCCCGACGTGCCGCTGATCGTGCCCGAGGTGAATGCCGATGCGGTCGCGGGCTTCTCGAAGAAGAACATCATCGCGAATCCGAACTGCTCGACGGCGCAGCTCGTCGTGGCGCTGAAGCCGCTGCACGAGGCCGCGACCATCACCCGCGTCGTCGTCTCGACCTACCAGTCGGTCTCCGGCGCCGGCAAGGAGGGCATGGACGAGCTCTACAACCAGACGAAGAGCGTCTATTCGCTCTCGCAGATGGAACGGAAGAAGTTCCCCAAGCGCATCGCCTTCAACCTCATCCCGCAGATCGACGTCTTCATGGAGGACGGCTTCACCAAGGAAGAGTGGAAGATGGTGGTCGAGACCAAGAAGATGCTCGATCCGAAGATCAAGCTCACCGCGACCTGCGTGCGCGTGCCGGTCTTCATCGGCCATTCGGAGGCGGTGAATGTCGAGTTCGCCAAGCCCCTCGCGGCCGACGAGGCGCGGGAGATCCTGCGCCGGGCGCCGGGCATCCTGATCGACGACAAGCGCGAGCCCGGCGGCTACATGACCCCGCACGAGAGCGCAGGCGAGGACGCCGTCTACATCTCGCGCCTGCGCGACGATCCGACGGTCGACAACGGCATCGCCTTCTGGTGCGTCTCCGACAACCTGCGCAAGGGCGCGGCCCTGAACGCGGTCCAGATCGCCGAGGTTCTCGTCGAGCGCGGGCTTCTCGCACAGAAGAAGCGCGCGGCCTGACATCCGCGGGCGCGGGCGAGCGCCCCCTCCCCTGCTTCCAAGGGAGGGGGCGCTCGCCCGCTTTTACGGCACGAGGTTCCCGCAGCCGATCTTGACGTCGCCGTTGCAGGCGCCGTCACCCGTGGTGGCGAAGGCGCAGAAGAGGCCGCCGCCATTGCCGAGGTCGAACCGTCCCGGCGTCTTGCCGGCGAGGGCGGAGACACAGACCGCGGGCGCGGCCACGGCGCCCTTGAGCAGGCCGGACATGGTGAAGCCGAGATAGCCGTTGCTCTGGATGGAACGGGACGTCCTGATCAGGCCCGTGGAGGATTCCCGCCCGCCCTCAAACGCCTTGATCAGGCCGGAGCCATTGGCGTCGCCCCCCGTGAAATCAACCGCGGCCTGGTAGGTATAGGTCTTCTCGCCGAAGCGCAGCCCGAAGGTGAAGAGCAGCGTATTCGGATCGCCGTCGATGCGCTTGCCCTGGACATCCGGCTGGGTCTTGGCATCGACGATCGGGAATCCTTCCGCGGTCTTGCCGCCGGTCGTCCCTCCCCCCTCGGGCCGGGTCGGGCCGGGCGGCTTCGGCTTCGGCGCCGGCTCCTCCCCTCCGAAATGGCCTGCGATCTGAAGCACCCCGGAGACGATCATGACGGCACCGGCCAGACCGAACGCCCAGCGTGCCCAGGCCGGCATCGTCTTCTTGGCCGCCTTGGCGGCCTGTGGGCCCGGAAGAGGCTGCACGCCGGGAAGAGGCTGGACACCCGGAAGGGGCTTCACACCCGGAAGCGGCTGCGCGCCTGGAAGAGGTTGGACACCCGGAAGAGCCTGAACGCCGGGAAGCGGCTGGACCGAGGGGAGAGGCCGGACCGGCGGAAGCTCGACCTCCGGGGAGGCGGAATCGCCGCCCTTGGCCCGGACCGGACCGGTCGAGGCCGGCGACGGCACCGGCAATTCGGGCGGAAGCGGCAGCGGTTCAGGCCCCGGATTGACCTGCACCGCCGGGCCGGTGGGCAGGCCGTCCGCCGCGAGGACCGAAGCTTCGGCGGCCGAGGGAGTTGAAGGAAGCGGCGGCAGACCGGGAAGGTCCGGCGGAGGAGCAGGAACCGGCGCGGGAGGAGCGGGAGGCGGGCTCGAATCCGGCTCGGATCCGGGCGCTTCCGGCGCCGCGATTCCGGGCAGGCGTCCGAGCGCCATGGCCCAGGTCTCGACCGCCTGCCGCGCGAATTCCTGCGCGGTGCCGAACTGGTCGACGACCTGCATCGTCTCCTGGCCCAGCTCTCCCTCGGAGGCCACGCCGTCCTGGGTCTTCAGCCGCGCGGGCGTGCCGGCATCGAGCGCCACGAGAAGGAGGTGGATGGCGCGGGCACCGTCCGGCGACTTCTCGCGCAAGGCCGCCCCGAGCCGGGCGCGGTCGTCGAGGAGCCGGTCATCCGCAAGGAGGTCGCGGAGGATCGCAGCGAGTTCAGCGGAATTTGCCAAGGACATCTCCTGTCGCCATGGGCCCTGCCGTCACACCAGGCCGAGCCAGCGCGCAAGTGCGGTGAGCACGAGGAGCACGCCGACGCCGATGCCGCCCCACCGCCCGACCCAGCCCGGCCGCTCCTCGTCCGGGAGCGCCGCCGAAGCCGGCGGAACCACGGGCGCAGGGGAGCGCGGAACGAGGAGAGGGGGCGGCAGTCCGGGAGCCCGCAGGCTGGCCAGCGCCCTCCCCCAGGTCTCGACCGCGTTCAGGGCGAGAAGGCGCGCGCAGCCGAACTCGGCGACCAGGCGGTCGGCCTCCGCCGCGAGCGTGCGGGCTTCCACCGGGTTGGCGAGGCTCTCCAGCCGCGCCGGCGCGCCGGCATCATAGGCGGTCAGGAGAAGGCGGATGTCGCGGATCGCGGCCGGCGCATAGTCGCGCAAGAGGCCGGCGAGGCGTGCCCGCTGGCGAAGCAGGCCGATCCCGTCGCGCCGCAGGAGGCCGGCCAGGACCGGCGCGAGATCCGGTCCAGGGACGAGCTGGCTCTGGGCGAGTTGGCTTTCGCTTGAGGCGGACATTCCGCATGTCTCCGAAGGCGCTGGCTTTCCCCGGTTTCCTCAATCGCGTGGCCATGACGCGGCCTCCGCGTCAAGATGGCGCCTACCCTGCACGGCCGGGCAGAGGCTCATTTGCCCGTGGCGGCGTCCAGCAGCCGCGAAGGCGGGGATGCCTTCGGCAACTTTCAGGAGGACGGAGGCGGCGCGCCGGGCTTCTCCGGCGCGGGGGCCGCTTCCGGGGCGGGAGGGGGCTCCGGCGCGGCGGCCGCAGCTGCGGCGCGCTTGCGGCGGTTGCCGAACCAGACGAAAAACGCCCCGATCGCGAGCGCCCACCAGAGAGAATAGCCGATGATGTAGTCGAAGATCGAGAGCTTGTAGGGCGGCAGCGGGTCCGGCAGGTATCCGCTGCGCTGGAAGCTCTTCAGTTCCTCGCCCTCGGGCATGTGGTAGAATCGCTTGGAATCCCCCTCGACGCCCAGCACGTAGCCGACATCCTCGACATAGAGGCCGGCCAGGAAATAGCGGATGCGCGTCATGTAGCCCAGGAACAGATCCTCGTCCTTGGCCCCTTTCAGCTTCACGTCCTCGATCTTGTGGATCGTCTCGTCCGTGCCGAAGCGATAGGCGTGCGCCGGCCCGGAGACGAGCAGGGCCAGGAAGGCGAAGAGAGCGAGTCGGGGCCATGCGCGAGACATGGGCATTCTCCAGTTTGCCCTCGACCCTGGATCGCCAATGTTTCCCGACGATGGCGTCGCGGCTATTGCGAACCCCCGTCCACCACGAGGACCTCGCCCGTGACGTAGCTCGCGCCGGCGGCGAGGAACAGGATGGCCTCGGCCACCTCTTCCGGCCGGCCGGTGCGGGCAAGGATCGTGCGCTCCCGCGTCATGGCGAAGCGGCTTTCAGGCCAGGCGGCGTTGAGCGGCGTCTCGATCAGGCCGGGCGCGACGCCGTTGACGCGCACCTGCGGCGCGAGCGCCCGCGCGAGGCTCTTGGTGAGGTTGATCAGGCCGGCCTTCGAGGCGGCATAGGCGATGCTCGACCCGCGCCGTCCGAGCCCCGCGACGGAGCAGGTATTCACGATCGCGCCCCCGGCCTGTCTCAGGGCCGGCGCGGCCTCCCGGCTGCACCGGAAGGGGCCGACGAGGTTGGTATCGACGATCGCCAGCCAGAACGCGTCCGTCATGGCGTCGAGATCGGGGAAGGGAATCGGCTCGACCGTCCCGGTCGTGCCGGCATTGTTGACCAGGATGTCGAGCCGGCCGAGCCGATCAAGGGCCGCCCGCACCATGGCCTGGCATGAGCCGGCGGCCGAGGCATTGCCTTCGGCGGCGACGATATCGAGGCCCTCCGCCGCGAGCGTCACCACGGCCTCGGGGCCGCGGGGATCGCCGGGCAGGTAGTTGAGGGCAACCCTCGCTCCGCAACTGCCCAGAAGCCTCGCCGTGGCGAAGCCGATGCCGGTCGCGGCACCCGTCACGAGCGCGGTCCTGCCGCGAAGATCTGCGCTGATCGGCACGGATGTCCTCCTGCCCCCGCCATGTCGTCGCGCGTCGCAGTCGCCAATGCAACGGGCACAGGCGATCGGGCGAAGCGCCGTCCCTGTCATCCCCGGCCGGGGATGACAGGGACGGCGACACGTCTCAGCCGGACGCGATCACTCCGCCGGGACGAGGCCGGACCGCCGCATGCGGGCGGGCGCGCCGATGCGCAGCCGCCGGTCGCTCAGGCAGAGCGCCCCCCCGGCCGCCGCGAGCAGCGCGCCGATGAAGATGAGCAGGATAAGCGGCTTGTCGTAGAGGCGCAGGCCGATCGAGCCGTCCTCGTAGATCTCGCCGAAGCTGGCATAGAACTGGCTCGTCCAGTCGGTCAGGAGGCCCGCCTCGGTCGTCGTCATCTCGCGCGTCCGGAAGCTGCGCTTCTCGCTGTCGACGGTGCCGAGCACCGCGCCACCCCGGCGCACCTCGATCCGGGCGACCTTCGCAACATAGTTCGGCCCCACCCGCTCGCGCAAATCCAGGAGGCGCGCCTCGTAGCGGCCGACCGTCAGCGTGTCGCCGACCCGGACGGCGGCAATCGTCTCGCCGCTCCAGGCCTGCGCGGCGAGGCCGATCAACGTCACGCCCATGCCGGCATGGGCGATCACGCTTCCCCAGGTCGAGCGCGGCAGCCCCGCCGCGCGGCGCAGGACGATGGCCGCCGGGCGGCTGCCGCCGCCGGCCCGCACCCAGATCTCCGTTGCCGAGCCGAGGATCACGAAGAGGCCGATGCCGATCGCGACCGGGGCCAGGACCGGCCCGCCGCGACTGAAGGCGAAGAGCGCCAGGGCGACCGCGAGCGACAGGGCGAAGGCCAGAAAGAGACGTTGCGCCGCACCAAGGAGATCGCCGCGCTTCCAGGCGAGGCGCTGGCCGACCGGAATCAGGAAGAGCAAGGGCAGCGCGAGCGGGATGAAGGTGGTGTCGTAATAGGGCGCGCCGACCGAGATCTTCTCCCCCGTCAGCGCCTCGAGGCCGAGCGGATAGAGCGTGCCGATGAAGACCGTCGCGCAGGCCGAGGCCAGGATGAGGTTGTTCAGGACGAGCGCGCCCTCGCGCGAGATCGGCGCGAAGAGCCCGCCCTGGCGCAGGAGCGGCGCACGCCAGGCGAAGACCGCGAGCGAGCCGCCGATGAACAGGGTCAGGATGAGCAGGATCGCGACCCCGCGGCCGGGATCGACCGCGAAGCTGTGCACCGAGGTCAGGACGCCCGAGCGCACGAGAAAGGTGCCGAGCAGCGAGAGCGAGAAGGTGAGGATGGCGAGCAGCACTGTCCAGACCTTCAGCGCCTCGCGCTTCTCCATGACGACGATGGAATGGATGAGGGCCGTGCCGGCGAGCCAGGGCATGAGCGAGGCGTTCTCGACCGGGTCCCAGAACCAGAACCCGCCCCAGCCCAGTTCGTAATAGGCCCAATAGGCGCCCATCGCGATGCCGAGGGTCAGGAAGGACCAGGCGAGCAGCGCCCAGGGCCGCACGGCCCGCGCCCAGACGGCGTCGAGCCGCCCGTCGATCAGCGCCGCCATCGCGAAGGCGAAGGTCATCGAGAAGCCGACATAGCCGAGATAGAGCAGCGGCGGGTGGATCGCGAGGCCGATATCCTGGAGCAGCGGGTTGAGATCCTGCCCCTGCAGCGGATGCGGGTCGATGCGCCGGAAGGGATTCGAGGTCGTCAGGATGAAGATCTGGAAGGCGGCCGTGATCGCCCCCTGCACGGCGAGCGAGGTGCAGCGGAGCGCGAAGGGCACCCCCTGGCGGTTCAGCGCGACGAGGGCGCCGAAGAGGGTGAGGATGGTCACCCACAGGAGCATCGAGCCCTCGTGGTTCCCCCAGACGCCGGAGATCTTGTAGATCAGGGGCTTGGCGGTGTGCGAATGCTCGACGACGTTGAGCACCGAGAAATCGCTCGTCACATGCGCGATGGTCAGGGTCGCGAAGGAGAAAGCGACCAGGGCGAAGCTCATCAAGGCCGTCGGTCCGGCGATCCCCATCAGCACGCGGTCGCGCGTGGCATTGCCCCAGAGCGGCAGCGCCATCTGGAGGAGCGACACCCCGAGCCCGAGGGCGAGGGCGAAATGGCCGGTCTCGATCAGCATCGGCGCCTACCGCTGGCTCGTCTGGCGCGGCGAGGCCGCCGCGGCGCCCGGCCGGCCGGAGCCGGGCTTGCCCGAGCCCTCCTGCCAGTGCCCCTGCGCCTTCAGGGCATCCACCACCTCGCGCGGCATGTAGGTCTCGTCATGGCGGGCGAGGACGGTCGTCGCGACGAAGAGACCGGCGGAATCAAGCGCGCCCTCCGCCACCACGCCCTGCCCTTCCCGGAAGAGGTCGGGCAGGAGCCCCCGGTAACGCACCTTCACGCTCGCGGCCCCGTCGGTCACGGCGAAATCGACCTGCTGGTCCGGCCCGCGCGCGAGGGAGCCGGCCTCGACGAGGCCGCCGAGGCGCACCCGCGCACCGGGCTTCGGCGCCGCCACGATCTCGGAGGGCGAGCGGAAGAACACGATCGTGCCCCGCATGGCATAGAGCACGAGCCCGAGCGCCAGGGCGAGCACGGCCCCCGAGGTCGCGATGACGACCGCCCGCCGGCCGCGGCGGGTCACCGGACCGCTCCGGCGGGGATTCGGGCGCTGCGGGGCGCCGGGCGGGAAGAAAGGAAAAGCATGGACGCCATGGGAAGAGGCCAGACCCTTATTCACGGCATCGGTGAAAGCAACGTCTAAGCGCCTCCTGCGACGACGTGAGCCGGGGCTCGACTCCAAGCCCGGAGGGGGCCAGAAGCGCCCCCCATGTCTTCCAGCACCATGTCCTCCAACGCGAAGTCTTCGAGAGTCATGTCCTCCAGCGCCGCGACGCTCCTCGGCTTCGGGGCCGCGGCCCTGTGGTCGCTGCTGGCGCTGCTGACCGTCGCGACGGGCCCCGTGCCCCCCTTCCAGGTCCTCGCGACCACCTTCGCGATCGGGGGCCTCTCCGGCCTCCTCACCTGGACCTGGCGGCCGGGAGCCGCGCGCGCCCTGCGCCAGCCCCTGCGGGTCTGGCTGATCGGGACCGGGGGGCTGTTCGGCTATCATGCGCTCTATTTCGCCGCGCTCAAGCTCGCCCCGCCCGCCGAGGCGGGGCTGATCAACTATCTGTGGCCGCTCCTCATCGTGCTGTTCTCGGCCGCGCTCCCCGGCGAGCGGCTCCGGCCGGCCCATCTCCTGGGCTGCCTCCTCGGCTTCTGCGGCGTCGCGGTGCTGGTGGCGGGGCGCGGCGCCCTCCAGGCGCGGCCGCAGGACATCGCGGGCTATGCCTGCGCCTTCGCCGCGGCCTTCGTCTGGGCGGGCTATTCCGTCCTGTCGCGGCGGGAAGCCGCCGTGCCGACCGACGCGGTCACGGGCTTCTGCTTCGCAACGGCGCTGCTCGGGCTCCTCTGCCACCTCGCCTTCGAGACCACGGTCTCGCCCAGCGCCGGCCAATGGCTGGCGCTCGTCGCGGGCGGGGCGGGGCCGGTCGGGGCCGCCTTCTTCCTCTGGGACATCGGCATGAAGCGCGGCGACATCCGGCTTCTCGGGGTCGGCTCCTACGGCATCCCCGTCGCCTCGACCCTCGTCTTGATCGCGGCCGGCTATGCCGAGCCGTCCTGGTCGCTGGCGCTCGCCTGCGTGCTGACCGTGGCCGGGGCGCTCGCCGCCGCGCTCCCCTCGCTTCGCCGTCCCCCGCCCACGACGAAATGCGTGTAGCGATAGGCGAGGTCGAAGCCGAGCGAGCGGTAGAGCGCGAAAGCCACCTCGTTCTCCTCGCGCATCTGGAGATAGGCTCGGCGCGCCCCCGCCGCGTGGCCCCAGCCCAGCAGGCCCGCGACGAGCCGGCGGCCGAGGCCGAGGCCGCGCAGCTCCGGCGCGACCACGATGTCGTAGAGGCCCGCATAGCCGCGCTCGGCCACCGCGAAGCCCCAGGCCGCCTCCTCGCCGTCGAGGTTGAGCGTCGCATAGGCGGCTGGCTGACGGATGCGCGCGAGAATGCGGGACAGCCTGTCGGCATTCGCCTTCTCCCCGCCATAGGCGGCGGCCGCCGCGGCCGTCCAGCGGGCGGTCGGCGCGGGGGCGAGCGTGATGGAGGGATCGACGGCCAGGGCGATGTCGAGGGGCGCGAGGAGCCCGAGCGACGCCTCGTGCTCGACGAGGCCGCAGGCCGCGAGCAGCTTGGTCGCCCCCTCGGCCTCGACGCCCGTCAGCCGGAAGCAGACGGGCATGTCGCGCGCTGCATAGCTCGCGGCGATCGCCTCGACGAGATCCGCATCGAGCCGCGCGCCGGGCACGATCGGCGTCGCGGCATTGGCGCGCTTGGAATAGCCCTCCGCGAAGCGCAGCAGCCACCCTTCCGCCAGCTCGATCTCGAAGGCGGGCCACGCATTCACGAGGCGCCGCTCGAGGGCCAGGATCTGCTCGACCGTCATGCGGCCACGCGTCCCGGGAGGGGGCCGGGGATCAGCGGAAATCGTTCTTCCATTCGCGGAGCGCCTGGAACACGGCCTCGGCATTGCCGCCGGGCTTCTTCACGGCCCTGGCGAGGGCGGGCTCGCCGGCGCGCAGGAAGGGATTCGTCGCCTTCTCCTCCCCGATGGTCGAGGGCACGAGGAAGCGCCCTTCCTCCTTCGCGCGCTGCGCCTCGGCGGCGCGCGCCTTCAGCGCCTCGTTGTCCGGGTCCGCGGCGAGGGCGAAGCGGGCATTGGACAGGACGTAGTCGTGGCCGGAATAGACCCGCGCCTCGTCCGGGAGGGCCGCGAGGCGCTGGAGCGAATGCCACATCTCGGCATAGCTCGATTCCATCACCCGCCCGCAGCCGAGCGTGAACAGCGTGTCTCCCGCAAAAAGCGCCCGATCGGCCGCGAACCAATAGGCGAGATGGTCCCGGCAATGGCCCGGCGTCTCCCAGACATGGCCGTTCAGCTCGCCGACGAGCACGCTGTCGCCCTCGCGCACGTAGACATCGGCGAAGGGAAGCTCGGCCTGCGCCTTCGCGGGCGCGACGACCCGGCAGCCGAGGCGCGCCTTCAATCCGGGAATGCCCTGGACATGGTCGGCGTGACGATGCGTCACGAGGATATCGGTGAGGGTCCAGCCCGTCTTCCCCAACGCTTCGAGCACGGCCCGCTCCTCGGGCGCGTCGATCGCGGCGCAGGCGCCGCTCTGCGGATCGTGGATCAGGGCGCCGATATTGTCATCGAGGCAGCGGAAGACGTGAATTTCAGCCGGCATGACCTAACTTCTTCGTGTGCAGCGGCTGGCTATCATGCCGGCGGCCGTCATGGAAACCTCGCCCTGGGCGGGCGAGACATGCGGGAAGTGGCGTCAGGGGAATGAGCGTCGATATCGTCGAGCTGATGCGGTTCTATGACAGCCCCCTCGGGATGGCGGCCGGCCGCCTCGTCGGCCGCGTGATCGGCGAGACCTGGGCGGACGACCTGCGCGGCCAGAGGCTCCTGGGGATCGGCTATGCGGTGCCCTATCTCGCGCAGGTCGGGGAGGCTTGCGAGCGCAGGCTGGCCTTCATGCCCCCGGGCCAGGGCGTCCGTCACTGGCCCGATCCGCGCCTTTCGGCCTCCGCCATGGCCGACCCCCTCGTCATGCCGCTCCCCGACGCCTCGATCGACCGCGTGCTCGTGGTCCATGCGATGGAGACCGCGCGCGATCCCGCCGAGCTTCTGGACGAGATCGCGCGCGTCCTCACCCCGACCGGCCGCGTCATTCTCGTCTGCCCGAATCGGCGGGGGCTGTGGGCGCGCATGGATTCGACGCCCTTCGGCCACGGCCAACCCTTCAGCCGCAAGCAGATCCGCGGGCTGCTGCACGGCACGCAGCTCGAGGCCAGCGCCTGGCGCGAGGCGCTCTACATCCCCCCCCTCGCCAACCGGCTCGTCCTGCGCAGCGCAGCGACCTGGGAGGGGATCGGCCGCCGCCTCGCCCTGCCCTTCCCCGGTCTGCACCTGGTGGAGGCGACGAAGCGCCTGCACCGCCCGATCGCCATCCGCGCGAAAACCCGGCGCCTCAGGAAACCCGTCCTCGTGCCCGTCCCTGCATCCTGACACCTGCCCGGGCCTCATCCGCCAATAGTCGATGCGGCCTCTTCGCCAATCGACAACGAAACTGCGAAGCTCTATGCCTTGAAGCCGAATTCCGGTTTCCCTGCATGAACGACATCGCGACCGGCCGGCGGGGCGAGCGGCGCCAGCGCCTCCTGGAGGCGGCATCGCGCGTATTTGCCTGTATCGGCTGCACACAGGCCACGATGGACGAGATCGCTGCCGAAGCCGGCCTCCGCAAGGCGGCGGGCACGGCATGAGGCGCATTCTCCTTCTCGCCCTGCCGGCCGCAGCGGCCGCGCTTCTCTGGTGGAAGGCCGAGGAGGCCCGCCATCTCGCCCGGACCGTGCCGGTGGTCGGCCCCTTCCTCGCGGGCGAGGCGTCCGGGGCGCCCGTCCGGCCCGCCCTGGCGCCGATCCTGCCGGTCGTGACCGCGGTCGCGGCCCGCGGCCCCGTCCCGGTGACGGTCGATGCGATCGGCACGGTCCAGCCGATCGCGTCGATCCAGATCAAGCCGCGCCTCGACAGCCAGATCGCCTCGATCGAGGTGCGGGAAGGTGCCCGCGTCAAGGAGGGCGACCTGATGGTGCGCCTCGACGACCGGGCCCTGCGCGCCCAGCTCGCCCAGGCCGATGCCGTCGTCGAGAAGGACCGCGCCCAGCTCGAACAGGCCAAGCGCGACTTCGGCAGGGCCGAGGAACTGCTCGGGCGCAGGATCGGCACGGAAGTCGCTCGCGACACCGCCGCGACGCTGGTGAAGGTGCAGGCGGCCCAGCTCGCGGCCGACCGCGCCAATCGCGACAACCTCGCGACGCTCCTCTCCTATACCGAGATCCGCGCCCCGATCTCGGGCCGGATCGGCTCGATCCCCCTCAAGGTCGGCACGCAGGTGCGGATGGCGGACGCCCAGGCGATCACGACCGTCAACCAGGTCGATCCGATCTATGTCTCCTTCGCGGTGCCGCAATCGCTCTTCGCCGATCTGCGCGGCGCCCTCGCGGCAGGCAAGGTCGCCATCGCCGCGCGCGTCGGCTCCTTCACGGTGCCGGGCATCGTCTCCTTCGTCGAGAACACGGTGGACCTCGCGACCGGAACCGTGCTCGCCAAGGCCGAGATGACCAATGCCGACGAGCGCCTCTGGCCCGGCGCCTTCGTCGCCGTGCAGGCGACGCTCGGCATCGAGCCGAACGCGGTCTCGATCCCCGCCGCGGCGGTCCAGATCGGCCAGCGCGGCGCCTATGTCTTCGTGGTGAAGGACGAGAGCCGCGCCGTCCTCACTCCCGTCACCGTCTCGCGCACGACCGGGACCACGGCCGTGATCGGCGCGGGCCTCACCGGCGGCGAGCACGTGGTCGTCGACGGGCAGCTTCGCCTCGTCGACGGGGCCGCGGTGCGCGTGCAGCCTCGCGCGGGCGCGGCCAAGGAGGAGGACGCCTCCGCCTCCCCGCGCCGCGGCTGAGGGAGGCCCGGATGCTCTCCGAAACCTGCATCCGCCGCCCCGTCATGACGATCCTCGTGATGGCGGCCTTCGTGGCGGCCGGGCTGTTCGGCTACCGGCAATTGCCGGTCGCGGCGGTGCCGCGCGTCGATTTCCCGACGATCCAGGTCTCGGCCCAGCTTCCGGGCGCGAGCCCCGAGACGATGGCGGCCTCGGTCGCCTCGATCCTCGAGCGCCAGTTCTCGACCATTGCCGGGGTCTCCTCGATGACCTCGACCTCGGTGCTGGGCCAAAGCTCGATCGTCCTGCAATTCGACCTCAACCGCTCGATCGACGGGGCCGCCCTCGACGTGCAATCGGCGATCTCGACCGCCCAGCGCCGCCTGCCGGTCGAGATGCTGACCCCGCCGAGCTTCCGCAAGGTCAACCCGGCCGACCAGCCGATCCTGTTCCTCGCCCTCTCCTCCGACCATGTGCGCCTGTCGGATGTGGACCGCTTCGCCCAGACCGCGATCGTGCCGCGCCTCTCGACGCTTCCCGGCGTCGCGCAGGTGCTGATCTACGGGACGCAGAAATACGCCGTCCGCGTCAAGGCGGACCTGAACCAGCTCCAGGCGCGCGGCCTCAGCCTCGCCGACATGCAGCAGGCGCTCGCCAGCGCCAATTCCTCCAAGCCCGTGGGCGCGGTGGACCAGGGCGCCCAGAGCTCGATTATCGAGGCGACCGGGCCGATCCGGCGGGCGGCGCAATACATGCCCGTGGTCGTCGCCTGGCAGAACGGCGCGCCGGTCCGCGTCGCGGACGTCGCGACCGCGGTCGACGGGGTCGAGAACGAGAAGGTGGCGAGCTGGCTCAACGGCAAGCGGGCCATCATCCTCGCCGTGCAGCGCCAGCCCGACGCCAACACGGTCGAGGTGGTCGACCGCGCCCGCGCCCTGCTCGATCCGATCCGCGACGATCTGCCGGCGGGCGTCACCATCCACGTGCTCAACGACCGCTCGGTCCCGATCCGCCACGCCATCGCGGATGTCGAGTTCACCCTCTTCCTGTCGATGCTGCTCGTGATCGGGGTGATCTACCTGTTCCTCCGCTCGGTGCGGGCCACGATCATCCCCGCCATCGCGCTCCCGATCTCCATCCTCGGCACCTTCGCGGGGATGTATCTCTTCGGCCATTCCATCGACAACATCTCGCTCCTCGCGCTGACGCTCTCGGTCGGCTTCGTCGTCGACGACGCCATCGTGATGCTCGAGAACATCATGCGGCATATCGAGAACGGGGAGCTGCCCTATCCGGCTGCTCTCGTCGGCTCGCGCGAGGTCGGGTTCACCATCATCTCGATGACGCTGTCGCTGGTCGCGGTGTTCATCCCCGTCCTGTTCATGGGCGGGGTGGTCGGGCGCATGTTCACCGAATTCGGCCTCGTCATCTCGATGGCGATCCTGATCTCCGGCATCGTCTCCCTGACGCTGACGCCCATGCTCTGCGCGCGGATGCTGAAGCCCCACGACCGCGAGCACCGGCACAATTTCGTCCTGCGCGGCTTCGAGGCGTTCTTCTCCTGGCTGACGCGCAGCTACGGCTGGGCCTTGCGCAAGGCGGTCGCGGTGCCCTCGCTGATGCTCGCGATCACGCTCGCGACCTTCGCGGTCACCTATGTCCTCTACCGCGACATCCCGAAGGGCTTCTTCCCGACCGAGGATATCGGGATGATCACCTCGGCGACGGTCGGCCCGGACGATTCCTCCTTCGAATCCATGGTGGAGCGCCAGAAGGCGCTGGCCGAGGTCATGAAGCGCGATCCCGACGTCGTCACCGTCATGTCGACGGTCGGGGGCGGCGGGCCGACCGCGACGCAGAATTCCGGGCGCATGTTCATGACGCTGCGCGAGAAGCCCGCGCGCCGCGACGACATCACGGCCGTCATCGCGCGCCTGCGCCGGGCCGCCGTGCAGGTGCCCGGCATCCAGATCTTCATGCAGCCGGTGGTCTCGATCAACGTGGGCGCGCTGCTGACCCGCGCGCAGTACCAATACACCCTGCAATCGATCGATCTCGACGGGCTGCGCCGCTTCGCCCCGCTCCTCGAGGAGCGGATGACGAAGGTCCCCGGCATCGTCGACGTCAATTCCGACCTCCAGATGCGGGCCCGCGCGGCCTATATCGACATCAACCGCGACTTCGCCGCCCGGCTCGGGATCACGGTCGACCAGGTGCGCGACCAGTTCTATTCGGCCTTCGGGGTGCGGCAGGTCTCGACCATCTACGCGCCGGAGGACACCTACCAGGTGATCCTCGAAGCCGACGAGAAATATTTCGACACCCGCGAGGTCCTGCGCAAGCTCGCCGTCCGCACGCCCTCGGGCGCGGTCATCCCGCTCGACACCGTCGCGACCCTCAAGGAGCAGCCGACGGCGCTGATGGTCAACCATCTCGCCCAGCTTCCCTCGGTGACGATCTCCTTCAACCTCGTCCCCGGCACCTCGCTCTCCCAGGCGGTGGCGGGGATCGAGCAGGCGGCCCGCGACATCGGCCTGCCGCCGAGCTTCCAGACGAGCTTCCAGGGCACCGCCCAGCTCTTCCAGCAGGCGCTGGCGAACCAGGGGCTCCTGCTCTTCGCGGCGGTGCTGGTGATCTACATCGTGCTGGGCATCCTCTACGAGAGCTTCATCCATCCGCTGACGATCCTGTCGGGCCTGCCCTCGGCCGGGATCGGCGCCCTCCTCACGCTGAAGCTCGCCGGAATGGACCTGTCGGTGATCGCGCTGATCGGCATCGTGATGCTGATCGGCATCGTGAAGAAGAACGCGATCATGATGGTCGATTTCGCCATCGAGAAGCGGCGCGAGGGCATGGAGCCCAAGGAGGCGATCGTCCAGGCCGCGATCCTGCGCTTCCGGCCGATCATGATGACGACGGCCGCAGCGGTGCTGGGCGCGCTCCCGATCGCGCTCGGGGTCGGGGCGGGGGCCGAGCTGCGCCAGCCGCTCGGCTATGCCGTGGTGGGCGGCCTCCTGATGTCGCAGCTCCTGACGCTCTTCATCACGCCCGTCGTCTACCTGACCTTCGAGAGGCTGCGCACGGGAGGGGAGCCGAGCGGGACGGCAGGCCCCGCGGCCGCGAGCCCCGCCCCGGCTGAATAGCGTTCAGCCTTGTTTCAGCCGCCTTCGGCGAAGATGCGGGGAATCGGCCTTCGGGCCGGCGACGAAACTGGAAAGGACATCATGGACTCGACCTTCCGCGCCCTGGTCGGTGCCACCGCCCTCGGCCTCGCGGCGCTGACGCTGCCCGCCATGGCGGCCCCCGTCTCCGCGACCGGCCCGGCGCTCGCCGCGGCCCAGGCCGGCGCCTATCCCGGCGAGGCTTATGCGCAGTACTGGCCGGGCTACCGTCCAGGCTACCGCCCCGTCTACGGCCCCCGGTACTATCGGCCCGGCTACAGGTATAATAACGGCGGCGCCGTCGCGGCCGGCGTGATCGGCGGCCTCGCAGCCGGGGCGCTCATCGGCGGCCTCGCGGCGCAGCCAGCCCCGCCGCCGCCGCCCGTCTACCCGGCCTACGGCCCGCCTCCCGGCCCCGTTCCGGTCGGCAACGTCTACGGACGGGACCCGCATTGGGTGAGCTATTGCGCCAGCCGCTATCCGGGATTCGATCCGGTCTCGGGCACCTATGTCGGCCCGAACGGCTATCGCTATCCCTGCCAGTGAGCCACTCCGCGAAAAGGGCCCTCCGGGGCCCTTTTTCTCTTCGGCGGCGCCTTTCCGGCCGGCCTACCTTTTATTTGAAAAAAGGTGCCGGACGACTCGAAACTTCAATTCGCCTCGCAAGTTGTGTCTGAATGCGGACCCTGAACAAAATGCTGGATTATGGGGGCACGATGCTCGGCTCCCCCTGCGAGACGATCCTGCTGGGTCGGATCGGGAGCGAGTTGGCCGTGGTTCTTCACGACACGCTGCAATCGCCGCTCCCGGAAGGTCTGCAACTTCTCGTCGAACGACTCGACCGCGACTTGCAAGCGGAGGACGATGCGTCCCAGGAGAGCTGACCGCGGGCCGCCGGCCTTCAGACCCCGCCCTTGATGGCCAAGTGCTTTTCCCAGTCGAGCGCAGACCTCACGATCCCTTCGAGATCGTCGCGCTTCGGCGTCCAGCCGAGTTCTGTGCGGATGCGCTCCGCGCGGGCCACGATGGCTGCCGGATCGCCCGCACGCCGCGGCGAGAGCGCGACGGGGAAATCGACGCCGGAGACGCGCTTCATCACCTCGATGACCTCCAGCACCGAATAGCCGCGCCCGTAGCCGCAATTCAGCGTCAGGCTCTCTCCCCCGCCGCGCAGATGGTCGAGCGCGACGAGATGCGCGTCGGCAAGGTCCGAGACATGGATGTAGTCGCGCAGGCACGAGCCGTCGCGCGTCGGATAATCGGTGCCGTATACGTCGAGCCTCGGCCGCTGGCCGAGCGCCGCCTGCGCGGCGACCTTGATGAGATGGGTCGCGGCGGGCGTCGACTGGCCGACCCGGCCGCCAGGATCGGCGCCGGCCACGTTGAAATAGCGCAGCGCGACGTAGCGCAGGCCATGGGCGACCGAGGTGTCGGCGAGCATCCACTCGGTCATCAGCTTGGAGCGCCCGTAGGGCGAGACGGGCGCCGGCAAGGTCGTCTCGCCGACCGGCTCCCCGGAGACGTCGCCATAGACCGCCGCAGTCGAGGAGAAGATCATCCGCTCGACGCCGTGCCGGACCGCGGTCTCGAGGAGCGTGCGCGATTTCGAGGTGTTGTTCTCGTAGTAGCCGAGCGGATCGGCGACGGAATCGGGCACGACGATCTTGGCTGCGAAATGCGCGATCTCGCGGATTCCGTGCCGCTCGATCACCGCGCCGACGAGGCCGGCATCGCCCATGTCGCCGACGACCAGCTCGACGCCTTCCGGGACCGCCCAGGCGAAGCCGGTCGAGAGATTGTCGAGAACGACCGGCCGCTCGCCCCGGTCGTGCAGGGCCAGCACCATATGGCTGCCGATATAGCCCGCCCCGCCCGTCACCAGAACCGTCATCGCCGCCTCGCTTTCGAATCCTGCCGTCCCCTCATGCCGGAGGGGGCTTCACGGAGAGTGAAGGTCCTTTGACTTTTCCGATTCGGCAGCCGACAGACGTCCGGCGCCTTCCGGCGCGGCAATCCCATACTGAGAGATGAGGGAGCGGACAGCCCATGAAGCGCATCCGCAAGGCGGTCCTGCCCGTCGCGGGGCTCGGCACACGGTTCCTGCCGGCGACGAAATCGATCCCGAAGGAGATGCTGACAGTCGTCGACCGGCCGGTCATCCAGCATGTCGTGGACGAGGCGCGCGAGGCCGGCATCGAGCATTTCGTCTTCGTGACCGGCCGCAACAAGGGCGTGATCGAAGATCATTTCGATATCGCCTACGAACTCGAGAAAACCCTCTCCGACAGGAACAAGAGCCGGGAGCTGGAGAGCCTTACGGCCGATCTGCCCGGCGCGGGGCAGACGAGCTTCACCCGCCAGCAGGCCCCGCTCGGCCTCGGCCATGCCGTCTGGTGCGCCCGCGAGATCGTCGGCGACGAGCCCTTCGCCGTCCTTCTTCCCGACATGCTGAGCCGCGGCTGCATGAAGCAGATGCTCGACGCCTATGCCGAGCACGGCGGCAACATCATCGCCGTCGAGGAGGTGCCGGAGGACCAGACCCATCAATACGGCATCGTCGCGGTGGGCCGGGATTACGGCCGGACCTTCGACATCACGGGCATGGTGGAGAAGCCCCCGAAGGGAACCGCTCCCTCCAATCTCATCATCTCGGGGCGCTACATCCTCCAGCCGGAGATCTTCTCCGTCCTGTCGGCGCAGGAGAAGGGGGCGGGCGGGGAGATCCAGCTCACCGACGCCATGAAGCGGCTCGCCGAGACACAGTCCTTCTTCGGCATGCGCTATCGCGGCAGGACCTACGATACCGGCAACAAGCTCGGCTTCCTGATGGCGAATGTCGCCTACGCGCTGGAGCGTGAAGATCTCGGCCCGGCCTTCAGGGAGGAGATCCTCGCCCATCTGAAGGCATAAACCCCTCCGGGGGTGGGGAATTCCGCCCCCCGGCGGCTCGGCCCGGTCAGGGCGTGAAGCGCAGGCCCAGCAGGAAGGTGCTCGCACGGTAGCTCGATCCCGGCGAGGTGCTGTGCAGATCGTCATATGCGTAGCTCGCCCGGATGGCGAACTGGCGGTTGAGCTTGTAGTCGGCCCGCAGGAACGCCCCCCAGCCCTTCTCGTCGATGGCGACGCCCTGATAGACCGCGTCGGAAGCCCGCAGCCCGGCCGTGAGGGTCAGGTTCCGGCGCAGTTCGTGGCGGATTTCGAGCACTCCCCGCAGGCTGCGGACCCCCGACGAGCCAGCCACCGTGGTCTCGTCGATCGTCGAGACCAGCGTCCCCCGGATCGTGGTCAGGGGCGTCATCGCATAGGTCAGCGTCGCATCCGCGACCGGGGCGTTGAGCGTGCGCAGGCGGGGATCCTCGTAGTGCCGCACGACCGCGCCCGCCGCGATCTCGGCCGTCAGGAGGCGGGACAGCTCGACGAGGGTCCCGGCCCTGACCGAGACCCCGTCCGACGAGCGCGCATAGCCGGAATTGTCGATCTTCTGGTCGTATTGGCGCGTATCGACGATGGTCTCGACGAAGGGGACCAGTCCGGGATGGACTTCGTAGCCGAGGCGGCCGCGCAACCCGTACTGGGTCATGTTGCGGTCGCCCTGGTTGATCACGCCGCCGTCCGCCAGCTTCGCATTCTCGTAGTCGTAGCGGTCGATCGTGCCGCGCATCGTCGCGATCAGGCGATTGAAGCGCTGCGTGACGCCGACCGAGCCCCCTTCCGTATAGATCACGGGGCGCGAGACGACGGGGGCATTGAGGTCGGGCGAGGAGGGACGCTGGGTATCGATGATATAATGACCCTCGATCTCGACATCGGTGTCGCGCGTCACGTCGAGCCGGAGCCGCAGATTGCCCGCTCCTTCCGGGCGCCGCGCCGCGGGATTGTCGAAATACTCGCTATAGGCGCCGCGGAGCTGGCCCGACAGCTCGTGGCGCGACCAGTCGCTCTGGATGCCGAGTTCCGCCTCGGTCAGGGAGAGAGCCGAAGGCTTCAGGTTGGTCTGGAGGCGGTTCGGATTGGTATCGTAGCCGATGGACTGGCCAAGAGTGGGCGTGAGGACGACGTTCCCGACCCGCAGCCCCAAAGGCGCATAGGGATCCTCGGCCTCGGCCCGTCTGCGCCGCGGTGGCGGGGATGGCGGCTGGGCCGGATCGGGCACGCCGACCTGCACCGGTTGGACGTCCGCGGCGATACCCGAGGGGGCGATGGTTGCGCGGAAATCCCCCTTCACCAATGTCTGGACGGGAGGCCGGGCGCGCCGGGTCTTCGGCGGCCGCAATCCCGGCCGCGGGGCCGACCCCGTCTCGGAATAGTTCGGAGCAGCGGGAGAAGCCCCGGCGAGGCCCGCCGGCGCCAAAGCCGGGCGGAGGCCGCCCGCCTGGCGGAGGCCACCGGCCTCGCCCGGAGGCCCGGGCAACGCCGCCCTCGGGCTCCTCGCCGCCCGGCCCCAGGGAGCCGGAGCGGAGTCCGCCGCGGGGTCGCTCGCAGCGCTCCCGTCCTGGGCCTGCGCGGCCGCCGCGGCGAGCGCGAGGCTCGCGAAGGCGGCTCCTGCCAGCAGGAACCCGATATGGCGTCTCACAGGCACCAGGCACGCACCCCTGGCCGTGCACGGGGCCCGGCATGGTTAACGGAGGTACAACCGACTTGGTTAACCGCCCGTAAGCGAGGTTGCCTCGCGGTTCCGGGGCAGGCATGCTAAGCGCCGCCGATGACCAGCCTCGTCAGACCACGACCCCAGACCGGGGGCGGGCGCGTCGCCGTGGAATCCGCGCTGCGGACCATCGAGACGGAACGCAACGGCCTCGACATCCTACGTGAGGCCCTCGAAGGCGACCTCGGGCGCAGCTTCACCGCCGCCGTCCGGCTCCTTGCCGATGCGCAGGGGCGGGTCGTCGTCACCGGGATGGGGAAATCCGGCCATATCGGGCGCAAGATGGCCGCGACCTTCGCCTCCACGGGCACGCCGGCCCATTACGTCCATCCGGGCGAGGCCAGCCACGGCGATCTCGGCATGATCCAGCGCGAGGATGTCGTCATCGCGCTGTCATGGTCGGGCGAGACGCGCGAGCTGGCCGACATCGTCTCCTACGCCAAGCGCTATCGCGTCGCCCTGATCGCGATGACGTCCAACGGCGAATCGACCCTCGCCCGCGAGGCCGATATCCGCCTCGTCCTGCCGCGTGCGCGCGAAGCCTGTCCCAACAACCAGGCGCCGACCACCTCCACCACCATGACGCTGGCCCTCGGCGACGCCCTCGCCGTGGCGCTGCTCGAGGACAAGGGTTTCTCGGCGCTCGATTTCCACGCCTATCACCCCGGCGGCAAGCTGGGCGCCGAGCTGAAGCAGGTCTCCAGCATCATGCATCGGGGCGAGCGCCTGCCTGTGGTTCCTCTCGGCACGCAGATGGCCGAGGCTCTCGTCGTGCAGTCCGAGAAGGGATTCGGCTGCGTCGTGGTGACGGACGGGAGCGGCGAGCTCGCCGGCATCGTCACCGACGGCGACCTGCGCCGCCACATGGGGCCGGGGCTCGTGGGCAAGTCCGTCGATGCGGTGATGACGCGGCGCCCGACCACCATCGAGCCGGACACGCTCCTCGGCGAGGCGCTCGAAATCGTCGAGAGCCGCAAGATCTCCACCCTCGTCGTAGTCGAGGGCGGGCGCCCGGTCGGCATCGTGCACGTGCTCGACCTGCTGCGCGCCGGGGTCGCCTGACAGCGGGCCGGGACGGAAAAAGGGCGGACCTTTCGGCCCGCCCTTTCGCCTTGCCCTGTTGTTATTCGTGTCGACCGTGCTTCCCAAACGGCGCGGCTCTTCGAGCCTGCGCCTGAAATGAAGCATCTTTTGTTTCGTCCACCGCCAGCCCCAACGCGACGGAAAATGCCCGAGGCGGACAAAGCCGCCTAGTGTAGAATTGCAACACGATTGCCAGAGATCGGGGCGTCGATCCTTTCGGCCTCTATTCTACGCTCCTTCACCTGGATTCGGCGGCCGCTCCCCCTGCTCAAGCGCGGAAACACGGTTAGCGAGCCGTTTATTTTCCTCGCGCAGCGCGAGCACCATCTCGCGCAGGACCTCGACCTCCTCGCGCGTGGCGACATCCATGTCGCGCAGCAGGCGCTCGACCTGGCTGCGGGCGGCGGTTTCGACCTCGCGCCGGACACCCTGCGCCGCGCCGGCGGCATCGGTGACGAGACGCGCGACGTCGTCGAGAAGGCGTTTGGCGGGCATGATGTCGGCTCCGGTTGGTTTTTCCTCCATGGGGGAGGTGGGCCTGCGGCGCAATGGCCGCGACCGCCAGGGTTGACGCATCCCGGCCATGGGCCGACACGGGCGCCGCGCCGCAGCCTCCAGACCCCCCATGCCTCTTCTCGCCATCCCCTTCCCCTATATCGACCCGATCGCGATCGAGGTCGGGCCCTTCGCCATCCGCTGGTATGCGCTGGCCTATGTGGCCGGCATCGTCGGCGGCTGGTGGTATTCGCGCCGGCTGGTCGCGCGGGAGGCGCTCTGGGGCGACGTCAGGCGCCCGACCCTCCTCGACATGGACGACCTCATCATCTGGGCGGCGCTCGGCATCGTGCTCGGCGGGCGCATCGGCTACGTGCTCTTCTACAACCTGGAGAGCTATCTCGCCGACCCCCTGGAGATCCTGACCATCTGGCGCGGCGGCATGTCGTTCCACGGCGGCTTTCTCGGCGTGATCCTCGCGATGACGTTTTTCGCGCGCTCGCGCGGGCTCAACCTGCTCTCCCTGTTCGATCTCGGGGCGGTCGTCGCGCCGCTCGGCCTCTTCACCGGCCGCCTCGCCAATTTCGTCAACGGAGAGCTTTGGGGACGGCCCGCGCCGGACGTCCCCTGGGCCGTCGTCTTCCCCGCCGCCGGGCCCGAGCCGCGCCATCCGAGCCAGATTTACGAGGCTTTCGCCGAAGGGCTCGTGCTGCTGACGCTCATGGGAATCGCCGCGCGCTGGCTCGGCTTCCGCCGGCCCGGGCTGCTCGCCGGGCTCTTCGCCATCGGCTACGGCATCGCCCGCATCTGCTGCGAATATTTCCGCGAGCCGGACGAGCAACTCGGCTTCCTGTTCGGGGGCGCCCTGTCCGGCCTCGGCGGCATCACCATGGGGCAGGTTCTCTCCCTGCCGATGGTGCTGGCCGGCCTGCTCCTCGTCCTCGCGGCGCGGCGCGGCTGGACCCGCCGCCTGGACCGCGCCGGGCCGGCGACGCCCGCGTGAGCGCGCTCCGGCGCGAGATCGAGAACCTGATCGCGAGCGAGGGCCCGATCGGCATCGACCGCTACATGGCGCTCGCCCTCGGCCATCCGGTCCACGGCTATTACGTGACGCGCGATCCTCTCGGGGCCGCCGGGGATTTCATCACCGCGCCCGAGATCAGCCAGATGTTCGGCGAATTGCTCGGCCTGTGGGCCGCGGCAATCTGGGACATGATGGGCCGCCCGGCCCCCTTCATCCTCGCCGAGCTGGGTCCGGGGCGAGGCACGCTGATGGCGGATGCCC
>OEIU01000472.1_pt1 | contig 37225 bp, 29 predicted proteins | sample 1539221 | NCBI WGS metagenome assembly OEIU01 (sample SAMN03792071, study PRJEB22550) | activated sludge metagenome | feature: wastewater treatment plant; material: activated sludge; isolation source: Wastewater treatment plant of a petroleum refinery complex | place: Argentina: Zarate | collected...
CGCTGTTCAAGCGCCTCGTGCTCGCCTACGTGGTGCCCGAGTACGGCAACAGCGTGGGTCTCGTCGTGTTCGGCATCGCATCGCTGCTGGTGGCGCTGCCGGTGTCGTGGATTTCCTGGCGCCTGTTCGAAGTGAAGCTGGCGGCGGCCATGCGCGAATGGTTCCGGCGCCGCACTGAAGTGGGAGGCCCCGTTCGTGCAACCTGAGTCCGGCAACGCTCTGCGCATTCTCTGGATCGCCCGCTACATGCCGTATCCCGCCGATGCCGGCGCCAAGGTCTATTCGGCGAAACTCGCGGAGTCGCTGGCCGCGGCGGGCGCCAGCGTGCGCTTCCTCGGGTTCGGCGCCGCCGGTGCCGCACCGCCGGAAGCGCAGCACGTCGAGTGGGTGTCCGTGCCGGACGGGCGCCGCAGCGAATGGCTCGCATTGTTCTCGCGACTGCCGAACGGTGCGGCCGTCGATGCGAGTCCCGGCTACCGGCGCCTGCTCGAAGAACAGCTGCGCGAAGCATGGGATGCGATCGTGCTCGACACCTATGCGGCCGGCTGGGCGCTCGACCGTTGCCTGGCGCAGCGCTTCACGGCGCAGCCGCCGCCGGCGATCGTGCATGTCTCGCACAATCACGAAGCCGCCGTCTGGCGCGATCTGTCCGCCTCGGCCAGCGGCTCGCTGGCGCGTCGCTTCGTCGTCCGGCTGAACGCGCTCAAGGTACGGGCGCTGGAACAGCGCGTCGTCCGTCACGTCGATCTGCTGACGACCATCACGGACGAGGATCGCGCAGCGCTGACGCGGGCCGGCGACGGTCCGCAGGCCATCACGCTCACGCCCGGCTACTCCGGCACCGTCGCCGCGCCGCGCAGCATCGATGCGGCGACGCCGCGGCGGGTAGCGATCGTCGGCTCGTTCCACTGGGTGATGAAGCAGGAGAATCTGCGGCGCTTCGTGCAGACCGCGGATACGGTGTTCGCGCAGCACGACATCCAGCTCGACATCATCGGCGCCGTTCCCGACAGGCTGCGCGAGGAACTCGCAGCGAATGCGCGCGCGACGCGCTTCCTCGGATTCGTGGACGATCCCGTCGCCTGTCTGGCGCAGGCGAGGATGGCCGTCGTGCCCGAAGTCATCGGCGGCGGCTTCAAGCTGAAGTTCCTCGACTATCTGTTCGCGCGCGTGCCCATCGCAACCCTGGCCGATGCGGCCGCCGGACTGCCGCCGTCGCTGCGCGAACACATGCTGCTGCGCGACGATCTCGAGTCGCTCACGGCCGGCATCGTTGCCGACATCGACCGTTTCGACCTGCTCGACCGGCGCCAGGAACAGGCCTACGAGGTGGCGCGTTCGCTGTACCGGTGGCAGGACCGCGGCACGCAACTGGGCCGCGCCATTGCGCAGATCCATCGCCGACAGCGGGTCGGCGAAGATCCTTCGGCCCGGAACGGGCCAGCCACGGCACTGAAGCGTCTCAGTGCCTCCACTCCCGTCAAATGAGGCATCGAATGGACGCAGCACAGCGAATCGAACGCGAGCGCGATTTTCACAACCAGCGCTTCGTCGACAACAATGCATCGCGCGAATCGCGCACGCGGCGCTTCTACGATGCCATCGCCTATGGCTTCGAGGAGTTCCGCCAGCGCGTCACCGCGGCGAGCCGCGGCCGCAGCGTGCTCGAATACGGCTGCGGTGCCGAGATCATGGCCTTCGATCTCGCGCACGTGGCGCGGCAGGTCACGGGCATCGACATTTCCGACGTGGCCATCGTGCAGGCGCAGCGCATCGCGGATCAGCGCGCGCTGCCGAACGTGAAGTTCTCGGTCGACAATGCAGAAGACATGCGGCTCGCCGACGACAGCGTCGACGTCGTCATCGGCGCCGGCATCGTGCATCACCTCGACATCGAGAAATCCATGCAGGAGCTGCATCGCGTATTGCGCGACGGCGGCACGGCGATCTTTGCGGAGCCGCTCGGCCACAATCCGGTGCTCAACTGGGTGCGCGACCGGACGCCGGAAATGCGCACGCCGGACGAGCATCCGCTGCTCGCGCGCGATCTGCGCGCGATGTCGCGCGGCTTCGCCTCGTCGAAGGTCGTCTACTTCGGGCTGGTGTCGCCGCTGCTGGGCCTGATCACCTCGAACGTGCGCCCCGATCGCTGGCTGACCCGCGCGGTGTGGTCGATCGATCGGCTGATCTGCCGCATTCCGGGGCTGCGGCGTTTCGCGTGGTACTGCTACATCGAGCTGCGTGCATGAAGGTGCTGTTCGTATCGACGCTCTATGCGCCCAACGAAAAGGGCGGCGCCGAGCGGACCGTGCGCATCCTGGCGGAAAGCCTGGTCGCCAACGGCCACGAGGCCGTGGTGGTCAGCCTCGCGCCCGACGGGCAGGCGCGTCAGGGCGAAATCGGCGGCGTGCGAACCTGGTACGTGCCGCTCGCGAATCTGTTCTGGAAACAATCGGAAGCCGGACGCAGTCGCATCGAGCGCATGTCGTGGCATCTCATCGACGCCTACAACCCGGTCATGGCGCGCCGCGTGCGACGGATTCTCGAGCAGGAACGGCCCGACGTCGTGCAGACCAGCAACCTGCAGGGCTTTTCGGTTTCGTTGTGGCCGACGATCCGCTCCATGAACATTCCACTGGTGCAGATGCTGCACGACTACTATCTCGGCTGCCCGAAATGCACGATGGTGTCGGGCGACCGCAATTGCGCGCGTCAATGCGGTCCGTGCCGCGTGTACTCGACGCCGCGGCGGCTGTATTCGAATCTGCCTGCGGCCGTGATCAGCCTGAGCCGGCGCATGCTCACGCGTCTGGAAGACACCGGCCTCTTTGGCGACGTGCCGCACAAGTTCGTCATTCACGGAGCCAACAATGCACGCGTGCAGCCCACGCCGCGCGTGAACAAGGCGCCCGGCACGCCCATCGTCGTCGGCTATCTGGGGCGCATGGAAAACACCAAGGGCATCGAAGTGCTGCTCGATGCGGTGAAGCGTCTGCCTGAATCGCAGGTGACGGTGCTGCTGGGAGGCAGGGGCGAGGAGTCGTACGTCGACGGCTTGCGTCGCGCGTATCCGGCGTCGAACGTCCAGTTCCTCGGCTTCGTGCGTCCTGCCGAATTCCTCGAACGCATCGACCTGCTCGTCGTGCCTTCGGTGTGGGAGGAACCGCTGGGCCGCGTCATCTACGAAGCCTACGGACACGGTGTGCCGTCGATGGTCGCCAACGTCGGCGGCATGCCGGAGATCGTCGACGACGGCCGCACGGGCTTCGTCTACCGGCCCGCCGACAGCGAGCATCTGGCATCGCTGCTGCGGCAGCAGATCGATGCGGGATGGCGCGGCGCCGATTTCTTTGCCGCCTGCATCGAACGCGCGGCGGACTTCAGCGTCGATCGCGTGTTTGCCGACTATCTGAAAGTCTGGGAAACGGCGATCCGCGTGCAGTCGGTTCCACCCGCCGCCACCGGCTGCGTTGCGCCGCGGACATCGACGGCCTCGTGACCACACCAGCCACCACGATGCGGGTGTCGATGTTTCCGAAGCACGATCCGGGCAATCCGTTCGTGCGCCGCTTCGCTGCGAGTCTCGAACGCGCCGGCGCGACGGTCGACGACTTCTCCTACGTTCGTGCGCTGCGGCGTCGCTACGACGTGCTGCACGTGCACTGGCCCGACTCCCATCTCACGAGCGCGAGCTGGTGGGGTTCGCTCGTCAAGCATCTGCGCTTCGCCGCGCTCATCGGCTGGCTGCGACTGCGCCGTACGCGCGTGGTGTGGATGACCCACAACCTGAGCGCACACGATCAGTGTCACTGGCTGTCGCGTCGACTGTTTCCGTTGTGGTTCCCGCGCGCGTGCACGCATGTCGTCGCGCTCACGCAGTCCGGACTCGAATCGGCGCGGGAACGGTATCCGGTGCTGGCCGGCAAGCCGTCCGCGGTCGTGCCGCACGGTCACTATCGTCACGAATATCCAGCGGTGCCGGCGCGAGACGCGGCGCGTCGCCGGCTCGGCGTACCGCCCGACTCCTTCACCCTGCTGTTCTTCGGCAATGTGCGGCGCTACAAGAACGTGCCGCATCTGATCGAGGTATTCCGGCAACTGCCGGGCCGCGATCTGCACCTGATCGTGGCGGGACAGCCGGGTCACGGCATCAGCGCCGAAGCGCTGTCGGCGCTGCGCGACGGCGATGACCGGGTCACGTTGCGACTCGAGTTCATTCAGGACGCCGATGTGCCGACGTACTTCGGCGCCGCGGATGCGACCGTGCTGCCGTTCGACAGCATCCTCAACTCGGGCAGCGTGCTGCTCGCACTGTCGTTCAATCGCGTGGTGCTCGCGCCGCGGCTCGGCGCGCTGCCGGAGATCCAGCAGCGCGTCGGTGCGCAGTGGCTGCAGCTCTATGACGGCGCACTCACGGCGGAGCATCTGCAGGCACTGCGCACGAGCGCGCCGCCGATTGAAATCGAGGCGGACCTGTCCGCATTCGACTGGAACTCCGTTGCGGACCGGACGTTGGAGCTGTACCGCGCCGACCCGGCGACGACGCAGGGTGCGCCGGCGCGTCCACGGGGCGAAGGAGCCTCCTATGAGAAAGTCCGCAAGCAGTACTCGAAACCCTAGTCGCGCGCGCCGCAGTGCGTGCGTGTTGTGTCTGCCCGCGCTGTGCGCGGGGTCGATCGCCGTCGCCGGCGAAGCGCCGACCGCGACCGATCCGGTGAAGTTCATCCTCTCGGATCGCTATCTCTACGACGACAACCTGTTCAAGCTGCCCGACGGCGAAGCGCCGCTGATGGATCCGGTGACGGGCGTGACGCGCAATCGCGAGGACCAGATCAATCGTGCCTCCGCGGGTCTGCGCGTGCGGCTCGATGCCGCGCGCCAGGTCTTCCATGCGGACGTGCGCATCGATGACGTGCGTTACCAGAAGAACGACGATCTCGATTACACCGGCGGCAACGCCGATGTCTTCTGGGACTGGCAGGTCGCGAGCAACTGGTCGGGCAGGCTGTTCGCGAAGTACGACCGCGCCCAGGCCAATCTCGAGAACTATCGCTTCTTCGAAAAGGACGTGGTCGAGTCGGCGAGCTACGGCGGCGAAGTCCGCTACGGCTTCGGTTCGCGCTGGCGAATTTTCGCCGGCGGCGCGGCGCAGGACACCGATCACAGCGCCGATCTGCGCCAGACGGAGAATTTCGAAAGCACCACCGGCCGCGGCGGCATCGAATACACCACGCCGGCCGGTTCGAGTCTTGCCGCCGAGTATCTCGTGACGAATGCGGACTTCCCGGAAGCCGAAGCGCTCGCCGGCGCTGCGCGCGGTTACGAGGAAACCATTCCCACGCTGCGCGGCCGCTACGTGCTCTCGGTCAAGACAATGTTCACAGCCAGCCTGGGCTATCTCGATCGCGACTACGACAATCCGGTCGCGACCGACTATTCCGGCGAGATCTGGAATGTCGGCATGGTCTGGGAGCCGCGCACCAAGCTGTCGTTCGAGATCGAGGCCTGGCACAAACTGCGCGCGTACGTCGATGCCGAATCGGATTACTTCGTCGGCGACGGCGTCAGCATCACGCCCACCTGGAAGCCCACCACCGCCATCGAACTCGCCGCGATGTTCTCGTACGAGAAGCAGGACTACGTCGGCAACACGCTGCTGCTGCCGCCCATCGACGCCGGTCGCGAGGATACGGTGCAGTCGGCGCAGCTCTCGCTCGAATGGACGCCGCGCGACTTCATCAGCCTGGGGCTTGCCTATCGCTGGAACGATCGCGATTCGAACCGCGATTTCCGCAGCTATGGACAGAATCAGTCGAGTGCGCAGATCAGGGTGATGTTCTGAGTGGAGGTACGAGTCTTCCTGTAGGTCAGGCTTTAGCCTGACTCCTACACCCCAGAAGGCCGGCTGAAGCCGGCCCCACAGGAAGAGCCACGAGCAGTCAGCGTTGCTCGATGTGTTCGATCTGTATTTCGCTCGATCCGGAAGCTGCGTCCGTTCCGTCCGGGCATGCAATGCGCGAGATGGGCAGGTCGCCGGCTTTGTGTTCCTTCCGGACGCGCTCGCCGAGCGTCTGTGCGACGAGGTCGAAACAATCGGCCGTGCTCGACTGGAGCCCGAAATCGGAATCAGTGCCTTCGAAGATCAGCAGGGCCGCCGGCCACTGCTTCGCGCCCAGTCGCGCCAGGGTCTGCTCCGCCTGCGTGAGCGGAGTGCGGCGATCGTCCGCGGCATGCAGGATCAGCACGGGCGGCAAGTGCGAGCGGACGTCAGCCGCTTCGATCGCGGGTGCGAAGCCCGCGTCCAGCATCCCGCTCAGCAGGGCCACGGAACTCGCCCGCGTGTCGCGTGCTGCGAGCGTGAGCGCGGTCGTCGCGCCGCGGCCGATGCCGACGTAGAACGTCGGCACGTCGAGACGTTCATGCCGGCGCAGGGCCGTGACGGAATCGGCAACGGCATCCTGCCAGGCCGGGCGATGGCGATCGGCGCGATCGCAGGCAACGATGACCGAATGGGCATCGCCGCCGCCGGGCCGCTCGAACTGCAGAAAGAACGAATCGTCCTTGAACTGCTTCCAGACCAGCCCGCCCGTGGCGAGGTGTTGCCCGGCATCCTGCTGATCGGCCGGGCAGGGCGACGTCTGCAGAACGACGATCAGGCGTTCGGCAGGTCCTTCCGGGCGCGAGACATATCCCGTGACGGTGCCGACGCTCGTGCGGAATGCGATCTCCTCGAAAGGCCACAGCGGTTTCGAACCGAGGACGGCAGGCTGCGACGCGCAGCCCGTCAGCATGACCAAGAGGCAGGCAAGCGAACGGCAAGTCACACGCACGGCGCTCACGGCGTGAGTTTGAACGTCCCCGCGAACTCACCCCACATGCGCATGGGCTGGCCATCGACCGTGCCCGGATCGAGCTGCCAGCGGAACGATTCGTACATCGCGGCGTAGTCGAGGTCCGGATGGCCGCTCGATTTGCGGATGAGCGCGTCGCCGACGCTACCGTCTTCGAGCACGTGCAGCTTGAGAACCACCGTGCCGGTCTCGCCCAGGCGGCGCGATGCGGGAGGGTAGACGGGATGCGACAGCGGCCGCGCGCGATTGCTCTTCGGCAGCGTCACGTTGTCCGATGCGATTGCTGTCGCCGCCGCGGCATTCGCGTCGGGCAGCGCCTGCTTCGTCTGCAGGGTGGCGGAGACTGCAACGACGGGCAGCAGGACTGCTGCCATCGCCGCATGCTTCCACCGCGCCGGGCGGTTCCCGCCTGCGGCCGGATCGAGAATGTGTTCGACGCGTGTTGCGAGCGCCGCAGCGCGCGCCATCGCGATGGCCTGCTCGTCGCCGGTCGTCCTGCGTGCGCAGCGCAGCAGCAGTTGCGCATAGGCCGTGCGCTCCTGAATCGCGACTGCCGCTTCGTCGCTGACGAACTCGCTCAACAGCGACAGGCGTTTCGGCAGCCACCACGCGAGCGGATTGAACCAGAAGAGATGCCGATGCAGGTGGGCGAGCGCCTGCACGTAGAAGTCGCCGTTCCGGAGGTGGGCCTGCTCATGGGCCAGCGCCGCTTCGCGTTCTTCGTTGCTCCACGTTTCGAAATCGACCGGCACGAGGATCGTCGAGAAGACGGTGGCGGGCGCGCCCACCGCACTCGATGTACGTACGTCGATTCTGCCGCTCGATGCCAGCGGCTGCGCCCGTGCCTTCACACGCCACAGCCGTGCGAGGCCGATCGCCTGACGCAGGCAGAGCGCGCCGGCCGTGGCGAGGTAGAGGCAGAGGAGCAGTCGTTGCCATTCGAATGCGGCATCCAGGATCGTCATTCCACCGATCGTTGCTGTCGGCAGATCGATGATGGGTGCGACCAGCTGCGGCAGCACCGCGAGCTGCATGCCGAACGGCATGACGATCGAAGCGGCGAGCACGAACAGCCATGCCGTGCGTTCGACGCCCGGATGGCGTATCCGCAGGGCGCGCAGCAGCAGCCAGACGGCGACGAGGAGTGCCGAGCTACGCAGGGCAGCTTCGAGTACCGCGAGGGTCATCGTTTCGCTCCTTTTTTCGCGCGCCCTGCACCGGTCTTGCCCTGTCTGGCCTGTTCGACACGCTCCATCAGGCGATCGAGCTGCGCCTTGTCGAGCATGTCGGAATCGACCATGCCGACGAGCACTTCATCGACCGAACCGTCGCAGAACCAGTCGACGATGCGTTTCACCGCGCGCGCCGCCACCCGCGCGCGCGGTTCCACCGCCGAATACATGAAGGTGCGGTTGTCGACTTCGTGCCGCACCAGTCCCTTTTCTTCGAGGCGTCGCAGGACGGTGCGAACCGTCGTTTCCTTGTGGCCCTGCCCCAGTTTGTCGCGAACGGTTTCGGCGCTCACGGTCGGGTTGGCCCAGACGATCTTCATCACTGCGCGTTCCAGTTCGCCCAGCCCGGTCTTCGTTGTCTTCACAATGGTGTGTCCGTGACGGATCGTAGTGCTACGAAACGTAGCATTGAAGGAGATCAGCAGGCAAGCCGCGTCTTCGGAAAGCTGGCTGAAGCTGCATTGGGTGCTAAACGATGAGATGAGGGTCGAGCCATGCGTCCCTTCCTCCGCGCAGCGGGGGGGGGCCGCTCCTGCGCATCCTTGCGCTCGCGGCATTCGGGCTCCTGCCCATCAGAAGGACAGGGGGTTTTTGTAGGTCAGGCTTCAGCCTGACTCTGATGAAGAGGCCGGCTGAAGCCGGCCCCACAGTAAGAAGGCCCCCACCCTGACCCTCTGCTGCACATGGATGTGCGAATGCCGCGAGCGCAAGGATGCGCAGGAGCGGCCCCCCGCTGCGCGGAGGAGGGGACCAGACAGCGGCTTTTGCGAAGTGCCCTTTGAACGTACTATCCCCGCATGGATAAAAGCATCCGGAAGTTCTCCAGTCTCGATGCCATGAAGGCGGAGGAGTATCGCTATTGGCAGAGCGTCCCTGCGAGCGAGCGGCTGCAGGCCGTTTGGGACATCACGCTCGAGTCGTATCGGTTGAGAGGCGAGATTCAGGATGTACCCCGACTTCAAAGAACTCTTGTCCGCATTCAACGCCCATGACGTCCGGTATCTGATCGTCGGCGGTTATGCGGTTTCGATTCATGCTCAGCCGAGGGCAACCAAGGATCTGGACATTCTCGTCGACCCGTCGAGTGAGAACAGCGAGGCGCTGTTTGCAGCGCTGATGAAGTTCGGTGCTCCGATTGCAGGATTGACGCCGAAGGACTTCACACAACCCGAGAACTTCTTTCGCATGGGCTCTCCGCCCGCCATGGTGGACATTCTTCCAAAGATAAAAGGGGTGGATTTCGACAAGGCCTGGGAAAGGCGCGTGATCCAGGAGATCGAGAGCGGCCTGAACGTGCCGTTCATTTCGCGTGACGATCTGCTCAGCGCAAAGTTGTCTTCAGGAAGGCCAGAAGATCTGGCCGATGTTGCTGCGCTACGCGCGACGCAAGCTGCCCAGCAATCGCCATCTGACGAAGACCCGGAGCGGAAATAGATTCGGACCTCTTCGCGTTCGGTCCCCGTGCTCCCCGTGTCCCGGTGGGAAATTCTTCTTCTCGACTCTGTGTTCTCCGTGATCTCTGTGTGAAATCCGGATCCGGTCCGATCCTTACCCCACCGCCTCCACCTGCGGCAGTTGTCCCAGGTGTTCCAGCAGCTCGCGATCGGCGGCGACTTCGATGCGCTCGGGCGCGCTGAGCCAGCCGAGGGCTTCGCGCAGGCTTTGCGCCTGCATCACTTTGGCGGCGGCCGTGAGGCGATGGGCGTTGGGATGGCCGCGCAGTTCGTGCGGTCGCGCGAGATTGTTCGCGACATGTGCGGCGCGTTCGACGGGGTGGCGTGCGAGATAACGCAGACCATCGGCCGGCAGCGGTTCGGCGGCGTGCATGATTTCATCGCGACGACGCAGAACGGCAGGCGCTTCGCGTTCCTCGGGAATGCGGAACAGTCCGAGCCGCGAGAAGCCCTGGCCGAGACGTACGCTGCCGCTGGCCTTGGAAAGCGGGATGGCGAGCACGAGGCCCGCGACCGTGGGCGACAACCAAGCGAGCAACGTGGGCGAGAGCAGGTAGGCGATGACGCCCAGCACGATGCCGATCACCATGTGCTTCCAGTGGAAGTGGGCCGACTCTTTCCATGACATGACTTCGGCCTGGCGGCGTTGTGCGATCCATTCGGAGTCGCGGCCGGTGAGGATGCTGAAGACGTGCTCCGTCTGGATCAGCATCATCACGGGCGCGTAGAGCGCCGAGACGAGCAGTTCGACGACGGCGCTGACGGGCACGCCGAGAAATCCGCCGCAGTTGCGGCGGATGCCGGGAAACAGCCAGCCGCGCGCGAAGCCGATCATCTTCGGCGTCAGCAGCACGATCATGCTGAACAGGAACAGCATCATCATGCGGTGCGCGTCGAACACCGGCCAGTCGGGAAAGAGCTGGAACGTCTTGCTGAAATACTCCGGCCGGATCAGCGTCGCCTGCAGGGTCAGCGCGAAGCCGATCAGGATCAGCATCAGCCAAAGCGGCGAGGCGAGATAGCTCATGATGCCGACGGCCAGGTGCAGGCGATTCGTCCACGTGAGCCCGCTCGAACCGATGAGTTTCAGGTGCTGCAGATTGCCCTGCGCCCAGCGACGATCGCGGACGGCGATGTCGGTGAGCGAAGGCGGGCCTTCTTCCCACGAGCCCTGCAGGTCGGCCGCCATCTGCACTTTCCAGCCGGCGCGCCGGAGGTAGGCGGCTTCGATGAAATCATGCGAGAGCACGAATCCGCCGAACGGCTTGCGGCCCGGCAGCTGCGGCAGGCCGCAGGCCTCGGCGAAAGCGCGCACGCGGATGATGGCGTTGTGTCCCCAGTAGTTGCCCTCGTTGCCCGACCATGCGGCCATGCCGCGCGCGATCACGCCGCCGTACAGGCGGCTCGCGAACTGCTGCAGGCGCGCGAAGAAACTCGCCTGGCCGATCAGCGCGGGCACGGTCTGCAGGATGCCGAGCTTCGTATCGGCCTGCATGCGCTCGACCAGCGCCAGCAGCGTCTGCGCACTCATCAGGCTGTCGGCATCGAGCACGATCATGTAGTCGTAGTGCCCGCCCCAATGCTTCACGAAGTCTTCGACATTGCCGACCTTGCGGCCGACGTTGTGCCAGCGGCGGCGATAACGCACGGGCATGATCTGTGCGAGTGCGGCGCGCAGACGCGCGGCGGCGAGGGTTTCGGCGATCCAGGCGTCCGCATTGGTGGAGTCGGAGACGATGACGATCTCGAAATGCTTCGCCGCATCGATGGCTGCGAGCGCTTCCGCCATCGCCTGCAATGCCGAGGTCGTACGCAACGGATCTTCGTTGTAGACGGGCATGACCAGCGCCGTGCGGCTGCCGTCGGCGGGCTCATGCCGGAAACGCTGGCGCGGTGTGAGCAGGCCGCACAGCGCGGAGCCCGCCGAGAACGCAATCCACAACAGCGTGAGGGCGAAGAACACGATCATCGCGGCCTGCAGGCTCGTCATGTTGCTGAAGCCGGCGGTGGCGATCATCTCGTTGAGGCCGTAGCCGAAGATGCCGAGCGTCGCGGCCGCGGCGATCAGGCGCGCGAGCCACGTGACGGGACGGGTCTCGGGAGGAACGGCGGAGGGTGCGCGGTAGCGGTCCTGCACCGGCATTTCCAGCGGCGCTTCCGCTGGCATCGAGCCGAACGGAGACTGGGATTTCGCAGTGCCGCCGCCCGGAGGAGTCGGCGGGTTCAGGTGCCCGTCCATCGATAGAGCCAGGTTTCCGAAGCGGGGCGGGTGCCGCGCATCAGTCGCACGCGCAGTTCGGCGACGGTGGCATCGCCCGGTGCCAGCTCGAAGCTGGCGCGTACGCCGCGGGTGGAGGGATTGGGCTGCAGGTTCACGTTGCTGATCTTACCTGCGGAGGTGCCGGCTTCCAGCTTCAGATCTTCTACGGAGCGCACGCCGCCGGCGAAATCGATGACGAACAGGCGGCGCTTGCCGTCGTGGCTGGGACCGGACCGGCTCACCGACGCGCGGCTCAGCGCCGGCATGATGCGCGGACGTTCGTTCCAGCGCAGCCGGTAGGACAGCTGCCAGGGTTTGCCGGCAGGGATGGCGTCGTGCGGACGCCAGAAGGCGATGATGTTGTCGTTGGTTTCCGAGTCGGTGGGGATTTCGATGAGCGTCACTGCGCCCGCGCCCCACGCGCCGATCGGCTCGATCCACGCGCTCGGACGCCGTTCGTAGCGCGCTTCGAGATCCTGGTAATCGGTGTAGCGGCGCGAGCGCTGCACCAGTCCGAAGCCGCGCGGCGCCGTGGCCGTGAAGCTCGATACCTGCAGCTGCGTCGGATTGGCGAGCGGCCGCCACAGCTGCTCGCCCGTGTCGGTGACGATCTGCAGTCCGTCCGAGTCGTGCACTTCGTCGCGGAAATCGTCGATGCGCGAACGCGTCAGCTCGTCGAAATAGAACATCGAGGTGAGCGGCGCGATGCCCACGCTGTCGAGTGCCACGCGCGGAAAGAGCGTGAGCGTGACGTCCATGATGGTTTCGGTGCCCGGGACGATGGCGAAGCGGTAGGCGCCTGTGGTCGATGCACTCTCAAGCAGCGCGTGAACGACCACGCCGGCCGCGTTCGCCGAAGGACGCTCGATCCAGAAGTGCGTGAACTGCGGGAATTCCTCGCCGGTCGCGCTGGCCGTTTTCAGCGCGAGGCCGCGTGCCGAAAGCCCGTACACGTTGTCCTTGCTGACCGCGCGGAAGTACGAGGCGCCCTGGAAGACGAGGAACTCGTCCCACACCGATCGTGAGTTGATGTGGCCGCGCAGACGGAAACCGGAAAGCGGCAGCGTGAGTCCGGCGAGCGCCTTGTTCACCGACGGTCCGAACTGGTAGGTGTCGGGACCGGGCCGTACGTCGCGCGCCACGCCGCCTTCGACGATCGATACCTTCACCGGTGTCTGGAACAGAAAGCCCGCCGGCAACAGTTCGAGACGCACGGGCACCTGATCGTTGCGCCAGATGGCGGCATCGGGGTTGTTGCGGATGTCGCGATACTGGTCATAGCTGATCTGTCGCAGCGGGGAAGCGCTGTCGATCCGCGGCGGCGAATGCGACTCGTCCGCGAGGCGCCTGGCGATCTGCGGCACGGTGTCGCGCGAGAATGGATAGCGTTCGGCCGACTTCTCGACGGGTTCCTGTCGCGTCGCGGCGACGACAGCGAAACTCAGCGCGGCGACAACCAGCAGTGCAATGACGGCCCGGTACATGTTCTCTTGCTTGGCGGAGGTACCGGGAGTTCCGGCGGTTCGATCAGGTGCAGACATCGTGATTCAATGGACGAACGCATGTTACCGGATAATGGTTTCAGTGGCGGCACCGCGACTGTCACGGGGTAGCATCTACGTATTCCGGCTGCAGCGATGTTGCCGTTATGTAAGTGACCATTGCTCTGCAATGGTGTTGAAAGAGGAGGATTCATGCATTCGAAACTGTTGTTGCCTTTGCTGGCGCTGGGGGCGGTTACGCCGGCCTACGCCGACTGGACGGGAAAGGGGGAGGCTGGCCTGGTCATCGCCAGCGGCAATACCGAAACGGAAACGGCCAACGTCAAGCTCAACATGGCTCACGAGCGCGACAAGTGGAAGAACCAGTTCGGACTCGCCGGGCTCTATGCTTCCGACGATACGGGTACGACCGCGCAGCGCTGGGAAGCCTTCGGTCAATCCGATTACAACTTCAGCCCGAAGACCTTCTGGTTCGGCGCGGCGCGCTACGAAGACGACGAGTTCAGCGGCTTCGAATATCAGGCGACCGTATCGACCGGTCTGGGTCGCAAGTTCATCGACACGGATCGCACCAAGTTCGTCGGCACGGCCGGCGTCGGTTACAAGTTCTTCGAAACGCGCGATGCGTTCGATGAGAACACGGGCCTGCTGATCGAGGAAGGCACGCGCGAGGACGACATCGTGTTTCGCGGCACGCTCGATTTCGAACACCAGTTCACCGAGACCACCACGCTGATCGACAAGTTCATCGTCGAAGCCGGCGCCGACAACACGTTCTATCAGAACGATCTTTCGTTGCAGGTGAAGATGACCGAAGTCCTGGCGCTCGCCGTGGGCTATTCGGTGCGCCACAACACCGATCCGCCGGTCGGCTTCGAGAAGACCGACACGCTGACCACCGTGAACCTGGTCTACGAGATCAAATAGGACTGTTTCACACGGAGGTCACGGAGACCTGAAGGGCGATCCTCTTCCTGTGGGGCCGGCTTCAGCCGGCCTGTCGCACTTGAAGAGGCCGGCTGAAGCCGGCCCCACAGAAGAATCACCTGTCTTGATCTCCGTGTGAAATCCTGTTCTTCGATTGACTCCGGCCGGTGCCGGATGCTGTCATGCGCCGGCAGGGTCGGGGCCCTGCACTCCAGCTCGATCAGCCTGCTTCTGCCAGTCACTACTGGCAGCGGCGTTCCCCCGTGCATGCACTCCAGCGGTGATTCGTGAAAGACCTGACGCAGGGACCGGTTTCCCGGCACATCGTGGCGATGGCGTTGCCGATCGCCTTCGGCATGATCTTCCAGACGCTCTACTACCTGGTCGATCTGTATTTCGTGGCGCGCCTGGGCGATGCGGCGATCGCCGGCGTCGGTGCGGCCGGCAATCTCATGTTCATCGTCATCGGCCTGACGCAGGTGCTGGGCGTTGGCACGGTCGCGCTGATTTCGCACGCGGTCGGTCGCAAGGACCAGGCCGAGGCCAATCTGTTCTTCAATCAGTCGATCGTGCTGTCCGCGCTCTGCGCGCTCATCACGCTGATCGGCGGCTATGCGCTGACGCGTCCCTATGTGCAGGCGGTGGCCGCGGATGCGGCGACCATCGAGGCCGGCGTCACCTATCTCTACTGGTTCCTGCCCGGGATGGCGGCGCAGTTCGCGCTGGTGGCGATGGGCTCGGCGCTGCGCGGCACGGGCATCGTCAAGCCGACGATGGTGGCGCAGGTCGTGACCGTGATTCTCAACGTCATTCTCGCGCCGATACTGATCGTCGGCTGGGGCACGGGCAAGCCGATGGGCGTGGCGGGCGCGGGGCTGGCGAGCACGATCGCGATCATCGCTGCCGTCGGCCTGCTCGGGTTTTATTTCGCGCGGCTGGAGAAGTACGTCGGCTTCCATCCCGAGCAGTGGCGGCCGCGCATGGATGCCTGGAAGCGCGTGCTGGCGATCGGCCTGCCGACCGGCGGCGAATTCCTGCTGCTGTTCCTGTTCATGGGCGTCATCTACTGGTGTATCCGCGATTTCGGCGCCACCGCACAGGCGGGCTTCGGCATCGGCTCGCGCGTCATGCAATCCATCTTCCTGCCCGCGATGGCGGTCGCGTTTGCGGCGGGGCCGATCGCCGGCCAGAACTTCGGCGCGCGCCAGCCCGAGCGCGTGCGCGAAACCTTCCGCAAGGCCGTGCTGATCAGCTCCGTCATCATGGCGACGCTGACGGTGCTGATCCATCTGAGCCCGGCCCTGCTGGTGGCGGGATTCACCGACGAGCCCGAGGTGCGCTCGGTCGCGGCGACGTTCCTGACGATCACCTCGTGGTACTTCGTTGCGCAGGGCGTGATCTTCACGTGTTCCAGCATGTTCCAGGGGCTCGGCGACACCCGTCCCGCGCTGATCGCCACCGGCTCGCGCGTGCTGACGTTCGTTCTGCCGGCGATCTGGATGTCGCAGCAGTCGTGGTTCCAGGTGGAGCACCTGTGGTACCTGTCGGTCACGACCGTGACCCTGCAGGCCGTCACCAGCTGGCTGCTGCTGCGCGCGCAGTTCCGGCGGCGCCTGCAGCCGCTGGCCGCGGTGCCGGCGGCCGCCTGATCGAGAGCCTGTGGGGCCGGCTTTAGCCGGCCTGAAAAATGTCAGGCTTGTAGGTCAGGCTTTAGCCTGACTCTTCAGATGGCCGGCTGAAGCCGGCCCCACAGGCAGAGGCGAATCCGCTGCGCAAAGGCAGCCCCCGCCGCCCTTCATACGTACTGACAGGAACCCGGTTCCTGCCTATACCTGCGCCCAGTCATTCACGCAGGAGGGAGAGCCGTGGAAATTCGTCGTCTCAATCGGGCCGTCGCGCTGGCGGCATCGCTCTGGATCGGTCTGTTTGCCGTCACCGCCCACGCCGCCGAACCGAAGCCGGTCAGCAAGTGGCGCATCGCCCTCAATCACACGTCGGACAGCGATGGCGCCATCACATTCCGCATCGCACCGGCCGGCAAGGACGCCATCGATGTCGAAACCAAGATCCCGCGAAACACGGGGGAGAACCACGCCGCGCAGATCCTGCGCGATTCACTGAAGGCGTCGCTGGGCGAGGGCTATCACGTCGAAGTCGATGACGGCGAAGACGTCCTGATCAAACGCCGCGGCGACACGCCGAAGTTCATCGTCACGATGGTCAGTTCGTCCGTGACGGGACTGGAAGTGAAAGTCAGGAAGGACTGAGGAGGAGAAGAGGTTTCACACGGAGTTCACGGAGATCGGAAGAAGAAAATTTCCACGGGGGACACGGGGAGCACGGGGACAAGAAAGGATTTTCTGTTCCGACCCCCGTGTTCCCCGTGTCCCCCGTGGAAACTTCTTCTTCTCTTCTCCGACCTCCGTGATCTCCGTGTGAAATTCCGAACTCTTACTTGCCTTCCTGCGCCGCCAGCTCGATCACCTGCGTTGCGTTGGCGAGCATCTGGTTGAAGTCGTTGCCGAGCACGACGTACTTGCCTGCAACCACGAGCTGCGGGATGCCCTGCACCTGGTAGTCCCGCGACAGCCGTTCCGCGTGCGATGCGCGGGTCGAGACGTTGAACGAGTTGAAGGTCTGGCGGAACTTCGCCTCGTCGATGCCCTGGCTCACCGCCCAGCGGGCGAGGCTGTCCTCGTTGTACAGCTGCTGCCCTTGCTTGTGGATCGCATCGAACAGCGCGCCGTCGAGACGCGCCAGATCGCCGGTGGCTTCGAGCGTGTAGTAGGCCCGCACGAGCTGGCCCCATTGCGCATGACCCATCGACACCGGAATCCGCACGAGCTTCACGTTCTTCGGCAGCTTCGCCGCCCACTGGTCCAGCAGCGGATGAAAGTGATAGCAGTGCGGACAGCCCCAGGAAAAGAACTCGATGACCTCGGTCTTTCCCTGGGTTTCCGGTGTCTGCGGATTCGCCAGCTTCGAATACTCCCGGCCTGCGGTCGGTGCGGCCTGCAGCGCGCCTGCAAACAGCAGCGCGGCAGTTGCGAGCATCCAGACGGAACGGCGCAATGACGTGACCCGCATCGAGAGTTTCCCGGTGAGTTACTTGGCGGCGGCCGGCGATTCGATGCCGAGCAGTTCGACTTCGAACACGAGCGTGGCACCCGGCTTGATGTCCGGCGGCGCGCCGCGATCGCCATAGGCGAGATCGGACGGGCAGACCAGCTTCGCCTTGCCGCCGACCTTCATGAACTGCACGCCTTCCGTCCAGCATGGAATCACGCCATCGAGCCGGAAGGTCGCCGGTTCGTTGCGCTCGACCGAGCTGTCGAACACTTTGCCGTTCGGCAACGTGCCGTGATAGTGGACCTTCACGGTGTCGCTGGCCGTCGGCGAGGCGCCGGTGCCTTCGGTGATCACCGAGTACACCAGGCCGGATTCGGTCTTCTTCGCGTCCTTTTCTGCGGCGGCCTTGGCCAGGAACTCCTGGCCCGCCTTCTTCTCGACTTCCGCCGCCGCGCTGACGCGCTTCTGCTGCAGTTCCTGGATCTTCGGGAAGTAGCTCTGCACGTCGACCTTCGGCTCCTTGTGGAGCGCGGCATCGGCGAAGCCGGCCTTCACCTGTTCGAGTTCGGCTTCCGTGAGATCGAAGGATCCGGCGTTGCGGCCCAGTGCCGCGCCGAGCGCATAGAACGTCTTGTCTTCTTCGGTCTTCGGCTCGGCCGCGCCGACGGGCGCGCTGGGAGAAGAGCAGCCGACGATGGCCAGAGTCACCGCGACGGCGAGCAGGGAATGACGCATGGGAAATCCTTGTGTATTGAATGAGCAGGCGGGAGTCGCGCCTGACGCGGGAGTCTACCGGTTCGGCTGCGGTGCCGTCTGCAGGCAGCACGCCTGCAGGCCGGCGTCGCTGTCGACGCTGCGCGCGCAATCTACGCCGCGGCGATCAGCCTCCAGGTCGCGCCATTGCGCGTCGCCAGGACCCAACAGATCGCGCAGTTCCTTGCCGAGGCTGGCGAGGCCCGCTTCCGTGACGCTGCAGTGGCGGGCGATGAGGCCGGCGGCGATGCAGTGGGTCTGGGCGTCGGGAAGGCTCTGCGGCAGTCGATCGCGCAAGGCTGCCTGCATGCAGCCGTAGCTCGACTGCGCTGCGCGCGATTCGCGTTGCGGCAGCGGCGCGCAGGCGGTGAGAACGAAGGCGAAGCTGCAGGCCGCAAGGAAGAACCGCGTCATTCGGATTGACTCTTCTTCCTGTCAGGCTGTAGGTCAGGCTTTAGCCTGACTCTTCAGATGGCCGGCTGAAGCCGGCCCCACAGGCAGAGGGAATCCTGGCGCCTCACTTGGCCAGCTCAAGTCCGCGCGATTCCAGCAGCGGCCCGATGTCCGGATCCTTGCCGTAGAAATCGCGGAACAGCGTGAGCGAATCGACGCTGAAACCCTTCGACAGGATCTTCTCGCGCAGGCGATCGCCGTTGGCGCGCGTCAGGCCGCCATTCGTCTTGAACCAGTGCTGCGTGTCGCGCGCCAGCACGTCGCTCCAGATGTAAGCGTAGTAACCGGCCGAGTAGCCGATGGGGCTGGAGAAGACGTGCGAGAAGTACGTCGAGCGATAACGCGGCGGCACGGCGTCGAGGTCGACGCCCGCGGTCTTGAGTGCGGCGGCTTCGAAGCGGGCGGCGTCCGCAGCTTTCGGTGTCTTGCCGGCCGGCAGCTGATGCCACGACTGATCGAGCATCGCGGCGGCGAGGTATTCCGTCGTCGCAAAGCCCTGGTTGAACTTGCCGGCAGCCAGCACCTTGTCCATCAGCGCCTGCGGCATGGCTGCGCCGGTCTGATAGTGCTTCGCATAGTTGGCGAGCACGCGCGGTTCGGTCGCCCACATTTCGTTGTACTGCGACGGGAACTCGACGAAGTCGCGGGGCACGCTGGTGCCGGAGAACGTCGGGTACTGCACGTCGGAGAACAGGCCGTGCACGGCGTGGCCGAATTCGTGGAACGCCGTGGTCACTTCATCGAACGTCAGCAGCGTCGGCTCGCCCTGCGGCGGCTTCGGAATGTTGAGATTGTTGACGACGACCGGCTTCTTGCCGAGCAGCTGCGACTGCTCGACGAAGCTGTTCATCCACGCGCCGCCGCGCTTGTTGTCGCGCGCGTACCAGTCGACGAGGAACAGGCCCAGCGGCGAACCGTCGGCATTCGCGACTTCGAACACGCGCACGTCTTCCTGGTAGACCGGCAGGTCCTTGCGTTCCTTGAAATTCAGGCCGTACAGCTCGTGCGCGGCGAACAGCACGCCATCGACCAGCACGCGATTCATCTCGAAATACGGACGCACCTGCGATTCGTCGTAGGAGTACTTCGCGGCGCGCACCTGTTCGGCGTAGAAATCCCAGTCCCACGGCGCCAGCTTGAAGGGCTTCGTGCCACGCGCTTTCGCCTGCGCATCGATCAATGCCTGCATGTCCGCCGCTTCGGCGCGCGCATTGGCGACGGCTGGCGGTGCGAGCTGCGCCAGCATCCTGTTCACGGCCTGCGGCGTCAGCGCCGTTTCATCTTCGGTGACATAGGCGGCGTGCGTCGGATAGCCGAGCAGCGCGGCGCGTTCGGCGCGCAACGCCACGATCTGTTCGATCAGCTTCGTCGTGTCGAATTCGCCGCCCCAGCCGCGATGGATCGACGCCTCGTAGATGCGCTGGCGTGCAGCGCGATTTGTCATTTGCGCCAGCGGCGGCTGGCCGGTGGTGTTGAGCAGTGCCACGACCCACTTGCCGTCGAGCTTGCGGGTGCGCGCCGCTTCGGCCGCGGTGGCGATCTGCGCCTGCGACAGGCCATCGAGATCGCTCACCTTGTCGAACACGACCGCTGCGGCGTTCACGCCCTTCAGCACCGTCTGGCTGAACTGGGTCGTGAGCGACGACAGCTGCTGGTTCATCTGTTTGAGCTTCGTCTTGTCGGCTTCCGACAGCTTTGCGCCGGCGCGCACGAACAGCGTGTGATAGCGCTCCAGCAGGCGCAGCGACTCCGGGTCCAGCTGCAGCGACGCGCGCTTGCCGTACAGCGCAGCGACGCGCGCGAACAGCGCCGGGTCGAGATAGATCGAATCCGAATGCGCCGACAGCTTCGGTGCGAGATCGGTGCGCAGCGCTTCGAGATCCGGATTCGTGTGCGAGGAGGTCAGGTTGTAGAACACGCTGTTGGCGCGCGCGAGCAGTTCGCCCGAACGTTCCAGCGCCACGATGGTGTTCTCGAACGTCGCGGCTTCCTGGCTGTTCGCGATTGTCTCGATCTCGCGTTTCTGTTCCGCCATGCCTGCCTCGATGGCTGGCCGGAAGTGCTCGTTGCGGATCTTGTCGAACGGCGGCAGCTCGTACGGCAGCGGGCTCTTGGTCAGCAATGGATTGCTTTGGGGATTGACCGCATCGGCAGCGGTCGCAGCGGAAGCATTCATGAGGATCACCGGAAGACAGAGCAGGGACAGCAGGGCAGCAGAAAGCTTGCGGGGATTCACGACGGACATTCGCCAAATTCCTCGGGATCTGCAATTACAGGGGTGTCAGCCGCGACACCGTAATGCGATTCGTGGGGAATTCTCAATCGGGCGGGACCCGCGATCGGCGTTGTATACCGTTACGGCGACAGAAGAAATTTCACACGGAGTTCACGGAGATCACGGAGAAGACAAGGATTTCGCACAGAGAACACAGAGGCAAGAAGACAAAACCATTCCTTGTTTCTCTTCCTGTGGGGCCGGCTTCAGCCGGCCTTTGCACTTGAAGAGGCCGGCTGAAGCCGGCCCCACAGAAGAAGCTCTTCGGATCTTTACTCCGTGGTCTCCGTGGTCTCCGTGTGAAACTCCTACTTCTTCTTCAGATACGCCTTCGACTGCTGATCGACGACCGAGAGCAGGTCGCCCATGGTCAGGTTGGCGTCGATCAGGTGCAGACCCCAGTCGGCCTGGACCTGGCCGCCGGCCACGACGTCGCCGACGATGTCGTCGGTGCGCGGATCGTCGGGGTTGCCGCGGACAGTGATTTCCAGATACGAGCCGTGCTCATTGGCGACGCATTCCGCGCTCAGCAGGCCGGGCACGCTGACGAAGGGCGTGTTGATGGGCTGCGATGGTGTCACCCAGGGCGCGGGCTCACCGGAGGAATTCGCGGCGCGCGAGGCGCTGAGATAGGCATGCAGATCGGCGCGACCGCCTTTCAGCGCCGCCGGATTCGTGCACGCCGACATCATGCTGTCGCCGGGCACTTTGCCGAAGCGCGTGTTGGCCGGCGGCGGCACGGTCGAACGGAATGACGCGAACGAGATGATGCAGCCGGTCTGCGTGGCCGCATGACACAGCGGCATGTTCTTGAACGAACCGCCGACATCCTTGCCGACCGGCACCGCGACGTTCCAGCCGAGCAGCAGCGCGGAAACGATCTGCGACTGCACCGGCCTGCCTTCGATCTCGCGCGCGATGAGCTGCGTCAGCACGCTCGAGCCCTGCGAATGGCCGATCAGCACGACGCCGCGACCCTTGTTGTCGTTCTTCAGATAGTGGTTCCAGGCGTCGACGACATCGTTGTAACCGAGGTTGCGGTCCATCGGCATGATCTTGCCGGCGATCATGGCCTGCAGCGCCGTCAGGGTGATCTGGCGGTAGAGCGGCGCATACAGCCGGCACTGCGAACCGAAGCGTGCGAACTGCGCACGGATGACCGACTTTTCTTCCGGCCCGGCGATCATGTCGCTGTTGCCGGTGATGTCGCGCGAGACCGTCGGATAGACGTAGAAGCAATCGATCGGGGCGTTCGGGTTCGACGTGAAGCTCTCGTTCGTCAATGTGCCGTTGGCGGCGACGACGGTGGTGGAGAGATCGATCGTGCACGCATCCTGACGGTCCGGCCGGCACAGCCAGTTGTCGCCGTCGGCATAGTCGTTGGCGATGGGCGCCGCCGGCGCAGGCGCTGTCTCGGGTGCCTGCGCAAACGAACTGGAGGCGAGCAGGGAATAGACGGCGGCGACGGCGATCAGATCGAATCGGGACATGCGGGATGCTCTGGTTACTGCAATGCGGGCGGAGACAGTGCGAGGCAGTGTGCCAGAAGGATCGAAGCGCGACGCCGAGGTGAAAGTCAGGTCGCGTAAGGAATTGTGAAGGTTTGGGTTTTCTTCGAAGGCCGCATTCCGCGCGGGCGACCGGCGGGGAAACGAGCGCAGCGCCCGCTAGCGATTTCCCTGAATGCTCAGGCGGATTCGCGCCAGGAAGGTATGCGAGGTCAGGTACAGCGTGCGGCCGTCGTCGCCGAACGCACAGTTGGCGATGGCGCTGCCGGTGCGGATGCGGCCGAGCCGTTTTCCCGAGCTGTCCATGATCAGCACGCCGCCCGGCGCCGTGGCGAACACCGTGCCGTCCGGCGTCACGCGCATGCCGTCGGGCAACCCCGGTGCGTCCGGCGCCTTGAGATCGCTGGAGTCGGCGAAGACGCGCTTGTCGAGCACCTCGCCGCGTTCGTTCAGCGAGAACGCCATCCAGATCGGACGGCGCGGATCCGAGTTCGCCACGTACAGCGTGCGCTCATCGGGCGACAGCGCGAGGCCGTTCGGGAAGGTCATGTCCCGATCGAGCAGGTGCACGCTGCCATCGGTGTCGATTCGATATACGCCGTTGAACGGCAATTCCTTGTGCTTCGAGTCGTTGAGGCCTTCGAGGCCGTAGGGCGGATCGGTGAAGAAGACGACACCGTCGCTGCGGCGGATGACGTCGTTCGGGCTGTTGAAGCGCTTGCCTTCGAAGTGCGTCGCCAGCGGCGTCTTCTGCTTCGTGGCGATCTCGAAGCGTGCGACCTGGCGATTGCCATGGTCGGCCATGAGGATCCAGCCCTCGCGGTCGGGGAACAGGCCGTTGGCGCCGGGCTCGCGGAAGATGCCGGTCTCGGTGCCGGCATAGCCGGAGGGTTTGAGGAATACGTTCAGCCCTTCCGTCGGCGACCAGCGATACATCGTGTTGCCCGGCACGTCCGTGAAGAGCAGGTAGTTGCCGGAGGCGATCCAGACCGGGCCTTCGGACCAGATGAATCCCTCGGCCAGCTGCTCGAGGCTCCACACGCGCGGGACGATGGCATCGATCGCGGGGTCGAAGCGTTCGACACGAGCCTGGGTGGCGGCCTGCGTATTCATGGCGATGAGGGCGAGCAGCAGCGACGAAATGATTCGCGCCTTGAGGCGACGGCTTTGCATCAGGATTCCTGATGAACTGTTTGCGCCGACTGTAACCGCTGCGTCGCCGCGGTGACAACCGCCGATGGTTTTTCGCCGCGCGGCACCCGACCAGAATATACAGACGGACATAGCGGTTGCCGCGACACCGCTATATCCTTCCGGATATTGCGACCCGCTGCCGCGAAGTCGCATCCCCGCAACCACAGAAAAAACAGCGAGACAGCATGCAGTATCGATATTCGGGAATCGCCGGCGCATTGTTTGCTTGCGCCGCCGCACAGAACGTCGCATCGGCCGACGATGCAGTGTTCGAACTCGGCCGCATCACCGTCACGGCGCAGCGGATGCAGGAATCGGCGGTCGCGGTCGCGGACAACACCGTCAGCAGCGCCGAGATATGGAATTTCGATCGCAATACGCTGACCGACGCCGTGAAGCTGGTGCCCGGCGTCACCAGCAACTTCATCTCCAACGGCCGCCGCAACGAAGGCGACATCAGCGTGCGCGGCTTCGATCGCTGGCGCGTACCGCTGTCGATCGACGGCATTCGCGTCTACCTGCCGGCCGACAACCGCATCGACTTCAACCGTTTCCTGACCGCGGATCTGGGCGAGGTGCAGGTTCGCAAGGGCGTCGTGTCGGTGCTCGACGGTCCGGGCGCGATGGGTGGCGCGGTGAACCTGGTCACCCGCAAGCCGACCAAGGAATTTGAATCCGAGTTCCAGCTCGGCTCCTCATTCGACCGCGGCGCCGACTACGACGGCTGGTTCGGCACGGCCATCGTCGGTACGAAGCAGGATCTCTGGTACGCACAGGCCAGCGCCACCGTGCTCGACCGCGACAGCTGGTCGCTGTCGAAGGACTTCCAGCCGGTGGTTTTCAATCCCGGCGTGACGCCTCCTCCCAGCGCGCAGGGCGAACGCGAGCGGCAGGGCTCGGCCACCGAGGACTCGCGCATCAACCTGAAGGCCGCCTTCACCCCGAACGAGACCGACGAATACACGGTGAGCTTCACGAAGCAGCAGGGCGAAAAGGCAGCACCGCTCGGCGTGGATTTCTATCTGCCCGACGGCCGGCAGAATTGCCCCACCAGCGCGAACAACCCGCAATGCGGCGGCACGGCCAGCGCGCCTTATCAGGCAAACAACTTCTGGACCTGGCCGAGCTGGGACGTGCAGAGCGTCTACTGGCTGTCGCATACCGAGTTCGCCGGCGGTGCGTATCTGAAGACGCGGCTTTCCTACAGCGAGTTCGACAATGCGCTGTTCGCCTGGGATGACGGCACGTACAGCAGCCAGTCGCAGGGTCGCAGCTTCCAGAGCTACTACCACGACAGCAGCTTCGGCGGCAGCGTGGAGACGGGTCGCAGCTTCTTCGAGGGCAGCACGACGCGCGCCGCCGTCCACTGGCGTCGCGACCGGCACAGCGAATACAACTTCAACCGGCCGACTGCCCCCCAGGCGAATACCGAACCACAGCAGAACAGCGAGGAGAAGACCTGGTCGCTGGCACTCGAGCACGACTGGGCGGTGGGCAGCACCGTGGATCTGGTCGCGGGCGTCAGCTACGACGAGAACGAGCGCACGCGGGCCGAGGAATACGGTACGCCGACGGCCAGCCTGGGCCTGACATGCATCGCCGGTTCGCCGCCATGCCTGTACGACCAGCCGCTCGGCGACGACAGTGCCTTCAACTGGCAGACCGCCCTCCAGTGGCACTACGCCGACGACGCGCAGTTCGGCGCCAGCGTCTCCTCGCGTTCGCGCTTCCCCAACAACTTCGAGCGCTACAGCACGCGTTTCGGCATGGCGATACCGAACCCGAATCTCGGCACCGAACGGGCCGTGCAGTACGAGGTGAACTGGCAGGCGAAGCCGATAGAAGGCCTGCAACTGTCGGCGGCGGTGTTCTATGCCGACATCCAGAACATGATCCAGACCGTGATCGTGCAGACGGCGCCGCAGCTGACGCAGACGCAGAATGTCGGCGACGGCAGCCACTACGGCCTGGAGCTGAGCGGCGACTGGACGGTTGCACCGCAGCTGAGAGCCGGCGCGAACTACAGCTACCTGCAGCGCAAGATCGACGATCCGGTGCCGGCGAATCTCAAGCCGGTGGGTACGCCCGATCACCTGGGCTTCGTCTACCTGGACTGGCAGGCGCTGCCGTCGCTGAGCGTGCGGCCCAGCGTCGAATTCGCCGGTGACCGCTGGACGGACGTCAACGGCAGCGCCACGGCCAGCTATGCACGCATCGGCCGCTACACGCTGACGAATCTGCAGGTGAGCTGGCAACCGCTCGCCAATGTCGAGGCTGTGCTGGGCGCGCGCAACCTGTTCGACGAGTACTTCGAACTGGCCAACAACCTGCCCGAGCCGGGCCGTTCGCTCTACACGAAGGTGCGCATCAGCTTCTGATGCGATGGGGGCTGCGGCGACTGATCAGGCCTGCCGGCGCACTGCGCGCCGGGTCGAGGCGGCCTTGCGGGTGATCGAGCGGCGGACGCCGGCGGTGCGATCGCTGGTTTCCTGCAGCAGGGCGCCGAAGTGCTTCGGCGCCCGCGCATTCATGTCCTTCTCGAAACTGCGATAGGCCGACACCAGCGCCTCGCCCATTTTCGTGAGCGTCGCGCCGCCGCCGCCGGAGCCGCCGATGGTGGTCAGCACCAGCGGCGTGCGGAAGGTCTGATTGAGGCTGCTCAGCAACTGCCAGGCGCGGCGGTAGCTCATGTCGAGTTCCCGCGCCGCCTGGGACAGCGAACCGTAGTCGCGCATTTTTTCCAGCAGGGCGACCTTGCCGGGACCGATCGCATTCTCCGCGTCGAAATCCAGACGGAATGTCACTTTCAGCTTGCCCACGATCGATACCTCCGACGAGCGCCGGATCAGTCTATCGCTTGCCAGCGCAACGTGCGCTATAGACAATCATGCATAACGAATGGAGCGAACCATGGTACGTACCCTGACCCGTCGAATGCTGCTTGCAGTGCTGCTGCTGTCGTCGCAGATGGCAATGGCAGCGGAAACAGATACGCGTCAGCCGCTCATCGTGTTTGCCGCGGCCTCGCTCACCGATGTGCTGCAGCAGATCGGGCCGCAATACACGGCGGCGTCCGGGGTGCCGGTGAAGTTCTCGTTTGCGGCGAGTTCCGCGCTGGCGCGACAGATCGAGTCCGGCGCCCGCGCCGACGTTTTTTTCTCCGCCGACCAGGAATGGATGGACTACCTCGCGCAGCGCAACCTCATCGATACGCAGTCGCGCGGCAACCTGCTGGGCAATCGCCTGGTCCTGATTGCACCCAGCACCAGCCCGGTGACCCTCAAGCTTGCTGCGGACGCACCGTTGATCGCCGCGCTCGGCAAGCAGGGACGTCTGGCGACCGGCGATCCCGATTCCGTTCCCGCCGGACGCTATGCGAAGGCGGCGCTGCAGTCGCTGAATCTGTGGCAGGCCGTACAGCCGCGCCTCGTCGGCGCCGAGAACGTTCGCGCGGCACTCATGTACGTCGCGCGCGGCGAAACGCCGCTGGGCATCGTCTACGCCACCGATGCGGCCGTGGAGCCGCGCGTAAGGATCGTCGATACGTTCCCGGCGAATTCGCACCCGCCGATCACGTATCCCGTGGCGGCAACCCGCGTGGCCGGCACCGACGCGCAATCGTTCCTTGCTTTTCTGCGCAGTGAGGACGCGTCCCGCGCCTTCACCATGGCGGGGTTCAGTCTGATACCGGCGATGGTCTCGGGATGTACGGGATTCCGGTTCAATCTGGACCATGAGCTGAAGCTGTTTGCGACGGATCCCCGGAAGATCGAAGGGTCCTCCGGCGCCGAGCCGACGAAGATCGAGGCGGACACGCTGTACGCCGCGCTTCTGAAGCCGCAAGCCGCGGTACGTTTTGCGGTGGCGCCGGAGAAAATCACCGTCGCCGACGGCTCCTATGCCGGGCTGTTCCGCATCGATGCGGGACGTGCCGCGCGCATGCGGGTCACGCTCGATGAAGCCGCGTGGATCGATGTGACCAATGCGGGTCGGCCGCTGCAGTCCGTGCAGCACACCGGCGGCCACGACTGCAAACTGCTGCGCAAGAGCGTCGAGTTCGCGCTCGAGCCCGGCAGCAAGCCAGTCATTCAGATCAGCGGCAGCACGGCGCAGGACATCCGCCTGGCCATCAGCTTTCCTGCTCCCTAGTGGAGATGCGATTGAATCGTGCGTCCCTTCCTCCGCGAAGCGGAGGACAGGATGGGTTTCTGTAGGTCAGGCTTCAGCCTGACTCTGAAAGAGGCCGGCTAAAGCCGGCCCCACAGTAAGAGGCCCCCACCCTAACCCTCTCCCCATTGTGCGGAGGAGGGGATCGGACCAGAGGCGATCGACTCAGAAAATCCTCAATGAAGTCAGGCTGAAGCCTGACCCACACTAGCGCGACAGCGCCTGCGAGCTGCCGCCCGGCGAAGTCACGGCCGCTTCGCGCGTCAGGATCGTGACCCGCTGGCCGTCCTGCAGGCGTTCGACGCCGCGCACGACGACCGTATCGCCGGCCGCGACGTTGCCGCGGATCATCACGACATCGCCGTCGCTGGCGACGGAGGCGACCGCGACCCGTTCTGCCGTGCCGTCGGCGCGCACGCGCATGAGGTACTTGCCGTCCTGTCGTTCGGCGATGGCATCACGCGGCACCACCAGCGCGTCGGTCGCTTCGCGTTCGGGCAGTCCGATCTCGATCGGCGTGCCGACGCTGAGCGCACCGTTGGCCAGCGTCAGCCGCAGTTCGAACTGGCGCGAGCGATCTTCGCCCACCGGCACGACGGTGCGGACACTCGCAGGAAACTGCTTACCGGCGACACGCACGGGCAACTCCATCTCGGGCTTCACGAGTCCGGCCAGCGACAGCGGTCCCTGCGCGCGCACTTCGAGATGCACCGTGTCCACGAGATGGACGATGGAGGCACCCGTCGTCACATATTCGCCGCGCTGTGCCAGCCGCTCCGTGACGATGCCCGGGAACGGCGCACGGACTTCGGTCTGGCCGAGATCGTGCTGCGCGGCGCGCTGTCGCACCTGCGCCTGCTGCAATTGCGCCGTGAGCACTGCGAGCTGCGAACGGACTTCATCGAGCTGGGTCTGCGAAATCGAACTGTTGGCCAGGCTCTCGATGCGCCGCAGCTGCCGTTCCGACATGGAGCGCTGCGCCTCGATACGAGCGACCTCCGCTTTCGCGTCCTCCACCTGCAGTCGCAGCGCTTCGTCTTCCAGTTTCGCGACGCGCTCGCCGGCGCGCACGCGCGTGCCGACTTCGGCGACATAGTCGAGCCGCCCCGCCGCACTCGTCGCCAGCTTCGCATCGTTACGGCTCACGACCCCGCCCGGCACCCACCGGCGCGGCGCCACGCGCGCCACATTCGCCTTCGCGACCTCGACGACGACGGCCGGTGCCTCAGGCGCCTGCGCCCATGCTGTCGACGCCACAAGCATCGACAGTGCAACTCCATATCTCATGCTCATTCGCAAGTCCTCTTCAAGGAGCCGGATTTCACACAGAGATCACAGAGTTAAGAGGAAGAAGAATTTCCACGGGGGACACGGGGAGCACGGGGCTCGGAACAGAAGAGTTTTTCTCTTGTCCCCGTGCTCCCCGTGTCCCCCGTGGAAATCTCTCTTCTCTCATCTCCGAACTCCGTGATCTCCGTGTGAAATGTCTTCCTCTCACGCATGCTGCGCAGAAGCCGCCGCCAGCACCGTCTCGCGGCGTTCATAAAACAGCCGCACCAGGCTCGGCAGCAGCACGATCGAGAACACCATGCTGACGATGACGCCGGCGACGTTCACCGCGGCGAGGCCGCGGTAGATGGTGCTGGCGGGGCCGGGGTTCACGACCATCGGCAGGGCGCCGAGCGCGCCGGTGAGCGTGCTGGCGACCATCGCGCGCAGGCGCTGGTTGAGCGACATGCGCAGCGCGGTTTCCAGATCGTGGCCGTGATTCAGCGCGTCGCGCGTGCGGTCGATCAGCAGGATCGAATGATTGACGATGATGCCGATCATCATGATGAAGCCGATCATCGTGAGCAGATCCAGCGGCTGGAAGGCGAACAACCCCAGTGCGCGGATGCCGGCGACGCCGCCGGCCAGCGCCAGCGGTACGGTGAGCACGACGATGAGCGCATCGCGCAGCGACTGGAACATCGCCGCCATCAGGAGCAGCAGCACCAGCAGCGCCAGCAGGAAGTTCATGCCCATGGTCGAGATGATGGTGTCGAGCCGGTCGGCGCTGCCGGCAAGACGGATGTTGGCGTCGGACGGCAGCGATGCGCGCAGCGACGGCACGATGTCCGATTCGATCTTTGCCAGCATGTCTTCCAGCGACAGCGTCGGCGGCGGATCGATGGTGAGCGTGACCGTGCGGTTGTGATCGATGCGACGGATCTGCTCGGGCGCCAGCGCCGTTTCCAGATGCACCAGTTCGCCGAGCGAGACGATCTCGCCCGAGGGCGTGATGAGCGGCGCCTGCGCGAGCTCTTCCGGCGTTTCGCCGACGTTGGTGCGCAGGATGATGGGCAATCGCGACTGGCCGTCGAAATATTCGCCGAGCCACGCGCCGTCGCCGAGCGTGCGCACGATGGTGCCGAGCGAGGCGCGGTCCCAGCCGACTTCCGCGATACGCCGATCGTTCGGTTCGGCGCGCAGTTCGAGCGTCTGTACGTCGGTGCTCGGGAACGACTGCACGTTCGCACCGACGAACGTCTCTTCGAGCTGCTTGCGACCCGCGTCGGCCGTTGCGTAGAGCGCAGCGGAATCGCTGCTTTGCAGGTGGATGGCCACCGAGCGCGCCGAGCCGCCGACGCCGCCGAACAGTTCACCTTCGTTGGCGAACACGCGCGTGTCCGGGAAGCCGACGATGATCTCGTCGCGCACGATGCGTTCCAGTTCGCCGATGCGACTGTCGTCGATCACGCGTGCGCCGAGCGTGCCGCCGCCTGGCCACAGCAGGATGTAGTAGTTCTTGAGTTTCGGTTCCTTCTCGCCGGTCATGTACGGCTGCATGCGTTCGATGATCGTGCCGGCCATTTCACGGTCGACCGTCTCGGGACTCATGCCCGGCGGGAAGCTGAAGTACGCATCGATCGCGGCGCGTTTCACCGGCGGCAGGTAGTCGAGCTTCGGCAGCATCAGCCAGGCGAGCAGCAGCGGCGCAACCAGCAATGTGCCCACCCAGGTGAGCTGCTGCCGGCGCGTGCGCGTCTTGTCGATGACCCAGTCGGTGAGCCGCGGCCAGCCGGCGCCGTAGCCGGAGTTCTGGCCGTGACTGCCGAGAAAGCGCCCCGCCGCAGCAGGCACGACCGTGACGGCCACCAGAATCGAGAACGCGACCGCAATCGAAATCGTGAGCGCGAGGTCCGCGAAGATCTGGCCTTCGACATCCTCGAGAAACAGCACCGGCAGGAAGACCGCGATGGTGGTCGTGGTGGAAGCAAAGAGTGCCGGCACGACCTGCGCCGTGCCGTCATGCGCCGCCTGCCCGATGGGCATGCCCGATTCCTTCAAGCGGATGATGTTGCCGCAGACCACGATCGCGCCTTCGACCACCATGCCGACGGCGAAGGCGAGACCGGCGAGCGAGATCACATTGATGCTGCGTCCGGCGAGATGCAGCGCGCAGAACGTCGCGAGCAGACACACGGGAATGGTCGTCGCGATCAGCACCGTGGCGCGCTTGTCGCGCATGAACCACCACACGCACACGAGGGCGAGCAGGGCGCCGACGACCAGGTTCTCGATCAGCAGATTCACGGCGCGACGGATGAACAGCGAGGCATCGAAGGATTGTTCGATGCCGAGGCCGCGTGCTTTCAATGGACCGTCGCGCAGGTCGGCGACGACTTCCTTCACTTCCTCCAGCGTGCCCAGCACGTTTGCGCCGGGCGCGCGAATGATGCGCAGACCGATGGCCGGATTGCCGTTCTGATAGGAGAAGAACTGGCGCTCCGGCGGCCGCAGTTCGACGGTGGCGACGTCGGCCATGCGCACGGGCTGGCCGTCGCGCCACGCCAGCACCAGCTGGCCGAGTTCTGCGGCGTCGTAACGACCCGTGTATCGCAACGAATACTGACGGCGGCCGACGTCGAGCTGACCGGCCGACACATTCGTCGCGCTCGCGGCCTGCCGCGCGATGTCGTTGATGCCGATGCCGAGCGCTGCGGCGCGTGCCAGATCGACGGTGATGCGCACGTCATCGGGCGGACCGCCCTGGACTTCGACGCTGGCGACGCCGGGCACCGCTTCGATGCGCGGCTTGACGACATCCTCGATCAACCGCCGGTAGCGCTCGATCGGCCCTTCGGTGCCCGGCAGCAGCTGCACGAAGAAGAACGAAAGCTGCTGGTTCGAATCGCCCTCGGCACCGCCCAGTTGCACGACCGGACGATCGACGTCGCGCGGCAGCGGCGGCAGCCGGCTCATGCGGCCGATGACGTCCACCAGCGCGGCCTTCATGTCGGTGCCGATCGCGAAGGTCAGGAAGACCTCGCTGCCGCCGGCGCCGGCGTTGCCGTTGATCTCTTCGACGCCCTGCAATCCCTGCAGCACCTGTTCCTGCGGTTCCAGCAACTCCGCCTCGACTTCCTCCGGTGATGCACCGCGCCAATGGGTGAAGATCGAGATCGTCGGCCGCTCGATGTCGGGAAACAGCTGCAGCGGCAGTTCCTTGAGGCTCAGGGCACCGAACAGGCAGACGAGGAGCACGGCCACACCGACCGCGATCGGATTGCGTATGGAGGCGGCGATGAGGCGCACGACAGTTTCCTCTCGGGCCAGTCTGAAAGGTGGCGATTTGACTGCGGCTCAGGCCGGGAGTTTGCGTGCCTGCGACCAGGCGGCAGTGCGGTGCGGCGAGGCGTTTTTCCCTGGCTGCGGGGATTGGATGCGGCAGGGCGGCGGTTGGTTGCAGGGAGGAATGGCCGCAAAGAGGCACAAGGCTCGCAAAGACAGAATTCGGAGAGAAGCCTCGGAAGGAAATTCCGTTTTCTCTCACTTTGAGTTCTTTGCGCTTCTTTGCGGCCATTCTTCTTTGGGGGGTTGCGAGATCGAGCCACCAGTCAAGGTTGTTCCGCAATCCGTGCGTCGCCTTTGCCGGCCTGTTCGGCTATCGTTCCGCGCGCCCCGTCGTGCTCCAGATTCACTACTCAAGCATTACGGCCGCGTAATCCTTGAGCCCACGAACCGTGCGTCGGACGCGACGCGCTGAGGACGCCGCTTGACCGACGTTTCCGTGACGCCCGCCGAACGGCGGCTGATTCTCTGGGCGCTCGCCGTGGTGCTGCTGCTCAGCGCGCTCGATCAGACCATCGTCTCGACGGCGATGCCGCGCATCATCGAGCAGCTCCACGGCATGAACATGTATGCGTGGGTGACGACCGCCTATCTGCTCACGTCCACCGTCGCCGTGCCCATCTACGGCAAGCTCAGCGATCTGTACGGACGCAAACCGATCCTGATCGTCGGCGTGCTGCTGTTTCTCGCCGGCTCGGCGCTGTGCGGGCTGAGCGGCGAGTTCGGCGATCTGCCCGTGCTCGGCAGCGGCATGATGCAGCTCGTGATCTTCCGCGCCCTCCAGGGGCTCGGCGGCGGCGCGCTCATGTCGATGACGTTCGCCATCATCGGCGACCTGTTTCCGCCGCGCGAACGCGGCAAGCTGTTCGGCCTGTTCGGTTCGGTGTTTGGCTTCGCCACCATCATCGGGCCGTTCATCGGCGGCTTCTTCACCGATCACGGCACCGTCACGCTGCTCGATCACGAAGTCGCCGGCTGGCGCTGGGTGTTCTACGTGAACCTGCCGCTCGGCCTGCTGGCGCTGTTCATGGTGGCGTACCGCATGCCCAAGCTGAGGCACGGCGGCGGCGGACGCGTGGACTATCTCGGCGCCGCGCTGATCGTGACGACGGTGACGCCGCTGCTGCTGGCGCTGACGCTGGGCGGAACCACGTATCCGTGGGATTCGCCGCGCATCACCGGCCTGTTCGCCGCGGCCTTCGTGTCGCTCGTCATCTGTCTGTGGGTCGAGTCGCGCACCAGGGACGCGATCATCCCGCTGCACCTGTTCCGGATTCACACCTTCCGGGTCGCCGTGCTCGCTGCCTTCGTCGTCAGCATGGCGTTCCTCGGCGTGGTGATGTTCATGCCGCTGTACATGCAGGTCGTGCAAGGCATCAATGCCACGCAGAGCGGCTTCGCGCTGCTGCCGCTGATGGCCGGGCTCATCCTCAGCAGCACGATCTGCGGCCGGCTCGTGACGCGCACCGGTCGCTACAAACCCTTCATGGTCGGCGGCGGACTCGTGCTCATCGTGGGCGTGATCCTGCTGTCGCAGATTGGGCCGCACACCACGTCGCGCGATCTCGCCTGGCGGCTGGCCATCACCGGCATCGGTCTCGGGCCGACGCAGAACCTGTTCAGCCTGGTGATCCAGAACGCCGTGCCGCTGACCGAACTCGGCGTCGCCTCCAGCATGAGCCAGTTCAGCCGCCAGATCGGCTCGACGGTCGGCGTCGCGATCTTCGGCACGTTCCTCAGCCACAGCCTGCACGACGAGCTGCCGAAGCATCTGCCGCTGCTGCCGGGCAGCACGGCGCAGGAGATCGATCTGAGTCGTGCGCAGAGCCAGGCGATGAACGAGCAGCACATCCACGACAGCGTCGATCGCGCACTCGCGGCGCGTTTCGCCGTCATCGAACGCGCCTATGCGGGCGATGAAGAGGCCGTCGCCGACATCCTCGGCGAACCGCGCCTGCCGGAGGCGCTGAAGGCATCGCTGCGCGACGGCGGCATCCGCGCACGCGTGCGCCGGCAGCTCGAAGCGCAGGCCGATCGTGTCGAGGCCCGGCTGCGGGAAGGCGAAGCCGGTCGCGATGAACTGCTGGCCGACGACAGCCTGCCGGCGTCGCTCAGGACCCATCTGGCGAACCTGCCGGATCGCGCGCTGCGCAGTTCGGAATCGCTGCAGGGCGTGATCCCGATGTTCCGCGCTTCGATCCTCTCGCAGGAGAACGCGCAGGCGGACAGCGCGATCCGTCAGACGCTCGCCGCCGTGAAACAGGCCATGACTGCGTACTCGAAGACGCTGGTGGAACAGATCGGCGAAGGCACCCGGGCGGCGTTCTCCGGCTCGATCACCCACATGCTCAGCCGCGCCCTGTGGATCGTGGTGCTCGGCGTGCTGATCATGATGTTCATTCCCGAACTGCCGCTGCGCAGCCGGCAGACGCCAGCCGAAGCCTGAGCCGGCGTCTGCCGACAGGCGGCGCCCGCCGCCGGCATCAGGCGGAAGCGCAATCTGCGACGCATCCCCGGCCGGCCCGCGGCCATGTGACGCGCTGCTCGGATTCCGCTGTTGAGAAGTCCATAGTGAGGCCATGAGCTACGTCGCCTTGAAGTCCTCTGTTCACCTTGGACGAGAGCGCGGCCGCCGGTCTCGCAGTCGCCCGCAAAGGCTGGGCGAGCTCTGCGCCCTGGCGCTGCTCGCGGCAGCGAACCTTGCCATCCACCTGTTCTGCAACGAGTACATGAGCGGGATGCAGCAGTGCATCGTCGAACTGCCGTTGCATCTGCTCGTACTGCTGACCGCGCAGCACGTGCTGTTCGAGTGTGGGGCCGGCTTTAGCCGGCCTCTTGATCAGAGTCAGGCTGAAGCCTGACCTACAGACTCGGAGTTCCCGACGTGACGAACAGTGCCTGCAGCACGTCCCGCTGCTGCACGCGGGTCATCTCGCCGACTGTCAGCCAGTGAAAGCGGCCAGGCGGCGCGGCGGCAGCGGCGGCCTGCGCCGCGGCCAGATCGGTCTGCGCATCCGTCAGCGCGACGACGCGCGACAGGCCGGGAGCGCGCGCAAGTTCGCCCAGTTCGAAACTGCAGCCTTCGTTGCGGCGCTGGAAGCTGCGCAGGTCCATCAGCACGACGTCGCTGCGGCCCAGCAGGGCGGCCAGCGCTTCGCGCCAGGTGGTGTCGTGGCAATAGCACTCGTTGATGCGGTAGCGGCCCTCGGCATCGGGATCGAAGTCGAAGGCCGCCATGCGCGCCGGAATCTGTGCGCCGTCCGCAATGAACCGCTCGGCCAGCCGGCCATCGATGAAGTTGAGGATGTCATCGACATCGAGCGTGCGTTCGAGCAGGTCGGTGCCGGCGATGAGCACGGTATTGCCGGAGAGGCGCCAGCGTTCGATCACGTGGTCGAACAGCGCGCGCATGGCGCGGTCGCGCTGGAAGACCCGCAGCACCAGCAGCGTGGGCGGCCGGCCGACAGGCCGTCGCCACCGTCGCATCATCAGCATGACGACAGGAATCCATAGCAGCGGCGACAGCATCACGGCTGCGCCGAACCCGGGCGTCGACATCCAGCCCAGCGCACGCGCCAGCAGGGCAATGCCCCAGACCGCGGTGAACAGGATCATCAGTTCGGAAAGCCACGCGCGCGTGTACGCGGCGGCGACTCTTCTCGCGAACCACTTGAGCGGCCACCAGGCGAGCACGCACGGCGCGATGAGGAAGAACAGCGCCACCAGTACCTGCATCGCCAGGCCGATCGGCGATTCATCCAGCGGCATCATCGTCGCCAGATGCGACGCATCATGGGTAATGAAGCTGTCGAGCAACGCGATGCCGACAGAGGTCACGGACACCAGGACGAACAGCGGCAGCAGCAGCACGGGCGCGATGGCGCGCGTGGCGTTTCCCATGCACAGGAGCGCGATCAGGAGAATCGTCGGCCCGACTTCGGATGCCAGGAACATCGCTGCCTGAGCGGGGTTGGGGTCGGTCTGGCGCCACACGATCACGGCCAGTGCGACCACGCACCACAGCGACAGCACGCCGAGCATGCGCAGCCGCGACCAGCGCCACAGCTGCGCCAGCACCGGAATGACGGGCCAGAAAAATACGAACGCCAGCGCCAGCGTGCGCGCAGGCGTGAGCAGGTTCTCGCGCATGAGTGCGAGCTGCAGCGCGGCACTGCTGAGTGCGATCAGCGCCGACAGCACGATCAGCGCCGAGGCCACGCGCCAGCCGTCGCGACGATTGTCGGCGGCGCTCACCGGTCGCGGCGCGGGTTGCGCGGGCAGTGCGGCCATGGTCTCGGACGGTGCGGCGACGTTCTCCGATACCGGGCGACTCATCAGCCTGCGCATCGCCACGCGAAAACGCCACGCCAGGAGCCATGCGCCGAGAACCGACAGCGCCGCTGCCAGCAGCACATGAAACATCAGCTCGCCGCTGGAATAGTGCATGGTCCGCGACACTCTGCCGCGATGGGCGATCCGATCATGCGCCGACGCCGTGTGCGCCGATCATCGTCCTGAAGTGCAGCGGCCGCCCCCTATGTGCTGTGCCCCGTCCAGCCCGGGAATCCCCTTATCCAGCGAGCGTCGCGGCGGCCGATGACGGCAGGGATGAGTCAGTTTTTGCGAGGGTATGTCGTGTCGGCAAGGTGAATCGCCTGTCCGATTCGCACTCGCACGGCAAGCTCGACATCGAACCCGAACTCTACAGGTTCTGGCTGGACGCGCTGATGAAGGCCGTGGCGCAGCACGATCCGAAGTTCGCGCCGCAGCTCGACCGGGTGTGGCGCACGGTCATGGGCAAGGGGATTGCGGCGATATCCGGCGGGTATACGCGTTCGGTGGCGTAGCCGGTTTCTTGCCTGCTCTTCCTGTGGGGCCGGCTTCAGCCGGCCTCTTTTCAGAGTCAGGCTAAAGCCCACTAGTGTCCGGTTAAGAATCGAACAAAGTCAGTTGGTTATCACGATCG
>OEIU01000473.1_pt1 | contig 37154 bp, 37 predicted proteins | sample 1539221 | NCBI WGS metagenome assembly OEIU01 (sample SAMN03792071, study PRJEB22550) | activated sludge metagenome | feature: wastewater treatment plant; material: activated sludge; isolation source: Wastewater treatment plant of a petroleum refinery complex | place: Argentina: Zarate | collected...
GATGCTGCCGACGTGGTATGCCGAGATTGCGCGACGCGCGACCGACCAGCTCAGGCCGACGTACGGCCGGTTCTATGGTTTCGAGGCGGCGACGCCTGCAAATGCGGAGATGGTGGCCGAGTATCTTTACAACTATCGGTAGGAAGCGGGGCGGGGCAGGCCTGTCGAATGAGCTGTTCCGACAAGCTTGAATTCAGGCGTTGACAGACTGCATCCTGCCATCGTCGGGCCGGTGCATTTCCGGTCGTGAAGAGCAATCAGAGATGAATTTCGAGCAAGCCATGAAGAATCCCGGAGCGACGTTCGGAACGCCGGAAGCTCTGGAGGCAGCAAGCGATTTCACCGCCGAACAGAAGCGCGCGATTCTCCTGCAGTGGAAGGACCAGCTGCGCCGGCTGCAGACGGCATCCAACGAAAGCATGACCGGCCCTGAATCGAACGGCACGGGAGCGGAATGCATGCGGCGGGTCGTGGATGCATTGATCCGGCTGGAATCCTGAAGTCGCTCCGCGTTCGATGTTTACGCACGACCGGCTCGACTGGTCTGTCGACCCCACCAGGGATCACATCCTCGGACCTGCGACTGCTGAATTCACGGTCGTCGAGTACGGCAGCTATGCCTGCCCGCATTGCCGCGCCGCGAATGCCCGCATCGCCGCACTGCGCGACCGGTTCGGCGGGCGCATGCGCTACGTCTTTCGGCATCGGCCGCTGACAGGCAGCGACATTGCCCGGCAGGCTGCCGAACTCGTGGAGCAGGCCGGGGACGAAGAACAGTTCTGGCGCGCGCACATCGCGCTGATGACGCGCTCCGGTGTGCTGACGCAGGAAGATCTGCAGGTCGTCGCGGCCGACCTGGGCGTCGACAGCCAGGATCGCGAGCGCGCCGAGGCCGCTGCGGCTGCGGTGGAAGCCGACATCGCGAGTTCACACGCGAGCGGCGTGAAGTTCACGCCGACTTTCTTCATCAATGGCCGCCGTTACGACGGACCGTGGGATGAAAGTTCGCTGGCGGATGCCATGCTGGGTTCGCTGGGTCATCGGGTTCGCGCGGCCGCGCTCGACTTTGCCGCATGGGCGCCCTCCGCGGGCGTGCTGTTGCTGCTGATGTCGGTACTGGCGGTCGTCATCAGCAATTCGCCCTGGGGCCCGCAGTTCGCTGCCTTCTGGGAACAGCCGTGGGCGATCGAAGTGGCCGGCGGCGCGCTGCGCATGCCTGCGCTCGACTGGATCAATCACGGCCTGCTGTCGATTTTCTTTCTCATCGTCGGACTCGAGATCAAGCGCGAATTCACGGTGGGTCATCTGGCCACGCTGCGCTCCGCGGCAATGCCGATCGCAGCCGCACTGGGCGGCATGATCGTGCCGACGATCCTGTATTCGCTGCTGATTCCCGAAGGGCGGTGGAGTCATGGCTGGGGCGTACCGATGGCGACCGACACGGCGTTCGCGGTCGCACTGATTGCGATGATGGGCCGCCGCGTGCCGATCGAACTGCGCATCTTCCTGACGGCGGCGACGATCGTGGACGACATCGGCGCGATTTCGGTCGTCGCGATCTTCTACAGCTCGCAGATCAACTTCGGCTATCTCGCGGTCGCTGCCGCGCTCACGGCGACGCTCGCGTTTCTCAATCGCGCGCATGTCTACCGCATCGCTCCGTATCTGCTGATCGGCATCGCGCTATGGATCTGCATTCATGCCTCCGGCGTGCATGCGACGCTTGCCGGCGTGATCCTCGCGCTGTTCATCCCGACGCGCCCGCCGCCGCATCTGAAGGCCCTGATGACGCAGGCCAACGTCATCGTCGCCGCGGAGGCGAGCCGCGGCGATGAAGTGCTTCGCAACGGTCCGTCGCTTCCCGCGTTGCGCGCCCTGGATGCGATTCATGACCGGATCGAGTCGCCGGCCGATCGCGTGCTGCGACACGTCGCGCCCAGTTCCAGCTATTTCGTGCTGCCCCTGTTCGCGCTGGCGAATGCAGGCGTCGTGATCAGCGGCGGCGTGTTCGCGGGTCACGAACCGCTGATGCTGGCGATCTTCTGCCGCCTCGTGATCGGCAAGCCGCTCGGCATGACCCTGTTCTGTCTTCTTGCGGTCGGCTGCGGCGTGGCGCGCAAGGCGCCGGAATACACGTGGCGTCAGGTCGCAGGCGCCGGCGTGCTGTCCGGCATCGGCTTCACGATGTCGCTGTTCATCGCCGCGCAGGCATTCCCGGTGGCTTCGGACTTCGCGGCGGCGAAGATCGCCGTGTTCGCGGCTTCCATCGCGGCTGCGATCGGCGGCGTGGCCGTGCTGTGGAACGCGCGCGCCCGCGATTCGCAAGGCGCGACGGCGTCGGTTTCATAGTCGATGATCGATCTGCAAGCGAACCTGGAACTGCAGCGGACGCTCGTCCTCATTCTCGATCTGGGAGGAACATTTGCGTTCGCACTCAGCGGCGCCATGGCGGGAATCCGGCGTCGCCTCGACCTGTTCGGCGTCCTGGTGCTGTCGTTCGCCGCGTCCACGTCCGGCGGAATCCTGCGTGACCTGCTGATCGGCGCGACGCCGCCGGCGGCATTGAAAGACTGGCGCTATCTGACCGTATCGCTCGTGGCGGGCGTGAGCGCTTTTTTCTGGTCTGCCTGGATCGAGCGGCTCCGCAACCCGGTGCGGTTGCTGGATGCCATGGGACTGGCCCTGTTCGCAGTCGCCGGCACGGAGAAGGCGCTGGCATTCGGATTGAGTCCGCTCATGGCTGCGCTCCTGGGCATGCTCACAGGCATCGGCGGCGGAGTGGCCCGCGACGTACTGCTCGCCGAGATTCCTGCCGTGCTGCGCTCGGATCTCTACGCAGTCGCCGCTCTTGTCGGCGCCGGCATCGTCGCGGGCGGCCACATGCTGAACGTTCCCGTGATCGTCTCCGCGCTCTGCGGCGGACTCGTCTGTTTCAGCCTTCGCATGATGGCGATTCGTTGGGGATGGCATCTGCCGGTGGCGGGAGGGAGAGAGCCGCCGTGATACTTACGCAGCGGTGACGGTTCGGATTGCGTCCGTGTCACCGGCGCGGAGCGACCTGCGTCATTGTTCGTGGAAAAAAAGTGGAAACCAAATGGAAACATTTGGGAGGAACACTGCGAGGTTCAGTCTTGACCTGGCCTCGCAAGTCCTTGAAATGGCGGAAAGGGTGGGATTCGAACCCACGAACACCCGTGAAGATGTTACTGGAATTCCAGTCCAGCGCCTTCGACCACTCGGCCACCTTTCCGCGGCTGGAAAATCGCTGGGGCGCGAAGGTTACACGCCGGGCTGGGCCGCAGGCAAACGCGGTTCAGGCAAACGTGATTCCGGCGGTCCGCAGGGCGTCCAGTACCTGGCTGTGGAAGGGAGCGGCGAAGGGGGTCAGGGGAAGCCTGATTCCGTCAGCCATCAGCCCCATTCGCGCCAACGCCCACTTCGCCGGAATCGGATTGGATTCCAGGAACAGGGCCTTGTGCAGCGGGACCAGGGTGTCGTTGATGCGACGGGCCGCATCGGTATTGCCCGCCAGCGCCGCGGCGATGGCATCGTGCATGGCTTGCGGAGCGATATTGGCCGTCACGGAAATGACGCCCTTGAAACCCGCCAGCGTGCTTTCGACCGCGATGTCGTCGTCGCCGCTCAGCAGGTCGAGCCGGCTGCCGACCAGGGAGACGAGCTTGCGGTTGCGTTCCAGCGAGCCGCTGGCTTCCTTGAGGCCCACGATGCTGGCGACCTCGGTCAGGCGCGCGACGGTTTCCGGCTGCATGTCGCAGGCGGTGCGGCCGGGCACGTTGTACAGGATCAGAGGAATCTGCACCGCATCGGCGACCGCCTTGAAGTGGCGATACAACCCTTCCTGCGTGGGCTTGTTGTAGTAGGGCGTAACGAGCAGGCAGGCATCGGCGCCGACCTCTTTCGCCCGGCGCGTGAGATCGATGGCCTCGGTCGTCGCATTGCCGCCGGTGCCCGCGATGACGGGAATGCGTTTGGCGGCCTTGATGACGGTCCTGCGCACGACTTCGATGTGCTCATCGGCATCGAGCGTTGCCGACTCGCCGGTCGTGCCGACCGCGACGATGCCGTCGGTGCCATTGTCGAGGTGGAACTGGACGAGTCGATCGAGCGCGCCGAAATCGACTGCACCGTCCGCCTGCATGGGCGTGACGATGGCCACAATGCTGCCGCTGAACATGGGAATCCTTGCTGCGAGGAGAGCAGGATCGTACTGGCCGCGGCGCGGCTGCTGCAAGTCCGCTGGCCGATCGTTTTGCGCACGACTGCAAGCCGCATAGATCGCGACTGCCGCAGCCTGTACACTCGCCCGCAGTCAACACAGTCACTGCGTTCAGGGATGCAATTCATCGTCATTTCCGCGCTGGGCGGCGATCGCACCGGCCTGGTCTACGACCTCACGAGGGTCGTGCTCGATTGTTCCGGCAACATCGTCGACAGTCGCATGAGCGCGCTCGGCAGCGAGTTTGCGATGCTGCTGCTGGTCTCGGGCAACTGGCACACGCTGGCGAAGCTGGAGACGGAACTCAAGAAGCTCAGCGACTCCACCGGCATCACGATCAGCGTGCGGCGGACCGAGCAGCGCGCGCCGCGCAAGGACGTCGTCACCTATTCCGTCGATGTCGTGTGCCTGGACCAGCCGGGCATCGTGTTCAACCTTGCCGGCTTTTTCAGTTCGCGCGGCATCGACATTGCCGAGCTGAACACCCGCAGCTACGCCGCTGCGCATACCGGGGCGCCGATGTTCGCCGTCCAGCTCGTCGCGCACATTCCGTCCAAGATCCACATTGCGGCACTGCGCGAGGAGTTCATGGACTTCTGCGACCAGTTCAACCTGGATGCCATTCTCGAACCGCTGAAGTCCTAGAAGGCCTGAACCCAAGCGCCAATGCCGACCCGCTCAGCAACGCTGGACAAGAAGATTCCCGCCTTTTCGCTGCCGGCCACGGGCGGCAAGACTTTCAGATCGTCCGATGCGGCGGGCAAAGCGCTCGTCATCTACTTCTATCCCAAGGACAACACCGCGGGATGTACCAGGGAAGGCGAGGATTTCCGCGACCTGCATGCCGCTTTCAAAAAAGCGGGCGCCGTGGTCGTCGGGATTTCGCCGGATTCGCTGGCGTCGCATGAGAAGTTCAAGGCGAAGATGTCGTTCCCGTTCGAACTGCTTTCGGACGAAGACCGCACGGTCTGCGAGCTGTTCGAAGTCTGGAAGGAAAAGACCCTGTACGGCCGCAAGTACATGGGCGTCGAACGAAGCACATTCCTTGTCGATGCCGACGGCGTGCTCAGGCGCGAGTGGCGCAAGGTGAAGGTTCCGGGACACGTGCAGGAGGTACTGACTGCAGTGAAAGCCCTCTGATGCAACCGACCGGTCGCCCGTCGAGCCGTTCTGAAGATTTCCCTGCCCTCAACACGGAGGCTCCCAGATATCCATGATCAAAGGCGACACCTCTGAATCCGGACGCGGCCGCAGCGCTGCGCGCGGCCGTAAAGTCAGTCGGGAACGACGCATCTTCGTCCTCGACACCAACGTGCTGATGCACGATCCCACCGCGATTTTCCGTTTCGAAGAACACGACATCTTCATTCCCATGATCGTGCTGGAAGAGCTCGATGCGGGTAAGAAGGGCCTGTCGGAAGCCGCGCGCAACGTGCGCCAGGTGAGCCGCTTCCTCGACGAGCTGATGGAAGGCGCGAAGAAGAACGAGATCGACAAGGGATTGCCGCTGCCCAGCACCAACCAGCTCAACGGCCACAAGAAGCGTCCGAGCGGCCGGTTGTTCTTCCAGACCAGGGTACTGAGCGGCGGACTGCCGGCGACCTTGCCGGGACACGGCGCCGACAATGCCATTCTCGGCCAGGCGCTGGCGCTGCAGAAGGAGCATCCCGATGCGCGCGTCACGCTGGTGTCCAAGGACATCAACCTGCGCATCAAGGCGTCGATCATCGGCGTGCAGGCCGAGGACTACTACAGCGACAAGACGATCGAAGACGCGGACCTGCTGTACACCGGTTCGCTGGAACTGCCAGCCAACTTCTGGGAGAAGCATGGCAAGAACATGCACTCCTGGCAGGAGCACGCGCGCACGTTCTATCGCGTGCAGGGGCCGATGGTGCGCGACTGGCATGCCAACCAGTTCCTGCATCAGAAGGATCCCAACGGGCTCGAGGCGCTGGTGCGCCGCATCGACGGCAACGGCGCGGTGCTCGAACTGGTGCGCGACTATCGCAACGAACGCCACGGTATCTGGGGCATCACGGCCCGCAATCGCGAACAGAATTTCGCGCTGAACCTGCTGCTCGATCCCGAGATCGATTTCGTCACCATTCTCGGCCCCGCCGGCACGGGCAAGACGCTCCTGACGCTCGCGGCGGGTCTGGCGCAGACGCTGGAAAGCAACCGCTACAGCGAAATCATCATGACGCGCGTGACGATTCCGCTCGGCGAAGACATCGGCTTCCTGCCCGGCACGGAAGAAGAAAAGATGGAGCCGTGGATGGGCGCGCTGATGGACAACCTCGAAGTGCTGACCCAGAGCCAGGAAGGCGGCAACTGGGGCAGGGCGGCGACCAACGATCTGCTGCGCAACCGCATCAAGATCCGTTCGCTGAACTTCATGCGCGGCCGTACGTTCCTCAACCGCTTCCTGATTCTCGACGAGGCGCAGAACCTGACGCCGAAACAGATGAAGGCGCTCGTGACGCGCGCCGGCCCGGGCACCAAGCTCGTGTGCCTGGGCAATATCGCGCAGATCGATACGCCGTATCTGACGGAAACGACTTCCGGTCTGACCTACGTCGTGAATCGCTTCAGCGGCTGGGAGCATGCGGGGCACATCACATTGACCCGCGGCGAACGCTCGCGGCTCGCGGATTACGCATCGGACAACCTGTAGGAGATTTCGCGGATGGCCAGGCGCAAGGGCAGCGGCTCAGCGGAGCCGCCAGTATCACTGCTGGGGAAGGAAGTTGCCTGGCCGCAGTCGCCGGAGGCGGCGACGCTCGAGCGCGTGCCGAATCCGCATCCCGACAAGACCTATCTCGCGCGGTTTACGGCGCCGGAGTTCACGTCGCTGTGTCCCGTCACGGGTCAGCCGGATTTCGCGCATCTGGTGATCGACTACGTGCCGCGCAAGTGGCTGGTCGAAAGCAAGTCGCTGAAGCTGTACCTGGGCTCGTTCCGCAATCACGGCGCGTTTCACGAGGACTGCACGATCGCGATCGCCGATCGTCTCGTGCAGTTCCTGTCGCCGCGCTGGCTGCGGATCGGCGGGTACTGGTATCCCCGCGGCGGAATTCCCATCGACGTTTTCTGGCAGACGGGCAAGCCGCCCGCGGATCTGTGGATTCCGGATCAAGGCGTCGCGGCGTATCGCGGGCGGGGTTAGTCCGACGTCGGCTATCCGCTGCCGGTTGCGGCTGCTATATTCCGCGCCTCTTTTTCGGGCCTCGCCCGAATGCCGCTTCGGTCCCTCCTGGTCCTATGGCGGCTCGCGTCGGTTTCTCCGCGACGATCAGCCGCGAACCCCGCCAGGCCCGGAAGGGAGCAACGGTAACGGTGATATCGGGCGCCGGAGAGGTGCCGGCGCGGGCCGTCGCCCGGCTGGCGGCGACTGGCTTCTGGCCGCTGGCCAGAGTGGCCGGCGACCTGCACCCGACAGTCTTGGTAGTGTCGTGTAAAGTTCGCCCCTCGGATTTTGCCAGTCGCCAGTCGCCAGTCACCCTCATGTCCTATCTCGCTCTCGCCCGCAAATGGCGGCCGCGCAATTTCAGCGAACTGGCCGGTCAGGAGCACGTCATGCGCGCGCTGACGAATGCGCTGACGACGGGGCGGGTGCATCACGCCTTCCTGTTCACCGGCACGCGCGGCGTCGGCAAGACGACGATCGCGCGCATCCTGGCGAAGTCGCTCAACTGCGAAACCGGCATGACGGCGACGCCGTGCGGGCAGTGCGCGGCGTGTAAGGAAATCGATGAAGGCCGTTTCGTCGATCTGATCGAAGTCGACGCCGCCTCGCGCACCAAGGTCGACGATACGCGCGAGCTGCTGGACAACGTGCAGTACGCGCCGACCCGCGGCCGCTACAAGGTCTATCTGATCGACGAAGTGCACATGCTCTCGGCGCATTCGTTCAATGCGCTGCTCAAGACGCTCGAAGAACCCCCGCCGCACGTCAAGTTCCTGCTCGCGACCACCGATCCGCAGAAGCTGCCGGTGACCGTGCTGTCGCGCTGCCTGCAGTTCAGCCTGAAGCGCTTTCCGCCGGGCATGATCTTCAAGCGTCTGACGGAGATCGCGCAGGCCGAGAAGCTCGACTTCGAACCGGATGCGCTGCGGCTCGTGGCCCGCGCTGCCGAAGGCAGCATGCGCGTGGACTTCGAACCGGATGCGCTGCGGCTCGTGGCGCGCGCTGCCGAAGGCAGCATGCGCGATGCGCTGAGTCTTCTGGATCAGGTCATCGCCTTCGGCGGCGCGAAGCTGACCGCTGAAGACACCCGCACCATGCTGGGCTCGCTCGACCGTTCGCAGGTATTCGGCCTCATCGATGCCGTCGTCTCGCGCGATGCCAGGAAGGTGCTGGATTGCGTCGAGCAACTCGACGAACGTGCGCCGGAATATCGCCAGGTGCTCGCCGAACTGGCCGCCGTGCTGCAGAAGATTGCGTTGCTGCAGGCGGTTCCCGACCTGCAACTGGACGAAGCCGAAGACATCGAAGCCTACAAACGTCTCGCCGCGGCCATGACGCCGGAAGACACCCAGCTGTTCTATCAGATTGCGATCGTCGGCCGGCGCGATCTGGAACTCGCGCCCGATGCGCGCGCCGGATTCGAGATGGTGCTGCTGCGCATGCTTGCGTTCGGCGTTGCCGATGACGGCGCTGCAGCTTCGCCGTCGCCCGGCGCCGTGACGCCGACGCAATCGCGGCCCGTCGCGGCTCCCACGCGCAGCGCCCCTGCAGTAAAGCAGGGTGCAGCGAATACCGAATGGAGTGCCATCGTCGGCAGTCTGAATCTGCACGGGCCCGTCAGTCAGCTCGCTGCGCATTGCGTGCTCGCCGGTCGCGAGCCGGGAAAGATCCGCCTGACGCTGGATCGGGACGGCGACGCATTTCATCGGCCCGCGCTCGAGGAAAAACTGGCGCAGGCGTTGTCGGAATACTTCGGCGAGACCGTCAGGCTGGAGATTTCGCTGCAGGAGGAAGTCATTGCGGATACGCCAGCGAGGCAGTTGAAAGCCGCGGCGGACGATCGCCTGCAGGGCGCGCGGCGTTCCATCGAAACGGATCCGAACATTCGCGCGATGCGCGATGTGTTCGGTGCGACGGTGCAGCCGGATTCGGTTCGGCCGATCGAATAGCAATCGAGTGCGCTCGCTCGCCTGAGCGCGTTTTCCAGGAGTTTTCATGAAAGGCAACATCGGCAACATGATGAAGCAGGCGCAGCAGATGCAGGCCAACCTGCAGCGTGCGCAGCAGGAAATCGCCAGTCTGCAGGTCACCGGCGAGGCCGGCGGCGGCATGGCGAAAGTCACCATGACGGGCAAACATCAGGTGCTGCGTGTCGCGCTCGACCCGTCGATCGTCAGCGCCGACGACAAGGACATGCTCGAGGATCTGGTCGCGGCGGCGGTCAACGATGCCGTCCAGAAAGTCGAGCGCGCGACGCAGGAGAAGATGTCGGGCGTGATGGGCGGGATGAACCTGCCGCCCGGATTCAAGCTGCCGTTCTGATGTCGTGATCTACCCGCCCACACTGGTTCGACTCATCGAAACATTGCGCTGCCTGCCCGGTGTCGGGCCGAAGTCGGCGCAACGCATGGCATTCCACCTGCTGGAGAAGGATCGCAATGGCGCCAGCGCGATAGCCGACGCCTTGCAGAAGGCGGTCGGCACCATCGGTCGCTGCCAGCGCTGCCGCATGTTCGCGGAAGCGGAGCTGTGTCCGGTCTGTGCTTCGCCGAGCCGCGACCGCGGCCTGCTCTGCATCGTGGAGTCGCCCGCGGACGTTGCTGCCATCGAGCAGTCTGGCAGCTATCGCGGTTGTTATTTCGTCCTGATGGGCCATCTGTCGCCGCTCGATGGCATCGGCCCCGACGAACTCGGATTCGCCGAGTTGTCCGCCCTGTTGCAGACGGGCGAAATCAAGGAAGCCATCCTGGCGACCAACGCCACCGTCGAGGGCGACGCCACGGCCCACGTCATCGCCGAGATGGGGGCGCGGTATCAGGTGAAATCCAGCCGCATCGCCCACGGCGTTCCGGTCGGCGGCGAACTCGAATATGTCGACGGCGGTACGCTCGCCCATGCCCTCGCTGGGCGGCACACGCTGAGTTGAAGAAGCAGGGAGTTTCACACGGAGATCACGGAGATCACGGAGTCAGAGATCAAGAAGTAAGAATTTCCACGGGGGAAGAATGGGAACACGGGGAACACGGGGACAAGAAAAGATTCTTCTGTTCCGAGACCCCGTGCTCCCCGTGTCCCCCGTGGAATTTTTTCTTCTCTTCTCCGACCTCCGTGTCCTCCGTGATCTCCGTGTGAAACTCTTATCCTTCAGCGCCGCCGTTCGTAGTCCGGCGCCAGTTCGCGCATGATGTTGAGCAGCCGCTTGTAGCTTTCGTAGCGGCGGGCGGAGAACGCGCCTTCTTCCACGGCGGCGATGACGGCGCATCCCGGTTCGCGCAGGTGCAGGCAGTTGTGGAAGCGACAACCTGGCGCAGCCCTCACGATTTCGGGCCAGCCTCTCTGGACCGTCGCATCGCTGACGAGTGCGGGAGCGAAATCGCGTACGCCGGGAGAATCGATCAGTTCTCCGCCGGTGGGAATGCGGAAGAGGGCGGTGGATACGGTGGTATGCCGCCCTTCGCCCGTGGCGTCGGACAGCGAGCGCGTCAGTTGCTCGGAATCGGGAATCAATGCATTCGTCAGCGTCGATTTGCCGACGCCGGATTGTCCTGCCAGCAGGGTCGATTGGCCCTTCACCAAGGCGCGCAGATCGTCGATGGCGTCGCGATTGAGGGCGGAAACCGCGACGACGGGGTAACCGGCATGGCGGTATTCGTCGATCAGTGCCGCAAATCCCGCGGCTGCCGCGAGATCGGATTTGTTGACGATGATGGCGCTGTCGATCTGTGCATAGGCGGCGGCGGCGAGATAACGGTCGACGATGTAGGCATCGACGGCAGGCTCCGGTGCGATGACGGCGGCCAGCAGCGTCAGGTTGGAAGCGAGCGGTTCGGTACGGCCGCGACTGTCGGTACGTTGCAGCAGCGTGCGGCGCGGCGCGACGGAGATGATGCGCGGCGGATCGCCGGACGCCGCGGCGACCGGTCGCGGCATGCGTACGTGAACTTCATCGCCGCAGACGATCGACAGACGTTTGCCGAAGAGTTCGGTGGCCAGTCGTTCGCCATCGCCGGTGCGCACGATCGCGCGGCGTCCGAAAGATTCGACGACACGCGCGGGAAACTCGACCGGCGCGTTCATGAATGTCATGGCGGCGATTCCGTCTCAGGCGCGTTGCGCCGCGAGTTGCTGCAATCGGGCGATGCGGGTCAGTGCCGGCGGATGCGAATCGTAGAAGGTCGAATGCAGCGGGTCGGGCGTCAATGTCGTCGCATTGTCGCGATACAGTTTGACCAGCGCCTCGGCGAGTTCGCGGGCATCGGAGAACTTCGCCGCAAACTCATCCGCCTCGAACTCGTGCTTGCGCGACCACCAGGCGCCGATGGGCGTCAGGAAGAACGTAAACGACGGCAGGACGAGCATGAACAACAGCAATGCGGCATGGGCGGACGGCTGGCTGACGCCGAGGGCCGGATAGAACTGCGGCCAGGCGGCCAGCACGCCGAGCAGCGCCAGTCCGCCGAGGCCGAACAGCAGCGAAAGGATCAGCCGCGAACGGACGTGATGCAGCCGGAAGTGCCCGAGCTCGTGCGCCAGCACGGCCTCGATCTCGGTCGCCTGCAGGCGTTCGACCAGCGTGTCGAAGAACACGATGCGCTTGTTGCGGCCCACGCCGGTGAAGTACGCATTGCCATGCACCGAGCGTCGCGAGCCGTCCATGACGAACACGCCCTGCGATGAAAAGCCACAGCGCTGCAGCAGCGATTCAGTGCGCTGTTTCAGCGTCTCATCGGCGAGCGGCGTGAACTTGTTGAAGATCGGTGCAATGAAGCGCGGCCAGGCCCAGGTCACGAACAGCGTGAACCCCACCCAGACGCCCCATGCGTAGACCCACCACAACGAGCCTGCGCGCTGCATGAGATACAGGATCACGAACACGAGCGGACCGCCGAGCAGCAGGGTCAGCAGCAACCCCTTCAGCAGGTCGGCGATGAACAATCCCGCCGTCATGCGATTGAAGCCGAAACGGGCTTCGATGCCGAACGTGCGATAGATTGACAGCGGCAGGCCGATGGCCGATATCGCCAGCAATGCCGACAGCACTACCGCCGTGCCGTGCCACACGGGGCCCAGGCCTGCCGTCTGCCAGGCGAGATCGATGGCCTGGAGGCCGCCGCCCAGCGTAAAGGCCAGTGCGATGATGGCATCGAGCAGAATGTCCCAGCGATTGAGGCGGCCGAGCGCAACGGTGTAGTCGGCCGCCTTGCGGTGCGAATCGATGTCCACCTGCCCGGCAAATGCTTCGGGAACCCGGTCGCGATGCCGGGCCACCGCAGCGATCTGCCGTTGATTCAGCCAGCTGCGCAGCAGCGTCGACAACATCAGAAGCAGCACGAACAGCAGGGTGAACCAATGCATCGGGAGTCTTGTGATTGAAGGAATTTGCGCAGAAATGGAGCGATCGGGAGCTTAGCCGCTGCTGTTATGATGGGCAACGCCGCGACATTCGAAGGGGACCGATGTGAACGACCGCGATCCGACCCGACTGATCTGGATCGACCTGGAGATGACGGGTCTCAAGCCGGACTCCGATCGCATCATCGAGATTGCGACGGTCGTGACCGACAAGCATCTCAACACGCTCGCCGAAGGGCCGGTGCTGGCGATTCATCAGTCGGATTCCATACTCGATGCCATGGACGACTGGAACCGCAGGCAGCACGCCTCGTCGGGACTCGCGGCGCGCGTTCGCGCCAGCACGGTGACGACGGCGGAGGCCGAGCGCCGCACCCTCGAATTTCTGCGTCAGTGGGTCGAGCCCGGTGTCTCGCCGATGTGCGGCAACAGCATCTGTCAGGATCGACGCTTCATGGCGCGCGAGATGAAGGATCTGGAGCGCTACTTCCACTATCGCAATCTGGACGTCAGCACCCTGAAGGAACTGGCGCGGCGCTGGGCGCCCGAAGTGCACACGAGCTTCCAGAAGACCTCGACACATCTCGCCATGGATGACATTCGCGATTCCATCCGCGAACTGGCGCACTACCGGACGCACTTCCTGCGAGTCCCTTGATGCCGAAGCCGCACTCCGAAGCGTGCGAGCGCAACAAGGGGCCGATTCTCGATGTGCTGAAGTCGTGGTTCCTGCGGCCGGGGACGGTGCTGGAGATCGGGTCGGGCACTGGGCAGCACGCCGTTCACTTCGCTGCGCACCTGCCGCATCTGATGTGGTCGGCGACCGATCGCGAAGAGAATCTCGATGGCATCCGGCAGTGGATCGATGAAGCTGCGTTGCCGAACCTGCGCGGTCCATATGCGCTCGATGTGCGCCAGGAAGTCTGGCCTGTCAGGGAGGCGCTCTATGCCTTCAGCGCGAACACCGCGCACATCATGAGCTGGGGTGACGTCGAGGCCATGTTCGCCGGCGTGAGCGTGGCGCTGGAGCCGGGCGGTTGCTTCTGTCTTTACGGCCCGTTCAATCGCGATGGGCAGTTCACCAGCGATTCCAATCGTGCCTTCGATGAATCGCTGCGGGCGCGCGATCCGCAGATGGGCATCCGCGACGATCGCGCCTTGCAGACATTGGGAACCCGCTGCGAACTCGAGTTCGCAGCGGATTATTCGTTGCCGGCACGAAACCGGTTGCTGGTCTGGACGAAGTAAAGTCCGTCAGACCTTGTTGCCTGCGAGGAACAGCCAGGTTTCCACGACGGTATCCGGATTGAGCGACATGCTCTCGATGCCCTGTTCCACCAGCCAGCGGGCGAGGTCGGGATGATCTGACGGGCCCTGGCCGCAGATGCCGATGTACTTGCCGGCCTTGCGGCAGGCATCGATCGCCATCTTGAGCAGCGCCTTCACGGCGTCGTCACGTTCGTCGAACAGCCTGGCGATGATCGCGGAGTCGCGGTCGAGGCCGAGGGTGAGCTGCGTCATGTCGTTCGAGCCGATCGACATGCCGTCGAAGTACTGCAGGTAGCGGTCGGCGAGCAGCGCATTGGTCGGCAGTTCGCACATCATGATGACTTTCAGTCCGTTCTCGCCGCGCTTCAGGCCGTTGGCGGCGAGGAGCTGCGTCACCTGTTCGGCTTCCTTGAGCGTGCGCACGAACGGCACCATGACCTGCACGTTGCTCAGGCCCATCTTCTCGCGCACGCGCTTCAGTGCGCGGCATTCGAGTTCGAAGCAGGGACGGAACGCCTCGTCGATGTAGCGCGAAGCGCCGCGGAATCCGATCATCGGATTCTCTTCGTGCGGCTCGTACTGCGGGCCGCCGATCAGATTGGCGTATTCATTTGACTTGAAGTCGGAGAGACGCACGATCACCGGTTCGGGTGCGAAGGCGGCGGCGATCGTGCCGATGCCTTCGCAGAGCTTGTCGATGTAGAACGACACCGGATCGGCATACCCGGCCATCTGGCGACGGATCGTCTGCTGCAGTTCCTGCGACAGCTGGTCGAATTCCAGCAGCGCGCGCGGATGCACGCCGATCATGCGATTGATGATGAACTCGAGTCGCGCCAGGCCCACGCCCCTGTGGGGAATGCCGGCGAAATCGAAAGCGCGGTCGGGGTTGCCGACGTTCATCATGATCTTGGTCGGAATCGACGGCAGCGAATCCAGTTCGATGTTCTTCTGCTCGAACGGCAGCTCGCCTTCATAGACGTAACCCGTATCGCCCTCGGCGCACGAGACGGTCACGCCCGCGCCTTCGCGGATCTTCTCCGTCGCATCGCCGCAGCCGACGACGGCAGGAATGCCCAGCTCGCGAGCGATGATGGCGGCATGACAGGTGCGTCCGCCGCGATTCGTGACGATCGCGGATGCGCGCTTCATCACCGGTTCCCAGTCGGGATCGGTCATGTCGGCGACCAGCACGTCGCCGCTCTGCACACGCGTCATTTCCTTCACGTCGCGGATGATGCGCGCGGGGCCGGCGCCGATGCGCTGGCCGATGGAGCGGCCGGTCGTCAGTACGCTGGTCTTCTTGCCCTTGAGCGAGAACCGCTGAACGACGCGGCCGGCGCGACTCTGCACGGTTTCCGGACGGGCCTGCAGGATGTAGATCTTGCCGGTCTCGCCGTCCTTGCCCCATTCGATGTCCATCGGGCAGCCGTAGTGCTCTTCGATGATGAGTGCCTGGCGCGAGAGATCGAGCACGTCCTGGTCGGTGATGGAGAAGCGGCGTCGATCCTCAGCCGGCACATCGACGGTGGTCACGCGCGTGGCGCTGCCCGGGGCGGCATAGACCATCTTGATGGCTTTGGCGCCGAGCGTGCGACGCAGGACGGCTTCCTGGCCGGCGCGGATCGCGGGCTTGTAGACATAGAACTCGTCCGGATTCACCGCGCCCTGCACGACGGTTTCGCCGAGGCCGTAAGACGCGGTGATGAACACGACGTTGCGGAAGCCGGAGTCCGTATCGAGCGTGAACATGACGCCGCTCGAACCGACGTCGGAACGCACCATGTACTGGATGCCGGCAGACAGCGCGACCAGGTCGTGCTTGAAGCCCTGGTGCACGCGATAGGCGATGGCACGATCGTTGAACAGCGAGGCGAACACTTCGTGCACGCACTTGAGCAAGGCATCGCGACCGCGCACGTTGAGGAACGTTTCCTGCTGGCCGGCGAACGAGGCATCCGGAAGATCTTCCGCCGTCGCTGACGAACGCACTGCGACTGCGATGTCGCGCCCGCCGCTCATCTTCTCGAAGGCTTCGAGGATTTCCTTTTCGAGACGCGGCTGAAACGGCGTCGCCAGGATCCAGCTGCGGATCTGCGCGCCGACTTCGGTGAGCCTGTCGACGTCATCGACGTCGAGCGAGGCGAGCGCCTGCGAGATGCGTGCGGCGAGACCGTCGTGTGCAAGGAAATCCCGATAGGCCTGTGCCGTCGTCGCGAAGCCGCCCGGGACCGTGACGCCCAGGCCGGCAAGATGGCCGATCATTTCGCCGAGCGAGGAATTCTTGCCGCCAACCGTATCGACGTCATGCCGACCTACTTTCTCGAAGGGCAGGATGTAAGCAGTCAAAGGGATTCCTCTTGATCTACGCCGTGCAGGGGTGAACACTCAAGGCCGGCGATTCTACGACGAACGCGAGCCGCTCAGAACGCTTCAACGCGTATGGGAAAGGCCGATCGGCCGAATGCGTTGCAACGGGGAAATGATGGAGCGACGGACAGTATTCTTTGTGTCGGATCAGACCGGCGTGACCGCGGAAACGATGGGGCACAGCCTCTTGACACAGTTCGACGGGCAGGCGTTTCGACAGGTGACTTTGCCATTTATATCCACGATTGACAAGGCAGAAGAAGCCGTCCGAAGGATCAATGCAACCGGCGAAGCGGAGGGTGTTCGGCCCGTCGTCTTCAGCACCCTGGTGCAGGAAGACCTGCGCGAGGTAATCAAACGGGCCAATGGTCTGTTCCTGGATTTCTTCGACGCCTTTCTCGGCCCGCTGGAACTCGAACTGAACGTAAAGTCGTCCCGCGCGCAGGGCAAGGCGCACGGCATGCAGGACCTGGGCGCCTACACGTTACGCATCAACGCGACCAACTTCGCGCTGGCCAACGACGATGGCGCCATCGCACACGACTACGATCGCGCCGATCTGATCCTGGTCGGCGTCTCGCGTTCGGGAAAGACGCCAACGTGCCTGTACATGGCGCTGCAGTACGGCATCTTCGCGGCCAACTATCCCTTTGCGGACGAGGAGTTCGAGTCGGGCCGCTTGCCGAACTCGCTGCTGCGCTACGAAAAGAAACTGTATGGTCTGACGATTGCGCCCGAACGCCTGCAGCAGATCCGCAACGAACGCAAACCGAACAGTCGCTACGCATCGCCGGCCCAGGTCGACTACGAGCTGCGTACGGCCGAAGGATTGTTCCGGCGTTACGGGATTCCCTATATCAACACGACCGAATGCTCCATCGAGGAAATCGCCAGCCGGATTCTCGACAAGACCGGCGTCGAGCGTCGTTTGCGGCCGTGACGCAGGTCTCAGCGCAGCGGCAGATACGCAAATTCGCTGTGCTATATTCGATTCATGAACGTCGCGGCACTGCAGACCGATACGAACTGTGCAGTGAGCTGGCGGGCGCGGCCCGCGAGCTTCGTGAGCCTCATGTCGCTCTACGAAAGCAACTACATCCGTCTGAGCTGGCTGATCGGCGATCTGTCTGCAATCGATGACGCCGCCGTTTCCGTCGTGACGGACGATTGTCCGCTGCACCTGCGCGTCGAAGAGCGCAGTCGCTACACGACGACGTTGACGCTCACCTATCTCTTCGAGAACGACAGCATCGTGGTCGCCGATCCGGATCTGCAGATCCGCATCTATCACGACGCGCGTCTCGCCGAAGTGCAGTCCTGCGCACGCTGGCATCGGCATGCCATGCTGGAGTCCCTGCGCTCGACACTTGCGCGCGCCGTCGGCGATCGTTGGCTGCGCAACGTGATGCTCAACAAGTGGCTCGACTATTGCGTCGAGCGCGGTCATCGTTTTGCGGGAACGATTGCACCCGTCGCCGCAATGGCGCGCTGATTACAGACACCTTCCTTCCGCACCCGCCATCTCACCCTGCGCATGGGTATCTCCGACCGGCTGGGACAGCTTCTTCCGAGCACTCGCCAGGCCGCCGAGGAAGAGCGGCTGCTGCGTCTGTACTGGAATCGCGCCGAACTCAAGAAGGAACTGAGTCGCCTGCAGGAAGAGCGACATGAGCTCATCGAAGAACTCAAGAAACAGGAAGCCGCGGCGCTGCGTGCCGACGAGCGTCTGGCCGAGCTCGAAGCGCATCTCGGCGATCCGGATGCCGCCACCCACGCCCTCGTGTATTTCCAGTTACGCGCATTGTGGCGTTCGTGCGGCGAGCGCCTGCTTCGCTTCTCGCAGCAGTTGCAGAACCAGCAGCAGGATCGCGAACGCCGGCGTCATCTGATCGAGTTCGACCAGACCCGGCGACGTCAGGTCGCAGACCTGGATCGACGCATCCTGGAAGCGCGGACGACCGCGGACAAGCTCGAGACGCAGCTCAGGAAGCTCGAAGCCAGACTCGTTTCCCTGCGCGGTTTCTGGAATTACTTCCGGCGCGGCAGGCTGGCCGAGGAAATCGAGAGCATCCGGTCGCAATGGGATGAAGCAGCAACGCGCGTCACCGATCTATCCGACGATCGCGCCGATGCGGAAGAAAAGCAGCCGCCGACCTTCGAAGGCATATCGATCGACGGCAAGCGCATCGTGAATACGGCCGTGATCGCCTATGCACAGCAACTGGTGGGGCTGCTGTCCACGGGCGGCCTGGCGATGCTGGCGAAGGAAGCAACGTCCAAGACGGTTTTCGATCTGCGCTACGGCAACCGCGAAGACTGCGTCCGGCTCATGGCGCTGCTGCGGGAGGCGAAGCAGCTCGTCGGCAGGGACAGCGACGACCTGAGCGGACTCAAGGGATACACGGACGCACTGCGTGCCCGTGCGACCTATCGAAGCGATGCCGATACGACGCCGTTGACGGATTCCATCGGCACGATGTCGCCGCCCGAATCGCCGGTCTCGGGACTGGAAAGCATCAATCGTTCGGGGATCAACGTGCTCGTCGACGACTACTGGGATGTGTACGAGGCGTTGCTGAAGTAAGGGCGCGGCCGACGGATCGCTGATCCGCCGGCCGGCGAGAAAGAATCAGGGCGTCGCAGGCGCGCCGCTGTTGTCGCTCTTGAGCTTCGACAGATACAGGTTGCCCATCCCGCTCATGTCGGCTGCGATCTCCGCGGCTTCGGCGAGCGTCGGGTCGGGCGCCTCCGCCGTGTTTACTTCGGACAGCTTGGCCAGCGGCGTCAGGCCATGGGCAGCGCGACGCGTGTTCTCGCGTGCCAGCCGTTCCGCTTCCTGCGTCTCGCGTTCTGCAATCCGCTTCTGCAGGTTCAGCGACACTTTCTTCTGGGTACGGACTTTCTCGAAGGAATCGAGATCGCCCAGCAGCGACACGAAATCAGCGTCCTGCGCGATGCGCCGCTGATGCGCCTGCTCCAGCGTCGCGACCGCCTGAGTCAACTGCGCCTCGCGCCCGAACTCGACGGGGCGGATGCGATCCCAGGGCAGGGCGCTCTCACGGGTGCTTTCGCCGACTTCTTCGGTGCTAATGGCGGTCGGCATCGAAATGTCGGGCTGCACGCCGCGATGCTGCGTGCTTTCGCCCGTCACGCGGTAGTACTTGCCGATCGTCACCGTGAGCTGGCCGAAGCCGGGCTCGGGTCCGAGCGCATAGCGATCGAGCGGATACAGGTTCTGCACCGAGCCTTTGCCGTAAGTCTGCTGACCGACGACGATGCCGCGGCCGTAGTCCTGGATGGCAGCAGCGAAGATTTCCGAAGCCGAGGCGCTGAACCGGTCGACCAGCACGATCATCGGGCCGTCCCAGGCGATCGTGGGTTCCGGATCGTCGAGTACTTCGACGCGACCGCCGGTTTCGCGCAACTGCACGATCGGACCGCCGGGAATGAAGAGACCGGACAGTGCCGTCGCTTCGGTGAGATGACCGCCGCCGTTGCCGCGCAGGTCCATGACCAGCGCATCCATGTGTTCGGTCTTCAGTTCTTCGATCAGCTTGCGTACGTCGCGCGTGGTGCTGCGATAGTCCTTTTCGCCCGCCGACTTGGCTTCGAAGTCCTGATAGAAGCTCGGCACGTTGATGACGCCGACCGTCAGTTCGCGGTCGCCGCGCTTGACCTTGCGGACTTCCTTCTTCGAGGCCTGGGCCTCGAGCGTGATCTTGCTGCGGGTCAGGAACAGATCCTTCTGCGGCGAACCTGGCGCTGCGCCGGCCGGCAGGATCTGCAGATGCACCGTCGTGTTCTCCTTGCCGCGGATCAGCTGCACGACGTCATCGAGGCGCCAGCCGACCACGTCGACGGGCTTGCCGTTCTTGCCTTCGCCGACCGCCACGATGCGATCGTTGACATTGATCTGGCCGCTCGACGCGGCGGCGCCGCCCGGCAGGACGTTCAGCACGGTCACGTAGTCGTCGACGAGTTGCAGCGAGGCGCCGATGCCTTCGTACGACAGGCTCATCTGGATCCGGTATTCCTCGGAGTTGCGCGGCGAGAAGTAGCTGGAGTGCGGATCGAAGACATGCGCGAACGCATTCATGAACACTTCGAAGATGTCGTCGCTCGTGACCTGCTGTGTGCGCTTCAGCACACGCTCGTAGCGCTTCTGCAGCACGTCGCGGGTTTCATTCCATGGCTTCTCGGTCAGCATCAGGGAAACCGCGTCGTTCTTGACCCGCTGACGCCAGATCTCGTTCAGCTCGGCCGGCGACTTGGCCCACGGCGCCTTGGAGCGGTCGAACTCGAAGTATTCGTCGACGGTGAAATCCGGCTCTGTCTTGAGCAACTGCAATGCGTAGTTGATGCGTTCGAGATTGCGGGTCTGGAAGCGGTTGAAGATTGCGAAGACGGGTTCGAGCTTGCCGGAGACGACGGCGTCGTCGAGCTGATAGCGATAGCGTTCGAACTCGGCGATGTCGCTTGCCAGGAAGTAGCTGCGACCGCCGTCGAGCTGTTCGATGAACCGGTCGAGCACCAGCGAGGAAACGGGATCGTTGATCGGCGACTGGCGATAGTGCGAGCGCTCGATGACGTTGCTCACCAGTTTGCTGACCCGGCGCTGGCGTTCGGTGGGGGTCAGGTCCTGAGTCGATGCGGTGGCAACCGCATTCGCGACCGGCGCCTGCGCCGTACCGGCGAGCAGCGCACAGGCAATGAGCAGGGCGGGAAGGCTGAACAGCAGCGTGAACCGACGCGGCGTCGTGGAGGCGTCGCTGTGGCGGATCTGGCTGTCGCGCGGAGGCTGGTACACTGTTTCTCGTCCTCGGTCTGTCTGCCAACGTCTCGAAACCGGCGCAGGTTGCAAGACGACGTTATTGCCTGTCCGGGCGGGAACTCAAGGGCTCGCCCGGCACCTCGACTCTCTTCGATTCGCGCACACCGCTGTCCACGGAAATCATCATGCGACCACTCGCCGTACTCAACGCAATTCTGTTCGGCTCGGCTGCGGCCATTACGTTCGGTCTGTGCGCGGTTCTGGTCATTTACCTGGTCTTGCAGGGCCGGCATCCGCAGTTAGCCACAGAATTCGGACCCCTGCTGCGCAGTAGCGGCATGTTCGGTGCACTGGCCATCGTGTCGGGTCTCAGCCTGTACGGTAGCCTGAAGGGACTGAACTGGCGCTGGACAGCGCAGATCGCGATGTGGATTACGCTCGCGGCCACAGTGGCGTTTTACTGGCCCCGATGATCGGGGGGACATGAGGGAAAGCCCCAAAAGGGGATGGGGCCGGGATGGATTTCCCGGAATTCGCTCCGTACCCGTCGTTGCGGGTCTCGTGACCAGCCCGTCACATTCAATCGCTGTCCCCCAGTCGATCTGCACCCGGTCGAGCGTACGTGTGCGCCACCGCGCCGGTCAATCAACGGGGCAAGGGGCGGACGTGAAGGATGTTCAGCGTCGCCCGATGCGCTCCCAGGCCTTGTGACGCTCGAACGAGCCGCTGTTGTAGGGATCGAAGCTCGTGGGTTTCTTTGGCGCGGCTTTTGCGCCGTTCTGGACCGGCACGGGTTGTTTTGAAACCGTTGCGGATGGATTACCGACAGGGCGCTGCGGCGCTGTCGCGGTAGGCAACTCATCGTCGCTACCGTCGTCCCGTCCGCCGAACAATCTGGCGAACCACATAATCGTCTTCCCGAAAAAAGATCAGCGAATCTGCTTGTTGTGTGCCGGAGCTTACCTGCCGCATCACACGGCTCAGACACCACTTTCTGAAAATGTGAAAGCGATCACGCTTCCCTGAGAGGGATTTGTGCGTGTCGGAAAATCTTCCAGTCAGTCGAGGCTGACGCGTGGTTCGACGCGGCGGCCCTCTGCGTCGCGACGAGGGGACGTCTGCGGCGGCGCAGCATGAGCATCGGACGAATCCGGGCCCGCTCGACGCAGGAACAGCAGCCGCACGATCTCCACGATGATGAGCGGCCCCAGCGCCAACGCCCAGGCACGAATCCCACCGATCGCGAGGTCGCCGAAGAAATCGCCGTAGAACGTACCCATGCCTGCATCCTTGCCGTAAGGACCGAGCAACGTGCTGCCCACCCAGTAGACCGGGGCGGGCAGGACGAACAGTCCGAAGGCGAGCAGGAGGCTGGCCGCGATGAGTTCGAAGCGCAGGCGGTGGGCGTTCGATGGATTCTCGGCGGAGGAGCTGCGGGTCATACGGTCGCGACGCTTGGAGTCTGTTCGATGGGCGCGCGCATCTTGGGGGCTTGGCCTCTTCGCCGCAACTGCAGGCCGGCGGTGCCGCTATCATCCGCATCGCCATTACGTGTAGGGGACAGGCATGAGCAGCGACACGGGAACGCCAGTGAGAACCGCAGTGATCGGTGTGGGCTATCTCGGCCGCTTCCACGCGCAGAAGTATCGACAGCTCGAAGGCTCGCAGCTCGTGGCGGTCGTCGATGCCAGTGCCGAATCGGCGCAGAAGGTCGCGGCGGAACTGGGCGTCGAGGCGCTGACCGATTACCGCGCCGTGCTCGATCGCGTCGATGCCATCAGCATCGCCGTCCCTACGCCGCTGCATCACGCGGTTGCGATGGCTGCGCTCGAGCGCGGCATTCATGTGCTGGTGGAAAAACCGATTGCGACCAGCGTCGCCGAGGCGCGTGAAATGGTCGCCGCCGCCGCTCGCAAGGGCTGCGTCTTGCAGGTCGGACATCTCGAACGATTCAATCCCGCCATCGTCGCCGCCGCCGGCAAGCTGAACACGCCGCGATTCGTCGAATCGCATCGCCTCGCGCCGTTCAAGCAGCGCGGCACGGATGTCAGCGTGGTGCTCGATCTCATGATCCACGACATCGACCTGATCCAGGAACTCGTCGGCCAGCCGATCGAGAGCATCGATGCGGTCGGCGCGCAGGTGTTCTCGGGCGAGATCGACATCGTGAACGCGCGCATCCGCTTCCGCGGCGGCTGCGTCGCCAACACCACCGCGAGCCGCGTGAGCCTCAAGCAGGAACGCAAGATCCGCATCTTCCAGGACGACGCCTACCTGTCGATCGACATGCAGCAGAAGATCCTGACCGTGATCCGCAAGAAAGATGCGGCGCCGGTCGAGTCGCCGGCGCAGGTGTCGATCGAAGAAGAGTCCTACGAACAGGGCGATGCGCTGCGCGATGAAATCGCGGCCTTCCTCAAGGCGATCCGCGAGAAGTCGGCGCCGGTGGTGACCGGCGAGGACGGACTGCGCGCGCTGGAGACCGCGATCAAGATCACCGAACTGGTGATGGCTTCGACGGCTGCCCGGACAGCGTAGCCCGTTCCAGCGATTCGAGCGGCTTGCCCGCGATCTTCTGCGCCGTCGCCTGCAGTCGTTCCAGGGTGACTTCGCCGCCGCGGGCCGCCAGTTCACGTGCGACGTCGTCGAGACTGGCTTTGTCTCTGGTGAGCGAGCGGATCTCGCTGTCGACCTCCTTCATCACGATCACCGCCCGTGCGGTCGTCGCACCCGAGGACTTCGCATCGAACAGATTGATGGTGCGACGGCCCCACTTTTCCAGCCGCTGCATGGCCTGTTCGTAGCGCTGCTGACCGATGCCGCCGGAGCGATGCAGCGTTTCGAGGGAGTAGTACTCGGCGAAGCCCTCGACGATCCAGTCGCTTTCCTCGTCGCCATGAAGGCCCATCGCGACGTGCACCAGCTCATGCAGCAGCGTGCTGGTGCGGTTCTCGCTGATGAGCGGGCGACTGGCGTGAATGAAAAGGGACGACGGACCCGACAGGCCGCCGCGCCACATCGGATCGCCGGCGGAGACGACGAGCAGTCGCCGCGGAAAGTCCGGAAACACATTCAGCAGGTGCGGCAGATTCCAGTTCAGGAACGACAGCATGTCCTGACGCCGGGCGCTGTCGCCGGCCGGCGCGGCGACGATGGTCTGTACGCCGCCGATCAGTTCGCTGCGCTTGCCCAGTTTGCCGATCAGCATCCAGCCGCGCGGCCGGTCGAAGCGGCGACCGGGATCGTCGATGTGGAAATGGCCGCTCGGCAAAATCGGGTAAGCGCTGACGGCCGTCCACTCCTGCGGCAGCTGGAATTCCAGTGTCGAACGCGATTCGAGACCGCGCACGGCCGTGACGCGTGCGCTCGGTACCAGCCGGTCGCCGCGGAACAGCGCCCAGTCCCTGGTCATCAACGAATCGAAACGCCCCGACGAACGTTCGTGATTCACGACGAAGTCGTAATACAGGCGTGAATACTTGCCGTGCGGGCGCCAGGTGACGGTGTCGTCCGCAACTTCGACGCTGTCGGTCGACGTGAAATTGCGATGGCGCCGCGGATCGATCGTGAAGACGATCTTGCCTGGCAGCTTTTCTCCGGAGAGCTTCAGTTCGACGTGCAGGCTGCCCGAAGCCGGCTGCGCTTCGACGCGAAAGTGGGCGTCATAGGTGGCCGCCAGGGCAGGGCATGCGGCGATCAACATGGCCGCAACGACTGCGATACGGGACGCTGACTGCATGAACGATTCCGCGAAACGTGTTCGCCGCAGTGTACCCGAGCCTCCGCGATTGCCGCCCTTGAAAGGTTTCGGGCGGTCCCTATTCAGGGGGCAACAGGGTTTGTGACCCGTCATCCATCACTGTTCTTCGGAGGCCAGCACCATGGCACTTGCTCGCTATGAATCGTCCTGGGATGCGTTGAATCATCTGCATCGCCAGATCAACCGGATTTTCGATTCGCAGACCGCGGCGAATGCCGACGTCGGCTCTTCTGCGACGGCGGACTGGATTCCGTCCGCGGACATTCTCGAATACGCCGACCGCTTCGTGCTGAAGCTCGACGTTCCCGGCGTCAACGCCAGCGCCATCGACATCACGCTCGATCAGGGCGTGCTGACGATCAGCGGCGAACGTCCCGCCGAAGTTGCCAGTGCCGATGTCGAGCGCAGCCGGCGCGAGCGTCCGCAGGGTCGCTTCCATCGTCGCTTCACGCTGCCCGACACCGTCGATGCAGCGGCGGTCCGTGCCTAGGGTCGCGATGGCATTCTCGAAGTGACCATTCCGAAGCAGGCGAAGGCGCAGCCAGGCGCAGCCGCGCCGCATCGAAGTCGCGACGAACTGATCGCGATTGCTTATCGGCCCATCACGCAGGGCGGCCCTGGCGTAAGCCGCGGCCGCCCCGCTCTTTTTACGCGTATCCCGCCGGTCGCCGCGGGCTGCGAATACCGGTACGATCCCCGCACATTCGTGAGCTGAGGGGGACGCGTGATGAGCGAGCCGACTGCGGGCTTCAAGCCCAAGAAATCCGTTGCACTCTCCGGCGTGCCGGCCGGCAATACGGCGCTGTGTACCGTCGGGCGCAGCGGCAACGATCTTCACTACCGCGGCTACGACATCCTCGATATCGCGACGACCTCGGAGTTCGAGGAAGTCGCCTACCTGCTGATTTACGGCAAGCTGCCGAATCACGCCGAACTCGCCGGCTACAAGGCCAAGCTCAAGTCGCTGCGTTCGCTGCCTGCGGCCGTCAAGTCAGTGCTCGAGCAGTTGCCGGCGGCGAGCCATCCGATGGACGTGATGCGCTCGGGCGTGTCCGCGCTCGGCTGCGTGCTGCCGGAAAAGGACGATCACCATCTCGCCGGCGCGCGCGACATTGCCGACCGGCTGATCGCCAGCCTCGGCTCGATGCTCACGTACTGGTATCACTACAGCCATGCGGGCCGGCGTATCGACGTCGAGACCGACGACGATTCGGTCGGCGGACATTTCCTGCACCTGCTGCATCAGAAGCGCCCGCCGAATGAATGGGTGCATGCGATGCACACCTCGCTGATCCTGTACGCCGAGCACGAGTTCAATGCATCGACGTTCACCGCCCGTGTCATCGCCGGTACAGGTTCCGACATGTACTCCGCGATCACCGGCGCCATCGGTGCGCTGCGCGGTCCGAAGCACGGCGGCGCGAACGAAGTGGCGTTCGAGATCCAGCAGCGCTACGAGAATCCGGATGACGCGGAGAAGGACATCCGCGCACGCGTAGCGAACAAGGAAGTCGTCATCGGCTTCGGGCATCCGGTCTACACGATCTCCGATCCGCGCAACCAGGTCATCAAGGAAGTCGCGCGCTCGCTCGCGCAGGAGACAGGCGACATGAAGATGTTCAACATCGCCGAGCGTCTCGAAGCGGTGATGAAGGACGCCAAGAACATGTTCCCGAACCTCGACTGGTTCTCCGCCGTCTCGTACTACCAGATGGGCGTGCCGACCGCGATGTTCACGCCGCTGTTCGTGATCGCGCGCACGAGTGGCTGGTCGGCCCATGTGATCGAACAGCGCATCGACGGCAAGATCATCCGCCCGAGCGCGAACTACACGGGTCCGGAAAACCTGAAGTTCGTGCCGCTCGACCAGAGAAAATGATGCAGTGATGTCGCAGGATTTCCGCTCCGCCCAGCGACCGGCGCCCGACAAAGTGCTGGTCGACATCGCCGATTACACGCTGTCGTATCGCATCGACAGCGATGATGCGTACGAGACTGCGTTCTACTGCCTGATGGATTCGCTCGCCTGCGGATTCCAGGCGCTGAAGTATCCGGCGTGCACCAAGCTGCTCGGTCCGGTCGTGCCGGGAGCAACGATGCCGGGCGGCGCGCGCGTGCCGGGTACCTCGTATGAACTCGATCCGGTGCAGGCGGCGTTCAACCTCGGCGCCATGATCCGCTGGCTGGATTTCAACGACACCTGGCTCGCGGCCGAGTGGGGTCATCCTTCCGACAATCTCGGCGGCATTCTCGCCGTCGCCGACTATCTTTCGCGACGCAACGTCCTGCAGGGACAGAAGCCGCTGACCGTGCGCGACGTGCTGACGGCCATGATCAAGGCGCACGAGATCCAGGGCGTGACGGCGCTGCAGAACAGCTTCAACCGCGTCGGTCTCGATCATGTGCTGCTGGTGCGTATCGCGACGACGGCCGTCGTCACCGCCATGCTCGGCGGCACCCGCGATCAGGTGATCAACGCGCTCTCGAATGCCTGGGTCGATGGCGGCGCTCTGCGAACATATCGTCATGCGCCGAACACCGGTTCGCGCAAGAGCTGGGCTGCGGGCGATGCAACCAGTCGCGGCGTGCGCCTCGCGCTCATGGCGATGAGCGGCGAGATGGGCTACCCGTCGGCGCTGACGGCGCCGACCTGGGGATTCCAGGACGTGCTGTTCGACGGTCGGCCGCTCTCGTATCCGCAGCCGTTCGGCAGCTACGTGATGGAGAACATCCTGTTCAAGATTTCGTATCCGGCGGAATTTCACGGCCAGACGGCGGTGGAGGCGGCGATGGCGCTGCATGAACAGGTACGCGAGCGGCTCGACCGCATCGACCGCATCGTCATCGAAACCCAGGAATCGGGCGCACGCATCATCGACAAGACCGGGCCGCTGGCGAATCCGGCCGACCGCGATCATTGCATTCAGTACATGGTCGCGGTGGCGCTGATCTTCGGCCGCCTGACGGCGGAAGACTACGAAGCCGCGACGGCCGGCGATCCGCGCATCGATGCCTTGCGCAGCCGGACGCTCGTGATGGAAAACACGACTTTCACGCAGGAATACTTCGATCCCGAGAAGCGCTACATCGGCAACGCGGTCCAGGTCTTTTTCACGGATGGAACCGCGACCCAGCGCGTGGCAGTCGACTATCCCATCGGCCATCGCAAGCGCCGCGCCGAAGGCATCCCCGTGTTGCGACGAAAGTTCGAGGCTGCAGTGATCGGGCACTTCTCGCCGAAGCAGAGCGAATCCATCAAGACACTGTTCGCTGATCGCGCGCGGCTCGAGTCGCTGGCCGTGCAGGAGTTTGTGGCCAGCCTGATAAAGAACTAAGCTTGCGGGCGCGCGGTGCCGAAGTCTGACGCAGAACCAGGCGACACCGTCAGCGGGAGTGAGTGAGGATGCCGAGCTCTTTCAGAGCCCTGTTCGTCGGTGACCGGTCTGAGAATCACGCATTGCTGATCCGGATGCTGGAAGGCTCGGACATCAATGTCGACGATGTTGTCTCCCCGAATGACGCGATTGCCAGCGTGGCGCAGCGCACGCCCGACCTGATCGTGGTCTCGATCGAAGGCGATGCGCGCTCGCTCGCCGATATCTGTCGTGTGCTCAAGGCCAATCCGGCGACCGTATCCGTCCCCGTCGTGGCGCTGGCCCGCACTGCCCGATCGCGACTGGTGGCCTTCGATGCCGGGGTCGATGACTTCCTCACCCACCAGATCCGCCGCGAGGAATTCCTCGTGCGCGTACATGGTCTGTTGCGTGCCGCCGCGTCGCGCCGGCAACTGGTGGCCCAGCAGCTGGCCGCGGAGGTGAAGCAGCGCGAGGCCATCCGTGCGGCCTTCCGTCGCTACATCTCGCCGAAGGTCGCGGACCGCATCCTCGAGAATCCGGATCTGCGTGACTCCGTGCTCACTGGCGCCAATGCCCGCGTGTCTGCATCGGTGATGTTCGCCGACATGCGCGGCTTCACTGCGCTGTCGGAACGTCTGGCGCCGGCTGAAGTCGTCGCGCTGCTGAATGAATTCTTCGGCCTGCTGGTCGACGTGAGCTTCGAGTACGACGGCACCATCTTCAGCATGGCCGGCGACTGCCTGCTCGTCGGCTTCGGCGTGCCGGTGGAGCAGGCCGACGGTCCGCAGCGTGCGGTGCTGGCGGCGCGCCAGATGCTGATCCGCTTCGGCCAGCTGGCGGATCGCTGGAAGACGACGCATCAGATCGAAACCGGGCTCGGCATCGGCATCAACGTCGGCGAAGTCATCGCCGGCAACGTCGGGTCGGCGTCCTACATGAACTACACCATCATCGGCGACACCGTGAACGTCGCGGCGCGACTGGCGCAGCGCGCGCGTGCCGGCGAAATGCTGTTCTCGCAGGCCGTCATGACGGCGCTCGACGGTTTCGGCGTCGACGTCCAGGCATTGCCGCTGCCGCCCATGGTGCTGCGCGGTCGCTCCAATCCCATCGACATTTTCTGTATCCCGAGCGATCACCGGATCGACTTCCGTCCCCATTGACGGCTTGCCTCGGCCGGTGCGGCTCCGCTACATTCGGGCCATGTCACCTCGCGTGCACACCTTTCGATTTACCGGCCCCCGGCCTGTTTCAGGCATCGGGCATTCCGGTCGCGCGCGCTGGATCCTTCTTTCCCGCCTCGCTGAACGCCTGACCGCCTGAGACCGGCGCGGGGGTTCGTTCGTCCGCTGCATTCGCAGCACGTTCCGAACTTCAGCCGTAGTCGAGGTGTGTCATGTCCCTGTCCGTCGAAACGCCATTCGAAATCCGCACCCTGGATGCCGCGAGCTATCGCCGCGCGCTGTCCGTTCGCGATCTCACCGACGCGGCCTGGGGGCCGCACGCCCTGCAGCTGCTGGTGCAGCAGGCGATCGACGCCTTGCGCCGCCGGTGGAGTTGCGAGGCGATCGTCTATCGTGCGCCGCCGCTCGTATCTGTTTCCGCCAACTACGACGAGCTGCAATATCCGGCGGAAGGTGCGGCGCGGGATGCGCGCTACACGCGCTATCTCAGCGCCGACCGACTGCTGCGAACCCAGACGTCAGCCATGATTCCGGGCGCGCTGCGCATGATCGCCGCCGCCGACTATCCCGATGTGCTGATCGCCTGTCCCGGACTCACGTACCGGCGCGATTGCATCGATCGGCTGCACGTCGGCGAGCCGCACCAGCTCGATCTGTGGCGGGTTCGTCGCGGACGACTGGAGCAGGACGATCTCACCGAAATGATTCACACGGTCGCGGCGGCCTTGCTGCCGGGCGCCGAACTGCGGCTGGAACCCGCGACGCATCCCTACACGATTCACGGGCTCGAGGTTCACGCGCGCATCGACGAGCGCTGGGTGGAGATTCTGGAGTGCGGCCTCGCAGCGCCGGCAGTGTTGCAGGCGGCGGGACTCGGGGCGAACTACGGCGGACTCGCCATGGGCCTGGGGCTCGATCGCCTGCTCATGCTGCGCAAGGGCATCGACGACATCCGCCTGCTGCGTTCCGACGATCCGCGCGTCGCGCGCCAGATGCTGGACCTCGAACCGTGGCGTCCGGTGTCGTCGCAACCGGCGATCCAGCGGGATCTCTCGATTGCCGTGGCCGCCGCGGTCACGGCGGAAGAACTGGGCGATCGCGTGCGCGCTGTGCTCGGCGAACGCAGCGATGCGCTCGAAGAGATTCGGGTGATCGCCGAAACGCCGTGGCTCGATCTGTCCCTCGCAGCACGGCGACGACTGGGCATCGCATCGACCCAGAAGAACGTGCTGCTGCGTCTCGTCATCCGCGATGTGAGTCGTACGCTGACATCCGCGCAGGCAAACGTGCTGCGGGATGAAGTGTACGCAGCATTGCATGAAGGGTCGGTCGCGACCTGGGCCAGTCGCGAATCGATCTGAGCGAGGCGGGCGGGCATACTCCGCGCTCGAGATTGCGAACGGAAATACCGATGACGAGAGTCGTACGACTTGCGCTGCTGGCGCTGACGCTGGCGTTCATTCATGGCTGTGTGAGCACGCCGCAACAGCAACCGCCGCCGGTCGCGACGCCGCCGAAAGTGCTGTACGAGCCCGTGGCCTGGGACAAGGTCGACGGCTGGCAGCAGGATCAGGTGCAGTGGGCCTGGGATGCGTTCCTGAAAAGCTGCCGCGCGCTGGCGTCGAAGCCGGAGTGGTCCGGCGTGTGCGCCGCCGCCGTGCCCTCGACGAACGCGCGTCAGTTCTTCGAAACCCGGTTCGTGCCGTATCGCATCGTGCAGAGCGCGGGTCTGGACCAGGTGGTCGATACGGGACTGATCACCGGCTACTACGAACCGCTGCTGCGCGGCTCGCGCAAGCCGTCTGCGGCGTTTGCGGTGCCGCTGTTCGCGCCGCCCGACGATCTGCTGACGATCGACCTCGCCGAGTTGTTTCCCGAGCTCAAGGGCAAGCGCCTGCGCGGCCGCGTGCAGGGCCGAAAGGTCGTGCCGTACTACACACGTGCGGAGATCGCGGGCAAGCCGTCGCTGCAGGGCAAGGAACTCGTCTGGGTCGACAATGCGGTTGATGCGTTCTTTCTGGAAGTGCAGGGCTCGGGCCGCGTGCAGTTTGCCGACGGCAGCGTGGTGCGTATGGCCTACGCCGACCAGAACGGCCAGCCGTATCGTTCCATCGGGCGTTATCTCGTCGACCAGGGCGAGATGACGCTCGACCAGGCTTCGGCGCAATCGATCCGTCGCTGGGTCGACGAACATCCCGAACGCAAGCAGGAAGTGCTCAACGCCAATCCGAGCGTCGTGTTCTTCCGCGAGGAGAAGATCGAGAACCCTGCGGAAGGCCCGAAGGGCGCGCTCAGCGTGCCGCTGACCGGCGGCCGTTCGCTCGCCGTCGATCCGCAGTTCGTGCCACTCGGTGCGCCGGTCTTCCTCGCCACTACGCAGCCGAACTCGACCGAACCGCTGAAACGCCTGGTACTGGCGCAGGACACCGGCGGCGCCATCCGCGGCGTCAACCGCGGCGATCTGTTCTGGGGCTTCGGTCCTGCCGCCGGCGAGTCTGCCGGTCGCATGAAGCAGCAGGGTCGCATGTGGCTGCTGTGGCCGAAGGGGCTGCCACTGCCGCCGCAGTAGCGCTTCTTTCTATATGTAAGGCTTTGAGATGAGATCGAATTGTGCGTCCCTTCCTCCGCGCAGCGGGGGAAGGGCAGGAAGGGGGTTGTTTGAGAAGGCTGCGCAATTCTCACTGCCCCCACCCTAACCCTCCCCCGCTGCGCGGAGGAGGGGATCAGAGGCGATTCATGCAGAAAATCGTCAACGCAGTGTCACTGGGCTGAAGCCCGCCCCACAGACAGAATCAGAAAAGCCCGAAGCGCTTCTTCATCACGTTGCGACGTTTGACGTCGACGAGATCGTTCACGCGGTGTTCCAGCATCCGCGTCAGCAGGAATTCCATGCCGTGCTCGGCATGGGCGTCGAGTTCTTCGCGATAGAGCGGGATGGCGGCGTAGAACTCGATGTGGTGCCGGCCGGTGTCGAGCGCATAGAACTCCTTCTGCACGAGCAGCGACGGCGCGATGATCACCGCGCACAGCTTCGTATCGCTGACGTAGGGCGCGGGCGGATCACCATTCGGCACGGTGTCGCCCCAGGCCAGCGCGCGGCCGGTCTGCCGCGGCGACATCGCCAGGTCAGCGAGCAGCCGGATCGGCCAGTAGCGGGGATCGGACGATTGCAGTCCATCGAGCTTCCATTGCTCGGGCAGCGTCATCATGAGTTCGATACGGTCCGGGGCATCCTTGCGGGCCGGTGTCATCGCCGCATCGCTCATGCCGGCGGTGACGAGCATGTGCACCGGCCGATCGAAGGCGGCATCGACGCACAGGATGTCGATGTCGCCTTCGCGAAAGGCCCGGGTGACGGGGCCGAGATGGCGCTCGACGTGGGCCTGGATCTGCGGACGGCTGGAAGAAGTCGATGAGGGATCGCGGGTCACGCGCTGCTCCGGAAGAACGGCGCGTGGATTCTACGAAACCTGACTCACACCAGCGACCTGCCTTTCGGGACGCGCACCACGGCCGTGCCGGCGATCTTGTCGTGCCAGCCCTGGCGATCGGGATCGACGGCGATCCAGATGAAGCCCAGGCCCGCGACGACCAGCGACAGGAAACAGCCGAGCGCGCGGGCGATGGCAGTGGCCCAGTCCACTTCGCGACCATCGACCCGGACGATGCGCAGGTTGCAGAGAATGCCGCCGACGGTGGTGCCCTTGAGCTTCCACATGACGGCGCCGTAGGTGGCGAGGAGCGGCAGGAACAGCCCGTCGCTGGCCCGGTCGAGTTCCAGCACGCCGCAGATGATGCCCACCAGGATCATGTCGATCAGCAAGGCGGCCATGCGGATCCAGAAGCCGGCGCGCGGCAGCGTGGCATCGGGCACCAAAGGTGCGGGTTCGACCGCAGGTGCCGCCGACGCTTCGGCGCCCGGCGATGTGCTCGCGACCGGATCGAACGGCGCACCCGCGACGGCGGCGGCTGGCGCTGCGTTCAGCGCCGCTTCCTCGCGCTTTTTCTGTGCGGTCAGCACGAGGGTGTAGACCACCACGCCGAGTCCGAGGATGCCCAGCACCTTGTAGGCGATGAAGCCGACGACCGGGATCACGTACAGCACCAGCATGATCGCGCCGCCGATGGCCACCGCGATGGCGTAGTCGGCCATCGGGCTGGAGATGCTCGCGAAGCGCGTCAGGCGGCGGCCGAGTGCAGCGAGGATGACTGCCTTGCCAAACAGACCGGCGATGAACAGGCCGATCCAGAAGAAGGGCACCAGCGCGACGCCGACCACCGTGACGAGCAGCACCATCGTCGCCACCGGCGTCAGGATCAGCGTCAGCAGCGACGCCAGCAGCGTGGCGCCCGGACGGGTTTCGATCGTCGTCACACACTTCTCGACGGCGCCGGAGAACATCACCGCCAGCAGCACGTACAGCGTGAGGAAGCCGATGGCGAGACCCCAGGCCCAGCCGAGGCCGGGTTCGAGCGCGAGCGGCCGGCCGAGGAACAGGCAGTGCTTCATCCACGGTCGCAGCCAGTCGAAGTGGATGTCGACCGGCAGCGTCACCTGCTGGGTGCCGCCATGGACATTCGCTGCCGGGTCGCGTTTCAGCGTGCCGCCGACGACGACCACCTCGCCGCTGACGTCGGCCTGCGGGCCGAGTTCGACGTCGCCGAAGATCGCCGCGACGTCGCCCTTCACGCGGCTGTTGACGTAGGTGTCGCCGAAGATGGCGACGGCGCCGTCGCCGACCGGTCCGGTGACGTGCGTGTTGCCGAAGATGGAGACGACCGCCTCGCGCACCGTACCGGCACTGGTCGCGGAGCCGCCGATGGAGATGACGGCATCGACGACCTCGTCCGGGCCGACGTTGGCGTCGGCAAAGCGCAGGATGACGTTGTGGTTCTTGCTGCGCCGCCCGTTGTCCCAATCCCAGTCATGGTCGTGGTCGATACCGGCTCGCGTGCCGGAATCGTCGGACTCGACCGCGGGCGTCTCGGGCGCTTCGACCGGTGCGGGTGAAGGCGGCGTTTCCTGCGCCAGCGCGAGCGCCGACAGCCAGCTCAGGATCGCCGTGGCCAGCAGTTGCCGGCTGCGATGCCCGAAAGAAAACGACGATGCGATGGGAAAGGCGAGCGTATTCATTTCAGCGATTCGCATAGAGGGTCCGATAGGCGGCAGCGCCGATGCCGAACAGGGCGATGTACGTGACGGCCATCACGGCGATGGCGCCGTAGATCCAGACCGACGGGATGTTGTGAGCGATGAACGAGAAGGCCCCGGCCGTCGCTTTGACGGAAGCGGCGGCCGGCGAGAGATCCGATTCGATGCCGGAAATCGTCGATGCCGAGCGGCCGAACAGCCATTCGGTGGCGCGCACGGCGAGGCTGCCGAGTGCGACGCAGGCGGCCAGGAACAGGATGCGCACGATGGCGGGCCAGTCGCGATAGCTCGACTGCCACCAGGGCCTGGCCGCGCGACGTTCCAGTTCCGCGAACACGCGGGCTTCGAGCGATGCCGGCGCGCGGCGCGGCGGCAGGTCCCGCAGCACGGCGTCCGTGAACTGCTCGAGTGACTGATGGTCGGGTGTGTTGCTCATGGTGTTACGACTGCAACGCTGCGCTGCTGAGTTCGCTGCGGCCGAGGGCTTTCGCCAGGGCGGCGCGCGCGCGATGGATGTCCACTTTCACCTTCGCCAGCGAAACGCTCAGCTTCGCGGCGATTTCCTCATAGGGCATTTCTTCGAAGTGATACAGCACCAGCGGCAGGCGCTGGTGATCGGGCAACTTCTGCAGGGCCTGCTCGATGAGGCCGCGGCGGCTTTCGAGGTCGAGGTCCGCCAGCAGCGTTTCGGGCGCGGCGAATTCGACGTCGGGCGTGTCGTCCTCGGCATCCGCGGCGCGCATCTCCGAGAAGAAGCGCCAGCGTTTGCGATAGCGCGAGGCATGGTTGAGCGACAGGTTGGTCGCAACGGTCTTGAGCCAGCCGCCGGCGGTAGGGCTGGCGCTCAGGTGGGAAAAGTTCTCGAAGGCCTTGAGGAAGACTTCCTGGGCAATGTCTTCGGCCTGCGCGTCGTTGGCGACGATCCGCGCGGCGGTTGAAAAGACCATGTCCTGATAAGCACGCATGAAGCCTGCAAACTCTCCGGAACGCTGCGGATTCCAGCCTGGTTTAGCCACGGTTGAATGTCGTCGTTTATGGCCAGAACCCGGCGCCGGACCGGAAGTTACAGGAACGTGTCGCGGCGGCTCCCCGGCAGATTCTGACCAGCGGGGCGGGGTGGGGTAAACCCCTGCTCAGCAGTCGAAGGGCAGCATCCCCGACAATCCCGGGACCGCATGAACCAGCCACGGGCCCGCCAGCGTCAGAGCCGCGCTGACCAGCAGGATCGACCCGGCCGCCTGCCGCGCCGCCGGTCGGGCCGCCGCCGCCGCCAGACGCGGTGCCCCGAGCGCCGCAGCAAACAGCGCAGGCGCCGTGCCGAGACCGAAAGCCGCCATGATCGCGGCGCCGCGCACCGCATCGAACTGCAGCGATGCCATGACCAGCACCGTGTAGACGAAGCCGCAGGGCATCCATCCCCACAGCGTGCCGAAGGCGAAGGCGCGCGGCAGCGTGGCGACGGGCAGCAGCTTGCGGCCGAGCGGAGCGAGTTTCGACCACCAGCGATGGCCGATGCCGAAACCCGGATCGCGCACGCGGCCCAGCACCACCAGCGCGGCGAACAGCAGGGCAGCGGCGGAGAAGGCGCGCAGTGCGATCCGTATGGACTCGATGTCGAGCAGACGGACGACGCCGCCGAGAACACCGCCGAACAGCAGGCCCGCCAGCGTGTAGGAGGTGACGCGTCCGAGCTGGTAGCCGAACAGCAGCGTCGGTCGCGGCCGGCCGGCGGCGTTCTTCGCTGTCGCCAGGCTCAGCGCCGAGGAAATGCCGCCGCACATGACCACGCAGTGCCCGCTGGCGGCGAGCCCGAGCAGCAATGCAGCGGTCAGGGTGAGGGCGTTCATGGGCGCGGCAGATCGTCGAGCGGCGTGAGCCCCGGTGTGTCCATGTCGTCGAACTGATCGTTGTCGACGGCCCAGAAGAACGCGACCGCAGCGCCGATCAGCAGCGCGATCGACAGCGGAATGATGACGAGCAGGACGTTCATGCAGCCTCCGTGCGCAGCAACGCCGCGCTATGGGGCGCGTGCTTCGTTGCGGGCTCGCGACCGATCCGCAGCGCGTTCAGCACGACGCACAACGAACTCAACGACATGCCGATGGCCGCGAGCCACGGCGGTACGAAACCGAGGGCAGCGATCGGCACGGCCGTCAGGTTGTAGACCAGTGCCCAGCGCTGGTTCTGCTGCACGATGGCGAGCGTCTGGCGTGCGAGCGTGCGCGCCGGCGCCAGTGCATCGAAGCGTTCGACGGTGAGCACGATGTCGCTGCTGGCCTGCGCGAGTTCCGCTGCGGTGGAGAGCGATATCGCCACGTCCGCACCGGCGAGAACCGGCGCATCGTTCACGCCATCGCCGACGACGATCACGCGTGCACCCGCGGCGCGCAATGCGGTGAGCCGATCGAGCTTGTCCGACGGCAACTGTCGTGCATGCCATTCCGTGATGCCGAGTTGTGCGGCGACTTTCGTCACCTTGGCTTCGGCGTCGCCGCTGGCGATGAGGACGGTCA